>Ga0116143_10006473_pt1 | contig 10186 bp, 14 predicted proteins | sample AD_UKC034_MetaG_FD_89745 | JGI IMG/M metagenome (GOLD analysis project Ga0116143, IMG submission 89745) | Active sludge microbial communities of municipal wastewater-treating anaerobic digesters from USA - AD_UKC034_MetaG | ecosystem: Engineered > Bioreactor > Anaerobic > Digestate | place: USA...
AATAAATTATAATCCCACAACCCCCAACAACCAACCAAGAGCCAAGCAACCAACGACGAACCAAAACAACCCAGCTCTAAAACATTCTTTCGCATATTTTAATTGTCTATATTCTGTCATATTGTTATTGTTAATTATTATCTGTTTTAATTATAGCACCATAAAAAACCCTGTCAACTGTTAATAACTTTTTTATCATATCAGAGGAGAATTTAATGTCGCACAATCACATATCCATATTATAACACAAAATTTAAGCATTGTCAATCATTGGTATGAACGAATTAAAACAATTTCAAAAGAATATAAAAATTCGCAGAAAAGCACAAAAACGCAAAAGAAAAATAAACACAATAGTTAATCAATTTAAACAACAACTAAAAGTATTAAAACCAATAAACAAAGAACGCCAAGAACATATTAAAAGATTAAAGCAATTAAAAGATAAATCCACATAAAATAATATAATGAGCATATACACAAAACCATACACAAAACCCCTAACGCCAAAACAAGAAAAGGTAATAACTCTAATGGTAGAAAATAGTAGGATAACAGGTAAGAGTAAAAGTAAGGGAGAAATAATGAGAGAAGCAGGATACAGTAAGGCTATACAAGAAGTACCCTCAAAGGTTCTAAATAGCGAGACAATAAAAGCACACTTAAATCCCTTTATAAAGAAGTTAGAAGCCAAGAGAGATATGGCAATAAATCAACTAACAGAGAAGAAACTAAAAAAGGCAGGAGCAAGAGACACCGCAGGAGTATTAGATATACTTATTAAGAATCAACAGTTATTAGGAGGCAACGCAACAGAGAGAGTAGAAATATCACCAGCAGAGCGTAAAGAAGTAGATGATGCATTCGCTTTAAATGAGTAATACCCTTCCACTCAAATTACAGCATAGGGGTCATAATACACCACTAACACCATAAAGATTGATTGTAGAGCCAATTAGAGGCATTGTAAGACGAGTGGGTAGGCGTACCCCCACACCCTTAAAAGTTTTATGATAGTGATATGTAGGTACCCTCTCCTACTTATATTTTCCAAATTTAAGACCTCTCCTATTTATTTCTATCCATTTTTAAACTTTATTGACAAATTGTTCATTATATTGTGAAGTCAGGTCTAAACAAATATGAAGAACACAAAATTAGTTTGGCGATTGAGTAAGTTGCCAACCCCAGAAGAACTGGGACAGCTTGTCAAGGACAAGATTATTACTCAAGAAGAAGCACGAGAAGTATTGTTTAGTTCTGAAGAAGTAGAAGACAGAGATAAAAAATCTCTTAAGTCTGAAATTAAGTTTTTGCGAGAACTTGTAGAAAAACTCTCAAATAATAATAGAAGTCGAGTAGTAGAAATTATAAGGGAAGTTGAGGTTCCGTATAAAAAGTATTTATGGTATGAACCCTACGATACTTGGACATACGTATCCTGTGGGCAGACAATTCCTGCATCAACATCGTTTACCGCTGCCAGCAACACAACGCAAGCAACCAATTTCTCTGATATTAAAACATTCTAAAAATTAATCGACTTGACTTCACAATATAGCGAATAATATGGCATTAAATCCAAAAGTTACACAAATTATACAGACAGGCACTAAAGCTCAAAGGGTTTATGCTTGCGAAAAGTCATTTCCCCATTTTGCCATTTATTACTTCACAGAGTACTTTACATACAAATCAGCAGGATTCCATTGGGACTTCTATGATGATTGCCAAAAGCTAGTTAATGGCACATTAAAGGAAGCCGCTTGGATAGCATTTAGAGAAAGTGCCAAAACCTCAATCGCTAAGATATTTGTTATTTGGTGCATTCTTTATAGGAAAAAGAAATATATCAACTATGACTCTTACGATAAGAGCAATTCAGAGGCAGCACTATTTGATATAGCCGTTTCTCTTCAAACCAACAAAAAGATACTTTCTGACTTCGGAGCATTATATTATCCGTCTAAACAAAAATCAGCTTCTGGGGATATTAAAGAAGCTAAGATTAAACGAATATCTAATTTTATTACCGAGAATAAGGTTAAGGTAGAGGCGTTTTCAACACAAGAACCTATTAGAGGACGTATTTATCAAAACCAAAGACCTGACTTAGTTATCTTTGATGATATTGAATCAAACAGAACAAAAGACTCTTATCCTCTAATTATCAAGATTAGAGAACATATTGATGAGTGTAGGTCTGGTATTCCCGAAGAGGGTTCAATTTTATACTTAGGAAACTATATTACCGAAGATGGAGTAATTGCTTACATAATGGATTTTCTCAAAAATCGTCCAAATGCCGTTTGTAGGAATATCCCTGTAATTGTAGACAATAAACCCACTTGGGCAGAAAAATATGCAATGACTGACGAAGAGGCAATGTTGCGGAATAAGGAAAACACAGGAAAACCCATTATTTCATTAGAGGCGAAAAAGCGTGATTTAGGAGATTCGGTATTTGCTACCGAAATGATGAATAATCCCGCTAAAGCTGGTGATAATGTATTTGATAGAGCTATTATAGATAATAAAAAAAGGCTCTGTTCAGAACCTAAAAATATAAATGCTGGATTTAAAACTTGGTTTGATTATGTGCCAACCCATAGATATGGAATTGGTGCTGATACTGCCGAGGGCATTGGAAGAGATAGTTGTTCTTCGGTAGTAATTGATTTTTCAACAAACCCCAATAGAGTAGTTGGAACTTACGAGAGTTCAGTAATTCCACCAGATTTATTTGGATATGAGTTAATTCGTCAAGGTAGTATGTATGGAAAATGTTTAATTGCTCCTGAAATAAATAATACTGGTTATGCCACAGTCGCAATTATAGGCGAGAATTATGATGAGGATAAGATTTTTCATCACACGACAAAAGATAAGATAACAAATCAGGAGATTAAAAAACTTGGTTGGCACACAAACAGTTCGACCAAATCTTCTGCAATTTACGAACTTAAATCGGCATTTGAAGATGGTAATTTAGAAATTTACGATTTAGACCTTTTAGAAGAATTAAGCCATTATCAAATTAGAGATTTAAAAACTTCTGTTAAGAAGCCAGGTATGACTCGCCACTTCGATAAACTACTGGCTTGTGCGATTGCTTGGCAACTACGCAATCAGGCAGTTCCTGACTACCAACCCCAATTAGAACAAAAAGTCGAAATGGTCAGAAGGGAAAGACAAAATGAATTTTTCAATGTATAAAGAAAAAAACGAACCAACTCGTCAATTTGAGGAAATCTGGCGAAATGCTAATGACCCAGAGAAAATTAACGAACGCTTAATTATAAAAAGACGTGAAGAAATCAAACAAGAGAGGGAAACCGATTATTGTTTAGATGAACAAAATGAAGAACGAAACAATTTTTAAGGTAATCGAAGACGAAATCTCCAATTATCAAAATGAAAAGGTACAACTATCAGACGGTGTATCTTTTTCGCAGTTTAAATTAGTCAAAAGAATAGCACTTTACGAGAATCAACAATATCCAAAAGGAAAGATAGATTCTCAAAACAATTATAAATACTGGTATGACATCATCACTCCAAGAGTAAATGACGAAGTTAAAAATATAGATTTTGATAGGAAAAACATAATCTTATATTCTGATTCATTTGAAGATAGATTAGCGATTTATTTAAGCAATCTTCAGTTAAAGAACTGGCTTACCAAAACGGGTCAAGGAGAAAAGTTAAATGACGCAGTAGAAGAGTTTTCTGCTTGGGGGAATGTGGTTTGGAAAAAGAAAAAGGGTGGTTATGACAAAATGGATTTAAAAAACTTCTATGTTTTAAACCAAACAGCAGAATCATTAAAAGAATCGACTGTTATTGAGAGACACACATTAAGCCAATCTGATTTAAGGGCAAAAGAAAATATTTGGAAAAATATCGATGAGGTTATAAAGGACTGTTCTAATAAAGAATTCTCAGCAACCAAAGATTCAAAAGAATCGCTTACAACAAATCCTTATTATGAGATTTATGAGAGAAACGGAGAAGTTAGTAAAAGAGTTTTAAACGAGTCAAAAGGGTTAGATGGCGGTAGTGAAGATGATTATGTCTTAGCAAAAATTATAGTCGCTGGAGTTTCTAAAAAGGGCAAAGGAACTAAGTACGTATTATATGCCGAAGAATTAGACGAAATGCCTTATAGAGAAGCACACAGAGGCAGATATAAAGGTTCTTGGTTTAGAGAGGGTATGTATCAGATTTTATTTGATTGCCAAACTCGTGCCAATGAATTAGGAAATCAAATTGCTCGTGGATTAGAATGGGCTTCAAAAACTATTTTTAGAAGTGGAGATTCGACATTTTATCAGAATGTTCTTACTGATATACGTAATGGCGACATTTTAAAGAGTCGTGATTTCGGACAGATAGAAGTTCGTATGCAGGGACTTGACCAATTAATGGTTGACTGGAACAGAAACCTACAAACCGCAGACAGACTATCCAATTCTTATGAAGTAGTTAGGGGAGAAACTATGCCATCTAACACACCATTTAGGCTTGGTTCAATGTTAGACCAAAACGCAAACAAACTATTCGACTTCTTAAGGGCAAAATTGGCATTAGGATTTCAGAGTTTGATTGAAGATTGGATTTTACCAGAACTTTTAAAAGACTTACGAGCACAAAAAGTTATTGACCTAACCAACAGTGAAGAAAACCTTAAAGATTACTACAAGATGGTTGTTGATGCTTGGTATAATCGCAATTTACTTTATATCCCACCTCATTCACCTGAAATGGCTCAAACCATTAAAGAGGCAAAAATGGAAGAAATTGTCAAGAACAAAAAAGCAGTGGTTAATATTGAAAAAGGTTTCTGGGATAATTTTAAACCAAGAGTTCGTGTGGTTATTACGGGAGAGAATGTCCAATTAGCAGGAGAAATGGAATCATTATATTCGTTTATTCAATTAGAGGCAGACCCAGTTCGCAGAACGGCTTTGATTGAAATGGCTATGTCAAAAAAGAACATAGACATTTCTAATCTTCCTAAAACACCTCCTCAACCAATACAAGTTCAACCAAACACAATAGCAAAAGAGCAGGCATCGCAGGCGAGCATAAACGCAATGCCCAAAAAAGTTTAAAGGTCGCAATATTAAAAAGTAAATAAATCAAAATGTACAACAAAGAATATTACGAAAAAAAACGAATTGATTTAACCAATAGAATAGTTAAAAAAATGGAGGATGTTATCGTTGATATAACGAAAACCATAAATTCGTTTTATGAAGAGAAAAATGCTTTAGTTGCTGATTTACAAGAAATTGTAAAAAACCAGCAAGAAAATGAAAAGGTCGTAGAAGTAAAAGAAGAAACAAATGACGACAGAACAAATACAAAAGCTAAAAGAAAATCTTAAAGAACCGATTTATGATGATTTGGTAGAATTTCTCTCTAAACAATTACGAGACCTGAAAAATATAGACAATGTTAGAGATTGTTCAAAAGCACAAGACCAAGCACTTGAATTAAAGGCACAGAAAAAAGCATACGACAAATTAGATGCAATTTTATCAACAATCATCTATATTAAATCGGAACCTGAAATCGCAAAACCAGAAGGTAAAAACGATTTCGGAGTATAGTTCTTTACAATAAAGCCTTGCGTAGTGACTCCACTCATCCATTCGTATCTCGCAAGGCTACGAATGGAGTAGCGGTGTCATTACCTTGGTTTTAATTAATAAATTTTTAATTAAAAACTAAAACTATGGAAAATATCCAAAATAAAGACGAGGAACTTATAGAAAACCTCACCCCTGAAGCCAAAGAGGCTGAAGAAAAAGCTCTTAAAGAGACCCCACAAGAAGAATTACGTTCTCAAATAATTGAGAGGTATGGTCTTGATGAGGAAACTCAATCTGAATTTATCGACACATTAGTGAAAGATAAAATCGAAGAGCAAAAACGCTTTTCTACTGCAATTAAACAAAAAATTAGTTGGAGAGAAAAAGCATTGAAAGTAGTTGAACCTAAAAAAGATGTTCAACCAATAATCCAAGGAAACTTTGTAACAAAAGAAGAATTGGAGCAAAGGGACCTTGATTCCCTTGATATAAGTGATGAACTTAAGCCAGAAATCAAGAAATACGCCACCCTAAATAAGGTTTCTATCAAAGAAGCTATGAAATCAGATTATATTTCTTTTCTAAAAGAGAAACACGAACTGAAAGCTAAAAATGAAGAAGCCTCAATAGGAAATAAGAGCGTAACCCAATCAAAGAAGGATTTGAGTTCCAAAACTCCTTCTGACTTTGACCGTTCAACCCCCGAAGGGAGGAAAGAATGGGAAGAGTGGAAGAAGTGGAACAAAGAAACCAACAAATGATTGGTTAATCATAAAATAAGAAAAAATGAGTAACACATTAGGTAACGGTGTCTTCAATCCGGCGTTTTGGGCAGGTGACATGCAGGTTATATTTTTCAAAGAAAATGTAGCCTTAGCATTAGCCAATACAGAATTGAGGGACTATCTCACAATAGGAGATACCGTAAATCCGTAAAGGATTATGTGCGGTATTTAAACTGAACCAAATGCTGGAAACCCCTTATAGTCTCAACAGCTACCAAGGCAACATAGTTGAGAATTGGGCAATCAGCAGGAAAGACTTATGCAAATTGAAAATTTAATATGGCTTGCTGGATTATTTGAAGGAGAAGGGACAACTGGTCTCTATTCCTACAAAAGAAGCGATGGCAAAACTTGGAGAATTAGTACATATTTTTTAATATGTAATAATGACCCAATAATTATAAATGAGATTTATAAAATAGCCGAAGAAATGGGAATAGGAATGTCTATTTACCAAAGAAATATTAATCATCCAATATGGAATATCAACTATAATATTCTATGTAAGAGTATGATTGGGGTTTATAAGATGATAGAGGCAATTTATCCGTTTATAAAAGGAAATAAAAAAGCTGTCGCAGAAATGACTATGCGATTTATAAAATCACGAGAATTTGGAAAAACGAGAAGAGTTTATTCCAAAGAAGAAAATGATTTATATGTAAATTGCAAACAAATAAACCAGAGAGGAAAAGAAAAAACATATTTATCCTCAGAGACTTTACGTTTGGCACTTACTAATTTAGAAAAAGTAATTAGTGGTGATGATAAAGTCCAAACCTCTATGAAAGTAGGGGAGACAATTCCAAAAGAATTGTAATTGACATAAACCGTACCGAAGTCATTTACACGTTAAGAACTACACCAAGGGCAGCGAGATAACTGTTTTTGATGTATCTGGTACTGACGAATATTTGACTGTCGATACAACCAAAATCGTGCCATTTTATGTGGACGATTTGGACAAAATTCAAAACAAATGGGATATGGCGAGCAAATTTGCTGGAGACGCTCAAAGACTTTTAAACAATGTCCTTGACCAAGCTATCTTAGCAGAATATAGCAACGCAACCTCAAATATCTACCTTGCCGATATTGGTGGAAGTGGTGCGACAACCGCAATTCCTTTGACAACAGCAAACGTGCAAAATGTCTTCACGGCTGCTTCAAGAAAATTAGACCAATTAGATGTTCCGCAAGGAGCAAGATTCGCAGTTATTGGTCCTCACGCTCTTGAAATCTTAAGACAACAGGTTTCTGGAAGAGAAACCACAATCGGAGATGTCGTATCTGAAAATGGAAAAATTGGAACAAGGTTCGGTTTTGAACTTTACTACTCCAATAACATTCCTTTCACTGCAACATTAACGACTTCTGCTGCTATCGCTAATGCAGAAACTGTAACTATCAATGGATGTACATTTACATTCAAAGATACTCTTACAGGTGCTGCTGGCGAAGTATATTCAGGTGGAACTGACGCTGATACAACTGCTCAATTAGTGGCTGCTATCAATGCCTGTTCAACTGGAACAGAAGGAACTGGTAATACATATAGATTGCCTTCAGACGCAAATATGTGGAAAATTACCAAAGCTGGTATTGTTGCAACTGACGGAGGCACATCTATGACTATTGTTGGTTATGGCGACATCGCTGTTTCTACGACAATGGCTCAAGGTGAAAATGTCTGGTCTTTACAACAGCAACACTTATTGTTTGGAATGAAAGGAGCAACTGATTTAGTTGTTCAAAAAACTCCAAGCGTTGAGTTTAGAGTTGCCGAGAAGAGACTTGGTAGATACGTCTATCCTTGGATGTTGTATGGAAAGAAAACATTCACTGATATGAAAGACGCACTTGTCGCAGTCCACTTGGATGCTTCAAGTTGGTAGTTAATTAACCTTGGCGGTGGAAAGGTAAAACCGCCTTAAGAATTAAAAGGTAAGCGTTTTGTCTAACGACAAAATCTCCTCGCAAGAGGACAAAAAACTAAAATGAGTAAATTATTTAATCGAGGACTGAATATCGGTGGAGAAATGCGAGTTGTCGGTTCAAGTGAAACATCCGTAACGGTTGTTGACGAGAACCCAACTGGCATAACTCGTGCCTTTGGTGCAACTGTTCCTCCCGATGGAGACGCAGGATATGCCGTAGGGTGTATCTTTACAGATTCAGACGGTGGTGCTTCAACGACATTCTATATCAACGAAGGTTCAACAACTTCTTGTGATTTTAATATCACTGGTGGTGGCGAACAGGGTGCTACTGGAGCTACTGGTTACACTGGATATACTGGATACACTGGGGCGGCAGGTGCTGCTTCATCTGTAACTGGACCGACTGGTTACACAGGATATACAGGACCACAGGTTACTGGATACACTGGTTATACTGGAGCTGATTCATCTGTAACAGGACCAACGGGATATACTGGATACACGGGGTACACTGGTTATACTGGAGCTGATTCATCTGTAACAGGACCAACGGGATATACTGGATACACGGGGTACACTGGTTACACAGGCTACACAGGCTACACAGGTTCAAGCGACCTTGAATTTGTGTCATTGGTATTCACTGGAACAGGCACAAGTCAAACTGGTGCTTGTACTGCTGGTTCTACCATAATTGGTAGTTATGTTTCTGGTATTACTGGAAATCCACAAGTTTCGTTCTGTAAATTAGAGGTTGCCGATACAACCCTAACTGGAACATTAACCTTGGCTCCAGGAGAAGGAGACTCCGTTGAAATTACTGCTGGACTATTAAAAGCGTAATTTAGGGTTCTTTCCCCGTTTCTTCTCAAGTAAATGGGGGCTTAAGCAAAATAAATCTATGAACAAATATAATTTTAAAAATATTACATTGGGTGCTCCAACCACAACTACAGTTAAAACTGGTAGTGGTGTGCTTCATAATATCACAATAAACAAAGCTACGGCAGGTGCTGTAATTGCTATTTATGATGGTGCTGCTGCAACTGGAACATTAATTGGAACAATTACAATGCCAGCAACATTATTACAAACAAGTGTTTCATTAAATTATGATGTTGCATTTGTAACCAATTTAACCATTGTAACGACAACGGCACAGGATATAACGATATCGTTTGAATAATATGTCTTTCGACAACCAATCCAAATCTTCAAGTTCATTTACCACCGAAGCAATGAACAGTGGACAATTCTTTTTATTACAAGAAAATTTTGATTGGTTATTACAGGAAAATGGTTATCCGATATTACTTGACCAATCGGTAGATTATTCTAATCAAAGCAAAAACTCGTCAGTTTTTAATAATCAAGCAAAAAACTAAAATGAGCAATAAAAAAATTAGCGAACTAACTACTGGAACACCCATAACAGGAGATTGGATTCCTTTTGTAGATGTCGCAAATAATGAAACAAAAAAAGCCACAAGAGATGATTTAATTGGTTATACCGGTTATACAGGCTATACAGGATATACTGGATTTACTGGTTTTACGGGCTATACAGGATATACAGGACCACAGGTTACTGGATACACTGGTTATACTGGAGCCCAAGGTGCTGCTGGACCACAAGGTTCAATAGGCTACACAGGTTACACAGGATATACGGGTGAAACTGGTTCTCAGGGAATACAAGGAACAATTGGCTACACAGGATACACTGGTTACACTGGCTATACGGGCTATACAGGAGAACAGGGCAACATAGGCACAACTGGCTATACAGGATATACGGGTTTTACTGGCTATGCGGGACACACTGGCTACACGGGGTACACGGGTCCACAAATAACTGGTTATA
>Ga0116143_10006480_pt1 | contig 10180 bp, 7 predicted proteins | sample AD_UKC034_MetaG_FD_89745 | JGI IMG/M metagenome (GOLD analysis project Ga0116143, IMG submission 89745) | Active sludge microbial communities of municipal wastewater-treating anaerobic digesters from USA - AD_UKC034_MetaG | ecosystem: Engineered > Bioreactor > Anaerobic > Digestate | place: USA...
CGGATGTATAGCTGATGCTTGCATGATCATCAGGTCCTACTGCCCTGGCCCTTTCCATTACTTCATCATAATGGTCCGCCATGTATCTTTCCCCGATTTCCTTTAAGGTTCCAAAATACATCTCACCGGCAGAATAACCCGGTTTCGGGTCGAGCAGGATGATTTTCTCAACGGTTTTCAGATCATTTTTTATCGCATCAATTTTACCTGCATGCTGACCTGAAACGATGATCCATTTTGCTTCTGAATGGTTCAGCCTGAATTTCAGATCTGTTCCCTGGAGGAGAATGGAAAGGGGCACGCTCACCGCGGCAGCAAGAAGCACACCTAATTCACTGATTATCCAGTCTGTCCTGGATTCGGAAAGAAGCGCAATCCTGTCGCCTTTGTTTATTCCTGACGCCAGTAATCCAGAAGCTACTTTGAAGGCCTGGTCCCTGGTGTCGCGGTAGGATGTCCCCTCATATTTACCGGATCTTTTCTCTAAAATATACGTATTGTTCCCGAATCGTTGGGAACTGCTTTCCAGCAATTCAATGATGGTTTTCATAAAAGCTTAAGCGTTTCCCAGTGGCCCTTTTTAAATATAAACAGTAAAGTTAAGCCACAGGCGCTAAAAAGTCAATGTTTTTTCAGCACAGAAATGTTTCCAGAAATGCCGGGCAGGAAACGTAAGCTTAAATAACCCGGGTTAAAAGGTAAGTGAACCTACCGCCATGCCCCCAGGATCATTCCCGCGATGCCCAGCCCAAGCACCACATAGATCCCATCGATGAGCCAGAGCACAAAGGAACGGCGCTGGTAGAGGTAATTGATCCCCATGGTCAGCATGGCAAAGAAAAAACCGGTGAACAGGCCATAATGCAATCCCTGACCGAGGCCAACATCTTCCGCTTTATGAGAATTGATCACAAAGTTCAACGCCCAGACCATAAACAGCATGATCAGGAAGCTTGTGCCGAAGATAACGGCCATGTTGGCTTTTTTAAGTTCTTCTTCGGAAAGCCCGACTGCTTTCTGCCAGCGCTTGCCGAACAATACCGGTGAATACCACAGGGCGCCCAGCACCCAGAATGCAACGGCGGATACGAGCACAGCCCAGATGTTAATGTAAGGATAATCCATAATGTTGAATGTTGAATTAAGTCATTAGTCATTAGTCATTAGTCATTGGTCATTAGTCATTGGTTAAAATATTCTGTCTTCTGTCATCTGTCTTCTTCCAGAACCATCGCAAAAATAAAGACTTCTTCAGAACTTTCTGTTAATGAGATGTTAAAAAGGCAAATGTGCAGGACACAATGGGAAATTTGCAAGGCGGAATGGGAAATGGGAAAATGAAGAAGCCCGAAGGGCTTGAACTTGAATAACCCCCGATGCAATCGGAGGGATCAGAAAACCGAGACACCTATCTTCAACCCTGAAAGGGTTGACTAATAAAAGTTCGTATTTTTATTAAATATTTACAAAATCCCGCCTATGGAAGCGATCAATAAATTCCTTGCTCTTGAGCTGCTGAACGTTGGGAAATACAGTGTAAAAGTATCCACGCTGGTAACCATCCTGGCCATATTCCTGGTCACCAAGCTGGTCTTATGGCTGATCAAAAAAGCGCTTTATCGTAAACACCGGACCGATAAAACCGATATCGGGAATACATATGCATTATTCCAGATCATCCGGTATATACTGTGGATCATTGCAATTATAACCCTGTTGCATACCCTTGGCATCAAAATCACTGTTTTGCTGGCCGGCTCGGCCGCGTTGCTGGTTGGAATCGGCCTGGGACTTCAACAAACTTTTAATGATTTCGTATCCGGTATCATTCTTCTTTCCGAGCGATCGATCAAAATCGGGGACATCCTTGAGATTGACGGCGACGTTGTGAAAATTGAACGAATAGGCATGAGAACTTCGAAAGGCCTGAACCGGGATGAGATCTCGATCATCATTCCCAATTCGCTGATCACCACAAATAAAGTAATCAACTGGAGTCACCAGTCGAAGAAAACCCGTTTCAAGATCAATGTCGGGGTAGCTTATGGCAGCAATGTCGACCTGGTTGTTAAGATCCTGGTGGAGAGCGCTTTGGAACATCCCGATATTTCTGACAAAGAACTTGTCGATGTCCGGTTGGTTGATTTCGGTAATTCTTCCATTGATTTTCAATTGTTATTCTTCAGCCGCAATATATTCAGGATAGAAAAAGTCAAAAGTGATATCCGGAAGATCATTAACCGGAAATTCATCGAGAATAACATCACGATACCTTTCCCCCAGATGGATGTCCACATGATTGCTAAAAAAAAGGAGGAGGATTGATTCTGTTTTTCACCCGATCCCCGGATTAAGGGCTAATGTCCTGTTTCACCCGGATCCTCTTTTTTGAAGGATTCCTGTGCCTTCCGGATGAAGTCTTTACCGCCTAATGCTGTGATAACAATAGCGATTGCCCCGATGGATATAAAGATCACCGCAAATCCGATGATGACTATCTGGCGGGCCATATCCAGTTCAACCAGTGCAATGGCAGAAAAGAAAATAACGATTACGATTTTGACGAATCTTGAGATCAGGTAGGCCCTGGGAATTTCTTCCCGGTACAAAATCTTGAATAATGATGTTTCAGCCCATAATGCAAGAAACCATCCTATGCCGAAAATGAACACGGCCACAATTATTTTGGGCAGGAACAAGATCCCTTTGATCAGCAGATCAGAAAGCATGGTTAGCTTCCACGCTATCAGCGCATTATCCAGGAACAAAAGAAAAACCAGGAGAAATCCGAAATTGCCGATGAAATTATAGACGCCATAGCGTACATCGGCCTTGGAAAAATCAGAGGACCATCGTGATCGCCTGAAAAGCCGGTCGATCCGGACCAGGATCGAAAGCTGGATCAGCAGCCGTTTTACAAGCCAGCCGGCAAGCCAGCCAAGCAGCAGCAGAAGGATACCACCCAGCAGGTTCGGAAGGAACGCCAGGATATTTTCTGCCAGGTTGATCAATTGATCTTTAACGGAAGTTTCCATAGTTAGTTCTTTTTCATTTTCTGTGACCTGAACAGCGTCCTGAAGAAGGATTCTCTTTCCTCGTATTCTTTTAGCCAGAGTACCGGGCATTCCACTTGCCTGGTTATTTCCCTGACAAGTGACTTGGCCAGCAGCAGCTCAATAAAGTCGGCAGATTTGCCTCCCATGACCAGTAAATCCATTCCTGCTGACATCTTCCTGATGCCGCGAAGGATATCCGGATCGGTTACCTGGATGATCTTAGCGGATATTTTATTGTTGTCGAGGAAATTGCCAATCTCTTCCAGTTTGGCCTCCCTGAGCATGTTATTCATTCCAGGACTGAATATCACGGCAATACTTATTTCGGCATTGAAATAATCGGTTAAAGCCGGCGCAATTTCAGCGGCAAACTGGGTATGGATATCCCCGCTGTACGGGATCATGATCTTTTCAACCTTTCCGCGCTTCAATGCCCCATGAAGGATGGCTACTTCAATGGTCGATTTCTGCAATACGGAATCCACCACCGAAGAGAAGAACCGTTCAAGGAAGCTGATCTCCTTCTTCCGGTCCATCAGGATGAAATTACATTCTTCTTCTATTGCTGTATCGACGATCCCTTTTGAGATCCGGTGCGCGATTTTTATAATTGATTTAGCGGGGATACCGGCTTCTTCGGCCAGTCGCTGAGCTTCCTGAAGCCGGTTTTCGGAATCGGCTGCGTTTTTTCTCCCTGATTCAAGTTTCTCCCCTTCTTTCAGTTCAATGATATCCAGGAAAGTAATGGTCGCCTGGTGTTTCCTTGCAATAGCAAATGCGATTTCTGAAAGGCTCCTGATATCCGATTGACCGGAAAAATAAACCAGCAGGTTATATTCTTTCCTGGATATTTGTTCAAGTACACGGACTTTGCGGGCATGCTCCACTTCCCGGTGAGACGAATAGAACCTGTAAACGAGCAGGCCGATCCCGCTCCAGATGATGGTCACGACCCACGCCAGCATACTGTATTTAAACATAAAAAGGGCCAGGAAGAGCAGCAATAAAATGCCGGCAATTGAAAGGTATGGGAAAAGCGGGACTTTATAACCACGGTCCAAGTCTTTTCTTTTCTTTCGCAGCCTGATCATGGCCAGGTTCACCTGGAGGAAAAGCAGCAGGAACATGATATCTGCCGCGCTGGCCACATCTTCGATTGGTAAAGAAACAGCCATCAGGACGATGATCACAAGCGAAGCCATAATGCTCCAGTGAGGAGTGAAACGTTTCGGGTGCACCTTGCTGAAAAATGACGGGAAGTTCCGGTCGCGGCCCATGGCGAACGCCACCCTGGATGAAGAATAAATGGTGGCGTTCAGCGCGGAAATGGTTGAGATCAAGCCTCCGACAAGGATCATGATACCCCCTCCGATAAAGAAATTCCTGGCCACATCCACCAGGGCCGTTTCTTTCTTTAAAGCAAGGTAGTCCCATGGTGTCATGCCTTCCGGTTTCACTGTTCCGATGGCTACCACGGCAACCATCAGGTAGATTGGCACCACGATCAGGAGTGAGAGAAAAACGGCCCTGGGAATATTTTTCTTCGGGTTCCGGATTTCCTCCGAACTCTGGGCGATGACCTCAAATCCCTGGAACGCGATAAAAGTGAGGCCCATGGCCTTGAACACTCCTCCGAAACCATTGGGAATGAAAGGGCTGAAAGTGGTGCGCCAGTCGCCCTGGCGGAGGATCAGTTCGAGACCGAACCCGATAAATATCAGTAAAATGATGATCTTGGCAATGGTTACCAGGTTACCGATCTTACCGGTCTCGGAGGCGCCCCTGAAGTTCACATAAGCAAACAGGATGGCCGTGGCGGCGGCCAGTATCTTTTGAGGGGAGAGAAAACCCCAGTGCGGCATGACGATGGAAAACTCGCCCAGGACATGTTCAAAATAAGCCCCGAAGCCCAGCGCGTAGAGGCTGCAGGCCACCGCGTGGGCGAACCAGCTCATCCAGCCCGATAAGAAACCATTCCATCTCGGCAGGCCCTCTTTGACCCAAAGGTAACCCCCACCGGCATCATGGTAGCAGGAACCCAGCTCAGCGTAAGACATAGCAGTGAGCAAAGCAATGAGCCCGTTGAGAATAAAACTGATGATCAGGGCAGGGCCCGCGACGCCCGCTGCAATCCCTATCAACACAAAGATACCCGCACCGATCATGGCGCCGACGCCGATCAATGTTGCATCCAGGGTGCTCATTTCCCGGGCTAAACGTACTTCCCTGTCAAACTTTTTCATTCAGGCAATGATTTTTATCTTCATGAAAAAGGTTTTGCATAAAACAACAAATCACAGCCAAATATAACAAAAAAGGAGCCCGAATCAAAATCCCTCCGCCATTTATCCCGGCTCTCCCGATTATTCTCCTTGTGCGATTGCCGCCATATATTCACTATTTCAATCATTCATGAAATAATTTTATATTTTGGCAGAAAAATTTAAATGATGGAAACAAAGCAATTCGGAAATACAGACATGAAAATCACCCGGATCGGGTTCGGGGCATGGGCCATCGGCGGTGGCAACTGGGCTTTCGGCTGGGGGCCGCAGGACGATGCAGAAGCTATTGCAGCAATTAAGCGAGCCGTTGAGGTCGGGATGAACTGGATCGATACAGCGGCAGTTTACGGGCTGGGGCACTCGGAAGAACTGGTCGGGAAGGCCGTCAAAGGGATGAGCAACAAGCCATATATTTTCACCAAATGCGGCCTGGTATGGGATGAAAACCGGAAAACCAGCCAGAACCTGAAAGCGGACTCGATCCGGAAAGAATGTGAGAACAGCCTGCGCCGGCTGGATGTGGATGTGATCGATCTATACCAGGTGCACTGGCCTGTGGAAGATGATATTGAGGAAGCCTGGGAAATGATGGCACAGCTAAAGGCTGAAGGTAAAGTGAGGTGGATCGGCATTTCCAATTACAATATTGAGCAGATGAAGAAATGCCGGGCCATCGCACCTGTTTCTTCCCTGCAGCCCCCCTATTCGCTGATCAACAGGGAATACGAAAAAGAGATCCTGCCCTGGTGCCTGGAACAGAACATTGGCGTGATTGTCTACTCCCCGATGGGATCAGGCCTGCTGACCGGTACCATGACCAAAGAGCGCATCGAAGCTATGCCTGCAGACGACTGGCGCAGGAAAAGCCCGTACTTCAATGAACCGATGCTTTCGAAGAACCTGGAACTGGCGGATAAACTGAAGTCCATTGGCCAGAAGCACGGCTATTCTGCCGGGGAGGTTGCGATCGCCTGGACCCTGAAAAATCCCGCAGTCACGGCAGCCATCGTGGGCGGAAGAAGCGCGGCGCAGGTGGATGGAATTTGCAGGGCAGCGGAGATGATAGGAATTGAAGATTTGGGGATATAAAAAAGAGGCTGTCTTCCTTCATGTTAACCATTCTATAGATTCGAACTCCAACGACTAAAGCCGTTGGTTCCGAATTAGTTACAAAATATCAACCGACGGCTTTAGTCGTCGGCGATGCGAAAAAAAGAGGCTGCTCAGACTTTTGAGATAGCCTCTTTTCTATGTAACTAACCTGAAACCAACGGCTTTAGTCGTTGGAGTTTCTGCTTTAATAAAATATAGTCCTAGAACACCACCTTGAACTCAACACGGCGGTTCTGCTGCCTTCCTGCAGCCGTTTCATTGGTAGCTACCGGCGTGGTTTCCCCGAAGCCTTTCACCTCGATGATGCGGTTTTCAGAAACGCCCTTATCAAGCAAGTACGTCTTGACTGCCAGCGCCCTCTCCTGAGAAAGGGTCATGTTCTTGTCATCAGCCCCGACATTGTCGGTGTGACCGAAAATTGACAGGTTGTATTCCGGATTTTCCTGCATCACCTTTACAACATCGTTCAGGATCTGGTAGGAAATACCCTTAATTACGGCTTTTCCGGTTTCAAACTGAATGCCCTGCAACGCTTTTTCAAACACTTTCTTCACTTCCTCCTTCACTTCGGGGCATCCTTTGTTCTCAATGATACCCGGAACGGTCGGACACTTGTCTTCCAGGTCGATAATGCCATCGCCGTCGGTATCCGGGCAGCCTTTGTTTTCCTTAGTCCCCACATCAAACGGACACTTGTCTTCGGCATCGGTTATGCCGTCACCGTCTGTATCGGGGCAGCCTTTAAACTCAGGAAGCCCTTTGACATTGGGACATGCATCTTCAGAATCTTTCACGCCATCGCCATCGGTATCCGGGCATCCTTTAAATGCAGCCACACCGGGCACGGCCGGGCAGTCATCCTCGGAATCCTGGATTCCGTCGTTATCCGAATCGGGGCAGCCTTCGAATGCCGCGATACCTTTTATATCCTTGCATTTGTCAAGGTAGTCGGCGATGCCGTCACCATCAACATCAACCGGGCAGCCATCGGCGGTAACGCTGACTCCTGCAGGCGTATCAGGGCAATTGTCCGATTTATCCGGCACACCATCCTTATCACTGTCTTTCGGCGCGCCGAAACTGAAGATGGCACCCAGGGAGTTGGAGGCGAAACCATCATTATCCTCGGCAACTTTCAGGTCTCTTTTATCCTCATTGGTAAAATTGTACCGGAACTGGTATTGCAATGCAAGCCAGTCGAGCATGTTAACCTTAACGCCGATCCCGGCGGGAATGACCAGGTCCATCCCTTCAGCGTCCCCTTTGTCTCCCGAGTAGTAAGCCCCTCCGACACCCAGGCATAAATACGGGGCAATGACCGCATCTTCCTTGAAAATGTAGCCATTGTTAAATTTATACTTCGCCAGAAGGAATACATCGGTCTTTTGCAGGAGAAAGTAAGTTTTGGCCGCTTCAAAATATCCTAAGTCGCCATATTCGCCCTGTATTCCAAGGTCAAACGACGGATTCAGGTAACGGTCGATGGATGCGGAGAATAAGCCGTAAAAGGGGCTGAATTCGAGAAAATCAGCGCCATAATCGCCGTTATAAACGGTTTTTCCTCCCATCAACCCGACAGCCCACTTTTTGTCTGCATTCTGTCCGAAGGCAACGGTAAGCATCAGGCTTAAAATAACAAGAGTAAAAAGTCTTTTCATAATATTTGTTTTTTAATTTTTCCTACTCTTTTGGCTTTTCGGTTACGCCCCGTTTTTAAAGTGGGTCCGGTCTCCACTAACATGCGTCGGTGATTAAAAAATTAATTCGGCGAAAGTTACGTAAATTTTTGTCATAAATCAAGAAAAAAAATGATGCCAGGCAATTATTCATTTTTAATTAAATTCGCAGCGCTTGACTTGTTAACAAATCTTATGCCAGATAAAAAAATCAAAACCCGCCACGCTTTTCCCCGCAGCTTCTGGACGGTGGTGACAATGGAATTTTTCGAACGGGGATCGTATTACGGGATGATGTCGGTACTGTCCGTGTATCTTGTCCTTAGCACCGGTGATGGAGGGCTTGGATTTTCCAAGGAAAGCGTCGGGGCCATCAAGAGCACCATCGTGCCGCTTCTTTACCTGCTGCCGATCATCAGCGGGGCCATTGGCGACCGTTTCGGCTACCGGAAAGTCTTATTCTTCGCTTTTGCCTCGATGAGCCTTGGCTACCTGTTCACCGGCCTTTCCACCACCTATGCCACCGTGTTCAGCAGCCTCCTGCTGGTTGCGCTTGGCGCCGGTTTTTTCAAGCCGATGATCGCCGGCACCATCGCAAAAGTGACCGATGAATCCAATTCCACGCTGGGTTTCGGTATCTTTTACTGGTCGATCAACCTGGGCGCTTTCCTGTTTCCATTGATCCTGGTGCCCTGGCTGAAATCGATCTCCTGGTCTTACATCTTTTTCATGGCAGCCATCGGAACCGGCTGGCTCATCCTGCTGAACCTGTTCGTATTCAAAGAACCGGCCAGGGAAAAGAATTCCAAGCCGCTGATCACGGTTTTCAAGGAAATGCTGCTGGTCCTTAAAGACTATCGCTTTTTCCTCATGCTGATCATATACAGTGGCTTCTGGATCATGTATTTCCAGGTCTACGATTCGGTATTGTGGTATCTAACGGAAAAAATCGACATGACTCCGCTCAACAAGATCATCAACAATTTCCTGGGCCTGTTCGTCAGCAATCCCGACTGGAAGTTTGAAGCGGAACATGTGACTGCGATGAATGCCGGTGCGATCATCCTGCTGCAGATCCTGGTGTCGAATATCGTGAAGAACACTAAAGTACTGCCCACCATGATCTTCGGCATTGCGCTGGGATCAATCGGGATGGGGATGCTGGCCATCGCTCCCAGCCCGTGGGTATTCCTGCTTTCCATGTTCGTTTTCACCCTCGGGGAAATGATCGCCCATCCGAAATTCATCTCGTATGTCGGGCTGATCGCTCCGCCGGACAAGAAAGCCGTTTACCAGGGCTATTCCTTCCTGTACGGCGTGATCGGCAGCGGTGTCGGCGGGATAATGGGCGCTGTTCTCTATGTCTGGCTTGTTGAAAAAGAAAATAACCCTTCGATGCTGTGGATCACCTTTGCAATGATCGGGGTGCTCACCATCATCGGGTTGTTGCTGTATAACAGGTTCATTGCCAGGAAATCTTAAATATTTTTTTGACGAAAATATTCAGAGGCAAAGCATAAAAATGCCTTTTTATACAAATTAAAAACTTGCCGATATGAGAAACAAAATGATCATTCCGGGCCTAAAAACAGTTATTATGTTAATCGGCCTGGGATTAGCCATGCTGGCTTGCAACAAATCTGATCCGGATTTAAACCTGGAGCCGGTTAAGCCATCCGTTTTGCCTGACCTGAGCGGTTTGTCGTGGGTGAAAGACGATTTGTTCATAGGGGTCCATGATGCGAAAAATAATACGGAAAAAGAGAACTGGCCGCGGATAAGCCTGATACGCCTCCCTCAGTCAGAACTGGATGGCGTGATCTGGGAGCCGGTCGATCTGAATTTCCCGGGCCCCGGGGGCCAGTCCAGCGATATGGAAAGCTCCTGCTCCATCCCCGGAGGCACCGATTTTTTGTTTGTTGAAAGCGGGCAGGAAGGCGCCAGTTACCGGCGTATTTTTCATGCAGGCTTCATGGATGAGAAACTGAAAATCGTTGAATACTCCGACTGGCCGGTGGACATTTTCAACGTCGAAGCCACCGAAGTCAGC
>Ga0116143_10006484_pt1 | contig 10174 bp, 2 predicted proteins | sample AD_UKC034_MetaG_FD_89745 | JGI IMG/M metagenome (GOLD analysis project Ga0116143, IMG submission 89745) | Active sludge microbial communities of municipal wastewater-treating anaerobic digesters from USA - AD_UKC034_MetaG | ecosystem: Engineered > Bioreactor > Anaerobic > Digestate | place: USA...
ACAGGCTCTTGCGGAGACTCTGACGATATCGTTATAGTTGTTAACCCTGTTGCCGATGCAACTATTACTCCTGCAGGTCCTTTCTGTGTTACGGATGATGATTTAATTCTAACTGCTGCTGAAGCTGGAGGAACCTGGTCTGGTACTGGTATTACAAATGCTAGCGTTGGTTTGTTTGATCCTGCTGTCGCAGGTATTGGTAATCATATCATTACTTATACAATTTCAGGCGACTGTGGCGATTCCGACCAGATTACTATCAGCGTTATTGATAATTTTAATGCAAATATTACTAGTAATACTGATTTCTGCTATAGTGATTCAGATATTACATTAACTGCTTTACCTTTGGGTGGAACCTGGTCAGGCAATGGAGTAAATCCTCTTACCGGAGTTTTCAGCGTTGATATTGCAGGAATTGGAACACACGAAATTATTTACTATCAGGCTAGTTCTTGCGGGATTGCCGACACTGTGTATATTACAGTTCATCCGCAAGCAGATGCAAGTATTTATCCGGTTGATACATTATTCGAAAATGATGAGCCTGTTTTAATTGAAACTACTGAACCAGGTGGTTTATGGTCAGGTACAGGCGTTGACGAAGATGGTAATTTCGATCCGGCTATTTCAGGTATTGGTGAATTTGAAATTTTCTATACAATTTCCGGAATTTGCGGTGATACTGACAGTATCATAATTTTTGTACTTAAAAATCCAATTGCCGATTTATTTATTCCTAATGCCTTAACTCCCGATGCTGACGGACATAACGACACTTGGCAAATTCAAGGTATAGAAGCTTTTGAAAGTGTTAGTATAAAAATATTTACTCGTTGGGGGGATGAAGTTTTCATTTTTGACGGTACCGGATTACAATATGCTAATCCTCTAAATCACTGGGATGGAAAACGTAATGACAAAGAACTACCTTCAGGCTCTTATGTCTATATTCTAATTCTTAACCAGGATGATACTTATAAAGGTACTGTAACCCTAATACGGTAATTGTTAAATAGTTATGATTAAAAAACATTAAAATATCAATATGATGAAAAAAGTAATTCTTAGTATAATAGGCTTAAGCATTTTCGGAGTATTATCTGCTCAACAACTCCCATTATATACTCAATACATGTTTAACAGAATGCTTATCAATCCAGGAGTAACGGGAAGTGAAGAAAATCTGCCTATCCAATTGGCAGTACGTCAGCAGTGGGTTGGTTTTGAGGATGCTCCATCAACCCAGACTTTAAGCGGACATTATTGTCTGCAACAATATAATATGGGTGTGGGTGGTATTTTGTTCGTAGATAGATTTGGTCCTGAACAAAAAATCGGTATTCAACTTAACTATTCCTATATTCTTAAACTTGCAAATGATTTAAAAATTGCTTTTGGCCTTTCTTTGCAAGGATTTCAATATCGGCTCGACTACACTAAACTCAATGTTATTGATGAAACCGATCCTAATATTTACGCTACTCAAGAATCCAAATTCGTCCCCGAATCCGATTTCGGAGTCTATTTGTATCACGAAGATTACTTCGCAGGTATCTCTGCTAATCAAATGATTGGGCTTCCTATTAAAATTGGAGGCGAAGAAATTCACATGGCTAAACTTGTCAGACATTTTAACTTGTTAGGTGGATACAAATTTGACATCAATCCCGAATTTGCACTCGAACCTTCTGTTTTAGTGAAAACCAGTTTTAAAGCTCCTTCACAACTTGATGTTAATCTCAAAGCTATTTATCAGAAAAATTATTGGTTAGGTACTTCTTATCGTACTTCCGGTGATATTATTGCTATGCTCGGGCTAAGGTTTAAAGAATTTGACTTCGGTTTTGCTGTCGATTTCGCCACTTCTGATATCGCTGCTTATCAAAATGGTTCATACGAACTCGTTCTTACTTATCGTATCCCTATGAAAACTAAAGGCTCTAGAAGTATGTTATAAAAATATTGTTTATTCTTAAGTATTTAAAATATAGTATTATGAGAAAAAGTAAATTAACGTTAATTTGCATTTTAATTTTCACGACATATAATTATAGTGTTTTTGCACAAAAATTATTAAGTGTAAGTGATTTAAATTCTTGCTGTAATTCTGAAATGCAGTATGAAAGTTTTTACAATTCCCAAAATCCCGTAAGAGATATTGAAGAAGATATGACAATTCTTTCCAACAGTGATCCAACTGTTCAAAGACTTATTCCTGCTGATGTAGTTTGGTATACAAAGAACAAACCGGGAAAATTCAGAACAGAAGATCCTGAAAGATTTATATCACAAGATGTACCGTATGATGAACTTAAATATGTAAGAATAGATAATAAAATATATTATCAGTTTTTTGTTTCAGTAGAAAACCTTCAAAAGAAATATAATCCTAAAGATCTTGATTTGTCAATATATCGAGGATATATTTTATGGGAAGCCCAAGAAGACATATCATTTATTGCTGATTCAATAAGTCAGATAAGAGAAATTGATGAAATTGAAATAATATCACAATACTATATTAAAGTGCATGCTTCTATCGATTATGTTGTAAACACTTTTGGAGCAGAATATCTTAATCCTGATGACGGAGAATATCCGGGTTTTTATGCCTATACCAGATTATCTACAGCACCATATTTACCATTAAAAACAGATTTTCCAAAAGATTTAGAAGAAGATTTGGGGTACCGCACTCCATATATGCGTGTTTTTAATCTTGAATCAGGAGAAAAAATGGCTATTTTGACAATGAGACCAAATTCATATCCTTTGATGCCAAACGATATGTCATCTTCACTCGAAGAATTACCATCGGAAATCAGAAAAAATTTACAATGGATTGATATTCCCACAAATGAGCCTGTAAGAAAAGAAATCCTCGACATTATTCATTATTCACATCCTCAAACAAAAGATGCAATAAGTGGAGCAATTGGTATTCAATATTATAATAATTCAATAGAAGCGGATAACGACGGTTCAAATCCTCTTGTTTGGACAATTCCACCTTCTGAAGGTAATTTTAATATTCAACTTGGAACAATGAGAGATGATACAGGTTTGTTTAAAACTCACAACTATGCAAGAATGGCAGACAAATTTGATATTTCGGGTATTTATGCTTCTACAGACGTTACTGGAGTTCAATATCAGACATATATCAACGACAATGTACCGCAATGTTGGGACACTTGGATAGGTGATTGCGACTGCATTACAGACTGGCAGGAAGTTGGTCCTGAAGTAAAAGATATGGACAACAATATTACAGCAGCAAATAATTTGCAGCCGGGTGGTACAAAAGATGAAAACTCTGCGTACTGGTATGATGATATTGAGAATGGAACAGTTTATTATATTGATCCTGCATGGAATTGGGACAAAGGGGATGGTTATACTAACTATGACGTTGTTTTTACTGCAGCTGGCATAACAGATTTTGAAGGTCGATTAGCTGGTGGTTGGTATGTAGTTGGAATTGCAGACAAAAATGAAAATGATGAAGATCCTGATTACTGGCAAGGTATTGAAACTAATAACTATTACTCAACATTGCGAATAACATTCATACCACAATGCGCCAATACAGATTTAGGGACAATTACTCCTACTCAATGTACATGGCAAAGTTCAAATTATTCGGCTGGAACAATTCCTTATTGGAAATTTGATGCATCAACAAGTTATTATTACAATTTTACACTATGCTCAAATTCTGAAGATTCTTATATCAGAATTTATGATAGTTTTAATAATTTAGTGACTTCTTCTGATGATAATGGTCCATTTTGTTCAGGGACACCGGCATCAATTAGCTGGACTCCAAGTACAAGCGGAATATATTACATTAGTGCTGCTCATTACTCCTGCACAGGATTTACTAATAACGGAACTATGTACTATAGCCGTTCAAACGATGCTTGGCAAAGGCAAACAACAATAACTCCAACTACATCCTGGCAAACATCTCCAAATACAATTGATAAAATAAGCTTTTGGACTTTTACTGGAACTGCCGGAACAGCATATGCATTTAATTTCTGTGATATCGCTGAAGATACTTATATACGCATTTTAGATAACACATGGACTCAGGTTGCTTATGCTGATGATAACGGACCATGTTGTGCAGGAACATCAGCTTCGATTGTATGGAATTGCACTTCATCGGGCACATATTATATTGCAGGAATGCATTATAGTTGTACAGGATTTTCAAATTCAGGTAATTTAAATTATCGCATTAGTACTCCGACAGCTATTGCTGATGCAACAGATACAGAAATTTGCAGTGGTGAGACCATTACCCTTCTTGGCGAAGGGACTGCCGTTTGTGGCTCAGTTGCTCAGTACGATTGGGACCATTTAGCAGGAGACGACAATCCACAAAATCCTGATGTATCTCCTACGACTAGCCATACATATCAGTTAAGAGTACTCGACAATAATGGTATTTGGTCTGAATGGACAGGGGTTTTTATTACTGTTCACGATTTACCAACACCTGATTTGGGATTAGACCAAACTGTCTGTATTTCAGCAACCCCAGTTACATTATCTCCGGGCGTTTACGTAAGTTATATATGGAGCACATCCTCAACAGATGCTTTTATTAACGTTAGCTCTTCTGATACTTATTCGGTCACTGTAACCGACAGTAATGGATGTACCGGTGACGATTCTATGGTTCTTGCTATAGACCCTCTTCCTGAAGCAACAGCTGGAGGTTCTCAAACAATTTGTATTAGTGAAACTGCAACAGTAAGTGGAGCTTCTGCATCTAATGGCACTATTGCTTGGACGGAAAATGGAGCAGGTTCAATCACTTCAGGAGGAACAAGCCTTACTCCTACATATACTCCTGTAACAGGAGATGAAGGTAATACAATTACTTTAACAATGACAGTAACCAGCAATAATAATTGTAATCCACAAACAGCTGTTGCATATTACTTTATTGATGTAGATCCAGCACCAACTGCTTCGGCAGGAGGTTCACAATCTATTTGTGTAAATAGCCCTGCTATTGTCAGTGGAGCTTCTGCAAATTATGGAGATATATTTTGGACTGAAGACGGAGCCGGATCTATAACAGACGGTGAAACCAGCCTTACTCCTACTTATACCCCGGCACCTGAAGATGCAGGGAACACTGTTACATTGACAATGACCGTGACAAGTACAAATACATGTAATCCTGAAACCGCCGAAGCATATTATTATGTCAATGTGGATGGACTGCCAGAAGCAACGGCAGGAGGCTCTGAAACGATCTGCTCTAATGAATCTTTCATTGTCAATGGTGCCAGTGCATCAAACGGGACAATACTCTGGACACATGACGGTGCCGGATTATTAACAGATCCAACAACCACAACACCTACCTATCACGCTTCTTCTGATGATGTTGGTAATACAGTTATTCTAACAATGACCGTTACAAGCGATAATTCATGTTCACCTGAAATTTCAGAAGCATATTTTACAATTATTGTTGATCCTATGCCTGTTGCTGTTGCAGGGGGCAGCTCAACTATTTGTCCTGAAGAGGTTGTAAACGTTTCTGGTGTTACTGCCGAAAACGGAACTGTTTTATGGACACATGATGGCAACGGAAGTCTGACAAACGAAACAACATTAACGCCTTCATACAATTCTGTAATTGCAGATGGTGGAAATACAGTTACCCTCACATTAACCGTAACCAGCATAAACGCTTGTTCACCACAAATTGCAACAGCATATTATACAATTACTGTAAATCCATTACCGGAAGCACCAGTTTTAGTATCTTCCGACCTTAATAATTTCTGTGAAGATGATCCAGGAACTATGAATTTATCAGTTACAGGAGGTATGGGAACAGAAGTACACTGGTTTGATGATTTTTGTGGTGGAAATGAAATTGGAACAGGATTGATTTTACCTATTAATACTCCTACAATCACAACAACTTTCTATGCAAGATGGGAAAACACTTGCGGAGTTTCTGATTGTACTTCTAAAACAATTACTGTTGTTGAGCCTCCTGTTATTCCGGATGAAGCTGTTGCTAGTATCAATGACTTTTGTGCTGATAATGCAGGAGATCTTGAACTTTCTGTTAATGGAGGCTCAGGAGAAACTCTTCAATGGTTTACAGGTTCTTGTGGTGGCTCTTCTATCGGGAGTGGAAATCCTTTGACAATTCCTTCACCCGATGTTACAACAACATATTATGCACGTTGGTCAAATGCCTGTGGTGAAACAGAATGCGTTGACATTACTGTAAAAGTAAATGCATTGCCTATTCCACCTTCACAAGCATTGGTTGATCGAAACGATTTTTGTGCCGATGACCCTGGAAATATCGAACTGTCAGTTAATGATGGATCAGGAGACGATGTTCATTGGTTTGATGACGCTTGTGGTAACAATGAAATTGGAATAGGAAATCCGTTAACAATAGAATCTCCTGATGTTTCGACAACTTATTACGCAAGATGGGAAAACCTATGTGGGGAAAGTTCTTGTGTTTCTGTTGCTGTTAATGTATTTGCACTGCCCGAACCTGTCACATTTGCTTCTTCCTCTCTTAACAATTTTTGTTATGATGACCCGGGAACTATTATGCTTTCAGCAGTTGGTGGTAGCGGAGACGAATTGCAGTGGTTTGATGATATATGTGGAGGAAACCAGATAGGAACAACTAATCCTCTCGAAATAGAATCTCCTGAAACTTCAACAGAGTTTTTTGTTAGATGGATAAATACTTGTGGCGAAACTGATTGTATGACACTATCAATTAATACTATCAGTGCTCCGGAAAATCCAACATCAGCAGAAGTTGACCAAGATAGTGTATGTATTGATGATCCGGGGAATATATCTCTTACACTTGTTGGTGGTGCAGGTCCCGAAGTCAGATGGTACTCGGCTTCTTGCGGTGGTGTTCTCGTTGGTATAGGCAACCCTCTTTCTATTGAATCTCCAACTGTCAGTACTACATATTTCGGAAGATATGAAAGTTCTTGTGGTATATCCGATTGCGAATCTGTTTCTGTTACAGTAGTGCAATTAACAACTGACCCTATTTCTGCCGAATCTGACATCAACGATTTTTGCGTTGACCATATAGGAAATATTTCATTATCAGTAACCGGAGGTAGTGGAGAAAATGTATATTGGTACACTGAATCATGTGGCGGTTTATTAATAGGTATGGGAAATCCTCTTGAAATTGAATCGCCGGAAACAACTACAACATATTATGCAAGGTGGGAAAATCTTTGTGGAGAAAGTAACTGTCGTGAAGTTACTGTTAATGTAGTTCAATATGCTGTTGTTCCTGATTTACTTATATCGAATATAAATTATATCTGTATTGGAGATCCTGGTAATGTTGAATTATCTGCCGAAGGAGGAAACGGCTCTGTTTTAAGATGGTACACCGAATCCTGCGAAGGGACAGAAGTTGGTACTGGAAATCCTCTGACAATTCCATCTCCTGATTTGACTACTCAGTTTTTTGCAAGATGGGAAAACATCTGTAACATTACAGACTGTGAATCATTTACTCTCAACATAATAGATGCTCCGGAAAATCCTGATCACGCAGAATCTGAACCTGCAGAAGTTTGTATTAATGATGATGGAAATATAACATTAACATTAATTGGTGGATTTGGTCCATACATTGAATGGTACACCGGAGCATGTGACGGAACACTAGTTGGCACAGGGAATCCTTTGGAAATTGAATCTCCGATTATACAAACCACTTATTATGGAAGATATGTAAGCGATTGCGGAAATTCTGAATGTGTTTCTGTTGTTGTTGATATTATTCAATTACCAGAGCCTCCTGCTTCTGCAGAAGTAGATAATAATAATTTCTGTTCAAATGATGAAGGTAATATTAATTTATCGGTTACCGGTGGAAATGGAAATGATGTTTACTGGTACACAGGTTCTTGCGGAGATGTTTTTGTTGGCAATGGAAATCCACTTACTATAGAATCTCCAAACGCAACAACTACCTATTATGGGCGTTGGGAAAACAACTGCAGTGAAAGTGTCTGTCAAAATGTTACAGTAACAGTAATACCGGTAAGTGATGCAACAATTAATCCTGCAGGACCATTTTGTGAAACTGATGATCCAGTCGTCATTACAGCTGCTACTCCGGGTGGAACATGGAGCGGTACAGGAATACATGAAACCACAGGCTTATTTGATCCTGAAGTAGCAGGTCCCGGAGAACATATTATTTCATATACATCATCCGGAATATGTCCTGAAACAGATGAAATTACGGTTACAGTGACAGAATTATTTGATGCAACTATTACTCCTGTTGACCCATTATGCTCTAATGATGCTGCGATTAGTCTTACTGCTGCTACTACAGGTGGAACCTGGTCAGGAACAGGTATTACTGATGCAGATGCAGGCACTTTCGATCCTACTGCTGCCGGTATAGGAAATCATACTATCACCTATGAATATACAGGATCTTGTGGCGACTCTGACGATATCATTATTGTTGTTAATCCAGTTGCAGATGCTACAATTACTCCTTCAGGTCCTTTCTGTGTTACAGATGACCCTGTTGTATTATCAGCTGTTCAAATAGGCGGGACTTGGTCAGGTACAGGTATTACAAATGCCAGTGCAGGCTTGTTTGACCCTGAAATCGCAGGTATTGGTGACCATATCATTACCTATACAATTACTGGTGATTGTGGCGATTCCGATCAGATTACTATCAGCGTTATAGATATTTTTGATGCAACTATTACTCCCGTTGACCCGTTATGCTCAAATGATGATGAAATTACTCTCATTGCTGCCACTCCAGGTGGAACATGGTCAGGAACAGGTATTACTGATGCAGACGAAGGAACTTTCGATCCGACTGTTGCAGGTACCGGCAATCATACTATTATTTATTCATATACTGGAACTTGTGGCAGTACAGACGATATTGTTATTGTCGTAAATCAGTCAGCTGATGCAACAATTACTCCGATTGGTCCTTTCTGCTCTACAGATGATCCAGTTGTATTAACTGCTGCTCAGATTGCTGGCACATGGTCCGGCACAGGTATTACTAACTCAGTTGCAGGTTTGTTTGACCCTGAAATTGCAGGTACAGGTGAACACATTATAACATACACTATTTCAGGCACTTGTGGCGACTCTGATCAAATTACTATCAGCGTAATTGAGAAATTCGATGCGACAATTACACCTGTTGACCCGTTGTGCTTTAGCGATGTAGTAATATATCTCAATGCAGCAACACTTTTTGGCACATGGTCAGGAAATGGCATTACAGATATTGGACTTGGAAGTTTTGACCCCGCTTTTGCAGGTAGTGGTACTCACCAAATCATTTATTATCAATCCGGATTATGCGGTGATGCTGACACAATCTATATTACTGTACAACCTAAGGCTGACGCTAGTATTTATCCTATTGACAGTTTATACGAAAATGATGATCCACTGACTATTGAAACTATTGAACCCGGAGGATTATGGTCAGGAACCGGCATAGACAGTGAAGGCATTTTTGACCCTGCTGTTTCAGGTATAGGTGAATTTGAAATAATTTATACAATAGAAGGACTTTGTGGTGATTCTGACAGTATAATGATTTATGTTCTTCCAAATCCTATTGCTGATTTGTTAATCACAAATGCTATCACACCTGATGCTGACGGATATAATGACACATGGAAAATTCGAGGTATCGAAGCTTTTGACTACGTCAAAATAAATATTTTTGACCGTTGGGGAAATGAAATATTCTTATTTGATGGTACCGGCTTGCAATATACCGACAATTTAAATCAGTGGAATGGTAAGTTTAAAGATAGAGATTTGCCTTCAGGTTCGTATTTATTTATTCTAGTTCTTAATAATGAAATCATTCACAAGGGAACTATTAGTTTAATACGTTGATATAGAATTAAATAGTTTGACTTCTAATATAGATTTCATCTAATTACTAAATTAGATGAAATCTTTCTTAAAAAATTTTACCTTTAATAATAAAATTTATTTTTATTTCTAATTAAATATTGTTAATATTGTATGATTATAACAATAACCATGTATAATAATAAAATCACATAATATGAAACGACAGCCTTTTTTAGTAGTATTATTCTTAATCTTTTTC
>Ga0116143_10006485_pt1 | contig 10174 bp, 9 predicted proteins | sample AD_UKC034_MetaG_FD_89745 | JGI IMG/M metagenome (GOLD analysis project Ga0116143, IMG submission 89745) | Active sludge microbial communities of municipal wastewater-treating anaerobic digesters from USA - AD_UKC034_MetaG | ecosystem: Engineered > Bioreactor > Anaerobic > Digestate | place: USA...
ACTTTAACCCACTGCATAGACAAAATCTCAAATGCCTCGCGACTATAAAGGGCTATCTGTCTGGCGTTGTCACCGTCTTCGACGCTGAGAATCCGTTTTTCAGTATCAATCTGAATTTTCATTTGAGTTCACCTGGTTCTATAATTAAATTTACCCTGATGTCTGATTCAGCCAGCAGAGCACGTATTTCCTCTAAATAATTGGGGTTCATCACTATCACATTTTTTACGCCAGATTCGGCCAGGCGCCGGCAATCTACAACTTCATGTCCTGTACCCGGAATATATCTGTTATGCTTATCTGCGTTCAGGTCAATTACCATATCGATCAGCTGACAGCGCGGGTCGAAAAGATTTAAGAAAGTAACGCCCTTGGCGCCAGCTCCCCATATCGCCAGAGGCCCCTGCTGCTTCAGCTTCTGCACCAGGCTTTTCCAGTCAGAGATCAGTTTTCTTTCATACCCAGCAAACTTCTTTACTTTCTCGGCAAAATCAGCGGGCAACACAGTCGGCTCGCTCTGCCGATCGGCCTTTACTGCTTCCAGCCAAAGATACTGGCCGCCAAAAACGTGCTCGATGCTTTTAACTTTATATCCGCTCTGAATAAAAAGTCTGTTAAGTGTGCCAGTAGAAAAAAGCGAGCAGTGCTCATAAAAAAAATCCCATATTGTCAGACTGGCAATAATCCATTCGACGCATGGAGTTTCAAAAAACAGCCGGCAATGGGGAGCATCTCGCAATGCTTCGCTGATTTCACCAATGAATTTAACCGGATCTGGAACATGCTCTATTACATGCCGGCAAATAAGAGCATCAGCTGAGAAACCGCGGCACTTGCTGTCGAAATACTTTTTTTCAAACCTCAGTCGCCCATTCCCCAAAAGTTCCTCGCCTTCATATGAAGGATCAAAACCAAAACCACGATTTCCCAGAGCGTCATCGAGCACAAGCATCTTCAAAAAATAGCCTTTACCACAGCCTATCTCAGCAATGGTCGCTTGCCTTAGACCGCCCTCATGAACCAGTCTATTCTTTAAATTAATCAGATGTTCTTTAAAACAATCGGACGACTCCTGGGTATTGTTGTAATCAGAGTCATAAATCATCAAATCTGGCTCAAAAGCCTGATTAAATACAAAACCACAAGCCGGACAAAAGTACATGCGTAAATCACCACGCTTCGCCCTCAATGCTTTTTGTCGTGAGATTGTCAAAAAGTTCTGCTGCACAGGAACAGATTCTCGCCGCAGAAATTCTTCACACCCCGTAAATCGGCACAAAGGGCAAATTGTGCTGTCAAACATTCTGGCGCCACCATTCCACAGTCTCAGAAAGCCGCTCTTCAAGTGTTCGTTCAGGCCGCCAGCCAAGTTCCCGACGTAGACGATCTGTAGCGGCTATTATTATCGGTGCCTCATCCTTAGGAGAAGACACAGCACCATATTTGATCAACCCGGGAGCATCTATAATATTCCCGATAGTTTCGGCCAGATTGCGCAAACAAACAGGCTGCCCGGAAGCTATATTCACGGCTCCCTGCATTTCACTGTAAGTCAAGGCAGCGAAAGCCGACCCCACATCCAACGTCGACATGAAATCACGAATCTGGTTGCCATGGCTGCATGGAGCCGTCTCACCCTTCAACAGGGGAACTATAATTGCAGGCACGAAACGGCGGGAATTCTCTGCTGGGCCAAAGACAAAGAATATACGCCCCCACGCCCAGCTCAAGCCTTTAACTTGAGCATAACTTTTGAGCAGTTCATACATAGCAAGCTTGCACGATCCGTAAACCGTTATCGGCCTGAGTGGCGTCTGTTCTTCGATACACGCGCCATTATGCCAGTCATATTCTGCGCAGGTTCCGGCCATCACAACTCTTTGTCCGCCTGCTTCGGCAAAGAGTTCCAAAATTTTGAAATTGCCTGCCAAAGAACGAAAATTATGCTCCGAGGTCCAATATTCGCCATGTTGAGTAAACCATGCAAAGTTCAACAGATGCGTTGGTTTTATCTGCTCAAATGTGGATCTAAGACTTGCAACATCGAAAAGATCGACAGTGTGCTGAATGATCCCGGCAACATCATCATGCAAAGGCTTCAAATCAATGACGTGCACTTCAAAACCAGCCTGCGAAAGCGGTTTCAAAGCCTGTCTGCCAACAAAACCAGCCCCACCAGCAACAACTACCCTTTTCATACTTTTACCTGATCATCAATAATAGAGAGCACTGGGACAGCTGTAACGAAGTGCCCTCCCCACGCCCTGATATGAGCCATTTTTTCACAGACTTCATCTTTGATGTTCCAAGGCAGGATCAGTAAGAAATCAGGCTTAATCAGGTCTATCTCTTTTGGAGGATGAATCGGAATGTGGCTGCCTGGCATGAATTTGCCCTGCTTTGATGGGGCGGCATCGACTATAAGCGGCAACAGATCAGGCTTAACTCCGGCAAAATTCAGCAAAGTGTTGCCTTTCGCAGCGGCGCCATAACCAACGACTCTTTTTCCGAGGCGCTTCTGTTCAATCAAAAACATCAGCAGATCATTTTTGATACAGTTGGCATGTTCCTGAAACTCATGATAGATCGCCAGATCACGCATACCAGATTTCTCTTCGGCTGCAATCACCTCAGCCACTTTCGCCGAATTTTCACGGGTATCATCTTCATGACAGCCATAAACTCTTATGCTGCCACCGTGCGTCGGCAATTCTTCAACGTCAAAAACACGCAGGCCTGCCGCAGCAAAAATACGAGCAACATTATAAAGCGACAAGTATGAGTAATGTTCGTGATACACCGTATCAAACTGCGAACAACGAAGAAGCTGCAACAGATGAGGGAATTCAAGTGTAATGGTCCCGCCCGGTTTTAAAGCTATTTTCATGCCACGGGTAAAATCGTTTATTGCAGGAACATGCGCATAAACATTGTTGCCGATAATCAGATCGGCCTGCTTATTTTCAGTTGCCAGCCTTTGAGCAAGAGATTCTCCGAAAAACTCACGAAGGACCTTTATGCCCAGTGCTTCAGCCGCACTGGCTGTACCAGCAGTTGGCTCGATGCCAAGGCAGGGAATTCGCGCTTCAACAAAGTTCTTTAAGAGGTAACCATCATTGGCGGCAATTTCAATCACATGACTATCAGCGCCTAGAGACAAACGATTGATTATCATTTTGCAATAGCGTCTGGCATGCTCTACCCAACCACTGGAAACGGAAGAAAAGTAAGCATAATCTGCATTAAACAACTCGTCAGCATTCGAATAATCTTCGGTTTGCACAAGCCAGCAGTTATGACAGACAAAAATCCGCAAAGGGAAATGCATTTCGGGGCGGCTTAGATCCGAAAGACTCAGATAAGCATTAGATGGAGGCGCAAAGCCAAGATCCAGAAATTGATGCATCAAAGACGTATTGCAATGTCGACAGTTCATAGTTTGATACCTTCAAAATTTTTGTCCAGTAAAGGATGATTCTGATCGCGAACTGACATATCGCATGGAACTAATGGCCAATCAATTGCAAACTTCGGATCATTGAAGTTCACGCCGCCTTCTGCTGCGGGCTCATAAAAACTGGTATGCAGATACAAAAGCTCGCTTTCTGGCTCGATCACCTGGAAGCCATGAGCACAGCCTTCCGGAACTACCAGCATTCGCATGTTGTCTTCTGAAAGCTCTTCGGCATGCCACTTGAGGAACGTCTTCGAACCGGCACGCAAATCGACAGCCACATCAAATACCCTTCCCTTAAGACAACGAACGAGCTTCATTTCTGCACAAGGTGGTATCTGATAGTGCATTCCGCGAACAGCCCCTTTACGGGATGTTAGAGAACGATTGATTTGAACGATCTGACGATGCTCAATCACAGATTTGAGTTCATTACAACAGAAAAGTCTTGCGAAGCTTCCTCTATTATCACTTATAAGGCTGGTATCAACGACTCGAACTCCGGCAATGTCAGTTTCGTGTATTGTTAGAGCCATTACCGAGCCCGTCCTGAGTCTATCAAATCCTGCTGATAGTCTTCTATTTGCCGGCAAGTGTTCAGAAGATTATCTGTCATGAAAGACTTGTACCAATCTGCAGTTTTGCGGGCAGTGGTTTTTAAATCCCATAGCGGATGCCATTTCAACAAAGCGCGCGCCCGTGAACTGTCGAGATGTAACAAACCGGCCTCGTGAGGTTGTTCCTTGGTCTGGCTGAACCAGTCAAGTTGCGGCCAGTGCTGTTGCATAAGATTAAGGATTTGTGAAACAGAGCAGTTACTGGAAGTATCCGGGCCAAAATTCCATGCATCAGCAAACTCTGCCCGCCTCTCCAGAAGTTTCTGGCCCAACAGAAGATATCCATATAAAGGCTCAAGAACATGTTGCCATGGTCTGGTTGCATTTGGAGAACGGATTTCAAGTTTTTCACCTGCTCCAATTGCACGCACAAGATCTGGAATTATTCGGTCTTCAGACCAGTCCCCACCTCCGATTACATTGCCGGCCCGGGCACTGGCGATCAAAGGTGAATCTGCCGATGAAAAAAATGACTTGCGATAGCTGGCTATCGCTATTTCAGTCGCAGCCTTTGAAGCACTGTATGGGTCATGACCTCCCAGGGTATCATTTTCGCGATAACCCCAGCACCATTCTTTGTTTTCGTAACACTTGTCAGTAGTTACACAGATCACAGCCTTCAGATTCGAGCAAAATCTGGCAGATTCAAGAAGGTTTACAGTCCCGGTAAGATTTGTCTGCCAGGTCTCCAGGGGATTTCGATAGGAACGCCTGACCAGAGGCTGTGCTGCCAGATGAAAAATGATATCTGGATTGATTTCGGCAATAGCCTTAGATAAGCGTTCACAATCACGAATGTCGAGCCAGTGACTTTCACACTCAAGCTTCAAGAGGGCCCAATGATTTGGATCAGTTTCTGGAGGGAGGGCAATTCCGCTTACAGAAGCCCCAAGCAGATGGAGCCACTGAGCCAGCCAACTGCCTTTAAAACCGGAATGGCCGGTGATCAGAACCTTTCGACTTCCATAAACATTACGAAAGAGCTGCATTACCATACTTTCCAGGGCGCTTTGCCTCGCGCCCACATTTCTTCAAGACTGTTTTTGTCGCGCAGTGTGTCCATTGGCTGCCAGAAACCATCGTGAAAATATGCCTTGAGTTCTCCTTTGCGCGCGGCAGTTTCAAGAGGAGTTGTTTCCCAGGAAGACTCATCCCCTTTGATGTAGTCGAGAACCTCAGGTGACAGCAGAAAGAAACCGCCATTTATCCAGCCACCATCGCCTTTTGGCTTTTCGATAAAACCACGCACTGAATCTCTCTCTATATCCAGAGCACCGTATCTTCCCGGAGGTTGAACTGCAGTTACAGTGACCTGTTTTCCGTGCTGCTTATGAAACTCAATCTGATCGGCAATATTGATATTGGCAACACCGTCGCCATAAGTAAAAGCAAACATTTCATCGCCTTTTACATACTCTTTAACTCTCTTGAGGCGACCTCCTGTCATAGTGTTATCACCTGTGTCAACAAGTGTTACACGCCAGGGTTCAGCGTGGCGATGATGCACTTCCATACTGTTCTTCTGCATGTCGAAAGTCACGTCAGACATGTGAAGAAAGTAGTTGGCAAAGTATTCTTTGATCATGTAGCCTTTATAGCCGCAACAGATAACGAACTCATGAATGTTATAAGCAGAGTAAATCTTCATGATATGCCAAAGTATCGGTCGGCCACCGATTTCGATCATGGGTTTCGGCTTGAGCTGGCTCTCTTCGGAAATCCTTGAACCAAGCCCGCCTGCCAATATTACTACTTTCACCAGCAAACCTCGCAAGATGTCATTTTACGCTGAAATCAGGTTATCGAGTTTACCGCAAATGACACTTTTTTTCAATTCCGGATTGGCTTCGAGGCTGCAAATTCCATAAAATCAGGATGAAACAGACTACTATCTATCTTCCATCCCCAAAAGCTGTTGATGCATGCTGGTTGCTGGTTGCCAGTTGGTGTCAGTTGTGAAGAGGCTTGAGTCTACAGGCAAAGAGCCTTCGAGGCGGGCGATTTTAAAGGACAGAAGTGGAATCTTTGAGCAGATGCGCCAGAGCCATTGAGGCAGAGATATGATGCGGCAGGCTGGGTTGAAGACAGCAGCTATGCGGGTTACCAGCTCAGTTGTCGAAATTTCTTCGCCATCGCTGAGCAGATAGGTTTTGCCGGGTGTTTTTTCGCTGAGCATGGCGGTCTCGACCGCCGAAGCAAGATTATCTACGGCAAGCAGGCTGCGGCGATTGGTCAGGCCACCAAGCGGCAGAATGCTGAAATTTTTGACCAGCCTGACAAGACTCTCGAAGTTGCCTTTTACTCCAGGGCCGTAAATAAGCGGCGGGCGCAGAATCACCAGTTCCATACCGGTTTCTTCGCTGATCTTTTTGAGCTCGATTTCTGCCTTGAGCTTTGACTGTCCATAGGGTTCGAGAGGATTGCAGGGCGCGTTCTCGGTTAGCGCCGTTTCGCAGGCGTCACTGATCATCGCTTTGATGCTGCTGACAAAGATAAAGCGCTTTACACCCTGCTTTGCGGCCTGGCGAGCCAGATTAACCGTTCCATCAAAATTTGTTTCAAAGTAAAGATGATAGGAGTCGGGTTTTTCACGCATCTGATGAGCTCGACCGGCAAGGTGAATGACAACATCAGTATCTTTGAGCATGTCTTCCCAGAAGGTATAACGATCTATACGCGAAATCTGGTGAAATTCAAGCCGGTTATCAGTTGGACGCGTCCTGCCAGGAGCAATGATTCTATAATCGCGATGCAAAAACCAGGCAGCAATGTTGCCGCCCGCAAAGCCAGAGGTTCCGGTCATTAAAATTGTCGGTTTCGCCGCCATTCCTATGTTTATCGACAAAACGCGGCGTTTTCGAAGCTTTTTAGCGCAAAGATATCACCACTGACGCCGGTGAAAAAAGTGAAAAGGGGGCTATGTCCAAAAAACCTTGAGACTGCTTCGTCGACCAGGGTCTCCTCGCAGTGACAAGTTGGGCATTGCAACACTGGCAAAATCAGAAAAATGGTAAAAGTACTTACTTCAGGCGGCCTGGGCGGTAGGGGCGGCTTTTACCGGCGCGGGGGTCGATGGCGCCTGAGTCGCAGCTGGAGTCTCAGCCTTTTTTGCTGGAGCGGAAGAGTCTGCTGCGGGCGTGACTGATGAATCGAGCTTGCTTTCGGGTTTGCTGGTGCCGTTACCGTCTTTCTTTTTGGCTTCGAGATAGCCGGAATCGCGGTAGTCGGTTGAATAAAAGCCTGAGCCCTTGAAAATGACCGAACTGGCAGAAAGCAGCTTGGTGCCTTCTCCGCCGCAATCAGGGCAGTGCTGCGGATCTTTGCACGACATTGAATGAAAGGCGTCAAATGTTGAATTACATTTTGTACATCTATAGCTGTAGGTTGGCATGAACCTTTCCTCCTGAGGGCACAAAAACAGTTAGCACTCGATTTATCAGAGTGCTAATAATTTATCATAATGCGGCGGCCTGATCAAGAAAATTATCACAGGTTGTCAACAGTTGTTTATGATCTCCGACACCAAGGTAGCTCTCACATACCAGCAGATTCAGCTGCTCATAAGCCTTCTGCCACTTTCCAGTGCTGGCGGCAGTTCGGCTTAACAACTCTGCCAACTCGGCAATCTTTTGCCGTAGTGCCGCAGAGCAGGTCGGAAACGGAATCTGGCGCACCTGCGTGACGGTAATGTGAAAGCTGTGAAAATTGCCGCTGAACCAGGCATTTACCAATAGACTGTTGAGCAGTCCCAGCAGAAACCACTCGCTGAAATCTTTTGATCCAGAAAGAATATAAGAAAGCGAATTTTTCGGAAAAAAGCCTTCAGTGTCGTAAGCTGCTACCAGCCTGATCTTGAGGCGCTCATTGCGAATATTCTGATACAGAATTTTAGGCCCGGCAAAGACTGTTTCATCGCCACCATAGGCCAGATGCGGGCCATAATCGATATAGTTGCCTTCCCAGTTGATTTTGAAAGGCTCAAGCTCACGTCCACGCAAAACGCGCTTATATGTTGCCGATATCTTCTTGTCGCTGACGTAACGCGATATCTTGCCATCGCGCTTGAGGGCTTCCTGAATGCCGACGCCGACACGGCAATGGCTGCCAAGCCGGCTGCAACTGTTCATATCGGCAAAAACCTGCTGCAATTGCGGTGGCACTATCGCCTGGCGAAGGCCGTTACTTGCTTCAAAGAGCTTTGCCGAAGCCTGATAACACTGGCCCCAGCCGTCTTTTTCTATATAATCAGTATAAATATTCAGCTGATTGTCATCATGTGGCTGTTCGGCATCGGCAACCAGAATGACTGGCAGAACGCCAGGAGCCAGCACGAAGAATCTGGCCGGCAGAAGCAGAAGAGCCCGCGCGTAATAGCCGGCAAAAATAAACCGTCTGATTTTGCTGCACTGATGATTCACCAGATAGGTATGTGAAGTCAGCATAACAAGCCGACCGCCCTGCTGCAAAGCCTTGAGGCTACCCTCGATAAAAAAAGTATATAAATCTTTCTCGCCCTCGCCTGTCTCATAAAGCTCAGCCAGACGCTTTTTAAAAGCATCGTCAAGATTAACGCGATATGGAGGATTGCCAATTATTACAGAATAGCGCCGATCTGGCGGATTCATCAGAAAATCGCGATGCTCGAACACAGGCCAGCCACACCCAGGGAAAGCACATATCAGGCGGGTCAGGCAGATAAACAAAGCCTGCAGATCGATATCAAAACCGTGCAGGCGGCTTAAGAATCCTTCATTCTCATCTGCGGCCATCTGCGTAATCTGCGAATGAGTATTGTTCTGCGCCAGATGCCTTGCCATAGCCATTAAAAAACTGCCATCGCCGCAGGCCGGGTCGAGAATATCGCCAGCTGATCCAGGTTCTGCAATCCCCACCAGCCTCTCTGCCAAGGCTTCGGGGGTATAAAATTGCCCGGTGCTGCGCTTACGCTTTTTCTCGCGACGCTCGAGGTCTGGCACTTCGCCATCAGCAGCAGTTTTTAGAATTACTTCACAATCAGTCAGTGAGGTAAAGATGTCCGCCAGTTCAGCTGGAGCGCCGAGACGGCGGAGCGTTTCAGCAGGCGACAGCGGATCGGATGAATCTTTAAGATGGATTCTGCGACTTTCTTCTTCGCCAAGGCTTCGAAGAACAGGTCGCGCAGAATGACGATGTGTTGTCTGGTATGTTTCTGCGATCCTGCTGTTAAACCACGAAAATAATGTGATCAATGAGAAACACCTGCATTATTTTGTAAAGTTGTTATAATCACGAAAACAGAGAGAAAGCGATTCTTACGATTACGAGCACGAGCACGAGCACGAGCACGAGCATTGTGCTATTAATAACAGCGGAAACAAAGCCATTTTTCTTAACAAAGATTCTGCAATTATCATCTTATAAAGAATAGGGGTTCAACAGGTTGAACCCCTACGCGTTGTTACAGAAGTTAGAACAGATCAGGCGGCAGCCGGGGCGGCGTGCTTCGCTTCCTGTTCTTTGCGACGACGGATGAATTCGATCAGAAAGGCTGCGAACACGCCCAGAACGCCGGCGCTCAAACCAGCCAGAATAACCATGATTGAACGGCGTGGTTTTGATTTAAGTTCAGGAGCCCGTGCCACATCGATGACTTCGAACTGGCTGCCTTCTTCAGCTTCAGCGATCTTGGCCATTTCATGCTGTTCGGTCAGAACGCCAAACACCTTTTCTTTGACCTTGAGATTGCGCTGTAAACGTGCGAATTCGAGAGCGAGCTGCGGCAATTGTGCGATTTCTTTTTCGGTTGAGCCGATTTCTTTTTCAAGAGCAGCAATCTTAGCCTCTTCAGAGACTTTCTGGCCTTCAATCTTCACCAGTTCAGGCACGCTGCCGGAGGATTTAAGCAGGCTTTCCTGCATCTGCAAAGACACGCCAGCTCCAATTTTTTCGGCTTCGAGTCTGGCCAGCTTTTCAATAACCTTTGAGGCCTGCTGTTCAAGAGCGAACATCTTGTGTTTATCCTGAAAGGCTTTGAAGGTCTCTTCTGCCTGCTCCAGTTCTTTGCTGACTTTTTCGAGCTGCTGTTCGATAAACACACGTTTCTCTTTCTGCGGCCCACGGGCGA
>Ga0116143_10006488_pt1 | contig 10170 bp, 6 predicted proteins | sample AD_UKC034_MetaG_FD_89745 | JGI IMG/M metagenome (GOLD analysis project Ga0116143, IMG submission 89745) | Active sludge microbial communities of municipal wastewater-treating anaerobic digesters from USA - AD_UKC034_MetaG | ecosystem: Engineered > Bioreactor > Anaerobic > Digestate | place: USA...
GCGCTGATCTACATGCACCGCTACCGTCCCGACACGGTCAGCGTGGTGCTCAACGGCTACCTGCGCGAGTTCCGCACCAAGCTTGCCTCCCACAAGAACCATCTGGAAGCGGTCAGCATCAGCACCAGCGCCACCCAGGGCGAGAAGACGAAGGCCCTGAAGGAAATCGAGAAGCTCAACAAGATGATCGTCGAGATGGAAGAGTACGAGCGCGAGGTGCTTTACCCGCTGGCCACCGAGCAGGTTGAGATTGACCTCGACGACGGCGTGAAGGTCAACTACCCAAAATTCGGCGCGGCTTTGAAAAAGATCCCCGGTCTGGATGTAAATGACGAATAGTCAGAAAGGACAAGGTCATGGCAGGAGATTACGAAAAAGCAATCAGCATTAAAGAAGCGGTGGACAAAATTGCTGCGCGTGATTTTCTCCTTCCCGCCATTCAGCGAAATTTCGTTTGGGGTACACATCAGATCTGTGCGTTGTTCGACTCCATCATGCGTGGATATCCGATCAACACCTTCATGATGTGGGATATCACCAGTTCTACCATCAAAGAGAATTACCGGTTTTACGACTTTTTGAAGGCGTTCTGCCAGCGATTCGAGGAGACAAACACATATTTTGGAACGCGCAGCCATAAGAATTTCAAGGCGATCATTGATGGGCAGCAGCGTCTCACTTCCATCTACATTGGCCTGAATGGGAGTTACGCATATAAGCAGCCCAGGGTCTGGTGGCCGGACACTCGCAATGATAGGGTTCTTCCTCCCCGTAAACTATATCTGGATCTGGTGCGCCCCATCGAGGATGAAGATAACCTCATGCTATACAATTTCCGTTTTCTGACAGATGCTCAGTACTCTGCATCCACTAAGATGCCGGGCTGCTATTTCTATGAAGTTGGCAAAATTCTCACGTCTCCAGAAGTGAGCAGTGTAGACAAAATCCCATTTCAAGTGGTTCTGCCGTATTTGCGTGAACACAATTTGGAAGCCAATGAGTTCGCTCTGGAAACACTGACACGTCTCTATGTGGCCATCAGGATGGAGCGTTTGATTCATTATTACAATGAAACGAGTCAGGACATCGACCATGTCCTCGACGTTTTCATTAGGACTAACAGTGGAGGCACCCCTCTGGCCTTTTCGGATCTGTTGATGTCTATTGCGGTTGCAAATTGGCAAGGCGATGCACGCAAGGACATCGATGATTTGGTCAGACAGATTTGGCAGAGCGCGGAGATGGGTTTCTCTATAGAGCGAGACTGGATTTTAAAGGCTTGCTTGATGTTGACGGATGCCGATATCCATTTCCGGGTCAAGAACTTCAATTCTGCACAGGTCCAAATAATTGAGCAAAAGTGGGCTGAAATCCGTGACTGTGTGATTGAATCCTTTAAACTAGTCCGGTCACTTGGGCTCAAAGATCAGTCCTTACGGGCCAAAAACGCCGTCATTCCGATTGCCTACTATTTATACAAGAAGTTCTTTCAAGGACAACCGCTTTTTAGAACAATCAACAATCTGGCCTACAATCGAGATGAGCGGATTGAAATCGGCCGGTGGCTCCATATGGCGATTCTCAAGGGGAGCTTTAGCGGTCAGGCCGATGCTTTGTTGACTAAATTGCGTAAAATCATTGACGACAATATTTCGGCTACACACTTTCCTCTGACCCAGATAATTAACGCATATAAGGGTACGAACAAGGATCTTCGCTTTTTTGAAGAACATATATCCAACCTGCTGCAGATTCAGCATGGTGATCCACTCTGCCGGTCGGTTCTGTCACTCCTATTTCCAGAGATGAATGAGAATCAGGTGTTGCATATCGACCACCTTCACCCCCAGGATGCCTTCAGGAAGAAGAATTTGGAAAAACTGGACTATCTGGTTTCGAACCCCGAAAGGATGGCATTCTATAATGATCCTGGACACTGGAATACCATTCCCAATTTGCATCTCCTGAATGCTTCACAAAACTCTTCAAAGCAGGACAGGAGCTTGCGGGAATGGTTGTTGGTCCGCGACAACGGATTCAGGCAGGAAGATTTGTTGCTTGATCCGTCGGTTAGCCTTGATTTTGATCGGTTCCACGAATTCTTTGAAGCCCGCCGCCAAGCCCTGATGACACGTTTACGCAACAGATTGTATGTTTCCGAGGATCCCCTGATCCAAGATGGCGGTACAGATGAGGAAGAGGATGGCGTTGAATGAATACCCGGATCACTCAAGCCCTGATCAAACTCTTTGAGCGCTATCGGATAGTCTTCTGGTACGACGCCAAACAGGAGCTGCGCAACGATTTTGAGGTGCTGTCTCTGCCCGGCATCGAAAAACTGGAACTCACCAATAATGAATACGGCCTCAAGTACCGCATCCTCCGGGAGCAACCCGGGCAGAAGTTCCTGCTCTACCATGAAGGGCCGCGTCCGGCGGATCTGGAGAACTGGCTGCTGGATGTGCAATTGGCTCACGGCGAGTTTCGTACCGACCAGGCGGCCATCTGGCTGTCGGAGTTGGACCTGGGTATGGAGTTTGCTGACGTGGTGCAGACGCATGCCGAGTTCTTCCAGGCAGTCAAACGCAAGGATGCACTTAAAAAGCTGCTGAAGCCCGACGACACTGGCGGACTGATCCGCCTGAAGATGATGGCTGTATGCGCGGGCTGCGATTCCCGTCTGGATGCGGTGGTGGAAAGCCTGTTGCAGGAACTGGCCGAAGATCGCGACGACAAGTTCAAACTGATCGAACGCTGCAACCTGGAAGGTTTCCTGTGGAATCAGCTGACCCGTTGCTACGGATACAAGTCCGAAGAAGCGAGCATTCGCGACTTTGTCATCGAACTCTTCAAGTCTTGCTACGCCATGGGCACTGACGGCCCTGTGCGGCTCACCAGCGACGCCCTGGTGTTCCTCAAGCGATGGAAGGACAGTCGCCAGTTGGAGACCTGCTTTGAGACTCTGTCCGGTGAATGCGCCGGGGTGTTGGGGATCGAACAGGATTTGGCCAAGCGGGATTTCCGTGATCTGATCGAGCTGGACTACTTCCGCCTCATCGACCAGAAAATCATTTGCGACCTGGTCCGGGAAGTGGCCTCGCGCACGACGTCCAGCGGCGATGTGAATCTTTGGATACGCCAACGACGGCAGGGCCACTGGTATAGGGAATATCGGGACTTGTATGAAGCCATCGATTTTGCCGCGCAGTTCTTGCACGCCCTAAGTGAGGCACAGCTCGCCATTGACAGCCTGGCCGACGGCGTACAGCGCTACAGCCACTCCTGGTACCTATTGGATCAACTGTATCGAAAATTCATTTTCCATATGCGCGAGTCCGGACAGGCGTCGTTGATGGCGTCGTTGACCGACTCGATCGAAAACCTTTACACCAACAATTATGTCTTCAAGGTGAATGACCGCTGGCAGACTGTTGTCGATGAGGCTGGCCGTTGGGAAGGGGCGCCCGTCCTGTTACAAAAGGACTTTTTCGAATGCCGGGTGAGGCCTTTCTTGGAGAAGGACAACAAGGTGTTCGTGATCATCTCCGATGCCATGCGCTTCGAGATCGGGAATGAGCTGCTCCGTCTGATCCGTCAGGAGGATCGGTACGAGGCCACTTTGGAACCGGCGCTCTCCATGTTGCCGAGTTACACCCAGCTCGGCATGGCAGCGTTGTTGCCCAACAAGGAGCTGGCGTTGGCAAATGACGATTCAGGATCCGTGCTTGTGGATGGGGAAAGCTCACTAGGCACCTCTAACCGGAACAAGATCCTGCAGACGGCCCTCGCCGATCGGCGGGCCAGGGCTCTTTCCGCGGATGAGTTCCTGGCCATGCCCCGGGAAGGCGAATCGGGATACCGGGCGCTGTTCCGGGAACACGACGTTGTGTACATTTATCACAATCGTATCGATGCCACCGGTGACAAGCGGGACACGGAAGAACGGGTGTTCGAAGCAGTACAGCAAGCGCTGGAGGAACTGGTGACCATCATCCGCAAACTCTCCGCCGCCAACGCAACTAACATGCTGGTGACGGCGGATCATGGATTCCTTTACCAGAACCGCACCCTTGAAGAGAGTGATTTTTCGAGTGTCGATGCCGAGGGCGACCGCATCCTGTTCCGTGATCGCCGATTCGTGCTCGGCAAGGGACTAATGGAGTCTGCCAGCTTGCGCAAGTTTGGATCGCCCCAACTCGGTCTGGCCGGAGACCTGGAGGTGCAAATTCCTAAATCCATCCATCGTCTTCGCCTGAAAGGATCCGGTAGTCGGTTTGTCCACGGCGGCGCCTCCTTGCAGGAAGTGGTGATACCGGTGATAAGGATCAATAAAAAGCGCCAGAGCGATCTTGCAACCGTTGAGGTAGACATCCTGCGCGGTTCCAGCTCCGTGATCACCGCTGGACAGTTGGCGGTAGCGTTTTACCAAGCGCAGCCGGTCACCGAGAAGGTGCATTCGAGAAAGCTTCGGGCAGGCATCTATACCTTGGCTGGCGAGTTGATCTCCGACAGCCATGACCTGTCCTTTGAGATGGTTTCGGACAATCCGAGGGACAGAGAGCTGCAGGTGCGCTTCCTGCTCACCCGCAAGGCCGATGAAGCCAACGGCCAAGAAGTCGTCTTAAAGTTAGAGGAGAAGCATGCGGGAACGTCGCATTACAAGGAATACAAGTCGGTCCGGTATCTCTTGCGGCGTTCCTTTACCAGCGATTTTGATTTTTAGGATGAAACCGCCACGACCATTCTAGGGGCCATAAGAAATCAGATCGTCATGCCCCAGGTGGCCAGAGGAGCTCTGCATGAATGAACTGGACCAGAAGATCAACGCGCATTTCCCCGGGCTGGTCGTCCGCAAGGATCTGGTCAAGACCGTGAAGGGCAACGCCATCGTCCCCACCTATGTCCTCGAGTACCTCTTGGGACAATACTGCGCCACCAGCGACGAGTCCACGATCCAGGCCGGCATTGAGACCGTTAAGGAAATCCTACGCAAGCATTATGTGCATCGTAACGAAGCCGGCTTGGTCCGCTCCCACATCAAGGAAAAGGGGCGGTACAAAGTTATCGATAAGATCAGCGTGGCTTTGAACGACAAGGCCGACGTGTACGAGGCGGAATTTTCCAACCTCGGCATCAAGAAAGTTCTGGTCGACTCGGGGACGGTGAAGGCGCACCCTAAGCTCCTGGTCAGCGGCGTGTGGTGCATCGCGGACATCGAATACGAGTTCACCGAAGATAAGAACGCCAGTCCCTGGATCCTATCGACACTCAAGCCCATCCAACTCTCCCATTTTGACTTCGACGGCTACATCACGGCCCGCAAACAGTTCACCACCGATGAGTGGATTGATCTGCTGATCCAGAGCATCGGCTTCAACCCCGAATTGTTCGGCAAGCGAAGCAAGCTCACCCAGCTTATCCGCCTCATTCCCTATTGCGAACGCAACTACAACCTGATCGAGTTGGGCCCCAAGGGAACCGGCAAATCGCATATCTACTCCGAGTTCTCACCTCATGGCATCCTGATTTCGGGGGGAGAGGTCACAGTCCCCAAGCTGTTTGTCAATAATTCCACCGGCCGGATCGGTCTGGTCGGATACTGGGACTGTGTTGCCTTTGACGAGTTCGCCGGAAAGCAAAAGCGGGTGGACAACGCGTTGGTGGACATCATGAAGAACTACATGGCCAACAAGTCCTTCTCCCGCGGTGTCGAGCCTCTCGGCGCGGAGGCGTCAATGGTGTTTGTCGGCAACACCCAGCACACAGTACCGTTCATGCTGAAGCATTCGAACCTCTTTAGCGAGTTACCGGACAGGTTCTATGACTCCGCTTTTCTTGATCGCATTCATTTCTACATTCCCGGATGGGAGGTCGACATCATCCGTGGAGAGATGTTTTCCGATGGGTATGGCTTCGTGGTGGATTATCTGGCCGAGATCCTACGGTCGATGCGCAATCATGATTATTCGAACCGCTACCGAGAGCACTTCCCCCTCTCCTCCGACCTCTCCACACGAGATCGGGATGGTGTGAATAAAACATTCTCCGGCCTGATGAAAATCCTGTTTCCAGACGGCGAGGCATCCAAGGACGATATGGAGGAAATGCTTCGGTTCGCCATGGAAGGCCGCAAGCGTGTTAAGGACCAATTATTCCGCATCGATCCGACGTATGAGGCGGTGCACTTCACCTATCAGGCGCCCTCGGGCCAACTGGCGACGGTCACGACCCTAGAAGAAGAGGAATACCCCCACTACTATCACCAGACAGTCGCTAGTGAGGTGAGCGAGGCGCAGGAGACCGGACGCGAATCACCGGAGATGGGGGGCTTTGGACTCAACACGTCGGCCGCGGCGGAGGCGCCGCCGGCCGAGCAGCACCTGTCGTTTTCCGAAAACCAGCGGGGACTATCATTTGACGCGCTGTTCGGTCCGTATCTGCGAGGGGCGGTTAAACTCACGGTCACGGACCCGTATATCCGGCTCTTTTACCAGGTCCGGAATTTCATGGAGTTTCTTGAAACCGTGGCCAAGCACAAACCACGCGAGGAAGAAGTTGCAGTCCACCTGATCACCACCGAAGACGATTTCAAAGGGGACCAGCAAAAAGAGAACTTCGGGAAGATCCAGGAAGCCTGCGGCGCGGTGGGCATCGACTTCACCTGGGAATTTGCTGAAATCGGGTCGATTCATGCCCGCCATATCGTCACCGACCATGGCTGGAAAATCCTGCTGGATCGTGGTTTGGATATCTTCCAACATTACGAGATGAACGACGCCTTTACCTTCGCTAACCGGCTGCAACAATACCGGAACTGCAAGGCCTTTGAGGTGACCTTTGTGAAGCAGGAGACGAAACCCGGCGAATAATTGGCTTCAAGTCAGATCGGGAGGGCAGATATCATCTGATGGTTCTTTATGTACTTCGGTTAAAAGATTCTCGTGTCTGATTTTAAGGACTGTTTTGAATTGCCTCGCGAGGAAAGCTGCACTTCCTGGATTGAGTCGAGAATAATATCGTATTTTCCCTTCTAATGACCTGATCTCTTTGGTTGAGATTGGGTCTCCCTTGAGTACCACTTGCTTCATTTCTTTGATTTTCTGGGTGATTTCCATCAATTTGTTCTTCGGAATATCTTTCCCGAAGTTGATCCGCACCCCGGTTACAACGTGCTCTTCTTTCTCCGTTTGGATGACGAGTTTCTTGGGATTAGAGATGAAACCCGCTTCTGCAATAATCTTCACAATGAGGGATTTTAATTCGATCAGATGTTTGGGTCCGGAGATTGTGATATCGTCAACGAATTGAGTGTATTCTGCACCATGTTGTTTTGCTAGAACGGAAAGACGGAAGGCCAGATGTTCGATTGCAAAATTGGCCAGCATGGTGCTTGTGGGAGATCCTTGTGGGAGTTTTCCTTCGTAAGTAGTTAATTCTGTGAGAACATCCGCCACTTCCTTGGAACAACCTAACCGAACCAGGAAGATTGTTCGAACTCTCTCCGAATCGATGCTTGGGAAAAAATCCTTAAGATCGGCTTTGAAAATCAGCGGTTTAGAGCTATGGTGGAGGGCATTTTCAATGTTGGAGCGCCCCCTAATGCCTCCACATATGTAGGGAGGCAGTGTCAGATTTTGCAAATGTCGATTTAGACGTCTTAATATAGCCTTTAATCGGCTGTTCGGCACCGCAAGTTTTCTGGCCTTATCCTTAGTTTGAATTTCACGAGTTTTAAAAAATCTGTGAGCATTCTTCGAAATCTTCAAGAGTTCAGTAGGCGAACTCCCGAGAAGAAAGCCCAGGTGTTTTATCGATCGAATATTGAGCTTAGTCCTCTTCTTGGGGCGAGATTGATGGTCTTTGGGGCTGGTGCTCATGCAATCTTTTCAATCCTCGAGACAATTGTTGATCTAATAACGAGGAAAACAGCATCTGCATTTTTTTTAACACATCGCTCTCGACTTCTGTCATCTCTTCCCAAGCGACAAGTAGTGCTAAAGGCACTCCGAAAGTGCGAGCGACTTTACGAAGAAGCTCTATACTTGCCTGCTTCCGCCCGTTCTCGATTTGAGATAAATACACACGGGTAACTCCAAGTTTTTCAGCCAACTCGGATTGGGACCAAGATTCGGCTTGGCGCATCCGGTATATGATTGAACCAGTATCCATTGAATCGAGTCCTGGTGAAAGTACAGTTAAGGGAAGAACAGATCCACTTTGTGAGCTCTAGCAAGAAGGTCGCAACTCCAATGAACTTTCCCCACTTCAGGGGCTCTGCTGCTTCTAGCAGCTTCTGGACTGCTTCTGCTCTTGCAAGAGCTTCCTCAAGTTCTGCGCAACCTGGATCTCCTCGCCGTGCGGCCCGTCGATGTGCTTTTCTAATTTCTCGAACAAGCTGTTCGACTTCTCTCTGTACGACGGAAGATCCAGAGCTGGCACGTTTTCGAATTCTCTTCATAAAAACCTCCTATTTGGGATTTAGGTCGCCCAGGTGGCTTGAGCTACCTGGTCTTCCATTAACAGAGAGCACATCTTCGCACCAGAACAGTAAGAGCAGAATGTACAAAACGAACACGAGAAAGAACCGTACCGATGTGCTTTACGTTGGGCTGACATGATTAACTGACGCTTAACTAACCATGGGCACACCGTTCACCGTCGTCCAGTACCATGTCGTCTGCCGCAAACGTACTCTCTGGCCGTGGAGAGTTGACCTCTTTCTTAGAGGTCGTTTCTGAAATAGGAGTATCATCGTGCCAGCTCTCTGATTGATCACCTCCTTTCACACACAAGATCTAGCAAACCAAAATCCTTATACCACGACATATGGGGTTTTGTCAACTGCTGGTTTACAACACCTTTTTTTCACCCTAATGGACTTCAATAGGTTGGGCCGGGTGACGGCGGCCCGCAAGCCGCCTGCCACCGCTTCGCATCCCTCCGGGCTCGGCCGAGCATAAACGGCCGCCGCCCCATTCCCGCTCCGAGCAGGGCTCGAATCGGAAATGGGTCCCCTCCAATTATCCCTCGGCCTCGCCGCTCCGTGACGCGGCGGTGTCAGGTCCGCTCCCGCCGGCTTGCTATTGGGCCGCTTCGTCTCCTGGCCCGGCACTCATATTCATTTTCCCTCGCGCCGGCCCTTCAGCTGGAGGTGAAAGGGCCGGGCGAGGGAAAAATTGCTCGGTTACATCAGCAAAGGAGAGACGACATGAGCAAGAAAATCTACGACCTGATCACCGTCCGGATCATCACCCTGCTGGAGCAGGGCGTCATCCCCTGGCGCAAACCTTGGGACGCGGCCAGCGGCGCCCCCCGGAACCTGGTTTCAGGCAAGGCCTACCGGGGCATCAACGCCATGCTGCTGGCCAGCCCGGGCTTTGGCTCGCCGTGGTTCGCCACCTTCCACCAGGTCAAGGCCCTCGGCGGAGCCGTGAAGAAGGGTGTCCACGGCTTCCCGGTGGTCTTCTGGAAGTTCCTGGAGACTGCAACCGAGCCGGAGGGGGAAGACGAGCAGACCGGCCGTCACGAACGCGTGCCGCTGCTTCGCTACTACACCGTTTTCAACCTGGACCAGACCGAAGGAATTCCGACCGAGAAAATCCCCGCCCTGGAGATCTGCCACTTCGATCCTATCGATGCCTGCGAGCGGATCGTGGCGGAGATGCCCCAGCGCCCCGAGATTTGCCACACCACAGAGGCCCGGGCCTACTATCGGCCGTCCACCGACACGGTGACCATGCCCCTCCGGGAGTCCTTCCACTCGGCGGCTGAGTATTTTTCCACTCTAGCGCATGAGCTGGTCCACAGCACCGGCGCCCCGAGCCGTCTGGCCCGGAAATCCCTGGAGGACTGGGCGCTCTTCGGCACCGCCGACTACAGCCGGGAGGAATTGGTAGCCGAGATGGGCGCCGGCTTCCTGTGCGCCCACGCCGGCATCGATGGGGCCACCCTGGAGAACTCCGCCGCCTACATCCAGAGCTGGCTGCGGGTCCTCAAGGAAGACCGCCGCGCCGTGATCGTGGCCGCCGGCCAAGCCCAGAAAGCGGCCGACTTCATCCTGGGCAGCCCCGCCGAGGACGAACCCAACAACTGATTCCACCGGCCCGGCTCCCTCCGGGTTGATTTCCCTGCCATTGATCCCCAATATCAGCCCACCCCCAAGCCCCTGCC
>Ga0116143_10006495_pt1 | contig 10160 bp, 5 predicted proteins | sample AD_UKC034_MetaG_FD_89745 | JGI IMG/M metagenome (GOLD analysis project Ga0116143, IMG submission 89745) | Active sludge microbial communities of municipal wastewater-treating anaerobic digesters from USA - AD_UKC034_MetaG | ecosystem: Engineered > Bioreactor > Anaerobic > Digestate | place: USA...
GCGACGGCGGCTGGACCTACGCCCACGACGAGGGCCGGCGGCACCTCGAGGCGACCGTCCCGGGGGTGGTCACCCGGGCCTTCGAGAGCGTGGCCGAGGGCGCCGAGGCCGAGCAGCTCGTGCGCTCGCTCGCCCGCGAGGGCTACGACCTCGTCGTCACCACCTCGTTCGGCTACATGGACGCCACCGCCCAGGTGGCCTCCGAGTTCCCGGCCACCCGCTTCGTGCACGTCTCCGGCTTCCGCAAGAACGAGCGCAACCTGGCCAACCTGATGGGCGCCATGGAGTGCATGCGCTACCTGGCCGGGGTGATCGCCGGGGCGCGCGCGGCCGCCGACGGGCAGAAACTCCTGGGCGCGGTCGAGCCCTTCCCCATCCCCGAGGTGGTGCGGCTGCTGAACGCCTTCGCCCTGGGGGTGCGCCTGTCCTGCCCCGACTGCCGCATCGAGCTGCGCTGGATCCACTCCTGGTTCGATCCGGTCAAGGAGAAGGAGGCCGCCCAGTCCCTGCTGGCCGCGGGCGCCCACGTGGTGGTGACCGGCGCGGACACCCCGGGGCCGGTGGTGGCCGCGGCGGCGGCCGGACGCTGGGGCATCGGCTACGACTCGCGCAACGCCTGCGACGCGGCGCGCGAGCGCTGCCTGACCACCACCTACTGGAACTGGGGGCCCACCTACCGGCGCCTGGTGGAGCAGATCCGCGCCGGCGCCTTCCGGCCCGGCGACCTGTACCCCGACGCGGACAGCGACCTGGTGGGGCTCGCGGGCTTCGAGCCCGGCGAGAGCCCCCACGCCGGCATCCCGGCCGCGGCCGTGGAGCAGGTCCGCGCGCTCCGCGCGCGGATGCGCAAGGGCGAGCTCGATCGCTTCGGCGTCTTCGCCGGCCCCATCCGGGACAACCGGGGGAACCTGGTGGTGCCCGAGGGCGCCCGCCTCACCCAGGAGGACCTCGAGGGCCTCAAGGGCGTCCCCGGACGCCCGGACTGCAAGATCTGCATGGGCTGGCTGGCGGAGAACATCTCGGGCAGCCTGCCCGCGAGCGGCCAGTAGCCGCCCCCCGGTCATGTCCGTCCCCGCGCTCGAGCTCCGCGACGTCCGCGTGCGCTTCCCTGGCGCGCTGGCCTGCGACGGCGCCGGGCTCGAGGTGCGCGCGGGCGAGGTGCACGCGCTGGTCGGGGAGAACGGCGCGGGCAAGAGCACGCTCATGCACGTGGCCGCGGGGCTGCTGCGGCCCGAGCGCGGCGAGCTGCGCGTGCGCGGCCAGGCCCGCCGCTTCGCCTCCCCGCGCGAGGCCCAGCGGGCCGGCGTGGCCATGGTGTTCCAGCGCTTCATGCTGATCGACCAGCTCTCCGTGCTCGACAACCTGCTGCTGGGCTGGGAGCGCGCGCGCGGGTTCTTCCTCCCCAGGCGCCGGCTGTCGGTGAAGCTCTCGGCCCTGGCCGCGCGGGTCGGGCTCGAGTGCCCGCTCGGCGCGCGGGTCGGGGACCTGTCCGCGGGCGAGAAGCAGCGCGTGGCGTTGCTCCGCGCGCTCAGCCGCGACGCACGCGTGTTGATCCTGGACGAGCCGACCGCGGTGCTCACCCCGGACGAGGCCGCCAGGCTGTTCGACATCGTGCGCGGGCTCGCCGCCGGGGGCGTGGCCGTCCTCTTCGTCAGCCACAAGCTGCCCGAGATCCTCGCGGTGGCCGACCGCCTGACCGTGCTGCACCGCGGCCGCACCGTGGCCGCGGGGATCCCGCGCGCCGGCGCGAGCCCGGCCGAGATCGCCGGGATGATGGTGGGCCAGGTGGGCGCGCCGCGGGCGGAGGCGCCCGACGCGCCGGACAGGCCGGACGAGATCCAGCCTCCGCTCCTCGAGCTCATGGGCGTGTCCCTCTCCACGGACGGCGCGGCGCGCCTCGCGGAGGTGTCGCTCGCGCTTAGGCCCGGGCGGATCCTCGCGCTGGCCGGCGTGGCCGGCAACGGCCAGGGCGAGCTCGCCGCGGTCTGCGCCGGCCTCCGCGCACCCGGCGCGGGGCGGGTCTGGTTCGAGGGGCAGGACGTCACCGGCCGCCCCGCCCGCCACTTCCTCGCCCGCGGGGTCGGCTACCTGGCGGAGGACCGCCACGGCGAGGCCACGCACGGGCGGCTGAGCATCACCGACAGCGCCGCGCTGCGCGCCTACCGGCACCTGGGCAGGGGCCCGCTCGGGCTCCTGCACCCGCGCGCGCTCGAGGCCCACGCGGCCCGGGTGGTGGCCGAGCTCGGGGTGTCCGCGCCCGGCCTGGCGGCCCCGAGCGCCGCGCTCTCGGGCGGAAATCTCCAGAAGCTACTGCTCGGCCGGGAGCTCCTCGAGCGGCCGCGCGTGCTCGTCGCGCACCAGCCCACCCAGGGGCTGGATCTCGGGGCGGCGGCCGCCGTGCGCGCCCGGCTGCGGGCCGCGGCCCGCGAGGGCGCGGCCGTGCTGCTCCTGTCGAGCGACCTCGACGAGGTGCTCGAGCTCGGGGACGAGGTGCGCGTCCTCTTCCGCGGCCGGCTGTCGGCGCCGCTGGCCGGCCCGCCCTTCGACCGCGCCGAGGCCGGCGCGCGGATGGCCGGCCTCGGCTGGGCGGAGGGCGCATGAGGGCGGAGTCCGCCTGGGCGCGCGCGCGCCGCTCGCTGCTCGGCCTGGCCTTCGGCCTGGCGCTCGGCGCGGTCCTGCTCGAGCTGCTCGGGGTCCCGGCGGGCGAGGCCTACGCCGCCATCCTCAGGGCCGGCTTCACCGGCGGGTGGTGGGCGCTCTCGGACACGCTCACCAAGGCCACCCCGCTCATGCTGTGCGGCCTGGGCTGCGCGCTCGCCTTCCGCGCCGGGCTGTGGAACGTGGGCGCCGAGGGCCAGCTCTTCCTGGGCGCCTGGGCGGCCACGGGCGTGGCCACCGCCTGGCTGCCCGCGGGGACGCCCGGCGCGCTCCTCCTGCCGCTCATGGCCCTGGCGGGCTTCGCGGCCGGGGCGCTGTGGGGCGCCCTCCCGGGGCTCATGCGCGCGCGCCTGGGGGTGAGCGAGATCCTGACCACGCTCATGCTGACCTACGTGGCCGTGCACTGGAACGACCTGTTCATCTACGCCGTGTGGAGCGATCGGGGCTTCCAGATGACCCCGCTCTTCCCCGCCGCGGCCTGGCTGCCGCGGCTGTCCGACCTCGCGGCCGAGCACCCGTCCCTGGCGGGCCTCACGCTGCACGCGGGGTTCCTGGTGGCGCTCGCGGCCGCGGCCGCGCTCTGGCTGCTCATGCAGCGGACCCGCCTGGGCTTCGAGCTGCGGGTGGCCGGGGTGAGCGAGCGGGTGGCCCGCGCGGCGGGCATGCCGCTCGGCCGCAACATCGTGCTCAGCCTGGCCCTCTCGGGCGGCCTGGCCGGGCTGGCCGGCATGTGCGAGGTCTCGGGCGTGGTGCACAGGCTGCAGCAGGGCTTCTCGCCGGGCTACGGCTACGCGGCCATCCTGGTCGCCTGGCTCGCGCGCCTGCACCCGGCCGCGGTGGTGCTGGTCTCGGTGCTGCTGGCCGGGCTGCTCAGCGGGGCCAAGCAGGTCCAGCCGGGCGGCATCGCCATGATGCTCGAGGGGGTGATCCTGACCAGCGTGGTGGCCGCGGACTTCCTCGGCCGCGCCTCCTCCTGGCGGCGCGCGGGGCGCCCCGACCCCGGGGAGGGCGCGCCGTGACCGGGCTGGATCTCGCCACGGGGCTGCTCGGCGCCGCGGTGGCGCGCGGGGCGCCGCTCGTGTTCACCGCGCTGGGCGAGATGCTGGCCGAGCGCGCCGGGGTGCTCAACCTGGGCCTGGAGGGCGTGCTGCTTGCGAGCGCCATGGCCGGGGTGGCCGGCGCCCAGGCGACCGGCAGCGCGCTCGCCGGGCTCGCCCTGGCGGTCCTGGTCGGGGCGCTGTTCGGCCTGCTGCACGCGTGGCTGACGGTGTGGCTGCGCAGCGATCAGGTGGTGACCGGCCTGGCGCTGGCCTTCCTGGGGATCGGGCTGAGCTCCGTGGGCGGGGCGCCGCTGGTCGGCGAGCTCGCGCCCAGCTTCGGGCCGCTCGCGCTCCCGGGCCTGGTGGAGCTGCCGGTGGTCGGCCGGGCGCTGTTCGCCCAGCCCTGGCCGGTCTACCTGGCCTGCCTGCTGCTGCCGCTGGCCCACCTCGGCCTGTCCCGCACCCGCTGGGGGCTCAGCGTGAACGCCCTCGGGGAGAGCCCGGCCGCCGCGGCCGCCATGGGCGTCCCCGTGCGCGGCGCGCGCACGGCCTGCGTCGTGGCGGGCTCGGCCCTGGCCGGCCTGGGCGGCGGCACCCTGAGCCTGGCGGTCACCCCGGGCTGGGTGGACGGGCTCAGCGCCGGGCAGGGCTGGATCGCCATCGGCCTGGTGATCGTCGGCGGCTGGCGGCCCTGGGGCATCGCGCTCGGGGCGCTCGTCTTCGGCGCGCTCTCCCGCCTGGGGCTCGACCTGCAGGGCAGCGGCATCCCGCTCTTCCAGGATCCGAACACGGGCTACGTCCTCAGCATGCTGCCCTACCTGGCCGCCATCCTGGTGCTGGTGGCGGCCGGCGCCCTCGGCCGCGGCCGCTCCCGGCGCGCCCCCTCCGCCCTCGGCCGCCCCTGGTGGCCGGGAGACACCCACGCGGGGTAGAGTCGAGGGGGCGGGAGGGCTCGACATGACCGCGACGCGCGCGTGCCTGCTGCTGCTGGCATCCACCTGCGCCTGGGCCCATCCGGGTTGCTCCGATGGCTCCGCGCCGCTGCCGGCCTGCGCCTCGGACGCAGACTGCGCGGGCCAGGTGAACCTGACCTCGGACTGCCAGGCGCCGGCCTGCGCCGGGGGCGCCTGCGTGGCGGTCGCCCGGGAGGCGGGCGCCGCCTGCCGGACGGGCCAGGCCGAGGGGCCCTGCCTGCGGGCGGCCTGCGACGGCCGGGGCGCCTGCGTGGTGAGCCCCGTCCAGGACGGCGCGGCCTGCGACGACGGCGTGGCCGAGACCCTCGACGACGCCTGCCGCGCGGGCGTGTGCCTGGGCGGTCGCGCGCTCGTGCCCTGCCCCGACCCACCGGCCTGCGACCTCGCCCCTCCCGACCCGGGCCCCGCGGCCGACTGGCGCCACGCCACCTCGGCCCTGCTCGCGCTCGGCACGGCCTACCACCGCGGGCGCGATCTGCTCCTGGCCGAGGGCGACCCGCAGTGGGCGCTCGCCAAGTTCGCCTACGGGCTGCTGACCGACACCGATCTGCACGACGAGGACGTGGACGTGTGGCTGCTCAGGGACTGCGCCACCTGGGAGCTCCTGGGCACGGCCACCACGAGCGAGGACGACCAGAACCCGACGGTCGAGGGGGTGGCGGACACGGGCGGGCGGGTGTTCTTCCGGATCCCGGAGGAGAAGCGCCTCGGGCTCGGCCGGCACCGAATCCGCTTCGTGGTCAAGGGCGACCTCTCCACCGCGGACGCCTACCTCCAGATCCTGCCGCCCGGCGCGCGGGTGGTGGTCACGGACATCGACGGCACGCTCACCACGAGCGAGTACGCCCAGGCCTGGGACACCCTGCTCCGCCTCTCACCCGAGGCGCACCCTGGCGCGGCGGAGGCCCTCTGGGCGCTGGCCCGCAAGGGCTACCACGTCTTCTACCTGACCGCGCGGCCCGAGTTCCTGGGCGGCCGCACCCAGGCCTGGCTGGCGGAGCGCGGCTTGCCGCCCGGCGCCTCGCACACCACCCTCAGCCACCTGGGCGCCTCGGGCGCGGCGGCCACAGAGTACAAGGTGGCCGAGCTCGGCGCGCTCACCGCCAAGCTCGGCTACCCGCCCGACTTCGGCTTCGGCAACAAGGGCTCCGACGCGGCCGCCTACGTGGCCGCCGGCGTCCCGCCCGCGCGGTGCTACTACCACGACATGACCGACGACCCGCAGGGCGGCACGGTGCACACAGACTACGCCGCGCTGGTGCCGGTGTTCGAGGCCCTGGACTCGCTGTGCACCGCGCCCATCCCGTGAGCAGGGTGAACCGCCGAGTGGGCTCAGCGGAGGATCTTGGTGATCTTGCCGGTGGTCGGCGGGCAAGACTCCGCGTACCGCTCGACCGCGCCCACATAGAAGGCCTCATCATCGACGGCCATCACGGGGTGGTCGCCCAGCATCGGTAAGCTGCCCAGCTCCACCGCCACGCCCGGGGTCTTGGGCGCGGCCCGCAGGGTCCAGCTCGACTCGCACCGAGCGGCCCAGCTCTCGTCGCACCGCAGGAACCAGATCACCTGGTCCGCGTCGTGCCACAGGCCGAACGGCATGCAGCAGCCGCGGTCGTAGGGGTCGAGCGCCAGCGCCTGCTCCTCCGAACCGTCCCGGGGAACGCGCACCAAGCGGCTGGCCTCGTCGCCCGAGACCCAACTTTCATACTGATGTACGAAGACGGCCCCCGCCTCCTGGACGAAGGCGATCCCCGCCTCGGACCCGCCCAGGAGCTCCTGGGGTGCCACGTCCGCGTACCCCATGCGGTAGACCGTTTCCAGGCTGTCCGCGGTGTTTCCTCTCCAGGTGAGCCCCTCCGTGTCGGCCTCGAGGTCGTCTGCCCACGACACGAGCACGAGCAGCTCCTCCGGGGGCTGGCTGAGATCCTTCCGGGCGCGCATGAGGTAGTAGTTCGTTGCGGTTGCCTCGATCCAGTAGACGAAATCTCCGTGCTGGGCCACCGAAACACCCCACCTCGTCAGGCTGATCTCGGTGGGATCGCCGCCGGACCTGGCGACCCAGCCCAGGACGCCGCCCGGTGTGCCATCCTGGCGTGCGGTGATCCAGTAGACCTCGGTCTCGCCCAGGGAAAGGTCCCAGGGCCGGGTCGGGACCATGGCCAGCTCCTCGGGCGCGCCGCCGGCCTTGGCCACCCGCATCACGCGGGCGTCGTGGTTGGGGTTCCCGGCCACATCACAGGAGCTGTAGGTGACCCAGTAGACGTACCCATCGTCCTGAATGATTTCCACGAACCCGGCTTGGCCGCTGGCCAGTTCCTGCAGGCACGCCCCGCCCAGGCACTCCATGCCCGCAGGGCAGGCGCGCTCGCAGGAGCCGCAGTGGTCCGGATCGGTCTGGAGATCCGGCTGGCACTCCGCGGGCGCGGTCTCGGTGCCGAGATCGCACACCTCGTTGTCCTGGTGGATGCCGTCCCCGCAGCGGCCGGTGACGGTCTGGCAGTCCGCGGAGCAGTAGTCCCCGTCCTCGGTGTTGCCGTCGTCGCAGGCCTCGCCCTCCTCGGGATCCTGGTTGCCGCACTCGGCGCAGCCCTCGTCGGTCGCACCGTCGCAGTCGTTGTCCAGATCGTCCCCGCACTCCTCGCTCGGCGCGGTCGCCTGGCAGTGCCCTTCGACGCAGGCCTCGCACGGCCCGCAGTCCTCGTCCAGCGCGCAAGGCTCGCCCGAGGGACCACCCCCGTCGCAGCCTGCCACGAGCAGCCCGATCGCCACCGCGGTCCACGTCCAGCTTTTCATCTCCCACCTCCCAAAGTGTCCCCGTTCATGCCTGCGGCCTGGTTCAATTCCTGCCACACAACCGCGCCACGCCAAACTTCCTTCCTTGTCCCCGCCGCGGCCTTGGTGCGAGCATGGGCCAGGCCCACTTCCGCGAGGAGCCGCCATGCGCTGGATGCACCTCTTCACCGGCCTCGCGGCCGGCCTGCTGGCCGCGGGCTGCGGGGACGGGACGGGCGGCCCGGGGAGCTGCCTGACCGACCTCGACTGCTCCGAGGAGGAGCTGTGCGGCGCGGGGGTGTGCACCCCGGCCGCGGGCCTGCGCGCGGATCTGGGCGCGCCCGGCCGAACACGCCTGGTCGTACGCCTCACCCGCGGCGCGTTCGATCTGTACGCCCCGGACGGCGCGCTCGTGCTGCGCGGGGCGCGCGGCCACCTGGCGCTCGACGACTTCGCCCGCGAGCTCTCGACCGCGGAGCTCGGCCTGCCCGCGCTCGAGCGGGCGACCGAGTCCGACGGGCTCGGGCCCGCAGAGGTGCTGCGGCTGCGCTACCCCGCGACCGCGGACGGGCTCGAGGTGCGCTGGGAATTCCGCGCGCCCGAGGCGCCGGGACTGGCCTCGGGCGTGGTGGCCCGGCTGGGGGTGCGCAACGCGGGCGCGGCGCCGGTCTCGGTCTGGGTGCTCGCCCCGGCCCGGGCCCGGGCCGGCGAGGGCGGCGGCCTGTACCTGGGGAGCGAGCCCGCGGCCCTGAGGATCCTGGAGAACGGCTCCGGGGTGCTGGCCGATCAGGTCGCCCAGCTCGTGCCGGGCGACAAGCCCGCCGATCCGCTGAACGCCGTGGTGCCCTTCCGGCTGGAGGGACACTCCGAGAGCAACTGGAGCCACCTGGTGTTCGACGGCCCGGCCGGACGGGTGTGGCTGGCGGGCGCGCTCTCGGTCGAGCGGGGCATCCCGGTCCTGGGGCTCGCGGACGTCCCGTCCCCGGCCGCGCTGCCGGACGGCCGGCAGGGCCTCGGCCTGTTCTCCGCCGACGTGCTCTACCTGCCCGAGGGGAAACCGCTCGCCCCGGGCGAGGAGCTGGCCTCGGAGCCCGTCCTGCTCGCGGCCTACCGCCCCGACCCCCACCCCGAGGCCACGGCCTTCACGGCGCTCGAGGGGTACGCGGACGCCGTCCACGACTTCCTGGGGATCCGCACCTGGCTCGAGCGGGGCGGGCGCGTGCCCGACGGCTGGAACTCCTGGAGCGCCTCCGGCTCGACCGGCGGCTACGGGACCGACATCGACGAGGCGCGCATCCGCGCGAACCTCGGGGTGGTGCGGGACGAGCTCGCCCCCTGGGGCATGGCCTGGTTCCAGATCGACGACGGCTGGCAGGCGGCCTACGGCGACTGGCAGCCGCGCGCGGACCGCTTCCCGGGCGGGTTCTCCACGGGCGCCGGGATCCTCTCCGAGATCCGCGCGGCCGGGCTGCGGCCCGGGCTGTGGATGGCCCCCTTCACCGCCCGCGAGGGCTCGGCGCTCCTCGCGGACCACCCGGGCTGGTTCCCGCCACGCTCGGGCTGGGGCGGCGTGCTGTTCCCCGACCTGCGCATGCTCGACCCGAGCCACCCGGAGGTGGCCGCCTTCCTCGAGGAGACCGGCCGGCGCGCGCGCGAGGACTGGGGCGTGGACTGGCTCAAGATGGACTTCGCCTACCCGCTCATGCTGTGCCGCGGCTTCCACGAGCCCGGGCTCACCGCGGTGGAGGTCTACAGACGCGGGCTCCAGGCGCTGCGGGCCGGGCTGGGCGACGAGGTCTTCCTGCTGCACGTGGGGCTGCTGGGGGTGACCTACGGGCTGGTGGACGGCATGCGCACCACCATGGACAACCTGCCGGTCTGGGACTTCTACCCGGAGAAGCCCGGGGCGCTCGAGCGCCAGGGCTTCAAGCCGACCCTCGCCAACGCGGCCCGGCGCTACTGGCTGCACGGACGGGTGTGGGTGAACCACCCCGATCTCCTGGTCTTCCGCTCGGACACGACCCGCCCGGACCTGCCGCCCATCACGCTCGAGGAGAGCCGGGCCTTCGCCACCTTCGTGGCGGCCTCGGGCGGCATCGTGAAGCTCGGCGACCGGCTGCTCGAGGACCTCGCGCCCCACCCGGCGCGGCTGGAGGTCGTCCGCGCGCTGCTGCCCATCCACCCGCAGGCCGCCCGGCCGCTCGACCTCTTCGCCCGCGAGTACCCCGAGGTGTGGGCCAAGTACGTCGAGGGCGGCCAGGACGGCCTGGCCGGGCCCTGGCTGTGGGTGGCGCTGCTGAACCTCGGGGCCAACCTCGACCACACGACGAACCCTCCGGCGGCGCTGCCCGACGGCGAGGCCCGCGCCTACCCGATCGATCCCGAGGCGCTCGGGCTGGGGCCCGGGCCCTGGCACGTCTACGAGTACTGGCAGCAGCGCTACCTGGGCCTCGAGGGCGGGCCCTTCCTGGTCGCCGTGCCAAGCCACGACTCCCGCGCGCTGGCCGTGCGCCCCGCGCTCGACCGGCCGCAGCTGCTGGGCTGGGACCGGCAGATCACCATGGGGGGCGTGGGCGCCGGCCCGGAGGGCTGGGAGCCGGCCACGGGCGAGCTCTCGCTCACGCTCGCCGAGGCTCCCCGGGCCGGGCGCCGCGGCGAGCGTGCGCGAGAGCTCGCCCGTGGCCGGCCCCCAGCCCCCCGGGCCGGCGCCCACGCC
>Ga0116143_10006499_pt1 | contig 10157 bp, 10 predicted proteins | sample AD_UKC034_MetaG_FD_89745 | JGI IMG/M metagenome (GOLD analysis project Ga0116143, IMG submission 89745) | Active sludge microbial communities of municipal wastewater-treating anaerobic digesters from USA - AD_UKC034_MetaG | ecosystem: Engineered > Bioreactor > Anaerobic > Digestate | place: USA...
TACCGGGAATAGGATGTGATGAAAAAATAATGGTATCTTTCGGGCCAATATTTACCTTCTTATGCGTCGCATTTGCCATACGACTAAGAGCTGCAAGTCGCTCTCCCTGACTACCAGTTGTAATAATAATCGTCTTCTCATCAGGATAATTCTTTAATTCATCCACATCGATCAATGTATTCTTTGGTACACTCAGACACTCCAGTTCAATTGCAGTCTCAATGATATTTACCATACTTCTGCCTTCAATGACAACTTTTCTGCCATAGCGGTATGCCGAGTTGATAATCTGTTGCACACGGTCTACATTTGAGGCAAATGTGGCTACAATGATTCTTGTTTTCTGATGCTCCTCAAAAATACTGTCGAAGGTACGTCCAACAGTTTTTTCAGACGGGGTAAACCCCGGTCTTTCTGCATTTGTAGAATCGCACAGCAATGCAAGTACGCCTTTCTTACCAAGTTCTGCAAATCTCTGCAAATCAATGGCATCGCCAAAGATCGGTGTATAATCCACCTTAAAATCTCCGGTGTGAACAATAATTCCCTGTGGGGTATAGATTGCAAGTGCAGCTGCATCTACAATACTATGATTCGTCTTGATATACTCTACGTGAAAAGCGCCCAATGTGATCGTTTGTCCAAACTTAATCACCTTTCTGGTTACCTGCTTATCTAATCCATGCTCTGCAAGCTTATGCTCAATAATTCCCATCGTCAGTTTGGTCGCATAAATCGGTGCATTTATCTTTTTCAGTACATAGGGCAAGGCTCCAATATGATCCTCATGACCATGCGTTATTACAAAGCCCTTAATCTTATCAATATTTTCTTCAAGATATGTTACATCCGGTATAACCAGATCAATTCCTAACATATCATCTTCCGGGAATCCCAAACCACAATCCACAATCATAATACTGTCTTCATACTCAAATGCTGTGATATTGATTCCAATCTGTTCCAAACCACCTAATGGAATAATTTTTAATACTGATGCTTCAGCGTTTTCATTTTTCTTCAAATCTACCTCCATGCTGCGACTTAATCTAGGCGCAAAAATCTACAGGTATGTGCGCAGTGCCAACCTGTATATCCTTCTTTCTGCTTTAATTGTTCTCTTCTTCTGTGTCTTCTTTTGTCAGGCTGATATCATCAAGCAAATTCTCAAAAATGGAGGCTACTGCGTCGAGTTCCGCATCGTCGCTGACGATTTCAAACACAGCATCCTGTTCTTCCTTTTTTGATAAATCCTTAAGTATCAATGCAGTTCCAGACTCATCCTCTGTATCCGTTACTAAATAGTAATCGATCCCTCCGACGGTTGTCTGCTCCAAGACATAGAATTCAACTTTTGGCTCACCTTCTGGTGAAAATTGTATTTTCTCCAACTTACTTTTCCTCATTCTTCTTATAATCAAGATAACCTTGCAGTATAAATACTGCTGCTATCTTATCTACCTGTCCCTTGCGGTCTTCTCTTCTTATTCCGACTTCCATCATGTAACGATCAGCTGCTACCGTTGTCAGTCTTTCATCCCATAGTGTAACAGGAAGACCTGTTCTTCTTTCCAGCATTTCCATAAATTCTTTGGTCTTTTCAACTCGTTCTCCATCGGTTCCGTTCATGTTCTTAGGATAACCAAGTACAATCTGTGTAACTTCATTTTCCGTAATCAGTGCTTCAATTCTGGCCAATGTCTGGCGCAATTTATCCGGTCTGTCTCTTCGAATAATTTCTTTACCCTGTGCTGTAATTAGAAGCGGATCGCTGATTGCAACTCCAACTGTTCTGCTTCCAAAATCCAATCCCATAATTCTCATGTAGTCTCTTGTCCTGCTTTCTCATCCCAATGATTGTTTTTAATATACTCCGTTAACATTTCCTCTACCAGTTCATCTCTCTCAGCTTTCATAATAATGCTTCTGGCATTCTTATGGCTCGTGATATAAGTAGGATCTCCGGACATGATATATCCGACAATCTGATTAACCGGATTATAACCTTTTTCTGTCAAAGCATCATATACTTCTTCCAGAATTTTCTTCACACTGTCTTCCGTTTCAATGTCTACACGAAAGAACTGTGTCTGATTAATATCTGCCATAGAATCTCACCTTCCTTTTCTCGTCGTTTTTAATTCTTTTTACCCTCTACCTTCTGGTCAGTCTCTCTGATAATGTATTTCGGTCGATTCTTTATCTCAAGATAAATCTGAGACATATACTGTCCTAATACCCCTATCATTAGTAACTGTACGCCACCAATAAACAGAATCAGGCATACCAAAGACGGATATCCGGATACAGCCTCCGCTGAAATAATCTGCTTAATAATAACATAAATTGCATACACCGCTGCTGCAATACAGCATAACACACCCGTCAAGGAAGATATCGCCAGCGGAACAGTGGAAAAGGCAATAATCCCCTTCAATGCATAGGTAAATGCAGACCAGAACGGTAATTTTGTTTTACCGGCACTTCTCTCTACATTTTCAAAGGAAATCCATTTCGTCTTAAAACCAACCCAGCCAAAGATTCCTTTGGAGAAACGTTCATTCTCCTCCAGAGAAAGGACTGCATCTACCATACTGCGACGCATCAGTCTAAAATCTCTTGCACCGCTCTTCATATTAGCAGATGAGATTTTTCCAATCATTGCGTAAAATACATTGGCCATCACAGAACGGAACCACGGTTCTCCCTTACGGTCTTTCCGATAGGTTGCTGCACAATCATATCCCTCCTTTGTTACCGCTTCATACATCTGCGGTAATAACGTGGGTGGATCCTGTAAATCTGCATCCATAATCGCTGCATAGTCACCTTTGGACGCTTTAAGTCCTGCATACATGGAAGCTTCCTTCCCGAAATTACGTGAGAAAGAAATATATCTTACTCGGGAATCCTTTTCATGAAGTTCTCTCATCAGTTCCAATGTCCGATCCTCAGAACAATTGTCCACCATAATGAATTCAAACTCCACATAATTCATCTGTTCGCTGATTGCAACCAGTTCCGGATAAAGGAGCGGTATTGCTTCCTCCTCGTTGTAACAGGGAATTACCAATGAAATGAGTGCCATTTCTCTCCGCCTTTCCTTACTGTGTTTTTACATTTTTTAAAACATTGACTGAGAAATCAATGGTCGCCTGAATTCCAGCTTCCAGACCGGTTACAGGTTCCCAACCATACCGCTTTTTCGCATATGCATTGGATAACTGTGTGTACTTGTTCACTTCATTATCCAGAGCCTTCTCGGCAATTGGAAAAGCACCTTTATATAAATCGGGATATCTGTTCCAGTAGTTCTTGGATTCCACATATTCAAAAGCAATCTCTTCCTTACCCATCAAACGTCTGACTGTTTCTGCAAGTTCATTAATCGAAATCGTTGTATTGGTTGAAACATTAACGACATCGAAGCCTTCCCCCTTCTGAACAAGTTCCGCCAGATTAATCAGGTCTTCAACGAACACAAAGTCTCTTCTCTGTGTCCCTGTGGAATGTAGCACCGGAGTGCGACCATAGTATAATTCCCGGATAAGATACCCCACTACCGGTGGCTGTGTCCGCAGGCAATCCAGATGAGGACCATATACATTGGCAAATCTCATACAGGTAATATTCATACCATAAACATCTGCATAGGATTGGCAATATCTTTCTGCCGTATATTTGGTATTCGGATAGATCAGGCTTGGAGGAACAACATTGCCCTCTACGGAAGGGAAATCGGTGTTATTCTCATATACTGCTGATGTGCTGGCAAAAATAAATTTCTTAATTCCATATGTTCTGGCCGCTTCTAATAGAATGACCGTTCCCATGGTATTTACTTCCACTGCTTCTGCCGGATTCATCTGGCAGTCCGGCAACGGAGTGATTCCGGCAATATGATACACATAATCAAAATGTTTATTCTCAAAGAGCCAGTTCATCAGCTTCTTATTACGAATATCATCACGGATAATTTCTTCTGTAAACACATGCTCTTCAAAAATCAGATTATCCTCTGAACCATACGAAAAATTGTCAACCAATGTCAGTTCATGACCTTTTTTCCATAAATGATAAGCCAGCTGCGATCCAATAAAGCCGGCAGCACCTGTAATCAGTATTTTACTCATACTATTCATACCCTTCTTTCAATCTACACTAGTCCTGAAAAATAATTCGACTTCCCTGCGGGTCTATCTCAAAAGGAACTTCCCGATATTCTGCCATCGTCTCACGAACCGCGCTCTGTTTGTCCTTTGGAACATATAGCAGCATAAAGCCTCCGCCACCAGCACCCAGAATCTTACCGCCGATTGCTCCACCTGCTCTGGCTTTCTCATACATATCGTCAATCATTGGATTGGAGACTCCACCGGCAAATTTCTTTTTAATCTGCCAGGTACGATCCAATTCTGTTCCAATCAGATCAAGAGATCCCTTTGCAAGTGCTTCATACACCCGGTCAACTGTTTCCACCAGATTGTCAAGCATCGCCCGTTTTTCCTCAATTGTATCTGACTGTTCACTAAGAATTTTCCTGGAATCTCTGGTATTACCCGTAAAGAACATCATCATTCTTCCAAGCAGTTCTTCACGCACCCTGCTCTCCATAATCACCGGAGCTACCCCTACGGTTCCGTCATTACAGAAACGATATCTGTTTAACCCGCCATAAGCAACAGCAAATTGATCCTGAATTCCAATTCTTTGTCCAAGACACTCAATCTCAATATGACAGGCTTCCCGTGCAAGCGCTTCCGGAGATACATACTCTCCTTTATAGGCATGAAGAGCATTTAACACACCAACCGCTAATGCGCTTGAGGATGCAAGTCCAACACCGGCTCCACTCAGAGGGATGTCTGCCATGTAAATCACTTCAATTCCCTTGTCAATACCGGTCATCTTCAGGGCTTCCCGAATAATATTGTGTTTCACCTCATCCACATGATTCACAAGTTCGTTGCCATTATAAACGACACGAATCATATCATCAAATTTGCGATTCACAGTGATGTATACGTGCATGTTCAGTGCCGCACTCAGAACACTTCCATACCCTATAGAACTGTTCTCATAGTAGTCTTTGAAATCGCTCCCGCCCCCAAAAAAAGAAGCACGTAGCGGTGTCTTTGATATAATCATTTTTTCCCTCTGTCTTTCTCCTATCCCACATTCTATTGCGCTTTAGCAAGATAGTTCTCCACTGCAGCTTGTAGTGAATACTCTTCTGTAATCTGTATTCCTCGAACACCGGCTGCTTTTGCTGCCTGCATATCTCTGTCATCATCGCCAAACATCACACATTTGGTTAAATTGATGGAATAGTCCTTCTGTGCCATGTAAAACATTCCCGGCTTTGGCTTCCTGCAGGAGCAGCCCTCTTCCCAGTTATGTGCACAGTAATAAATTGCATCAATTCCAGCTCCTGCTTCTTCCAGCTCACTCTGCATTTTGCTGTGGACTGCTGCAAGATCTTCTTCTGTCATTGCACCTCTGGCAATTCCGGCCTGATTGCTGATTAAAATTGTAAAATAACCAGCCTTTTTCAGCTTTTTGATTGCCTCTTTTGCTCCCGGCAACCAGACAAATTCTTCCGGGCTCTTGATGTATTGAGCCTTCGGTGCTCTTTCATTCATGGTTCCGTCACGATCAAGAAACACATATTTCTTGTCTGATAAAAATTCTTTGGTAAGTTCAATTCTCTCAAATGAGCCAACAGAATAATATCTGTGATGAGTCACAGTAGCATAAAGCTTCTGCATATCCACCAGCTTAGGATATACCACCGCTTCAAAATTCTCATTGTTCTCACTCATGAGTGAAAGAACCTTCTTAGATACAATTGCGTATCCTATATCTACACCGGATAAATCCGGTTGTTTTCTCTTTTTATCATATATTTCTACAATTCCCTGTTCGCCAATTTTAAGATTATTCTTGGTATAACCATCTTCATTGGCATATGCGGAAAATTGAATCCAGGCTTCATTCTCATAATATTCAGAAACCAGACGTGAAAAATCTATCGGGCAATAATTATCACAATACATCATCAGAAACTGATCCTGTAAAAGATTCTGTGCCGACTTCAGTCGAAACTGCGTATCATATTCAACCGGTGTCACACAATAAGTAATCTTCACACCATATCTGCTGCCATCTCCCAGATAATCCATGATTTTCTCCGGAAGGTATCCAAGCAACAGTATAATATCGCTAATTCCAAACTCTTTGATCTGTACTATAAGGTATTCAATAAATGGTTTATCATTAAATGGATACATTGGTTTGGGATTGGTTAAGGTAAATGGTTTCAACCGTTCTCCAAGACCACCTGCAAATATAACCGCCTGTTCAATTGGCTTGTACTTCATACATTCCATTATTATACTCCCTTTTCTATTGTTATTCAATTACCGGCTTTACTTCCCAGCATATATTCGTTCTCCAGAATTCCCGAAATAAATGCAGTAACGATCTGATTGCTCATGTTTTCGTCAGAAAACTGCACCTTTGGTATCACAACTCTGACATACTCTTTTGTATATCCCACCCAGTATTCCGTACTATTTATTTCCTTGCATTCCTCCAACAGAACTTCACACGTCTTTGCGATATAGTATCGTCGAAAATCAGCAGACATTTGTTTCTCCAGTGTAAGGTACACCTCACTTCTGCTTGCTTTTACCGCTTCAGTCAGCTGATCTTTGCGTGCAGCTGCCGGCGTATTTCTCCTCTTGGAATATTTGAAAATATGCATTTCATAAAAGGATACCTTTTTTAGAAATTCTTCTGTTTCCATAAATTCTTCCTCTGTCTCGCCAGGAAAGCCGGTAATGACATCGGTAGTAATTGCAGGATGTGTAAAATATTTACGAAGAATTAATGTTTTTTCATAGAATTCCTCTGCCGTATATCTGCGATTCATTCTCTGCAGGACTGCATCACAACCACTCTGAAGTGATAGGTGAAAATGTGGGCACAGTTTCTTGATTTCACTTAGCTGCAATGCAAATTCATCTGTGATTATTCTTGGTTCTAATGAACCCAAACGAATTCTTGCAACTCCTGCAATACGGTCGATTGACTGCAATAATTGAAGTAAATATTGGTCATAGAAACAATTGGCACTGACCGTTTGTCCCGGATTCTCAAAATCTGAACCATAGGAGCTGATATGAATACCGGTAATAACAAATTCTCGATATCCATTCTCTGACAACGTTTGAATCTCTGTAATGATATTCTCCTGCGTTCTGCTTCTGACACGACCTCTTGCATAAGGAATAATGCAATATGTGCAGAATTGATTGCATCCATCCTGTATTTTAATATACGCTCTGGTATGCTCCGCCGTGGTATGGTGCAATTGCAGTTCTTCGTACTCATTCGTCTTGTTAATGTCTATCACGGATGTATTTCGCATCGTCTTATCCGGTGTCTTCTCTTGTCTGAGCTTTAGATACTCCGACAAAATTGTAACGATTTCTTTCTTTTTATTGTTACCAATACAAAGATCAATACCTGCATCTGAAAGTGTGCCTTCCAAATCAGTCTGAACGTAACAGCCTACCGCAATAACGATTCCATCAGGATTTCTTTTCTTCGCACGATGCAACATCTGACGGCTTTTTCGATCTGCAATATTGGTCACAGTACAGGTATTGATAATATATACATCAGCCAGTTCCTCAAAGGATACTATTTCATACCCATTATCTCGAAGCAACTGTTCCATAGCATCCATTTCATATGCATTTACTTTACACCCCAGATTATGCAGTGCTGCTCTTTTCATAATCAAATATTCCTTCCACTACGACTTGCCCCCCCTGTGACATTTCTAATTGACTTATTTTCTCTCTTGCTCTAATATAAAACTAGAAGATTAAAGGAGGTATTTTTTCTAATGAAGACAGTACAGATTTCACTTAATTCAATTGAAAAGGTTAAATCATTCGTTAACGAAATCACAAAATATGATTATGATTTTGATCTCATTTCCGGAAGATATGTCATTGACGCAAAGTCGATTATGGGTATCTTTAGTTTGGATTTATCCAAACCGATCGAATTAAATATTCATGTTGAAGAAGAAGCTGACACCAATGCAATTCTCAACATTTTACAGCCTTACATCGTTGGTTAAACTCATTGATCGGGCATCAGCTACAATTATTCTGTAAAAAGTCAAAGCAGGAATTTCCCATGCAGGAGTTCCTGCTTTTTATTTATCTTTTCTGTCCAACTATAATTCAATGATCTCGCGTTGTTCTATTGCCGTCTTAAACAGAGCTTCAATCTCTTCAGAAAGATTCAGCTCATGCTTCTTAATAATTCCAAGATTAGGCTTGGTTACAGGATGCTTCGCTACCCATATCGTACAGCAGTCTTCAAACGGAAGAATTGAAGTTTCAAATGCGCCAATCTTTTCGGAAATTTCAACAATTTCCTGTTTATCAAACCCAATTAACGGACGATATACCGGCAATGAACATACCTCATTCGTCACAAGCAGACTCTGCATGGTCTGTGATGCGACCTGTCCAATAGATTCTCCTGTAACAAGACCAATACAACCATTTTCAATCGCAATGGCTTCCGCTATTCTCATCATATATCGTCTCATGATAATTGTTAATTCATCATGAGGACATTTGTCATAGATATACTTTTGGATATCGGTAAAGTTCACAACATGCAGTCTGATATTTCCGGCGTATTGAGAGACAATTTCAGCCAGATCCACTACCTTTTGCTTGGCACGTTCACTGGTATAAGGCGGTGCATGAAAGTAGACCGCATCCAGAACAACGCCTCTCTTGGATATCATATAACCGGCAACCGGAGAATCAATTCCACCCGAAAGAAGCAGCATTGCCTTGCCGCCGGTTCCAATTGGCATTCCGCCTGCACCTTTTATGCTCATGGAATAGACATAGATTTTCTCTCTGATTTCAATATTTAACATCATCTCAGGATGATGGACATCGACCTTCATATCAGAAAATGTATTTAGTAGTGCCTCTCCCATCAAAGCATTAATCTGCATCGATTCAAATGGATAATTCTTTCTGGCACGTCTGGCATTGACTTTAAAGGTTAAATGCTTGTCCTGATAGGTCTGATCCAGGTAATGAATCACGTCCTTCTTAAGCTGTTCAAATCCTTCATCTTCCAATACAACCACCGGGCAGATTGCAGTAATTCCAAACACTTTGGTCAGTGCTTCCACTGTTTCCTCATAATCGAAATCGCCTTCCGTCTCGACATGAATTCTTCCCTGTGTTTTAAAAACATGAAAAGAACCATCCACTTTTCTCAATGCGCGATTAATCTGACGAACCAGGGCATCCTCAAAAAGATAACGGTTCTTTCCTTTTATTGCGATTTCTGCATATTTTATTAAAAAAGCCTGAAACATAATAATTGCCTCTTTCTTATAGTCTATCTTTGACTCTTATACATTCGATTCTTTATTTCACTGTATTGCTGCTGACTAATTGGCACGATTTCCTGATTCTTCATCGTCGCCTGATATCTCTCTATCGTCTGCACTTCGTCCAAATTCACAATATAGGAACGATGGCAACGGAAGAAACGTTTCTCAGGTAATAATTTTTCCACATCGGAAATCTTCATATGTGAAACCATATGGCGATATTTTAATACAAGCTCCACATCTCTTGCATCACTCTCGATATAGATAATATCCTTGAAACTCACATTAAATACCTTTCCCTCTGAAGAAATAGAAATACCTTCTTTATTCTGGTTTTTCTCATAGGAAAGTAAAAGAGCCTCGCGTAACTTTTCAATATCAACTGGCTTCTGGAGATATCGTAATGCCTGTACCCGATAACCTTCTAATGCATATTCCGCCGTTGTGGAAATAAAGATAATATCAAGCTGTTCCCCGAGTGTTCGCAGCTTCTCTGCTGCCTCTATTCCATTCATTCCTGTGGCAAGAATATCTGAAAGTAATACATCAAATGGTTGAACCGTCGACGCCAAAGCTTCTGTCATCTCATTCATATCAACAAAAGTCTTAATTTCATATGCGATTCCCTCTTCCTGTAATACTTTTTGAGTCAAAATGGTATTCAGTTTTAAGGATGTTGCTTCATCATCACATATTGCTATTCTGAACA
>Ga0116143_10006501_pt1 | contig 10156 bp, 7 predicted proteins | sample AD_UKC034_MetaG_FD_89745 | JGI IMG/M metagenome (GOLD analysis project Ga0116143, IMG submission 89745) | Active sludge microbial communities of municipal wastewater-treating anaerobic digesters from USA - AD_UKC034_MetaG | ecosystem: Engineered > Bioreactor > Anaerobic > Digestate | place: USA...
GCGAAGCCGCCCGCGAGGCCGTCGGCCGGCATTTCAGCATCGACCAGACACTGGAACGCACCCTGCGGGCGCTGCGAGGGGCCACCGCGCGGCGTGCCCCACTCCGCTGGCCGGGAATGAACGTCCCGCCCTTTGTAACCATGACCGCGGAGGACTTGGCATGAGAGTGCTCGTCCCTCTACCGATCGATCTGTCCGTCATGGCGAACGGCAGGACGCTGCGCGTCGTGTATCTGCTGCGCGAACTCAATCATCATTGCGATTTGACCTGTCTCGTTCCCGGCGACCATCGGCTCGAAGCCGCCAGGCAGGCGTTGCCCAATCTCCACGTCGAGTCGGCCGAGATTCCGACGCGAGCGGCGTCCGGAGCGTGGCCCGCGGACCTGTTACCGCTGGACTGGCTCTCGCGCAAGGCGCTGGGTTTCGTCGGATTCGATCCCCCCCTGCTGCGGGCGACGGTCGCCGGCGCCGACTCGTACGATACCGTCCTGGCGTTCGATACGATTTCGCTGGCGTACCTGCTCGCGGTCGAGCACCGACGGCGGGGGCGAACGCCGCGACTGGTGGCCGACATGATTGACGATCCGTGGCTCAGCTACCTGAGCATGTGCACCGCCAGGAAACTCTCGCCGGAGGGCATCAAGCAAGCCATCGCCGTCCGGCGCCTGCGTGCGCGGCTGATTGCTCGGCTCGACGTGTGCACGGCCGTCGCCCCGCGCGACGCCGAAACTCTCGCTGAAGCTGCCGGCCTGGCCACGGCGGTTGTGCCCAACGGCGTCGTACTCCCGGACGGTTCCTGCCTCGAAAGTCGGCGCGAGAACCTCGTCGTGTTTACCGGTGCGATGCAGTTCCCGCCAAACGCGAGCGCCGCCTGCTGGATGGCCAAACGGGTCTGGCCGCTGGTCTGGAGCGCCATGGGGGGGCGCCAGGCCCGCAGGCTTAATGCGCCCGATCCGGTCCGGCTCGCCATCGTGGGCGCGTCTCCCCCGCCGCAGGTCCGCAAGCTGGGCGAAATACCGGGCGTGGTCGTCACCGGCGCGGTCGAGGACGTCGGCCTCTGGCTGAAACGCGCCCGGGTGGCCGCGGCGCCCATGGTTTCGGGCAGCGGCATCAAGAACAAGGTGCTCGAAGCCGCCGCCTCGGGTTGTCCGGTCGTCTCCACGCCGCTGGGCGTCGACGGGCTACCCACGGGGGAAGTCAACGGTTCGCTGGTCGCGTCGACGCGCGCCGATTTCGCCGACAGAATCGTCCTGCTGCTCCAGAATCCAGCCATGGCGCACACGATCGGGCTTGCGGGCAGGGCGATGGTCTCGTCTCAGTACGCTTGGCCGCGGATGGCGCGGCGCATGCTCCGCGTCCTGCAAGGCCCCACGCCCGCGCCGGGCCCCGACGGCCCCGAAGAGGCCCCGGTCCCGACTCCGAGGGCCGACCGTAACAGGGAGGCCTTGACCCATGCCGCTTCGTAGCATCGCCTTCATGGCCTATTTCCTGGGCAGTTCGGCCTCGACGCTGGCAGTGCCCATGATCGGCGTGATCTGCTACCTCGTGCTGTACCACGTGTACCCGGAGACCACGTGGTGGGGCGGCTCGCTGAAGTTCCTCGGCATCCGTTATTCCTACGTCTGCGGACTGTGCCTCGGCATCGGGACCATCCTGAACATGAATCGTCTGCAGTTCGGCCGACGGATCCTTCACCCCCTGGAATGGATGTGCTTGATCATTTTCCTGACGATGGTGCTGTCCTCCGCCACGGGCTTCTACTGGACGAGCAAAACGGAATTCTTCCTGGACAAGATGGCCAAGGTCTTCCTGTTCACGTTCATGATGTCCCACGTCATGGTGACGCGGCACCGCGTCTGGCAGTTTACCGTCCTGTTGTGTCTCATGGCCCTTTACCTCGGCCACGAGGCGAAGATCGCCCCGCCCGGCGCGTTCACGAAGAACCGTCTCGACGGCATCGGCGGCCCGGACTTCCGCGAGTCGGCCGGCCTGGCCATCCACCTTTTCGCACTGATGCCGTTCGTCGCGATCATGCTTCGCCAAAAGAAGGTATGGCTCAAGTTGGTGGCGTTCCTTTCAGCCGCCTACGCGATGAACGCCATTCTGTTGTGCCGCGCCCGGTCGGCCTTTGTGGCGGGCATCATCGCGGGCGTGTTGGCCATCTGGTACATCCCCCGCCGGCACAGGAGATGGGTCATCCTCGTCCTGGTCTGCGGGGCGATCGGCGGCATCATCCTCAGCGACAACTGGTTCTGGGAGCGCATGGTGACCATCTTCAGCTCGGCTGAGGAGCGGGACCGGTCGGCCAGTTCGCGTCTCATGATCTGGCAGGCGGCCATCAACATGGTCAAGGACCATCCGTTGGGCGTCGGTATCGGCCACTTCAGTCAATTCATCGGCTACTACACCCCGGACGCCGACCTCGCCAACCGCGATGCGCACAACTCGTACATCCTCTGCCTGGCGGAGCTCGGAATACCCGGACTGGTCGCCTACCTCGGTACGCTCGTCGTCGCCTGGCGGACACTGTCCCGGCTCAATCGCCGAATCCGCCGCGAGCTGGCCAACGGAGATCTATTCGAACTGTTCGTGTTCGCCAATCGCCTCGCACTGCTCGTTTACGCCGTCGCCGGCCTGTTCGTCAGCCGATTTTATACCGAAGGAGCCTGGATCTTCGTGATGCTGCCCGCATGCCTGGAGCGGGCGGTCAGCAATGAACTTCGCGTCCAGGCGCGGGAGGACCTGATGCTCCAGACCCGACTCGAAAACGCCAATCTGCTCTGGCCGGCGGCCAGCCCGGCGTAGCGAAGGGAGACTGGAGCGAGTTTCATCATGACCAGCGCCGTCGCACAACAAGACGATTGGGCCTTGATCCGTCGAGCGAATCATCTCTACCACGAGTTCACTCGCGATTCCTTCGAGCGAACCCATCGCCACCGATTCAGGGCCCAGCGGTCCTTCTGGCGAGCGATCGCCCGCATCTGCCTCGATGCGCGCGACCGCAATGGAGGCGCCGCCTCGACGGAGAGTCGCCCCCGAACCGTCCTCGATGTCGCCTGCGGCAGCGGCTTCGTGAGCCGCACGCTGGCCGACCGCCTCACGCCGCGCGATCGGCTTCTCGCCGTCGACCTCGGAGAGGGGCAACTCCGGACGACCCGGATGCGCTGGGCCGCCTTCCTGGCGCGACGGCCTCATACCCCCGCGTTCCTCAGTCTGGCCACCGACGCCCGGAGTCTCCCGCTGCCGAACGGCTGCGTCGATCTGGCGGCCATGAACGCCTCGCTGCACCACATGCCCGACCCGCCCCAGGTGCTCGCCGAGATCGACCGCGTCCTGCGCCCGGGCGGCTGGTTCGCGCTGGGCTTCGAACCCAACCGGGCGTACTTCGCGAATCCGATCCTGGCGAACGCGGGCCGGGCGCTCGATCGCCTGCACTGGTACGCCAACCCGCGCCAGAACTGGCGACGCGTGCGTACTGGGCTGGGTCTGGCCGGCCGCCTCGGAGGTTCCGGTGGTGACGATCTGTTGGTCCTGGATGCGGTCAATGATGCGTTGCTGCGCGAACACCTGATCGGCCGGCCACTCTCCATCGGTCGGCTGCGCGACCTCGTGGACCCGCATTCCCGCGGCGGCGCTGACACCGTCGGATTTGAACCCCGGGACCTCATCGCCGGCTGCCTGCCCGGTTACGAAATCCACCGGCTCGTCACGACGGACTACCTGGGGGAAACCGGTCGGTTCTGGCCGGCCGCCCGTTTTATCGTCAACGCAGCCCTGCGTGCCTTCCTGCCCGGCCACGGGTCGCTCTTCAGTTGGCTGCTGCGCAAGCCGGAGGCCGCTGAATGACCCTCGTCGCCGACTCCGCGTCCGCGCCACAACCCGCGCTCCAACTGACGCGGAGCGTCGATGCTCCGCGCGTGCTGCACTTGGTGCCCTCGCTGTACGGCGGAGGGATGGAGCGATCGCTGCTCCGTCTGATCACCGGCGCCTCGAAAACACGGAGCGATTCGGACTCGCAGGCCATCACCCACGGTGTGTGCATCCTGAAGCAGGGCGCGGCGGACCTGGTCGAGCAAAGTCGTTCAGCCGCTCAAACGTGGGTCCTGGGCGACGGCGCGCCCGGCATGGGCCGATGGACGACTTGGCGAAGACTTCGGGACGTCATCTGGCGGTTCGAGCCGGACATTCTTCACGCGCGGACCACAGCCGTCTGGTTCGACGCCGCCTTCGCCCTGCGAAAACACCCGCGGATTCGCCTGCTGCTCAGCTATCACGGCCGAACGAGCTTCAAGCCGACCGGGCGGGTCCGGAGACGGATCAACCGATGGGCATGCGCGAAGGCCGACGCGGTCATGACGGTCTCCTGCGAGGCCGCCCGAATGCTGGAGTCCGAGTGGGGAATCCCGGCGCGGAAGATCCGCGTGATCTTCAACGGCGTGGACACCGAGCGATTCAGCCCGCCTCAACGCCACCGAACCGTACATGCGGGGCTCCCGGCGCGCACGCCCGCCGACCACATCGTCGCCTGTATCGCCAATTTCCTGCCGATCAAGGGCCTCGACATGCTGCTGCGAAGCTGGCGCAGGGTGGTGATGGCCGACCGGCGGGCCAAGTTGTGGCTGATCGGCGACGGTCCGCTCCGCGGAGCGCTGACTCAACTCGCCGATGTGCTTCGCCTCGGGGATCACGTCGAATTCCTCGGCCGGCGCGAGGACGTACCCGACCTGCTGCGCGCAGCCGATTTGTTCGTGCTTCCGAGCCAATACGAAGCCAGCAGCAACGCGGCGCTCGAAGCCATGGCCACCGGGCTGCCGATCGTCGCCTTCGACGTCGGCGGAATGAGAGAACTCATCCGCCCGAACCATACCGGATGGCTCGTGCCGGCGGGCGATCCCGACCATCTGGCCGACACCGTTCTGTCGGCGCTGATCGATCGATCCGCCCGGCAGCGCGTCGGCCAGGCGGCCCGTCGGGCCGTCATCGAGGAACACACGCTCGCCGACTGGATCGACCGCTACACCTCGCTCTACCACAGTCTGGCTGAAGGAGGTCGACCGGCATGTGCGGAATAGCCGGCATGATCCGGTTCGCGGGGCTCTCGCCCGACGAACGGCGACTCGGCGCGACCCTGGCGGACACGTTGCGCCACCGCGGGCCCGACGAGGCCGGCCTGTGGTCCGACGGCGTCGCCACCCTCGGCCACCGCCGGCTCAGCATCATCGACCTGCAGGGGGGGCATCAACCCGCAGCCAATGAGGACGGCTCCATCCACGTCGTCTTCAACGGCGAGATTTACAACTTCCGCGCGCTGGCGGATGACCTGCGCCGACGCGGTCACGCGCTGCGCTCCCACTGCGATACCGAGGTCATCGCCCATCTCTACGAGGATTTCGGAGACGAATTCGTCCACAAGCTCAACGGGATGTTCGCGATCGCGATCTGGGACTCACGTCAACGTCGACTGTTGTTGGTCCGCGATCGTCTGGGAATCAAACCGCTCTACTGGCTCGACGACGGACGGCGCATCCTGTTCGGCTCCGAGATCAAGGCGATCCTCGCGTCTGCGGGCGTGAGCCGCCGTATCGACGCCCGCGCGTTTTGCGATTATCTCACTTTCGGCCACGTGCCGGCCCCGCGCACCATCTTTGAAAACATCCGCAAGCTCGAACCCGGTTGTCTGGCGGTCTGCACCGCCGGCGGCACGCGGGTCCATCGCTGGTGGGACATTCCCGTACCCGACCGGGACCTCACGGTTGCGCCGAGCGATCGCGAGGCGGCCCGTTGGACCGAGGAGTTCGCCGCACTGCTCGAGGACGCGGTACGACTCCGCCTGGTCGCCGATGTGCCGCTGGGCGCATTTCTCAGCGGGGGGGTGGACTCGGCCTCGGTCGCAGCCGCCATGTGCCGGCAATCGAAAGACCCGGTACTCACCCATACGGTCGGCTTCGACGAGCACCGGCACGACGAACGGACGCCCGCCCGGCTCGTGGCTGAACGGCTCGGCACCGACCATCGCGAGGTCGTGGTGCGTTCCGACGCAGCCAGGGCGGCTGACGCTTTAACGAGGTATTTCGACGAGCCCTTCGGCGACGCGTCGGCGATCCCGACGTACCACCTTTCACGGATTACCCGCGAACGTGTGAAGGTCGCGCTGGCCGGCGATGGCGCGGACGAAATGCTGGGCGGCTACCGCCGTTACGGCTTCGATCTGGCTGAGTCGGCCGTCCGCGCGCGTTGCCCCGCCTGGCTGCGACACACCCTGTTCGGGTTGGCGGGCGATCTGTACCCGAAGGGCGACTGGCTGCCGCGCACGCTGCGGGCCAAACGCACCCTCCAAAACCTGGCGTACGACGACGTGACCGCGCACCTGCGAAGCGTTTCGCTGGCGGCCGGCACGCTGCCGGACCTGTTGCTTCGCCCGGAAACGCTCGAGCAACTGGGCGATCACGATCCGTTCGCCCGAAGCCGGGACCTGTACACCGGCTGTCCCGCGAACGATCGGCTCAGCCGCCTCCTTTACCTCGACATGAAGACTCTCCTGCCCGACGACATGCTCACGAAGGTGGATCGCGCCAGCATGGCCGTCGGCCTGGAGGTCCGCGCGCCGTTGCTCGATTACCGTCTCGTCGAACTGGCTGCCCGCATGCCCGCCGCCCTCAAGTTCGCCGGCCGACAGGGCAAGGTGGTTCTGCGCCGAGTCGTGGCGGATTGGCTCGGACCGGATGTCGCCCGGCGCCCCAAGAAAGGCTTCGACGTACCGGTCGACGAATGGTTTCGCGGCGAGCTCCGCCACCTGGCTCACGACGCTCTGCTCTCATCCGACACGCTCTGCGACAAATGGATCGATACCCGCGCCATCAGCCGACTGCTTCAGGCACACGCCGGCGGCATGCGAAACAACGGAGCCATTCTATGGGCCTTGCTCTCGTTTGAACTATGGGCGAGGGCTTACATCGGCAGCCCCGCGACTCACACTCATGGTTGTGCATCCGCGAACGAGGCCTCGCTTGTGGAGGCCGGCGTATGAAAGTACTCACCACGACGATGTGCTACCCGTCGCTGGCCAGGCCCGACCAGGGCATCTTCGTCCAGCGAAGAGCGATGGCGCTGGCGCGCCTTGGACACGATATCGAAGTCGTCAGCCCGCAGCCGTGGTGTCCCCTCTTGAGACCTGACACGGGATGTTCCGATCATACTTCGCCCCTGCCCGTCAGTTATCCGCGCATGTTCAGCATCCCCGTCGTCGGCTGGGTGACCGACGGTTTCGCATACGCCCGCGCATTGAAACGATCTCTGGCGGATCGGAGCAAGCAGGCTTGCTTCGACCTTGTGGACGCACATTTCGAATACCCCGACGGCGTGGGTGCGGTGCTGGCCGGCCGGCGCCTCGGCTTACCCGTGATCGTTACCGTGCGCGGAAAAATCGTTTCGCTCTCCCGACATCGCGGACGGCGAGCCCAGATTCGGGCCATGTTGCGCCGAGCGGACGGTATTATCGCCGTCAGCCGCAGCCTGGCTGAGCAGACCCGGGCCATCGCCGGCGGCGATTTACACGTCGACGTCGTCCCTAACGGCGTCGACTCCGAAACGTTCCATCCGCGCGATCGCGTCGAATGCCGTCGGCTCCTCGATTGGCACCCGCGCGCCCGCTATGTGCTGGCGGTCGGCCACCTTCAGCGACTCAAAGGTTTCGATCGCCTCGTGGCGGTCTGGCCCGCGCTTCGGGCAGCCTGCGGCGACGTTCGCCTCGTTCTGGCCGGCAGTCGACGCGGCGAGCGCGATTTCGCCGCTCAATTATTCCAGGACATCGATCGGGTCAATCATACCGACGGCCCGTGCATCGAATTCCTCGGCCCGCAATCGCCCGAGCGCCTGAACCTTCTGTACAACGCCGCGGATGTGACGGCCAACACCTCGCGGAGCGAAGGTTGGTGCAACGCCATCGCCGAATCGCTCGCGGTCGGCACGCCCGTCGTCGCCACCGACGTCGGCGGCAATCGCGAACAGATCCACTCGCCGGAACTCGGCATCATGGTCCCCGATGATGACGGCGATGCGCTGACGGCCGCCTTGACACGCGCGCTGCGATCGAATTGGGACCGATCCGCGATCGCCGCCGCCGGCTCGCGACGTTCGTGGGACCAGGTCGCCCGCGAGGTCGACGCGGTTTTCCAGCGCGTCCTGGCCGACCACCGGGCGACGGCTCGCAATCGCTCTGAACGACGTGGCCCGCACAATTTCACTTCTTTTGTGGAGATGCCCGGATGAACCGCTGGCTGGCGGGGCATGTTTTCTGGCCTTTGACCGAGTCCGTGCTCGGCCGGGACACGCTGCGCCGCTTCCGCCAACTGGTCCGTACGGGGCACGCCTCCGTCGATGAATTGCGCGCGATCCAGCAACGGAAACTGCGCCGCTTGCTCGCGTCGGCGGCCGATCATTGCCCGTTCTACGCCCGTCGATTCGAGGACGTCGGGCTGGACGCATCCGACCCGCGCCTCGATCTCGACGATCTGAAGGAACTTCCGACGCTCACGAAGGACGACGTCCGCGCGAACCTGGATCAAATGAGTTGGCCCGGATGCCCCGGCGGTCTCAAGCCGTATAACACCGGCGGGTCGACGGGCCAGCCGCTCCGCTTTTACATCGATAACGCCCGCGCCGCCGCCGATGCAGCCGCCCGACTTCGGGCCCGTGCGTGGTCCGGCGTCCATCCCGGCGATGCCGAGATCCTCCTGTGGGGCGCTCCGACCGAATTGCGGATTAACGACCGCGCTCGACGCTTCCGCGATGCGCTGCTCAATCAGTTCATTCTCAACGCCTTCGACATGACGCGTCGCACGATGGACGAATACGTTGCCTTCATCCAGCGATTGCGGCCGAACTGCCTGTACGGCTACGCCAGCAGCCTTGCCCTGCTCGCTCGGCACGCGCTGAGCCGGGGCCAAAAAGCCGGCTGCCTCGGCTCCAATCGACTTCGCGCGATCTTCGTCACCGGCGAGGTGCTGCTCGAACACGATCGCAACGCGATTGCCGAAGCCTTCGGCGCGCCCGTCGTCGTCGAATACGGCTGTCGCGACGGCGGGCTGATCGCTTTCGGGTGTGAAGCCGGCTCCCTGCACGTGATGCAGGAGAACCTGATCGTCGAGTTGCTCGACCCGCAGGGCCTGCCCGTTCGTCCGGGTGAGATCGGGGAAATCGTGGTCACGAACCTCGAGGCCGTCGGCATGCCCCTGATCCGCTACCGCACCGGCGACGAGGGGCGCCAACCGGCCGAGGAAAACACTCGATGTACCTGTGGTCGATCCCTGCAGCGACTCGCCGAGGTCCGCGGCCGAACCACCGACCACATCACGTGTCGCGTCGACGGCCAAGTCCGGCGCATGCACGCACTCTCGTTGATCTACGTCCTTCGCGAGGCCGAGGGCTTGACCCAGTTCCGTATCGTCCAGCCGTCACTCACTCGCATCGAGGTGGACGTCGTAGCCGACAAGCAGTTTACACCGCAGGTCGAACGCGACGTCGCCCGCAAGCTGCGCGAGCGCCTCGGCGGTGGCGTCGCCGTCGACATCCGCCGCGAGGAACGCATCCCGCCCACCGCCTCCGGCAAGCACGCCTGCGTCGTCTCCAACGTGCCCGCCGACACCCTGCCCGATCGCGAACCCGACCTGGTTGCTACACGACCCTAAGGCGGACCGCCTTTTTGTGGTCCGCAACCGAAAAGGAACCTTCCGGGAAAACATGCGCGCAAATCGCATCGATCCTTGACCGTAAGGTTCTAACCCACCGGACCGTACACGGGTATTATTCCAACCCGGCAGTTCCCGTCTCCCCGCAGCGTGGCTGGCGCAAGCGCCCTCCCGATCCGCCGCGGCGAGCGTCGCGCGCGGGCAGAAAGCCGGATGTCGACATTCGGCGTGACCGAAATGCACCGTATAATAGTCCCCACTGTCCGCTCTGTAGCCGTACGAATACTTGCAGGAGTATCGCCTGATGAAACCGCTCACAACTCCACGGCGCCGGCACTCATACGCACGATCCCTCCGGCGGGCGGCCTGGCTGGTCCTGCAAAACAGGGAAGAGACAGAAGGTGTCAGGCAATTTTGCCTTTGCGCGGAAAAATTTTAAATGTTGAACGGGCCAGATTGGATAAAATGTTA
>Ga0116143_10006508_pt1 | contig 10147 bp, 7 predicted proteins | sample AD_UKC034_MetaG_FD_89745 | JGI IMG/M metagenome (GOLD analysis project Ga0116143, IMG submission 89745) | Active sludge microbial communities of municipal wastewater-treating anaerobic digesters from USA - AD_UKC034_MetaG | ecosystem: Engineered > Bioreactor > Anaerobic > Digestate | place: USA...
CACGTCGGCCATCTTCTTCGCCTACGGCGGGCTCTGGGGCGGGCCGTACCTGATGCAGGTGCACGGCATGGACCGCGCGCAAGCGGGCAACGTTCTCTCCATGATCGCCCTGGGGATGATACTCGGGAGCCCGCTCCACAGCTTCCTCTCGGACCGCGTCTTCCGCGCCCGGAAACCGGTAATCCTGCTCTGCTGCTTGGCGACGCTGGGAATAGCGGCGGCGTTCGCTTTTTTCACCGCATCGCTTCCCGTGCCGGTTCTCTACGCGCTCACCTTCGGACTCGGCTTCTTCTCCAACGCCATCGTCGTCATCGGCTTCACCGTTACCAAGGAGATGTTCCCGCTCTCCATCGCGGGGACGGCCACGGGCCTGGTAAACTTCTTCCCGTTCATGGGCGGAGCCGTCTTCCAGCCGGTCCTGGGGTACCTCCTGGACCTGCAGGGGAAGGCGGGCGATGCCTACACGCTCGCGGGATACCGCCACGCCTTCCTGGCGCTGCTCGGCTGCGCGGTGGTCGCGCTGGTGTCGGCGCTGTTCATCAAGGAAACACTGGTAAAGAAGGGGGGATAACGGGAGTGCCATCACCCCGTCATACACAGCTTTTCACTTGACGCTTCACCAATCACCGTGTATCATTTATCCATGAAGGTCATCGGAAACAAGAAAGCACGCACGCCGGAAGAAAACCTCAGAGTGCTCGAGGAACTGGTGCGCGAGAGCGAGAAACTCAATCCACGTGAAAAAAAGAAAGGCGTAGTGATCCGGTTTAAGACCTGGGATGACCTGTACCGGTTCAGCATCACCAGGGCGTCACGGAGATTATGATCGACCGGGGCCGCCTCACGAGAATATGCGACGCGTTAAATAAGCGCGGTGTAATCTACGCTGTCGCAGGCGGCTACGCCTGCAGCCTGCACGGTCACACCCGAATGACGGAGGACGTCGACATACTCCTCCGCAACGACACCGCCAACCTGGAAAAAGCCATCTCTGCCATCCGGGAGATATTTCCCGCGATCGTTGACGATATCAGCGTATCCGACATCCGGGACAACGTGGTACTGAAGGTGGTCGACGACATCGAGGTAGATCTGAGCATCAAGGCGTGGACCGTGGAATATGCAGACGCAGAATCCGAAATTCTGCACACGGTGATAGACGGCATCGACATTCCGTATCTCGGGTTAGACGCACTTATACAAAGCAAGGGGACGATGCGCGAGATTGACCAGTGGGACATCAAAGTTCTGCAGGAGATACAGAAGCGCGGGAAACCGCACCGGTAAGTCCTAGCATCATCGCGAAGGCCCATCCCGGGGCCTTCGCGCGTTTTACGGTGAATCATCCGCTACTTCTTCAGCGCCTTCGCCAGGTCCTTGCCCATCTGCTGCAGCACGCGGTTCCGGAAATCGTCGATGCCGTTCGGCGTGCCGAACGCGTCCACTTCGTACTTCATCTCGGGGTTGGCGTTCTGCAGCGTGAAGACCACGCCGCCGTCCCTCGCCGACATGAGCCTCACCAGCACCTGGAAGCGGAACACCTTCAGCCGCGCCTTCCGGTACCACGTGCCGTTCCTCTGGAAGTAGGTCCCGTCCTTCGGGTCGTTCTCCGGCTTGTAGGCGTCGGGCCCGTAGGCGGAGAGCTCGATGTTCCCGTCGACGGTCTCCATATCGTGACGGGTGATCCTCCCTTCCAGCAGGCCGTCCGCGGCGAGCAGCTGGCCGAGCTCAATGGATCTGCCTGCGGTGAGCCCGGACATCGCCAGCTCCTTCTCCTTCAGTATCTTGTCGAGCGCCTGCCGCTCCACCACGCGGAAGCCCGCGCGGATCATGTGCGACGCGAACGCGTCCGTGGACTCCTGGCCGGCCTTGCCGCTCACCCCCGGCTCCACCGTAAAGGGAAGCACGGCAACCGTCTTTATCTGCCTCAGCGCGTCCTTCTGCACGGAGATCTCCGACGTGGAGCAGGAGAGCATCACGGCAGCGCAGAGCGCTATTGTCATCAGTTGTATTTTCATGGCGTCACCTCTCCGGTGGTTACAAGGTAGCGTGGAGCGCGGGGCATTTCAATATTTATTGGGAAATGAGGATGGCGGGGTGATCCGGCACGGGGCACCGTGCGGGAAAGACGGCTCGCCGGTCAGCCCGCCCGCCCCTCCCTCCGCAGGCGCGCCATCACGCTGTGGCGGCGCCCGTAGACGAAGTAGATGGCGATGCCGACGGCAAACCAGGCGCCCAGCCGAAGCCAGTTTTCCACCGGGAGCGAGAACATCAGCATGAGGCAGAGCAGCATCCCGAGAATCGGCGTGAACGGCACGAAGGGCACGCGGAACGACGGCTTCATTTCCGGATGTGTTTTCCGCACCACCAGCACCGCGGCGCAGACGATGACGAAGGCGAGCAGCGTCCCGATGTTGGTGAGCTCGGCGAGCACGCGCAGCGGGAGGAACGCAGCGAGCAGGGCGACGAAGGCCCCCGTGAGGATGGTGGACTTCCAGGGCGTGCGGAACTTCTCGTGCACCGCGCCGAAGAACGATTCCGGCACCATGCCGTCGCGCGCCATCGCCAGGAGCACGCGCGGCTGGCTGAGCATCATCACCAGGAGCACCGAGGTCATGCCGGTGAGCGCGCCTATGGAGATGATCACCTGCGCCCAGGTGAGCCCCACCTGCCGGAAAGCGTCGGCCACCGGCGCGTCGATGTTCAGGCTGTCGTACCGCACCATGCCCGTGAGCACCGCCGACACCGCCAGGTAGAGCACCGTGCATATCACCAGCGACACGATGATGGCGATGGGCACGTCACGCCGCGGGTTCCGCGCCTCCTCGGAATGCGTCGACACGGAGTCGAACCCTACGTAGGCGAAGAAGATTATCGCCGCGCCGGCGAGCATTCCCAGCGGCGCGCCGCCCGGCCCCGCCTGCCCGAAAACCGTGTGGCCGAAGAAGCTCACGCCGGAATAGCCGTACGGCGCGAAGGGTCGCCAGTTCGCCGGGTCGATGTAGAACGCGCCCACGGCTATCACGAAGAGCACGGCGGCGAGTTTTATCACCACCATCGCGATGTTGAAGCCGGCGCTCTCGCGGATCCCCTTCACCAGCACGGCGGTGATGACGAGGGTGATAACGATGGACGGCAGGTCGACGATCGCTCCCGTCGCAAGAAAGGAGCCCGTCGCCGGATCGAAGTCGAACGGCGCGCGGCTGAGCGCCGGCGGGAGGGCGATCCCGAAGATGCCGATGAAGTTCTGGAAATAGTGCGACCAGCCGTGCGCCACCGTCGCCGAGGTGACCGCGTACTCCAGCACCAGGTCCCAGCCGATGATCCACGCCATGAACTCGCCGAGCGTCGCGTAGGCGTAGGTGTACGCCGATCCTGCGACCGGGACCCGGGAGGCGAACTCCGCGTAGCAGAGCGCCGCGAACACGCAGGTGAGCCCCGACACCACGAAGGAGAGCATGAGCGCCGGCCCCGCCTTGTCGTGCGCGGCGATGCCGGTGAGAACGAAGATCCCCGTGCCAATGATCGCCCCGATCCCCAGGCTGGTGAGCGCCACGGGGCCCAGCGCCCTACGCAGGCGGTTATCTCCCTCCATCTCCTGGAGCATGAGGCTGATGGGCTTGCGTGCAAAGAGGTGTTTCATCGGGCGCTCCTTTCAGGGAGTGATGCGGAAACGGCCGCCGGAAAGGCGGCCGATAAATCGGGACATCGCGCGGGACGGATGTCAATCGATAATTGGGTGAGATCCCCGGTACACGGGGACTGTTACGGGCACATTCAGGAGCCCCCGGCAATCCAGACCATCAGCCACCAGAAGGCGTACGCCTTCATGTTCGCGTTCAGCGGCTGGCTGTGCTCGGAACCGCAATTATACCAGTCGACGTTCAGCGTGTGCGCTGCCTGCCACGCCGTCGCCCAGTTCCCGCCGTCGTAGTCGCAGGAGTCCGCGGGGTGCCGGTCGCCGTAGTACACGTCGTCCGGGTCGTAGGTCTCGATGTCGGCGAAGTCGAAGAGCAGCTTGTCGTGTTCGCGGCAGTAGTTGCGGATCTGCTCGTTGCGCAGGTGCAGGTTGCCGTCAAGGCCGGTTCCGTCGAGGTGCCCGGTCATGTAGATGAACCTGACCTTGGGATAATCGCGCTCCAGTCCGCTCATCAGCGAAAGGTAGGTGTCGATATCGGCCTCGGTGGCATCGCTCACCTGCCCGCACCACGACCAGACGATGACGTTCACCTCGGGGTGCGCGTCGAGATACGTGCGTGTAGCCGCAGCCCAGGCGACGCGGTCTGGAGCGCCCAGGTCGCTCGCGCCGGAAAACGGATTATCGCGGAGATTCAGGCCCGCGTACGTCCCGGCAGGATGCCCCCTCCCGGTCATGAACGCGTCCAGCCCGGCAAGCCCGTCAACGATCTGGCTGCCGTGGGACGTGTGCCCGTAGGCGATGACAAGCCTGGACTTCGCGGAGAAAAGCTCGGCGCCGGTGATCTTTTCCAGCACCGACAGCCGCGCCACGGAGTGGTCGGCGGAGATGAACTCGTTCTTCATGTCATCGGCGCAGGCGGCGAGTCCCCCTGCCACGGCGAACGCGGCGGCGAGCGAAACACATTTCTGACGCAGTCCCGTCTTCATCTGTTTCTCCATTATTGCGTGCGGAAGTCTGGATGAGTGTCTCATGCGCGGCGGGCGATATCACACCGTCCCGCGCCGTGCGTGTACATATACTACCCGGCCCCCGCCGATATGTACAATCATTTTCCGCGTACCGGTTCTTTTTCCGCCAATTAAATTCAACCCGCACGGGCCGCGCGCGCTATCACCCCCACGCGCCGTAAAATAGTCTTGCGGTTTTCCGCCGCGCCTGATACAAGGAGCCGCTCCCAGCACATCATCCCTGAGATACAGAGAGGTGCGTCCATGCAGATTCTTTCCGGCATCAGGGTGATCGATATCACCCAGTTCATCTCGGGATCGCGCTGCACGCAGATCCTCGCCGACATGGGCGCCGAGGTGGTGAAGGTGGAGCCGCCCACCGGCGACACACTGCGGCTCATCTTCAGGCTCATGCCGGGGGCCGAGCGCTGCTACTCGGTGTTCAACCGCAACAAGTACGGGCTGGCCCTGGACTGGAGAACGCCGGAGGGAGGCGAGATCATACGGAAGCTCGCGGCCTCGTCCGACATCCTCGTCCACAACCTGATCCCGGGCACGCTGGAAAAAAGCGCCCTGGGCTACGACGACATCCGGAAGGTCAACGCGAACATCATCTTCGCGGCGATATCGGGCTTCGGCGCCACGGGGCCGGCGCCGGACCGCGCGGCGTTCGATATCATCGCCCAGGCCGTGGGGGGACAGTTCTGGAACGACCAGGACACATTCCTCATGCCCGACAACTACTGGGGCGACCTCACTTCCGGCGCCTACGCGGCGATAGCGGTGCTGCTGGCGCTCATCCACCGGATGAAGACCGGCCGCGGGCAGATGATCGACCTCTCCATGCAGGACGTGATGTACACCAGCAACTACCGCGCCATGATGGACCGGGCGCTCGCGCCCATCACGGCGGAGATCGCCGGTAAACTGGGCCGCGCGCCGAAGGACGTGCTGAACTCTGCGGACAGGATGCCGTTCTACGGGTTTTTCAAATCGCGGAACGGCAAGGTGGCCATCGTGTCGATCACGGCGCGGCAGTGGAAGGACTTCGCGGAAATAATGGGCCGCCCGGAACTGGCGACCGACCCGAGGTTCGGCAACCTCATCGTCCAGATACAGAACCACGACGAGGCGGTGCGGATCATCGAGGAATGGACCTCGGCGCGCGACTCGGCCGAGATCATCGCCCTGCTGGAAAAGAAAAAAATCCCCTGCGGGATAGCCTACACCAGCGACCAGGTCAACGCCGACCCGAACCTGGAACTGCGCGGCATGTTCCAAAAGGTGTCCCACGCGGAGTACGGCGACATCGACGTCCCCGGCGTTCCCTTCAGGTTCTCGGAGTCGGAGGGGAGCCTGCGCATGCCGGCGCCGGGCCTCGGCGAGCACTCGAGGCTTGTTCTGGAAAAATGGCTCGGCTATCCTTCCGGGGAGGTCGACGGACTTTTCGAGAAGAAGGTGGTGCTGTAGCGCGGCCGCGTCCTATCCGGTGACGGCTTTCAGCTTCTCCGAAAGCTCGCGCGCGAGGAAAGGTTTGTTGATGGTGTCCTGTATCCCCATGCCCAGGGCGAGTGCCCTGGTCTCCGGGTCGATCATCCCCGACGCGAGGATCGCCCTGACACCGGGATCGATTTCCAGAAGCTCGCCGAACACCTCCAGCCCGGACTTCTCCGGCATGGAAAAATCGACTATCACCGCCGCTATCTCCCCGTGCCACTTCCTGAACATCTCGATCCCCTTCTTCGCGCCGTTGCCGCCCAGCACGGTGTAGCCGCTCTGCTCCAGGAAGCCCTTCACCACGCGGATGATGCTCTCCTCGTCGTCGATGACGAGCACCGTTCCGGAACCGCGGACGACGTCGCCATCGGCCGAAGGTGCGGGCGCACCGCCGTCAGCCGCGGCGTAGGCGGGGAGATAGATGGAGAAGGTGGAACCTTCCCCCGGCGACGTACTCACGTCAATGCCGCCGCGGTGCTGCTGGACGATGCTGTACGACGTGCTGAGCCCCAGCCCGGAGCCCTTCATCTTGTTCGTCGTGAAGAACGGCTCGAAGATCCGCTTCCGCACGTCTTCCGCGATACCCACCCCGGTGTCGGTTATCCGCACCAGCACGTACGTGCCCGCCGGCATCACGCCGCCAGGAAAAAATTCCCCCCTGGTCTCCCCCGAAGCGACGGTGTCCGCGGTCACGGTGAGGGTCCCGCCCTGCCCGCCCCCGGGGTGGCGCATGGTCGTCATGGCATGTGACGCGTTGATGCATATGTTCAGGAGGACCTGCTCTATCTGAAGCGGATCCGCGAGGACCACGAGCGGCGCTTCGCCCAGGCGGAAATCGAGCGTGACGGTCTTGGGAAAGCTGTTCCTGCACAGCTCGAGCACATGCCCCAGGGACACGTTGATGTCGATGGGAGTGAGCGTGATCTCGTGCTTGCGCGAGATGGCGAGGAGCTGCCGTATGAGGTCGGCGGAGCGCCGCGACCCGTCCATGCCGATCTGCAGATAGTTCTCCACGGCCTCCCGGTTCTCTATCTTCTCCTTTTTCAGTATCCAGCCGAGAAGGTCGAGGCTCCCCATGATGCCGCCGAGGAAATTGTTGAAGTCGTGGGCGATACCGGCCACCAGCGTGCCGATCGCCTCCATCTTCTGCGCCTGGGCGAGCTGCTGCTGGACCTGCTCCTTCTCCCTCTGGACGCGCATCCTGTCGCTGATGTCGCGCGTGATCCCCACGATGCCCGCGGCCCTGCCGTCGGAATCGCGCAGGAACGAGACCGTGACCTCCACGTCAAGCGGCGTGCCGTCCTTCCTGTAGTGCTCCAGCTGGACCGTCACGTGCCGGTTCGGGTCGGCGCTTCCCTCCTGCTCGAGATTCATCTGATCCACGTATATCTGCGCGACGGTGCGAAACGATTCCGGCGTGTTCCATGAATCGAACGTGAGCCGCATCGCCTCCTCGACACTGAAACCGAACATTCTCGTCACCGACGGGGAGATATACGTGAACGCGAGGTCGAGGTCCGTCGCCCATATCATGTCGTTCGCGTTGTCGGCCAAGAGCCGGTAGCGCCGCTCACCCTCCTCCAGTTCGAGGTTCTTCTTTTTGATCTCGGCGGTCCTTTCCGCGACGATCAGCTCCAGGTTGTCCCTGTGCTTCCGGAGGTTTTCCTCGACGGACCTCCGCACCTCCATCTCCCCCTTGAGGAGGACGTTCACCTGCTCCACTTCCCGCCGCGTCCTTTCGAGGAGCTCCTTTTCCCACACCAGCTTCGCCTGCTCCTCCTCCATGGCGGTCTTGTACCTTTCCCGCACCGCCTCGTAGTAGTACGTGAGGAGGAAAAGCAGCGTGTATACCGAGAGGTGCCGTACCGAATAATCAACGGGGTACTCGAACGAGGGGATCAGGGAGGCGGGGTTGATAAAAATCGCCGCAGCGACCAGGCCCATGAGTATCGTCCAGACAGAACCCTCCTTCCTGCCCATGAGGAAAAACGAGAAGGGCGCGGCGACCAGTATCCAGAGGCTCCCGTATCCCCCGATAGTCCCGACGAAGAGCCAGTAGCACATGAGCGCCATCAGCGCCGCCATGGCGACGCGGTAGACGGGCTTTCCGTAATTGAGAAACCTCACGATCACGAGGGCGATGACGAGAACGAGGACCACGCAGTAGATCATCAGGCCGTAGAGCCTGTCCCGGCTCACGACGTGGATGGTGCCGAACACCACCAGCGGCACCAGGACAGAGAGGGTGAAGGCCGTGAAAACCTTGCGCCTCCTGGTTTCCTCCACGTCGACGGGGGCGCGCGCGAAGATGGAGCTCACGAAAAGGCGGTTCAGTGCATTGAAAAGACCCATGCTTCACAATATTAGCCGCCACCGGCAAAAAATCAATAAGTAAATCTATGATAAGCAACTATCACACTTTAAGGGTATACAGGCACAGGAACGATAGTATATATAATAAATTTTTACTTGACTCGTGCTACTATATTATTATTCGTGTTATTGATGTGTGATGTTACCGTCTCAGGAGGCCCCTAATGAAAACCTTCCGCAATGCCCTCATTCTGTCACTTTTCCCCATAATGATTTTTGCACAGGAACCGGCGGGCACCGGAAGCGGCCAACCCGGTACAGGGGAGGAGCAGGTCTTCCAGTCAAAGGAAATCATAGTCCGTGACAAAAAGGAACAGGCCGGCGTCGTATCGATAATAAGCGAAAAAGAGGTGAAGAACTCCACGAAGACCGACCTCATCAACGTCATCAGCCAACAGGTCCCGAGCTTCAGCACCGGCAACAACAGGGTGATGGGCTTCGGCGTCTCGTCGAGCGGCGCCGCGGTCATGTCCATCCGCGGAGTCGGCAAATCCGGCTGGGGGCCCACCACGGGAGTGCCCTTCCTGGTCAACGGCCTGGACACCACCACGTCGATAATGGGCCATCCCATAGCTGACATCTTCACCATGAAGAACATCGACCGCGTCGAGGTGCTCCACGGACCGCAGCCGGTGCTGTACGGCTCCGGGGCCCTGGGCGGCGTGGTGAACATCATCACGAAGCGCCAGGAGACCGACGGCTACCGGACGGAGCTCTCGGCGTCCTACGGCAATCACAACACCACCGACGATTACGTCATGCACCAGGGGAAGACCGGGATCTTCGACTACGGCGTCTCCTACAATTTCCAGCGCACGGACGGCCACCGCGAGCAGACGGCGCCCAACGGCACCGAGGTCACCTCGGCGTACCTGAACCAGAACGGCACCGCGCGCTTCGGCTTCGAGCTGGGACGGAACTGGTACGCGGGAATGAACGCGTTCGTCATGAAAGAGAAGATCCACGATCCCGGCCCGGAGGGTGCGCCCACGAACACGCTCGAGACCTTCGACATCCTGCGCGACGGGGTATCGCTCAACATACTTAACCGCTACGAAAGATTCGAGGGGATGCTGCACGTGTTTTACAATAACGGGCACCACGAGGCGGAGCAGGAACCGCTTGATATCGACTCCTACGAGCACGACGACACGCTCTACGGGGCGCGCGTGGTGGAAACTGCGAAGCTCTTTCCGGGCAGCAGGATAACCGTCGGCGCCGAGGCGCGCAAGTGGGGCGGCACGTCGAAGAACCCTTCCACGGGCACCTACTTCGTGGACGATAAATTCCTGACCGAGGCCTCCCTCTTCGGTCTCGCGGAACAGCGCCTGTTCAACGTGGTCACCGTGTCCGGCGGCGCGCGCTACACCGACAACTCCGAGTTCGGCGGCTTCACCTCCTGGCAGGGCGGGCTCATCGTCAATCCCACCGACTTCTTAAAGATACACGCTAGCGCCGCCCGCGGGTTCAGCCTGCCGAACCTGCGCCAGCTCTACATAAAGATGTTCCCCACCGAGGTCCCCAACCCGGACCTGGAGGCCGAGATCTTCATGTCGTACGACGCCGGTATCGAAATCACGCCGGTAAAGAACCTCGTCATCGACGTGACCGGTTACCGCATCGAGGCGGA
>Ga0116143_10006509_pt1 | contig 10143 bp, 15 predicted proteins | sample AD_UKC034_MetaG_FD_89745 | JGI IMG/M metagenome (GOLD analysis project Ga0116143, IMG submission 89745) | Active sludge microbial communities of municipal wastewater-treating anaerobic digesters from USA - AD_UKC034_MetaG | ecosystem: Engineered > Bioreactor > Anaerobic > Digestate | place: USA...
ATTGATTAGCCGCGCCTTGTCTATCAGTTTGTTTAAGTCGCTGTATGTCGGCTCCTTGTCGCAGTCTATGGTCATCGATCCATAGAACTCCATGAACATGAGACGATCAACATTGATCTTACTGTCGGCAATAAACAGCGGCCTGACATTCTCTCCAATGTCTTCAAATATCGCGCCGAGCGCGCGGTCCACCTTGTCTTCGGTCACGTACACATGTCCGCCGGTTTTGTAGGTTAGCATATCTTGTCTAACACCTCTCTGTAATATTGAAATTCACCAATGTCCTTGAATCCTCCGTCCGGAAGCGGCAGCACGCGGACGTTCGTGCCCGTATTCATCATATCGTAAAAAAGCTCATCCATGTTCTTGCGCCCTGGCTTGAGGAAGTCGAACACCCGATGACCCATGAGGTACACGCCGGCGTTCGCCCATAGCTGCATATTTGGCTTCTCGATAAAGTCACAGATGTCGCCCTCGTCGTCGAACTCGAAGATGCCGTATGGAACCGCGACCTCTTTCATGAAAGACATGATTGTCATATCATATCTACCTTCGATATGCCCGCGAAGTGCATCCTGAACGTCGAACTCAACCAGCACGTCGCAGTTGGTCATGAAGAAATTGCTGCTCAACTTGTCACCTATCAGCGACAACCCACCAGCCGTTCCCATGTACTCATCCTCTTCAACCAACTCCACTTTTAGCCCGATCTGCTTAACATAGGAACGTATGAGGTCCGACTTGTACTTGACGATCACATACACATTGCCGCCAAGTCCATGCCATCTGAAAAACTCCACGATCCGTTCAAGTATCGTCTTGCCGTCAACCCATAGCAGCGGCTTGGGAAGGATGTTGGTCAGAGGAGCCAGCCTGCGCCCTTCACCGCCAGCCATGATCACCAGGTCAGTGCTGTTCATCAGTTGGGCCTCACTATCTTCCCCGGCACCGTCACAATGTGCGATGCGGGGTGATCCTTGATTCTACGCGAAGGCGACCCGACGTACACTCCCGGCTGCGTGATGCTGTCAACCACCACTGCGCCGGCACCAATGACCACAGTATCACACACGGAAACACCGGGTAGGACCGTGACCGCCGATCCGACATACACATCCTCTCCAATGGTAACTTCTCCTGACAAAATGCTGCGGGGGTTGATGCCGGAGTACGCGCCAACCTTGACGCCATGCATCAGGCAGCACCCCGCGTTGATGAATGAGAACTCGTGGAGCTGCACCCCGACCGTCAGCACGCATCCCGGCATGATTGCAACGCCGCGCCCAATCGCCAGTTGCCCCATGATAGACGTGCCGGGTGGTATCAGCGCAGGAAACTCCACCGCGTCACCAAGCGCCTCCTCCATCACGCCTACCACACGGCGTCGTATCGAAGGCTGTCCGATGGCAACATAGCAATCGACCTGTCGGCCTTGACTTGTTCTCTTCACGTCGCTCTCCGCAATGACCGGGAAACCCATCGCCTTCTCGCCAATCATGGGGCTGTCATCCTCCACGACGAACGCACCGTCAGCCGGCCCGAAGTCCTTGTAGAATATCCCTGCCGCCGCCATCACTTCCATCGCGAACCCGTTTGCACCCATTACCATTACGAACGCGCCGTCCCTTGGCATGTTCACACGATCCTCCTCAACGCCTCAATTATATTTCCAACAGCACCGTCACCGTACTGGCCGCATGGTTCGCACCGCTTCACCTTCCGCAGCGCCTCTGTAATTTGCTCCGCCCTGGCCTCGCAGTGCGTGATACTTGGGGCCATGATCCGACCGTGCTGGCGGCGCCCGATGTTTACCGTGGGTGTCCCGAAGTACGGCGCCTCCATGATACCGGAAGAGCTATTGCCAATCACCACGTCCGCGTATTTCATCAGGGACAGATATGTGTCAACCCCCGCGTGACGAACGTACTTGACGTTGCGGTGCGTGCCCTTGAACTCAAGCACCATGCGGTTGAACTCCACGCCCACTGCGTCTTGATTGGCGAAGGTGAAGATGTAGTCCAGCTCCGGCCACGCGTCTATCGCGGCGAGGACTTGCTGGAAGTCCGCGATGTTCTCGTCCCGGCCCTTGGTGGTCTCCGGGTGGTACGTCACCACCGCGTACCGCTTCATCGGCAGCTTGAATCGCTGGGACAGGTCCGCCCGGCTCATCAGCGTCATGCCCTTGATCGCGTCCACCGACAGTGACCCAACCGTCCACGCGTCGCAGCCCGGCGCCATCTCGCGCAGCCGCTTGGTGTACTCCTCGTGCGCGGTCAGGTGGTAGCGCGCCAGCATACTCATGCAGTTGCGCCACCCGTCGTCCTGACTGGCCCTTGTGCGCTCCCCGCCGTACGCGTGCGCCATCGGTATGTTCAGGCAGTGGGCCGCCACCGCCGCGGCCATCATCTCGAAGCGGTCCCCGATCAGGAACAGCAGCTTCAGGTGGCGCTTGACGAACAGCTCGGAGAACTTGATCACCCCGAGGCCGATGGCGTTGGCGACGCTCACCCGGTTGTTGCTCTGCATCAGGATGTCCACCCGGTCGTTGACCGTCTCGATGTCCTGTATGGTCTTTCCCCAGAGCTTTGTCATGTGCGCGCCGGTCGCCACCACCCACGGCTCGATGGTCGGGTGGTTCTTCAGCCCGCGCAGCAGTGGCGCCAGAAGCGCGAGGTCCGAACGGCCAGATGTTATGAACGCGACGCGGCGATTGTCATCGTTCATATTTTCGCCCGCTATCAATCCACTTTTTTTGCTCTTCGTCCCATACTACAGGGCCTATGAAGTCTCTTAATGATTTTCGATTCTTCATAATATCATAACATATAATATAGATCCAACCGAGTATAAACAAAATCATAAACGATATTCCAATACCAATAAATCCAATCCACCATATTGGCAAGTTCGGAATATCTTCCCCAATATATGAAGCACCCATAACAATAATATTTCCCACAATCTCTGGGAAAAATATTATTGAAAATAGTACAAGAAAAACAAGTGCTATCGCTCGAACATGATCATTTTCCATTCTGCTTCTCCACACGCTTTATCCACACATCGCGCAGTAGCTTCTCGTCCTGCGTGATCTGCGGTCCGTACGACATGACGCCCTCCGCGCGCCGTATGCCCTCCACCATCTGCTCGAACTGCTCCGGCCCCACGCTCATCGCATGGTCCGCCCCGGGCGCCGCGGGCCAGAGCGTGAAGTGCTTCTCTATGACCTCCGCGCCCATTGCCACCGCCAGCACCGGGACGTTGGTCGACTTGGTATGGTCGCTGAACCCCACCCGCATGCGGTGCTTAAGCAGGTGCCGCAGGTTCCCCAGGTGCACGTTCTCCTCGGTCGCCGGATATTGGCTGCGGCAATACATCAGCACCACGTCCTTCGGCTTCATCCCGTATCCCAAGAGCGTCGCCACCGCGGCCTGCTTCTCCTCCAGCGTGGTCATGCCCAGCGACAGGATGACCTCCTTGCGGAAGGATGCGATCAGCTTGATCAGCGCCATGTTGGTCGCGTTGCCACTGCTGATCTTGAACCGGCGCACCCCGATGGCGTTCAGGAACTGCGCCGTCTGCGGGCAGAACGGGGTGCTGATGAACTCGATGCCGATGCGGTCGCAGTGCGCCTTCAGCTCCCGGAACTCCGGGAAGCCCAGCTGGTACCGGGACAGCGTCTTGAATTGCTCCTCGTCCAGCGCCAGCGTGTCCGCGATGAAGGTCTGGAACTTGACCGCGCTGGCGCCCGCCATGTGCGCAGCGGTGGCCAGCTCCTTTGCCTTGCATACGTCCCCGTCGTGGTTGATGCCGGCCTCTGCAATGATGAAAGTTCTCAATATCTCATTCATTCCGCAGGCACCTACACGGCGTTCCGATCTTGTTCTTCTTGTCCAGCCCGAACATGCCCTTGATGGATTGCTCATGCAGGTACTCGACCCGCATCCGGTCGCGCCGTGATAATGTGGACCTCTTCTCTGCAATCTTGACGAACTCCTCGTGCACCTGCTCCTTGGTCATCCAGTCGGGCTTCGGTGCCATCACCTGCCGGCCCAATATCCTGCGCACCCACGACGGCATCGGCTGCTTGCGCTGCGCCTTCATCATCTTCGCAACCTCCTTTTTTGCCTTGCGCTCTTTTGCCTTCTTGTTGAACTCTGCCGCCTTGACGTTGGCGTTTCTGCGCTCCCGCGCCTTCTTCTTCGCCGCCCGAATCTCTACTGCATGCCTCATATCCATCATCTCCTCCCGCAATATTCACAATACTTTTCGCCAAGGTCACGAGGCGCACCGCATCCATTGCAAGAATGATCCAGGTTGTTCCGCAGCATTTCAATATTATTAGCCAGCGCGTTGAAGTCCGCAGCCATCATCATGTCAGTAGGCTTCCTCGGTAGTGAATAGTACCACGCCATCACCGCACCCCGCTCGGCAGCGCCACCGCCCGCTCGTACAGCCAGCGCGCGTTCGGCGTCTCCGCTGATATGCACTCTCGATATGGTCCGAACTCATTGAGCAGCTTCCATAGTGGCCGCGCCTTCACTCCTTTGGCGTTGAACTCTTCGAGGAGTCTATCTCTATCACAAACATCTTCAGCAAAACAAGTGACAAGCCAATGATTCCAAGTATCAACCCCATCGGGGCAAAAATAAGCAACGCCAGCATCGTCAAATACCCTTTGATATTGCCTGAAGTTCTCCGCCTTCGCCCGAAGTATTGCATCTATCCTCTCCATCTGCGCGCATCCCAGCGCCGCGTTGATGTTGGGCATGCGCAGGTTGTTGGCTACCTCGTCGTGCTCGTACTCCCACTTGTGCGGCTTCTTGGCTTGCGTGGACAGATGGAACGCATGCTCTGCCCACTCTCCATTATTTGTCAAGATTGCGCCACCGCCACCGGTCGTGATAGTTTTGTTGCCGTTGAACGACAGGATGCCCGTATGACCGATGGCGCCACAGTGCTGATCGACTCTCCATGACCCCAGCGCCTCCGCAGCGTCCTCGATGATCGGTATATCGAAGTCCCATGCGTCAAGTGCACCCACGTCTCCCGGCATACCCTGAACATGCACCGGAACTATCGCCGCCGGCTTTAAGCGGTTCTCTGCCATTACACTGCGCAGGCTCTCCGCGTCCATGCAGCCCGTTTCCCGGTCCACATCGCAGAACACCGGAACCGCACCCACCGCTGCGATGGCATTGCATGTCCCAACGAACGTCAGCGGCTGCGTAACCACCGTATCGCCGGGACGGACGCCGGCCACCTTCAGCGCAAGTGCCAGCGCCGCCGTTCCATTAACCACCGGGATCGCGTGCTTGGCGCCAGTGAATCCTTCAAGCGCCTTCGCAAATTGCAACACGAATGCACCAATGCTCGACACCTCGTTCATATCCACACAGGCCGACATGTACTCCTTCTCGCGTGTGCCGACATTTGGATTGTGCAGCCCTCCGTCGGGTGCTATCTCTTTAGCTATTGATGTGATCTGCTCGATATGCCGGGTCGTCAGCATCGATCTCTCCTTTGCGCAGGTGCTTGATGATCTCAATAATTCCGTCGTCAATGGTACGGAATACCGGGTTCGCCATAACACCCGCCAGTTTGTCGAAATTCACCTTGTAGTTCCTCGCGTCGGCTCCGGGTGTCTCGACATACTTCACCGGCACGGGCACATACTTGCTGATCGTATCGATGATCATCTGTTTCGTGTGATTATTCCGCGCCCACCCGACGTTGAATGTGCCAGCAAAACCTGCCATTTTGGTCGCCATGTAACACGCGCCGGCCAGGTCGGAGATGTGTGCGTAGGGGCGCCAGTCGTCCTTCCGGTAGACCTCAATCTCGCGCCCCATCACCGCCTCTCTCGTAAACTCGTTCACCGTGAGGTCAAACCTGGGAGACTGCGACCAGCCGAAAGCCGTCGAAAAGCGGAGAATTGCGTGGGGCATGCCGCTCTCCCTGATTGCATTCTCCGCCTTAATCTTCAACTCCGCATATAAAGAAAGCGGGTTCAGTGGACTCTCTTCGGTCAGGTCGCCATTGACGTTAAAACCGTAGACCGAACATGTGCTCGCCTGAACGAATTTCTTCACCGTCCCCGCGTCTGCGCACGCCTTCAACAGCGACTTCACTCCTTCGAGGTTCGACGCAACTGCCTGTTTTGGGTATTTGATACAGGCCGGATCGCCCACCACGGCTGCGAGGTTGACCACCTTCGTGATCTTGTGCTCCTTCATGAACGCGGTCACGTTTGCGGTATCGTTGATGTCCATCACAACGATCCTGTCGCGCGCTTTCCCGCTCTTGATGAAACTATCTATGCCCAGCGCGGTGCGCCACTTCGACAGGAAACACGATCCGATATACCCCGCAGCCCCGGTGACAAGTATCATTTACCGCCCTCCACTCCTATGTTCACGGTGCCACACCCGCCATATCCGGGTGGGCACCAGTACATCCAATGCTGCACCTCTTGCTGCGCAAACCACCACCCGCCGCTGACAATCTCACCATCGACATCAACCATCACATAGATATTATACGGCTCGGTCAGCGCTGTAACTGTCATCCCGTACCGAACCGGTCCACCATCGGACTCAACCATCATCGTCTCGGTCCATGGTAGCGCGCTTTTCTGCACCACTACTGTTCTTTCTTGTCCGTCAGCCAGATATTGTATCTGCACGTCGCTCTCGGCATCTACGTGGTACGTCATCTCTGCGTCTTGATGTTCATAGTCGCACCCGCATAGCCATACAGCCGTGACACCAAGCACGAGCGTACACATCACCAGAACTGCTACGGACATAAACTTACACTTTGACCTCATAACTCCCTCCTCACTGTCTTTTTATAACGGCAGGTCTCTGACCTTGCTCGCAGTCTTTGGCGTCCGCTGATCAATCCTCGGCGCCGGTATCGGCCCCTGCATCCCCGCCAGTTCCGTCAACGCCCACACCAGAGCGTCCAGCCTGTTCGGGGACGCCTCGGCGTTCGTGAACTCATGGTCACACATCTCGTCTTCCAACTCCCAAAAGGCCCCAACGTGGTGAACCCTGCCCTGCTCGTATAATGCGCTTATCGGCTCCGCCCTAACCATCTTGCCCCTGGTGGCGTGGATGCCCTTGTATGGCAAGGATGCGTCGACGTTGCGGATGTTGGCCTCGATCAAGTCACCCCCGTTGTTGACTTCGCCTATCACCCTATCCGCTCTGCGCTGTTTGAACTCCTCGCTGACTACCCTCGCCCACTCCAGCGGCGTCCCCTTCATTGTAAGGTCGTTCAGCACGTAGTAGTGCTTCAGGTGCTCGTTTTTAGCCCCGGCCGGCGCCCGACCTTCCCCGACGACCACGATGCCCGTATCATCGCTGGTCTCGCTGCTGGTCACCGCGGGGTCGATCGCCACCACGATGCGGGACAGGTACGGCGCGTCCTTGACTCTGAAGTCGTCGATCATCCAACGCTTCCACAAGGCGCGCTCGTTGTCGTCACTGAACTCACCATCAAGGAATCTTTTGCGCTTGCGTAGCGGAAGGTTCTCAAGGATGTTCTCGATATATGTCGGTGGTAAGTTCTGCCTGTTGTCGGTTGGATTGATCTGCATGTATCCGTACAACTCCGGCATCTTGTGCGCCGTCCTGCCCACCGGGTCTACTCCCTCAACGAACACTGCATATGACCAGTGACGCTTGCTTGGTGGGTTCTGATCATAGTACGCCTTGTTTGTCAGCGCTGTATTCTGCGCGAGGCGCGTCAGCGCAGTGGTGATGGAATCGTACGATATCTGTGAACACTCGTTAAAATAGATGGTGGCGTATTCATTGCCGAGAATCTTGTCAGTGCGCTCCTTGTCGTCAAGTCCTCCCAGCCATATCTCTGAACCATTAGTGAACCGCCAGAACCAGTCAGATTTATTATCCTCGTATTTGACCGTCGGGAAACACATCTTCATCATCTTTGGGAATGTATCATACCATATGGACTGCTTTGCGTGATTGAACCTGAAGCGTGTGATAAGGTGTCGGCTCGGTATTCGCAGCGCACGGATCACAAGCGAGCGCAGAAGGATGAAAGTCTTTCCTGACCTTGAACCACCATACAACATGATGTGCTGATGGTCAGATGCAAGCAGCCTGACAGCTTCCACCTGCTTCTCGGTTTTGCGGAAGTTCTTATTGATGAGTTGCACGACATTGTCAGAGTCGTTCATCGTCCTCGTCTATGTGTATGTGGATTTCCGTCTTGACTTCCGTGTCAGAGAGCAGCTTTCGATATTTCGCAAGCGCATCCAGTGCCCCTTTCTTGTCGTGCAACTTGATCTTTACCGCATGCCCTACTATTCCGTCGCGGTTGTTCACCACGGGATGCGACTCTATGCTCTGTATGATACGCCCATCTACGTCCTCAAGGTTGCGGACTACCACATGGTCGCCACTGTTCTCGACGAAGTCTTTCATATCAGCGAATGCCAACCGCTCATACTCTTTAATGATCCTAGCAGCAGCCTCATTGCTCTGGTCGAGTATCTCCTTGCACTTGGCATTGACCTGTTCTTTTATGTTACCTTTATTTAGCAATTTGTGCCCGGTGACATGCGCGGTCTTCTCACTGTATCCCGCTGCCTTTGCTGCCCTTGTGGCGTTGAAGTCTTTCAGATATTCAGCGATGAATAATTGTTCGCGCTGTCCTACGTCCTTCCTATTCCCGTTGCCATGAACGCGTGGTCGACTTCCACCAGCAGACGCGTCTGGCTTGCGCTTCTCTCTTGCGCGCTTCATCTGTGCGAGCCGCGCTTTTGTCACTTCTTCTGTTGTCATGATATCAATAATTAAGCATTTATTTACTTAAAAGTCAATAACAATTTTATGTCTCATTTATCTTATATCCAAATTTGACCTTCGCCTGCAGCGTCTTTGACGCCGGAGGTAGTACATACCCATGCTTTAATGCCTGCTGCCTGAACCACATCTCCCCCTCTACCCTGCCGGCCATCTCTGCGTGCCCCGCGTGACAGTCGCAGCACACCAGGATGATGTTAAACGGCTCGTCCAGCAGGTATCCGTATGTTTTGCGGTTCATCTTGGTCTGCGGGAACACATGATGTCGCTGTTCTGCTTCACGCTTCTGACATATCGGGCATAGTTTTCTTTCAGCATCGACAAGCATCTTTTATCGCACCTCCCATGTCGTCTTCATAGTTGCCGATACCACGCACTATGATCGTCCCTGGTTTGCTTTTCGGCGTGTGGACCTTGTGCATGTCCAGCCTCACCACGTTCTTGTCGTTATCGATAACTCCCCTCATTTGCAACGCGTCGAGAACTGGCTTGATGATATTGTCGATATCTGCGAAACACTCGACATATACCTGCATATAGTAGTTTGGCTCAAGTCGTATCGGTCGCGTCATCAGGTATAGCTCCCGCTTAAACGCCGCATAATCCGGAGAGGATATAAACCGGTTCCGCGCCTTCATCAGCCTCCTGTTTGCGCTGACGATCCTGATGTTTTCTGCATGTAGTAGAGTGATCATATTCCCATCTCTCGCTTTATCCCCTCGGTAAACACCTCGCTGTTGATCTCCATGATCTTACTCGTCCTTCCAGCACGCCTGCATCCGTGAAACCTCTCTACATGCTTTTGCCATTTTCCGTAAAGTGCCGGGTCAATCCTTACGGTGATATACCTGTCATTTCGTTTTGTCATTCCCATTCGCTCCCATTATAGATATGCAATATAGTTTCTGCGCATCTCCTCCTCGGTGATATCGAGGTATTTAGCGCATTGGCGAGACAACGCATCAAGTATCACTGCAAACTCGTCCTCGCTCATTGATTCAAACGCGATCGACCTGGGGATCATGCCAATCGACCCGTCTGGCCTCTGGTATGGGTCGGCTTCCCCAATTTCCAGCTCCAGCGCCTTAATAAAGAAATATGGCGCCCGATGCTTGTTTGCCCTGTATAATTCCACCCAAAATGGATATCTGTCTTCAGGCATATTTTCCAGTGTACACCGCGCCATGGCAAACGCGAGCGCATGTGCCCGTGGGTTTCTCGGCTTACAATATTTCATCATATACTCGCCGGGTTTCATCTTGTCGCATATCTCCTTGTCCTCGGTGTAGGCGGGAACGAAGGAGCC
>Ga0116143_10006512_pt1 | contig 10140 bp, 7 predicted proteins | sample AD_UKC034_MetaG_FD_89745 | JGI IMG/M metagenome (GOLD analysis project Ga0116143, IMG submission 89745) | Active sludge microbial communities of municipal wastewater-treating anaerobic digesters from USA - AD_UKC034_MetaG | ecosystem: Engineered > Bioreactor > Anaerobic > Digestate | place: USA...
AAAACTATACAGGAGTTTTCCTCAGATGGGAATTCTGTTTACCGGATAACTGGGATTTTCCCTTACCATTATCCTGGGATTTCTCTTTACCATCTTACTGGGATTTTAGCTTACCATTTCCATAAGAGTATGCCCGGCAGTGAAGTTTATTTTATTGCCCGAGGAGAACATCTAAGGGCAATACAGGAAAAGGGTTTGAAAGTTGTTACCGATAAAGAGGAATTGGTAAGCTTTCCCAATATTGCTACCGATAAAATAAGACATATTCCCACTCCAGATTTATATCTTCTCTGTGTAAAAGGATATGATTTGGCAAATGCAGTAACTGAAATTGCCAAAAATATAGCCAGTGATACTATTGTTTTACCTCTGCTCAATGGTGTTGATATATACGAGCGGGTTCGAACTATTTTACCTGAGGGAATAATTATACCTGCTGCTGTGTATGTTTCTGCTTTTATCGAAAATCCAGGTGTAATCAGACAGAAGGGTCCTGAAGGACGTATTGTATACGGACCAGACCCTAACCCGAAACATATCGGCTATGATTATCAGAATTTTAAAGACTTTTTTTCAGAAATAGGAATCAGGGCAGACTGGTTTGACAACCCCTATCCGGCAATATGGGAAAAATATGTTTTCATTGCTGCCTTTGGCTTGACCACCGCCTATTCCGGGAAAAGTATCGGCGGAGTTTTGGAGGATGATGAATTAAAAGAATTGACTGAAAATATTATGAAGGAAATCGTTCTGGTTGCCAGATCAATTGGGGTAGATTTAAAGCAAGGAGTAATAGAAAATTCCATGCAGGTAGCCAAAGGATTTCCCTATGATGCAACTACCTCTTTTCAGAAGGATTATGCAAAGAGAGATGGCAGAAATGAGGGAGATATATTTGGAGGGACTTTAATCAGAATGGCGCGCGATCATGGCCTTCCCGTACCCAATATTTCCGAAATATATAATAAATTAATATCTTAAAACCCAAACATATTTTTTAATTTTATAATTTAATCTAATTCCTATAAATATAAATACAATTTAATAATATATTGATTATCTATCTACCTATTTATTACCCTGATGCATAGTGTATGAACGTCTTTTAATAGGTTTAAGAGCCCTGGGAGGACCCAGGATTTCTGAGATCACTATCGCCAGAGGTAGCTGTCCACCCCTCAGTAGCTGGCGAACCTCCTTTTTCAAATACAAAGGAGCGGTATCAGCAGTGGCTATTCTTTCTTTTTCCTCATCCACAAAATAAGAAGGTTCCAGCAGTTCTTTTTCCTCTTCATAGGGAGAGACAATAAATTCTTTACCTTCTTCCAGGGGGAAAACATCCTCTACAAAGCGTACCCTTTCCCATTCCTGCTCCTTGCTCTCCTCTTTTACCAGAAAAGTATCTTCCTCCTCTTCTTCCACCGGTACACCTACTGTTCCCTCATCTTTTCTCTCCAATCTATCTTCCGGAAATTCTTCTTCAAAGGACCAGGGGTCAAATATAATCTCTCTTTTTCTCCTTTTTTCAATTCTTCTACCCTTTTTTGCCTGTTTGTTTAGAGAGGAGAGTAAAGAGAATATAACAAAAACAATTATTAAAAATTCCATCTAATCGCCTCTTTTTTCCCTAATAATTATTTTGAATCATCCTTCTTTTCGGTATCTGTACCCATTTTGGATATTGCCCCTCTCATCTGAGTATCTGACTGAATATTTTGCAAATTATAATAATCCATAACGCCGAGCTTTCCTTCCCGCAGTGCCTGGGCCATAGCTTTGGGTATCTCTGCCTCAGCTTCTACCACCTTTGCCCTCATCTCCTGAACATATGCTCTCATCTCCTGCTCCCGGGCAGCAGCCATAGCTCTTCTCTCCTCAGCCTTGGCCTGAGCTATACGTTTGTCTGCTTCTGCCTGGTCAGTCTGTAAACGTGCTCCAATATTCTCTCCGACATCAACATCGGCAATATCAATAGACAATATTTCAAAGGCTGTTCCAGAATCCAATCCCTTTTTAAGAATGGTACGGGATATCTCATCAGGGTTTTCAAGTACATCTTTATGGGATTTAGATGACCCTATAGTGGTAACTATTCCCTCACCAACTCGGGCAATAACCGTCTCTTCTCCTGCTCCTCCTACCAGACGCTCAATATTCGCTCTCACAGTCACCCTTGCCTTAGCCTTCACCTCAATACCATTAATTGCTACTGCAGCAACAACAGGGGTTTCAATTACCTTGGGATTAACACTCATCTGAACGGCCTGCAAAACCTCACGGCCAGCCAAATCGATAGCAGCAGCCCTCTCAAAGCCCAAATCAATATTGGCTCTCTGAGCAGCAATCAGGGCATTGATGACATTGTCAACATTTCCCCCGGCTAAATAATGGCTTTCCAGATTGTTTACATTCACATTCAAACCAGCTTTGGTAGCTTTGATAAGAGGTTCTACCACCTTGGAGGGGACAACCCTTCGCAACCTCATCCCTATGAGATTTACCAGGCTTACCCTCACTCCGGCTGCCAGGGCGGCAATCCATAATCTTAAAGGAATAAAACTAAAAATTACCGAAAAAACAACCACGATTAGAAACAACATAACCAAAAACGGTAAAAGACTGAATACATTTACCATCACCAATCTTCCTCTCTTTCCATCCTTAATTTTTATTTATAATTAATTATATCTTTCTTACGAACAACAATTCTATATCCTTCAACCTTGCCCACCTCAACCATCTCACCGGAATCAATATATCCGCTTTCACTTATTGTATCATACCTTTTACCTTCAATCTCTACCATTCCCGAGGGTCGCAGGGGGGTAACAGTCTTTCCCTCTTTTCCCAATAGATAAGTATAATCGGCTGATGAGCTGAAACCTGCTTCTCTGGTTGCCGATTCCAATAATACTATTCTTTTTAAGGCGCCTTTGCGCTGTAAGTATTTAAAGGCAATAAAACTGGCAATGGCAGCTACAAATAGAGAGACCAATAGTGTGTATATCCCTGAGGCGGTAGAAGCTGCTGCAAGAACAATTGCTATAATAACAGCTATTAATCCACTGATACCAAATATACCAAAACCTGGTATAAATGCCTCTATCAATAATAGTATGATACCAAGGCCAAAGAGAAAGATGGCTGGCCATCCACTGACACCGGTCAAAAAATGTCCTCCAAAATAGAGACCAAAAGCGATTAAACTGAGCAATCCGCCTACCCCAAAACCGGGAGTCATTATCTCAACTACCATGAAGAAGAACCCCATCATTAGAAGTATAGTTGCTATAATAGGATTTATTAACCATCCGCTCAATCTTTCCCAAAAAGTAGCTGAACTATAAATTATATTACTGCCCGATAAATTGACCTTGTCCAGCAATTCTTCTACAGAATTAACCGTGCCATCACTGAAGGATATTTTTTCAGCCTGCACGGTAGTCAGGGTTAATAACTCCCCCTCTCTTACCAGTCCTTCAATAGCCAGTGGTCTACGCACCATGGCGGCTGCTATAAGGGGATCTTTCCCCTGTTTTTCCGCAGTACTTCTCATCTCTGCTTCCCAGAAGGAGAGTATCTTCTCATCCACTTCTTTTCCGGTTAAAAGAACCGGTTCAGCTGCTCCGATGGTAGAACCGGGTGTCATATAAAACCCATCAGTAGCCAGTGTCAGATAAGCTCCAGCAGAAAGAGCATCGTTATTGACCAGGCCATATACTGGTATAGTAAGCTCATCAAGTAATTTTTTTGCTTCTTGAGCTGTATCGATAAAACCTCCCGGGGTATCCACCTCTAGAATAACTGCCTGAGCCCCGGACTCCCTTGCTTCTTTCAGAGAGCGTTTCAAAAAGAGCAGCCAGCCTGGTTCAATCTGCCCCTTAACCGGTATTATATAGACCGTAGCTGATTCTGCTTCCAGGTGTAATGAAAACGGAGCAGGCAACAAGAGTATTGGTATTATTAGCAGAATAAATATTTTAAATATTCTCTTTAGCAAGATATCATCCCTTTCAACATAGAATTGACCTGTTTTCAATAATAATTCATTGAAATAGGAACTTTTTTAGAATCATCATCATTTTCCTATGGTTGGTATCATGGTATCTTTAATAATTATAACATAATTCTATTTTAAAGTTAGACGCAAAATCTTATCATCGCCTTCGTAGGGCCATCCTCTCCCATCATAATTATTGGTCAGCACATATAAGGCATTGTCAGGTCCTACCACTGCATCACGTAAACGTCCATAGGCACCACTTTCCCAATCATAGGCAAACAATCTGTCAATATTTCTTATTTCATAGGTATTATCTCTTTGCCCAACCTCAATCCTTATCAGAGCTTCACTGCGTAGTGTAGCAATAAATAAATAGTTATTCCAAAAAGCCAAACCGGAAGGGGGAGTGGTCTGTGGCCACATAACGATGGGGTCTTTATACGATTCTACCCCGGCAGCACCCACCACCAGGGGCCAGCCGTAATTACCCCCTTTTTCAATAATGTTCACCTCATCCCTGCTATATAAGCCAAATTCACCGGTAGGCCCATGTTCGGAAGAAAAAAGAACTCCCGTTTCAGGATGCCAGGCCAGTCCCTGTGGGTTACGATGACCGAAAGAATAAACAGGCGAGCCGGGGAAAGGGTTGTCAGCGGGCATATCTCCATCGGCAGTCAAACGGAGAATCTTTCCCCCAAGAATATCAATATTCTGGGCAATCTCGGAATGCCAGGTATCACCGGTTGTAATGTAGAGCAGGCCATCAGGCCCAAAGGCAATCCGTCCACCATTATGTACATTGGAAGCAGGAATTTTTTTGATAATAAGCCGGTCAAATTCCATAGAATCACCGCTATCAATATAACGTGCCACTCGGTTATACAATGCTCTATTATCCCGGTAGGTGTACATTACATAAAGATATTTCTGTGCAGGATAATCAGGATGTTTGGTCAGACCCATCAATCCGCCTTCACCTATATGTTCAACCTCATCGATTATTTTATAAGGTTTTTCCTGTAAAACACCATTTTCTATCAATCGGACTGAACCGGCTCTTTCGGTAACAAGGGCTTTCTCATCAGACAGAAAGATTAGTTCCCATGGGATATGCAGATTTTCTACCCAGCTCTCCACTATGTATTCCCCGGGCTCAGCAACAAAACGGTCTTCAACCTTTTGTGGTGAAGCGCCTACAATGGGAGAATCAGTATTTGCCCTGCTGCTACTAATTGTTGCTAATATACTCAAACCAAGAGTAAGTGAAAATACCATAATTAGCATAAAAATTCTTAAAAATTTATTTTTTTTCATAAATATCACCCCTACTCTGAAAAGCAGCTTCAATTGCTACCACAATAATTCTACCATATATCAAAAACCCTGTCAGAGAAACCTTTCCAGTGACGGACCTTTGACATCATTGGACAGAGCTTGTATTTAACAATTTCTTGTGAGTGATACAAAATAAATGGTAAAGGTCGGGAGATTTTTTGGGAATCTTTCGGCCTTCGCTGTTTTCTGCATTTACCATTCACTAATGAATACTTAATAATATATTGATACTGCTTCTACATATACTAAATAAAAAACCGAACACTAATAACTGCAATGGTCAATCTCACCCGTTTATCTCAGGGGGCAGTTATTCTGTCAAAGATTGCTTCCACCCCTTCCGTCATTGCAAGGAGAGCAGCGACGAAGCAATCTCATCGGGATATACCAGGAGTATTGAAAGTAAAAGATTCATAGTAAAAACTTTTTGCCTATAGTAAAAAATAAATTGGGAATAGGTCAATAATAGAGATATCTTAAATAGAAGTACGGGTTCAAGACATAAGTAACCAAAAACTAAAAACCAAAAACGATAAACTTTATTATCAGTTTCTGAAGAGCTAAAATAGTGCCAAGGACAGAATTACAACTGGAGATTGCTCTTTCCACAAAGAACATAAAATTAGGAGGCAGTTGTTTTCTTACATAGCATTGTTTAAAATGTAAATACAGGTAGAAAGGAGGTAGATTGGTGTGGAATTAAGTGTATTTTCATGGATTGTCATCTTTGGACTGCTGGCACTGATTGTGAATAGCATAGGAATATTCATTGTTTATAAGAATAAAGAATTAGCAGAAAAGGCAAATACTTACTTTATGTGTTTTGCCGCAGGCCTTTTAATTACAGTACCGCTGGTACTGGTTTTCCCGGAAGCGGTGGAAAAAAATTCCGCTGCCGGTTCTGCAGCTCTGGTTGGATTCCTATTCATGTTTCTCAGTAATAGAATTATTCAACATAAGACCAGACAAAAAACCCTGGCCTTTGGTATCACAGCGGTGGAAGGGATAGCCATACATTCCTTTATAGATGGACTAATATATACGGTAACCTTCAGCAGCAGTATATTTACCGGTTTTTTAGCAGGAATGGGACTGGTAGTACATGAATTTGCGGAAGGTGTTATCACTTTTTCTGTCTTAATTGAAGGGGGTTTTAAAAGCAGGAGGGCATTCTGGTTTGCTTTTTTAATGTCAGGATTGACCACACCCTTAGGAGCTTTAATTGCCTACCCCATTATATCTAAATTAAACCCAGCAGTCTTAGGCCTGTCACTCGGTTTTGTGGTAGGAGTGTTAATCTACCTCTCCGCTTCCCATCTCCTGCCGGAGGCCAGAGGTCATGAGAAAAAACATTCCATCTTAGCTTTTATAGCTGGTATCGTCCTGGCCCTATTTATTATTATGACCGAAAAGGCCTGAGGGCCTAAGGTCTAAAGAATAATGCTTACATATATTGACCTATAGAGTTATAATCAGATTTAAGCAATAGTAAGCTATTACTATCTTCGTTTGTGAGAGGATTAACCGACCGTTAGAAGAGAAGGGAGAGTGCTATTTTGGAAGATAAAAATATCATAGAAAATCTTATTAATCTAGATTCTCAGGCATCTGAGATAAACAAAAAGAGAAAAACACAATTACAGGATTTATCCCAGAAATATAGAGAAGATGAACAAAATATTATAAAAAATTATAAAAAACAAATAGACCAGGATACTCACTCTGCCCTTGAGAAGATAGAAATGGAAACAAAACAGGAAATCAGTCAAATAAGATTAAAAAATAAGAATTTATTAGAGAATATGCAGCAAAAGTTTGAGCAAAATTTAACAAATATTGTTGATGAGATAATGGAACGAATCTTTGAGCTTAAAAAGAAAGAAGATGGATAATGGATAGGGTTATAGTCTATTCAGCGATTAATACCAAAATAAGAATTTTGGAAAGAGGGTTTTTAAGCAGGCAGGATTATTCAAATATGCTCCAAATGACCTCTGTTTCTCAGGTGGCCAGTTATTTAAAAGAAAATACCTCTTACCGGGACATCTTGGCTAGCATACAGACCGATAAAGTCAGCAGGCGAGATATTGAAGATACTCTAACAACAAACATGATTATTAATATGGACAAATTAATTTATTACTTTCGTGGTGATTATAAGGTTCTGATTCGTTCCCTTTACCTTAAATATGAGATAGAAGATTTAAAAATCTTAGCCAGAAGTATTTTCAATGGTAAGAAAGCTGAAGAAATAGAAAGTTCACTATCTTTCTTAGGCAAATACAGCAAGATTGAGCCTGAAAGGCTTTTTCAAGCAGAGACCATCAGAGATTTAATATATTCATTGAAAGGTTCCCAGTTTTTTGAGTTTTTAATACCGCTGGTTGATGGCAGGAGGGAAAATCTATTTCGCTTTGAGATGGCTTTAGATACCGGTTATTTCAACATTATCCAAAGCCGTAAATTGAATATCCTGTCTTTAGATGAGTATTTAATCAAAAAATGGGAGGGCTTGCTGGCAGATTTGTATAATATTCAATGGATATACCGGGGAAAGAAGTTTTATCAGTTATCCCCGGAAGAATTGTTGAATTATACTATAAACTTTGGTGACAGATTGCACTATAAGGAACGTCAGAGATTGTGTTATTCAAAGAGCCCGGCAGACTTGCATCAGATGACATCAGGATTGGTCTATGGTTTTTTATTTAAAAAAGAAGAGATATCGACAGATATTTATATGGAAAGACGCATAAACAGGTTTCTTTTTTATAAGCTCAAAATTTTAAACAAGAAATTTCCACTCACTATTATTCAGACAATTACCTATATTTGGAGATTAGAGATGGAGATAAGAGATATTATCTCTATTGTAGAGAGCATAAGGTATAACATACCCGCTGAAGAGATTAAAAAATATTTGGTAAGGGCAGCATAAGGTTTAAAGTAAAGGGGTCTTAACTATGAGTGTTGAAGAGATGAAAGTAATGGGGGTTATTGGACCAAAGAATATTTTGAACGGGGTATTACGCCGGATAATTTTGCAGGGTAGTGTGCATATGATTGATGCCTTTAGCAGAGTATATTCAACCGATTTTTTCCTGCCGCCCACCGAGAGAAACATTGAGGTCTTAGAAGAAGAGCCCAATCTGAAACCCTATTCAGAGAGAAGAGATTTTTCTGAAGAAGAAAGAATTGTAAATCTTTTTCATACCCTCTTTGATATAGAGCCCTATTTGAGTGAAGATTATGTAAATGAAGATTACGACTATGACCGGTTTATGAAACAATTTTTTGGGATATACCAGGAGCTACAGCAGACCGAGCAGGAGATTGAAGGCAAATTAGGAGAAATTGCCAGAAAAAAAGAATATATTGACAACTTAAAATACCTGTCTTCATTCAACTTAGAAATTAACCGCTTCATAGATATGGAATATTTGGTATTCAGAGTGATTAGAATTACCAGAGAAAACTATGATAAGCTAAAAAAGAATTATAAGAATATTCCAGCCATTATTTTAAAAGTCGCAGCAGAAGGTAAGAATGTTATTCTGGTTTCAATCGCACCGGAGACGTTGGAGGAGACCCTGGAGAGGATTTATAGTTCGTTGAATTATACCATTCTCCCACTGCCTCAAGAAATGGAAGGAACAGTAGATGTGGTTTCAGAAAAGCTGAGAAGCAGCATCGAAGAAGACCAAAAGATAATTGAGTCTTTGAAAATATCGATAGAAAAATATAAAGAACAGTACATAAATGAGCTAAAAAAGATGCATTCCCGGTTGGAAATGGAGAAAAAAATTGAAGAGGTTAAATCAAAAATTGCTCTTGGTGACAAATCATTCTTTATGTTTGGTTTTGTACCAGCCAGCAGGGTTAATAAATTAAAAGGAGAATTAGAAAAATATTTTGATGATAGATTAATCATTTTAATTGATGAGATTAAAAAACCTTATTCAGGTACAACTACCCCTCCCACCAAACTTAATAATATAAAATTATTCCAGCCTTTTGAAAGTCTGGTAAAGATGTATGGTATCCCTTCGTATCAGGAAAAAGACCCCACCGTCTTTTTTGCCTTGACCTATCTGCTCATCTTCGGGGCAATGTTTGGTGATGTGGGACAGGGAGCAGTTCTGCTTTTAGCTGGTATAATCTTAGAATATTTTTACAAAAAAGTAGATTTTGGCGGGATTTTGAATAGATTAGGATTGAGTTCTATCATCTTTGGTTTCTTATACGGGAGTGTTTTCGGGTCTGAAGATATTCTGCCGGCTCTGGTTATCAGACCGATGTCCAATATCAACAATATGCTGATTACCGCAGTAGTCTTGGGTGTAATGCTCATCCTGTTTAGCTATATGATCGGTATCATCAATGCTGTAAAAGAAAAGAATATAAAAGAGGGACTATTGGGAGAAAATGGCCTGGCAGGGTTTCTTTTCTATCTATTATTACTTTATACTGTGTTTAGAGTTTTTGTTTTACACCAACCACTGGTACCTTTGATTACAATAACCCTGATACTCCTGCTTGTTATCATTTTATTGAAAGAGCCGTTCGGCTCCAGATTATTCCACAGTGGTGGTGATATAGACAAATCTTTTAAAAAATTGTCAGCCAATGACTATATTGAAGAAGGCTTTGGCCTGATAGAAATGCTGCTCTCCATGCTTTCCAATACTATCTCCTTTCTCCGGGTAGGTGCCTTTGCCTTAAACCATGTGGGACTCTATATTGCCTTCCTAACCTTAGCCAAAATGATGAAAAGTGCCTGGGGTAATTGGACAATTCTGGTA
>Ga0116143_10006515_pt1 | contig 10138 bp, 9 predicted proteins | sample AD_UKC034_MetaG_FD_89745 | JGI IMG/M metagenome (GOLD analysis project Ga0116143, IMG submission 89745) | Active sludge microbial communities of municipal wastewater-treating anaerobic digesters from USA - AD_UKC034_MetaG | ecosystem: Engineered > Bioreactor > Anaerobic > Digestate | place: USA...
CGGTTCCGAGCTTCATTCGGGCCCGCACGCGCTCGCAGGCGACCACCATCCTGAACGAGTGCCGCATGCTCGACGCCGCGCTCGATCAGTATGCGTTGGAGAACAACAAACAACAGAGCAGCGGAGTCGCCTTCGCCGACCTGACGCCCTACCTCAAGGCGGGCAGCAAGCTGGCGACCAACGGCGGCAACGACACGCTGGGCAATGCGTTCACGATCGGCAACACGATCGCCAGCGGGATCCATGTGAGCAGCTCGACCAAGACCGCCCTCTCCTCCGCGACCGGTGGAGATGCGTTCTGGGGTCCGTACTCCTGAGAATTCACCGTACCCACGGTTGATTCCCAGACCCCGCGCTCCGAAAGGGGCGCGGGGTTTTTGTTGATGCGGGGATCCGGAAGGTCGCGCTTGCGCTTGGCCTTCTTCTCGCGCCTACTCACGTTCTCATGGCCATCTCGCGCGAGGGAGTTTTGCTTGTCCTTTCGGCGCCGTCCGGCGCCGGCAAGAGCACGCTCATCCAACGCGCGCGCGCGGAAGGCGGGTTCGCGTATTCCATCTCCTGCACGACTCGTCTCCCGCGTCCGGGGGAAAAGGACGGGGAGGCTTATTGGTTTCTGAGCGAGGCAGCCTTTGACGAACGCGTCGCCGCAGGCGACTTCCTCGAGCACGCCGTCGTCCACGGTCATCGCTACGGAACGCCCCTGGCATTCGTCCGGGAAAATCTCGCCGCGGGACACGACCTGCTCCTCGACGTGGATGTGCAGGGCGCGGAGCAGATCCGCGCGTGTCCGGATCCCGCGGTGCGTCGGGCGCTGGCCACGGTTTTTCTAACGACGCCGACATTTGCGGAGCTCGAGCGACGCTTGCGCGCGCGCGGCGCCGACTCGGAGGAAACCATTCGGCGGCGCCTGCGCAACGCGGAAGGGGAAATGGCGCGATGGCGCGCGTATGACTACGCGATCTTGTCGGGAACTCCCGACGAGGACGAACGCGCGCTTCGCGCGATCCTCGAAGCGGAACGCCGCCGCGTGGCGCGCATCCAGACGCCGGCGATCTGGTCCTGAGCCGGCGGAGGACGGCGGTCACGAGACCTGGAATTTTCGGCTGCGGAGGGTGACGACGGTCAGCGTCGGATCGTCGGGATCGGCTTCGGCTTTGTAAAAACCCTCGGCGAGGGTCGCTGCGTGGGGGACGCGGAGTTGCGCGCCGAGATCGAGCTTGATCACGCGCGCGCGCTGGAATTTCTCGGCGGCCTTGCGTTCGGTTTCGACCGTGGCGTCCACCTGTCTCCGCGAAAGGAACTCGAGGCAATCGCCCTGCGCGGGGCCTTTCGGCACGTGCTCGCGGACAAGATCGGGCACGGAGACCTGCTTTTGGCGGAGGGCATCGCGCGCGGCGTCCACCGTCTCGTCGAGTTCGTCGGGGGAGAGGCGATGGTCGTGTTTGGCGCGATTCGCCCATTTCACGAACTCGCGAACGAACGTTCGCGTCTGGAGATGGGCGTCGCGGCAGAGGTTCGCCTCGAGAAACTTTCCGTGAAAAAAATCGGCGACGCCCGCGTCGCGCGCCTGGCGGTCAATGAGGAGCACTTGAGGCCGTCCGACGCTGTGTTTCCCGCGGATCAGGGCGCATTTTTGGAGGTTGCGCCCCGGGGCGGGGAGGGCGGCCGGGTCCAACGCAAGCTCGATGAACGGCTCGCCGTCGGCGCTGGTTTTGCGCTCTTCCTTGAAGACTGGCTGCGATTCGACCTTGAGAATCGCGAGGAAGCGTTCCTTGGTCTCCTCCTCCTTGACGACCGCGACGAGGAGGAGACCGGGCGATAGGGCGCGGTTTCCCTCCATGACCTCGAAGAGGCGTTCGGCGATCGCGCCGGCCGCGGGAACGAACTTGGATTTGCCTTCGAGGAGGCTGAGGCAGGCCGCCGCGACGGGCCGTTCGGCGTCGGCGAATTGGGCGGCGAGCAGACCGCTCATCCGGGAAATCGCCACGAGGTGTTCGGAAAGATAGAGGTGGAGTTCCTGGGTGAGCTTGAGCGGGCGTTTCGAGACGAGCTTCTCCGGCGTGAGATGATCGAGGTGATGGGCGATGGCCTGCTCGACAGTGATGTTGGTGAGGAAGCGCATGAAAGAGGCGGCGGCGGCGATCAGTTGGCGATCTCGTCGGAGAGGCGGGATCGGACGCCTTCGTCGTAGCTGTAGAGGACGTAGCCGGGGAGACCTTTGGCGCGGACGATGTTGATTTGTCGGTTCAGATCCCGGGTGCGATCGAGCTTGTAGGCGCCGATTCCCGCGTAGATCGGGACTCTTCCGCCGACGTCATCTTTTTGGTTTTCAATCCATTCCATGAAGAGGTCGTGGTCTGGGGTGTAGTTCATGGGAACGACGAAATCGAGATCGCCATTGCGAACCCATCGCGGCCAATCTTGCGCATAGGTCTTGTAGGCGACGTCGGCGCTGTGCCAGACCGCCGCGGAAACTTTCGCGCGCGGCGCGGCGGCGCGCACGGCGGCGGAGGTGTCAGCGACGGTCTTGGTGATGAGATCGGCCTTCCAGCGATGATAGCGGTCCGCGAGCGGGCCGGAGGTGACGTCGCGCGGCCAGTTTTTTACCTTCTTGCCGAGATGGGTCTCGAAGGCGGCGCGGGAGGAGGCGCTGTAGTCCACTCCTCCGCTGAAGTAGCGAATATAGTCGAACTGCACTCCGTCGAGCGGATAGCGCGTGACCAGTTCGACCATCGCGCGTTTCTCCAGATTGCGGTTTGCGGCGACGGCGGGGGAGCGCACCGGGACGTTGTAGGTGGGGCGGAGGGCGCGTCCCTTCGCGTCGCGCATGACCATGCCGGTCTTGATCGCCTTCTCCACGGCCGCCCTCGGCGCGTAATGCATCATGAAACAGACGTGCCACGCATGGATCTGGACGCCGTAGCGGCGTCCGGCGGCGGCGTACTCGGCGGCGTAGTCGCGGCGCACGCCCGGCGCGCGCGGGAGGACGGCGCTGGGGTAGTAGGCCGACCCGGCGGAACTGAGGCGAACGAAGACGGCGTTGAAGCCTGCTTGCTTAAGGTCGCGCACGACCTCCTCCGGCTCAAAGCGGCGCGGATCATACACCCACGCCCCGCGGAATTCGTTTGGCGGCGGCGGCGTCCGTTCCCCCGCCGAGATGCCGGAGGTCGAAGAGGGGGTATTGCACGAGGCGAGGAGGACGCCGAGGAGGAGCGACGGAGCGAGGCGGAGGAATTTCATCGGCGCGGACTTTACGCAACGGCGCGCGATTCGTCCAACCTTGACGCGGGGCGATCTCGTTGAGTCTGACTGAAGATTTCGCGCACGACCTCTTCGATGGGGACCTCCTCGATGGCGAGGTCTTCGATGGGGAACTGACCGAAGAGCTCGCGGCAGACCGCGCCGACGCGCTCGCGCGGCACGCGAAGGCGCACGGTGGCCTCGTGCCGCGCGACGATCTCGCCGAGCGGAGCGAGCGCCGCGTCGGGGATCGGCGCGCGGCCGGCGACCTGGAGGAGTTTGTGCGGAGCGAAGCGCGCGACAAGTTGGGAGAGGCGTCCGTCGTAGAAGAGGCGTCCGCGGTCCATAAGGATCACCCGGGGGCAGAGGGCCTCGATGTCGGCCATGTAATGGCTCGTGAGGATGATGGTGACCCGGCGGGTCGCGTTGTAATGGCGGACAAAGTCGCGCACCTTTTGCTGGCTGACCACATCGAGCCCGATCGTGGGTTCATCGAGGAAGAGGACGCTTGGGGCATGGAGCAGCGAGGCGATGAGCTCCATCTTCATCCGCTCTCCGAGGGAGAGCTCGCGCACCATCACGCGGAGCTTGTCGCGAACCTCGAGCAACGCGGTCAACTCGTCGAGGCGGGTTTGAAAATCGCGGCGGTCGATCTGGTAGATCTCGCGGTTGAGCGCGAACGATTCAATGGCCGGCAAATCCCACCAGAGTTGGTTTTTCTGGCCCATGACGAGCGCGAAGCGCCGGCGGTACTCGTTGCGGCGCTCCCACGGGATGAAACCCAGGACCTGGGCTTCTCCCGAAGTGGGATGGAGCAGGCCGGAGAGCATCTTGAGGGTCGTCGTCTTGCCGGCGCCGTTCGGGCCGAGGAAGCCGACGAGCTCGCCCTCCTCGATCTCGAAATTGACTCCGACCGCCGCTTCGATCCAGTCGTACTCGCGGCGGAAAAGGCCCGTCATGCCGCCCCAGAAGCCCGGACGCTTGCGCCAGGACTTGAAAACGCGGGTGAGATTTTTCGCGACGATCGCGGGCATGCCGCGCCGAGTGTGCGGGAGCGCGCGCCTGCGCACAACGCGGAAGCGAGGGTCCAAATCCCCGCGTAAGGCGTGGGGGGAGTCCATCCTCGGTCGAGGAACATGCGACGCCCTCGCAACATTTTGGACTCAAGCCGCGGCCGCGGCGCCGCCGGCGGCGGCGCCTTCCCTCGCTTCGCGACCGAGCGGATTTTTCCCAAGCACGGACGGTGGAAAGGGAGGGCGAGGCCGCCGGCCGAGCCGTCGCACCCTTCGTGTGGGGAGTCTGAAATCTCGACACGATCCACCCCTCCGATTCTCCATGGATGATGAGGAGGGTTGCTCTCTGAAAATTGAGTTTATCCGTGGATTTGGGGAGGGGAAAGCGCCTCCGCCGCGTCGCCGCAATTTTTCGGAGCAGGCCGCCATATCGCCTCCCTTCCGATCCGGTTTTTGATGGAGGACGATGAGAGCCTTCTCGGGAAGCAAGATTTTTCCGTGGATTTTTTGGAGGAGACGCCGAGGGAAGGGACCAAACGGCGAGAGTTGACGGAAGCGGGCAGTTCCCATATAGGAGGCGCATGAAACGCCTCTTCGCCGCCGCCGCTTTCGTCGCCCTGCTTTTCGGTTGCGCCGAAACGCCCGAGCCCTCCGTTCGCTACGTGGATCCCGGCGCTTCGGGGGAAGTCGCTGGCACGGGACTCGAATCCCAGGACATCGCCTCGGCTGCGCAGAAGGCTGCGCAATCCATCGTCAATCTCCCCGCGATCGCGAACGCCGCGAAACCTCCGATGATCCTTATCGCGCCGGTGACCAACCGCAGCGCGAGCCCGATCGACACCGATCTCTACACGACCAAGCTCCGCGGCACGCTCATGCAGTATGCCCCGGGCAAGGTGCGCTTTTTGGCGCGTGACGCCGCCGCAAAGGCCAACGAACGCGAACAAGAACTTCGCGAGTCGGGCGCCGTTCAGCCCGGCGGTACGGCGGCGACCGGCCGCGTCGGCGCGACGTACGACTACGTCCTCACCGCCGAGGTGCGCGGGATTTCGACCTCCAGCAAACGCGGCCAGAGCGACTGGTTTCTCGTGGCGTTCAAGCTCGTGGATTTTCAGGACGTGCTCCTCTGGGAGAATCAGTACGAAGTCAAAAAGGAGGGTCGCGAAAACGCGATCTATCGCTGAGCGAGGCGCACCTGAAAAAGTTTCCGCCATGACGCGGCGGCAAATCGGTTTGGCGGCGCTGGTCGCCGCGGGACTCACGATCTTCTCCGCGGGGTGCGCCGGGGCGAAGCATCTCTCCGCTTCGGGCACGGCAATTCCGGATGAGGCGTGGGCTGTCGCCGAAGCGCGCGTCCGCGAGGAGGGCATTCCGCCCGCCCTCGAGCTCGAGGTGATCGGCCTCTACAGCGAGGGGCGCCAAAACTCCGTCCTCCACGCGATGCGCGCCGGCCTGACGGCTATCCGCATCGGCCGTTTCGATCTCGCGAAACGCTTTTTCGACCGCGCGATCCCCGAAGTCGAGGCGCTCCAAGAGGGCGCGCCGCAGGCAGAACGCGCCAAGAGCGTCTTCGTCGCCGAGCGCGAGAAGTGGTTCAAAGGGGAGCCTTACGAACGCGCCGCGCTCTATTTTTACCGCGGCCTGCTCTATCTTCGGGATCAGGACTTCGACAACGCCGCCGCCTGCTTCAAACGCAGCCAGATCCAGGACCTCCGCGGAGAGGACGCGACCCTCCCTTCCGCCGATTGGGGCGGCGCCGAATGGGGGCTCGCCCTCGCCGCGCTCAAGCAGGGACGCCCTGAAGAGGCGGCGGCCGCGCTCGCGCGCGCCGCGAAGTTTCCCTCGCGCCAAGGCGACTTTCCCGCGCCGCGCGCTGAGCAGAACCTCCTCCTCGTCGTCGAGGCCGGCCAGGGGCCGATCAAGGTTCGCGGCGGACGGCAGGGCGAAGCCCTTTTTTATAGCGAACTGCCGCTCCTGATCCCGAAGGTTGAGGTGCGTCGTTCCGGCGCGCTCCTCGCCCGCGCGGCCGCCGCCGAAAATCTTTTCTTCCAAGCGTCCACCCGCGGCGCCCGCGCGGCGGACCGCATTCTGGCCGGCAAGGCGGATTTCACCGAAGGCGCCGGCGCCGCCGCGACCGTTCTCGGCGTCGCCGCGGTTGGAACGGCGATCAGCGGGCAGAGCGACATCGCCGCCGGCGCTCTCGGCGCCGCCGCGCTCGGATCGGCCCTTGCTTCCGCGTCCTCCCGTCCCGAAACCGACGTCCGCCGGTGGGACAATCTTCCCCACTCGATTTTTCTGATCGGGCTGACTGTTCCACCGGGCCGAAATGTGCTAGAAGTCATTGGGCTGGACGCCGCCGGGCGCCTCGCGGAGAATCAAACTTTCGACTTTCATGCCCCCGAGCAACCTCATGCGCCGCTCTCCCTTTGCTTCCTGCGTTTCTGAGGCCGCGCGCCGACGGGGCGCCGCCTCGCATTTTCCTATGAAAACTTCCTGGACCCTCGCCGCGGCATTCGCCGCGATCTGTCTCGTTGGATGCGTTTCCGGGCCTTACACGGCAAAAATCGACCGTCCGATTCTCGAAGACGAAGGAGACGCTCCCGTGGTCTTGCTCCACAAGGACCTCCGGCGCGTCCTCGACGTCGGTCGGGTGCTCGTCACGCGCGCCGCCAACCAACGTATCAGCTTTCAAGCCCCCCTCCGTAATCGGACGAACGACGAAACCCTGCATCTCCAGGTGCAAACCGTTTTTAAGGACGATCAGGGACGCGTGCTCTACAGCCAAACAGGCAGCGAGCCGTCTTGGGCGCCTTTGGTCCTCACGCCGGGACAAGTCGCCTATTTCACCCAGTCGGCGCTGACGACGGAAGCCGCGAAGTTCGTCGTTCGGGTGCGCTACGCGCCGGGGCACGAAAAGGAGGATTGATTTCATGCGCGCCGTTCTCTTTCTCCTTGCGCTCGCCGTTGCGGCGTCGAACGCGTTCGCGGATCATCCCCAACGCGCGGATGCGACGGCGTGGAACGCCGGTCCGCCTATGCCGATCCCCGACTGGGACGGCGCGATTCAGAGGTTTCGCGGGGCCTACGCCAAGCTCGGCAATCCTCGCCTCCTGATCTTCGTGAACCGCGAACTGGTCCGCGACCGCGGCGAACTGCTCCAGATCGAGCGCGCCGACCGCAGCATCAAGACGAAGGGCGACCCGGCGCCTTTGTTCCCTTCTTCCACCGTGCAGATCGGCACGGACAACCGCGCGACGGTGTCTTCCCCGGCCGCCGTGAGCGGCAAGGGAGGCGAAGCGCAAACCTCCACCGGCGTTTCGGTGCGGCGCACCGAGCCGCTGCATCGGCCGCCGTCTGCGGTCACCGAAATGGAGGCGCGGGAAATGGAGGAGGTCTTTCAGGCGCCGTTTGTCGAAGCCGGCGCGCGTTTCGTGGACCAGCGGACGGCGGAGCTTGCGCAACGCCTCTTTCGCGACGCCGACTCCAACTTTCTTACCGCGCCCGCTGATGACCGCGAGCGGCGCGAGATCGAGAGTCTTCGCAAGTCCGCCGATCTTGCCATCGAGATCCTTGTGCGGAAGAAACGAGTCGCGATCCTTCAGCCTTCGGGAGAGGATCGTTCCGAGGAACGGATGAGCGCCACCGCCACGGTGGTCTCTCTCAAGGACGGCGTCAAGCTTGCCCAGGTTTCATCCGATTCGCTTTTCGGCTTTAACCGCCGCCGCGGCGAACGCGTCGAACGCCGCTACCGCGAAGTGACCTCCGCTGAGATCCTCGAACAGGTCGCCCTCGCCGTGATGCAGCGCCTCGGTCGTTCCTGAAGGGGCCTCGGCTTCGCTTGGGGTGGTGGCGAGAGCCTTGAATGCCGATGCATCTGGAAACTTTTTGTGGCGGAATGGTTGAGACGAACGGATATCTCGTTTCGGACGACGGCGTCGCCGTCGCGGTGGATGCGCCGGAAGGGATGGCCGATTTTGTCGCATCGGCCCTCGGCAAGCGTGGCGCGAAACTCGCCGCGCTCCTTCTCACGCATGGGCATTGGGATCACATCGTGGACGCCGCAGCGATCCAAGGCCGCTTCGGGACGCCCGTCTTCATTCATCGCGATTCCTCGCCGCTGATTGAACGCCCCGAGATTCAGGCCGCGTTCCATCCGTTGTCGGCCATTCCTCCGTGTACGCCCGACCGCCGCCTTGACGCGGAGAGGGAGATGGAAGTCGGGCCGTTTCGCTTCGGCCTCCTTTTCTGTCCGGGACATTGCCCCGGTTCGCTCAGTTTTCATCTCGCCGCGGCGAAATGGCTTTTCGGCGGCGACGTCCTTTTCGCGAGAAGCGTGGGGCGTTGGGATCTCCCCGGCGGCTCGCGCGAAGATCTGCTCTCCTCGATCCGAGAAAAGATGTTCGCCCTGCCGGAGGAGACGGTCGTTTATCCGGGGCATGGACCCGCCACCACGATCGGCCGGGAGCGATGCTTCAATCCGTATGTCTCCTAACGCGTCGCGTTTCGCCGCCCGTTCATGACGCCCAAGCCTTCGCATCTCTCGCTCCCCGGACGGCGTTGGTTCCATCGTTTCTGGACGCAGCTCGTGCTGCGGGAGCTGCGTCATCCGTGGTGGGCGCTCGCGATCCTTGCGGCGCTTGCCGGCGCGCTCATGTGGCAGTCGGGCAAGCTGCCCAAACGCCTCCGCGGCGGCTTGATCAGCCTTCCGACCAGCGAAAGCGAGGCGGTGCTTCGAGCGGTGGAATCCGATTTCTCCCGCGCGATCGCCTTTCCAACGATCCTCGTGCAAGAGGGCCTCGGCGACGTGGTCGAACTGGAGCGCAACTGGCAAAAGGCCCTCGCCGCGCTGCGCGGCACGCCCGCCGTTCAGCAGGTCATCGATATGCACCTCGGGCGAAAAATCGTCGCCACGATCACCGTCAACGCCCGTTCCTTCGATGAAGCCCAGCGGATCATCGCCTCCATGCACGCCGCCGGTTTGCCGCGAGGCGTGGAAGTCGCTGACCTCGACGTGGAGGTGGACGGGCGCGTCGTCGTCGTCGCCGAGACCGCCGTGCGCTCGTTCAAGGAAGGGGAAACCCGAAGGCAGGAGCTCGCCGCCGCGCTGGAACGCATGAGTTTGCCGTCGGACACCACTGTGGAGGTGCAGGTCTTGCGCGAACCGCGGCGCAACTTCGCGATGGTCGAGCTCGATGCGCATTCCTATCAGGAAGCGGAGGCGCTCACCTCCCAGCTTCAGAAAACGCTCCGGAAGCTCGATCTCCCCATCGGCAATCGCATCCGTGTGACCGGTCTTTCGGCGCTTTTCCACGACCTCAACATCGAAGCCACCGCGGCGCTTCGAAAGGCTGAATGGATCGGCCTCCCCATCTGCTTCCTCGTGCTGGTCTGGGTCTTTGGATCGCCCGTCGCGGCGCTCCTGCCGATCGTCGTGGCGGTCACCGCCGTCGCCGCGGGCGCTTCCGTGATGAGCAAGGTCGGAAAGGTCATGGAAATCTCCATGTTCGTCCCGAGTGTCCTTTCGATGATCGGTCTGGGAGTGGGCGTGGACTACATGCTGATCTTCCTCGCGCGCTATCGCGAATGCGCCCTGCGCCACGCCACGCCGGACGAAGCGATCCTCGAAGCGCTCCACCTCGCGTCGCCCACTCTGCTCGGCTCGGGGATCACCGTCGCGATCGGGTTTTCGGCGCTCATTTTCACTCCCGTCACCTTCTTTCGCGCCATGGGCGTCGCGGGTGTCGCGATCATTCTTTGCGCTTTGCTCAGCATCTTTCTCATCGCTCCGCCGCTTTTCAAAGTGACCCATCGGTGGATCGTTTCTCGAAAGCCGCAGCAGCCGCGGCCTCCCTTCTGGAAGAAGTGGACGCATCTCGTGGTCGAGC
>Ga0116143_10006517_pt1 | contig 10137 bp, 8 predicted proteins | sample AD_UKC034_MetaG_FD_89745 | JGI IMG/M metagenome (GOLD analysis project Ga0116143, IMG submission 89745) | Active sludge microbial communities of municipal wastewater-treating anaerobic digesters from USA - AD_UKC034_MetaG | ecosystem: Engineered > Bioreactor > Anaerobic > Digestate | place: USA...
CACCGTAATTCTGCTGCAGGGTCCGCCAGTGCTTGTCCTGCCAGGTCGCGTCCTTCAGTTCGACCTCGCAGATCAGGCGGTTGCAATCGGATCCGGCCGGAATGGAGATCCACTCGGCCCCGTGCGCCGCCTTGACGCGGTTGCGGTTGCGCCAGTCGTTCTTCGTGTACTGCAGGTCGTCGTAGAAGACGAAGACATCCGCGTCGTGGATCAGGTCGAAATACCCTTTCCACGGCAAATAATTCGACTGAAGAACAACAACGGTTTTCATCGGCCTCTCATCATGCCGCTTTGCAAAAAACTGTCAGCGCAAAAACCCAAAAAAGGCCGCGCATAACACTCAGGAAATAGAAAAACTCAGAAGACCTAGTCACAAGGCCTTAAGTCGCATCCAAAAAACCTCGTCCGAAAATTCATCCTTTTCGTTAACCGGAGGGTTAAAAATAACATTTCGACCCTTGACATTCAAGACCGGCCTCGCAATTCCACCCATCGGAACCCGCAAGACCTCGCGAAACGCCGTAACCAGAGACACGCAACCACACCGAAACACAACATCCATCAACTCATCCTCGCCATCCTCTTCGAACACCGGTATAGCTGCCTGGACAATCGGACGACCCGTATCTACACCCTCATCAACATAATGAGCAGTAACCCCCACAAACTTCACACCGTACGCCAGCGCCTCCCGAATTGGCCGCACCCCAATCAATCCAGAGAAGGATGGCAACAGCGAATAGTGAAGATTAATCAGCCTTCCCGAAAACTCTTCGACAAACTTCGAGGAAAGTATTCTATGGACGTTTGTAACAATTACGTTCGGTGAAAATCGCTTGAGAAAATTCGCCAAATCCCCCTGGCGGTCCAACGAGAAATCATGTTGATACGTCGAAATCCCATTCTCACGCGCAAAAAACAACCCGCCACACTCCCTATCGCCGATGACAGCAGATATCCTGGCATCGCCGATCCAACCCCGTCTTACGGCGAACTCCAAAAATTTCAGATTGCCGCCACCGCCCGAACACAAGAAAACGATATTCATATCTTTCCTACAATGTGAATCCACGTTCACGCAGCGCAAGACATCTCATCCACTGGTGCTTCTCGCAACTATAAACAGTGGTTTCTTTGAACTTTTGAAATTCATGCGCCCCAGATACTCGCCAAACACTCCGAGCACCAGTAACTGAACTCCGCCGAACAGAAGAATTCCCGCCATGATGGACGCAAATCCAGAGACCGAAATACCTCCAACGAGGAATCGCAGGACGATGAAGGCGAGCCATCCCATGCCCAACAGGAAGCTCAACAGACCAAGCCACGAAGCCATGCGCAGGGGCAGGTCCGAAAAGGTCACGAAGATGTTGATCGTATGCGTCAGCAGCTTACGGAAGGTGTAATTGCTCGTACCGCTCACACGCACGCCGTGCGGCACCTCGACCGAGGCGCACCGGTTCGTCAGCCAGGACAGGTAGCCGTCCACGAAAGGGAATGGTGAATCGAAGCGCTGGAGTTCGCGTGCGATGTTGCCGCGGATCATGCGGAAGCTCGTGTATTCATAATTCAGCGACGGGATGGCCTTGTTGAACAGCCAGCGCGCGATCGCCGAGGTCGCATTGCGCCAGGTCTTGTGACTGCGCTGCGGATACACGCCATACACCAGATCGAAGCCCTCGAGCGCCTTGCGGTAAAGCTCGGGCAGGTTCTCGGGTGCCTGCTCGAGATCGTCGTCGAGGGTCGCGATCCATTCTCCACGCGCTTGGGAGAAGCCGCAGATGGTCGCGGCATGCTGGCCGAAGTTGCGGCTGAGCTGGATTCCGCGCACACGGCTGTCCGCTGCGGCGATCGCCTGGATGACGTTCCAGGAATGATCACCACCACAGTCCTCGACCAGAAGGATCTCGAAGGATGGCTCGACCGGCTCGAGCGCCGCAACCAGGCGGCGATGCAGTTCGGGCAGGGTCGCCTGCGAACGATAGACGGGCACGACGACTGAAAGGCGGGTGGACAAGTTCAATTCCCCTCGGGATTCGTGGCGGGTTGGCCGAATGAGTCTCGCCAGCGTTGCTCGATGGCTTCGGGAGGACAGAAGCGGCAGGCGCGTCCGGTCGATTCGCTGACTCCGCTCGCATCGGCTGGCACCGGCGCGGCGGGCGCGTCGTCCGGCTCGACCGCCCCCTGGTTTACGGTCGGAGGCGCGGGCGGGGATTCGGCAGGGACTTCGGGTACCGCCGCTTGCGAATCCTGCGTCCGCACGGGTGCAGGAAACGGCTTATTGCCGCCGAACTCCAGGTAGGCCTTCTGCAGTGGCTGGGATTCCGGAACGTGGCGCAACCCTGCGCTCGCGACCTCCAGGGCGAAAGCCTTCGCGCCGTTGCGGCGGTGGACTTCGATCAAGCCGAGGTAGGCGGCCACGTAATTCGGGCTGGCGCCGATCCCTTCGCCGAACAGTCGGCCCGCCTCGCCGAGCTCGCCCAAGCCCAGATGGACGTGAGCCAGTTCGACGTAAATCTGCGGCCGCATCCAGAACCCCGCACCGGCCGCGCGCGCTGCGTATTGGTACTCGTCCTTCGCCATGCCCAGATTGCCGGCGCGCACACGTCGGTCGACGCTCTGCCGCGCCCGGTTCGCCCATTTCAGGCCGTGGCAGTAGTGATGCAGGTGGATCCAGTATTCGCCGAACCGTGGCGCGAACAACGCTTCGGGATAGCGCGGATCAAGCTTGAGCTTGGCGAGGCAATGCGGCGGCATCTGTGCCACATCGGCCGGGGTGTAGTCGCTCCGCGCCCCGACGTGACCCACAACCAGCAGCCAGGCTGCGAACCCCACGGCAAGACTGCGCTTCAGCTTCATTTCCCACCTCGCTCCACGAGTCCCTGGCACAACGTGCGCGTTCGCCGCGCGACGGCATCCCAGGTCAGTTCCCCGCGCGCGCGCGCGAGCCCGGCCGCACCCAGCGCGTCGCGTGTCAGCCGATCGGCGAGCAGCCTGCGCAAGACTTCGGCTACCGGCCCGACGTCTGCTGCATCCACGCGCACCCCGGTCACACCATCGATGACCGCGGAAGCCGTGCCTCCGGCCGCACCCGCCACCACCGCCTTTGCGCATGCACCCGCCTCGATGAAGACCATGCCGAAGCCCTCGGTATCGCCGCCCACCTGCCGGTTCGCTAGCACGAACAAGTCGCACGCGTTGTACCAGCGCGGCAGATCCTCCATCGGCACATGGCCGAGCCGATGCACGCGATCCGCGACGCCGAGTTCGTCGGCGAGCCCGTGAAGATAGGCATCGTCCTCGCCGATGCCGATGATCGCATAATGCACGTCGAGCCCCGCAGCGCGCAGCACCGGAAGACTGCGGATGACGTTGTCAAATCCCTTGCGCCGGCTCAGCCGTCCGACCGAGAGCACAAGCAGCGCGTCGTCCGCGATTCCCAGTCCCATGCGCAAGTCCGCATGGGACAGTCCCGGTCGGAAACGGTCGACGTCCACCCCGGGATGGATGAGTTCGATGCGCTGCTGCGCAACCCCCATTCCAACCAGAGTTTGTTGCGTGAATTCGCTGTTCGCGATCACGCGATCGGCGTGACGCAAGGCAAAGCGCATTGCCCGATACTTGTTGCCGCGCCCCCAGCCGGTGAGCTCCTCGCCGTGCGCATAGATCACCACCGGACGCCGGGTCAGGCGCGCGACCAGCCAAGCCACCAGCCCCTCGGGCAGTGCGCGTCCGGCGTGCACGACGTCGACCGGGCAGCTGATCGCAAGACGCAACGCGCGCCCAAGGAAACGGAGATACATCAGCAGCGACTCGGGCCGTAGCCAAGACACGCGCGCGAGCGAAAGGCGATGGATCGAGTTCGGATGGTTGCGATCGTGCTCCGCAGCGCCCGGCACATCGGCGGTGATGATGTGAATCTCCTTGCCACCGAGGCGCCTGTAAACCTCGTCGAACCACACCGCCGTGCCCCCTTTGGTGGGGAGGAACAGTTCGGTAAGGACGAGGTAGCGGTTCTGCATGGACAATTCCCTTTCGGACGACGACAGAATGCTAGCAGTCTGAATGTGCTTTTCCCCGGGAAGGCGTCACGGAAGCGAGCATTCGCCCGAACACGGGCAGGATCCAGCGCAGACCGGAGAGCTTGAGCGGGCGCGACAGCGCGGGCTCGGCGAGGACGCGGCGCAGGAAGACGGCCACCCGTCGTCGCCCCACGGGCAGGAGCAGCGCGCCCCCGGGATCGTCGAACACGCCGACGAGAGCCTCCGTGCTCATGAAGCGCATATCGGGGTGGCGCTCGCACGCGCCGGCGAGCATGCGCATCAATTCGGCGAGCGCGCTGCGGCGTTGTGCCGCAGGCCCGGTGAAATTATCGCGATGGGTCTCCAGCAGTGCCGGGCGGCCGAGCGCGAATCGTGCCGCGATTCCCGCCCACGCCTGCTCGGCACGATGGCCCCGTGCAGGCTCGAAGTAGACGTCCCGCACCACATAACGCACGCCCCCCGCTCCGGTCTCGCCATTACGCGTACGCAACACCGGCGGCGCGAGGCTACCGTCCGCCGCACGCTCCTCGTGGCGAGCGCCGCAGCTCACGACGCAGCGAACGCCGCTCGCAGCCCAGGCCTCCTCGACGGCGGAAGTCCATACAAAGGTGTTGGGCACCGCCACGGCCGGAGCACGCCCGAAGATCGCGGAGAATCGGGCGGCCTCCTCCCTCACCGCCACCTCGATCGCGGCGCGCGCCAGCGGCCTGCTGGGCAAGCGCGAGGCATCGGTCCACCGGCTCTGCAACGCGGCAGGGAGGACTTCGCTGCGCGCCGATGGGTCGGCGAGCCAGGACCGCAGGGACGCATCGACGCGCGCGCACGCCAGGAGCGCATCCGGCCAGCAGTGCTCGAGCCCATGGCGCTGCAAGGAGAACACCTGCTGCGCGCAACCCGCGCGGATCGCGGCCAGGATCGGCGCATTACCTGCATCATCGAGCAGGTCGCGATGATATTCGACGCAAGCAGAAGCGAGGATTGCGGGCCCGTCAGGCTTGCCAAGAACGAGTCCGAGGGTCATCACGGCAGGCTGTCCGTCCGCATCCCGGACGTTCGCAAGCGCACCTGCCAGTTCGGTGAGCACCAGCGCATCGGCCTCCGGGCCGGGCCCCCAGTCATCGCTTTCGACGATCAGGACGGGAGTGGCCAGCGTAGGCTCTCTCCAGAGCGCGCGCAAGACACCGACACTGCGGACCAGCAGGACGATGGACAGGCTCGCCCACAATGCGATCGCGACGAGCATGTACGTCATCAGCGCGGGCGCATCAGCAGGCCGCCCGTGCCGGGCTGCACGCGGGCGTGATCGTTGCGGCACTGTGGGGGAGATTCATGGGCTAACATGGAGCAGATTCGAGGACTCCCGGCATTCTAAGGCGATGACGACACGACGGACACTGTGCGGCTGGATCAACTTCGACGAGCATGTCGCATCGCAGGAGGCGCTGGCGGCCATGTTGGCCGCCGAGGGCCTGACTGCGGCCGACATGTCGGTTCAGGGGAGCGAGCATGGCGCGATCGCGACTTCCCGCACCGATTGCTCCACTGCGACCGACCTCGGCTCGGGGTGCATCACCGCCGTGCTCGGGCGCCCGCGCTGGAACGATGCAGACCTGGAGGCACGCGCGCGATCCGAGGGCTACGCGGCGGCCGTGCTCGCCGACTACCGCGCCAAGGGTGAAACGTTCCTCGAGACCCTCGGCGGGAATTTCGCCCTGGTGCTGATCGACAGCAAGCGCGCACGCGTGCTGCTCGCGGTCGACCGAACGGGGACCGAACGCCTCTGTTTCGCCCATACGGGCAACACCCTCGTGTTCTCCACCAGTGCACGCGCGGTCGCACGCCATCCGCGGGTGTCGACGGGAATCAGCCGCCAGGCGATCTACGAGTATCTCTACTGCCACATGGTGCCGAGCCCCGATACCGTCTTCGCCGGGGTCGAGAAGTTGCTCCCCGCGCAATGCCTAGTGGTCGAGGGCGGCCAGACGAGGAGGCGACACTACTGGCACCTGTCGTACGACACCGCCTCCTCGGCCGATGAAGCCACGCTGCGCCAACGCTTTCTCGACCTCACGCGGCAGGCGGTCGAGCGTCGGATCGATCCGCAGCGGCCGACCGGGGCCTTTCTCTCCGGTGGGACGGACAGTTCAACCGTCAGCGGCATGCTGGGCCGCATCACCGAACAGCCTGCGGAGACCTTCTCCATCGGCTTCGAGGCCCAAGGCTTCGATGAGCTCGAATTCGCCCGCATCGCCTCACGACATTTCGGCACCCGCTCACACGAATACTACGTCACCGCCGACGATGTCGTGCAGGCCATGCCGCTCATCGCAACGCTCTACGACGAGCCGTTCGGCAACGCGTCGGCGGCGCCGACCTTTTTCTGCGCGCGCATGGCACGCGAGCACGGCATCGAGGTGGTCCTGGCGGGAGATGGTGGCGACGAGTTCTTCGGCGGCAATGAGCGCTACGCCAAGCAGGGCGTGTTCGAGCACTACGGTCGGCTGCCCGGAATCGCCCGCGCGCTGATCGAACCTGCGGTGATGAAGTTCCCCCTGGGCGGGGCGATCATGCCGGTGCGCAAAGCGCGCAGTTACATCCAGCAGGCCCGAGTACCCTTGCCCGACCGGCTGGAGAGCTACAACTTCCTGAACCGCAGCCCGCTGGAGGAGATCTTCGAACGCGGGTTCCTCGCCGAGGTCGACACCGCACGGCCGGCGGAACTGGCGCGTGAAGTGTATTTCCGCTGCGCTTCGCCCGACCCGGTCGAACGGATGATGCATCTCGACCACAAGATCACCCTTGCCGACAACGACTTGCGCAAGGTCACCCGCATGTGCGAGGCCGCCGGCATCGATGTCCGCTTCCCGTTCCTGGACGACGACCTCGTCGCCTTCTCGGGCCGGCTGCGGCCCGATCAGAAGGTCCGCAAGGGCCGCCTGCGCGTGCTGTTCAAGGACGCGCTGCGGGGCTTCCTGCCCGACGAGATCATCACCAAGAGCAAGCATGGCTTCGGCCTGCCCTTCGGGCTCTGGCTGAACGAGCATGACGCGCTCAAAGCGCTTGCCGAGGATGCGCTGAACGGTCTGGGGCGGCGCGGCATCGTCCGCCCGCAATACCTCGATCTGCTGCGCCATGGGCACGCCAGCGTCCACGCGAGCTACTACGGCGTGATGATCTGGGTGCTCGTCGAACTCGAATTGTGGCTGCGCGCGAACACCTGAGCGTCCCGCGGCGCGGCAGACAGCAGGCCCGCTCCGCCGCGCCTCATCAGGGCTGCGCGGCGGAGCGGGCCTCGGCGGCCGCCATCACTAAGCCGAGCGCGATCAGGAAAAATCCCGGGAAGTAGAGATAGCGCGTGGCATACGAGGCGAACAACACCTCCCACACGTAGCAAAGCCCGACAAGGACCACGAAGCGATCGGGCGCAAGCACACGATGGCGGAGGACGACGGCGAAGGCAGCAAGCGCCACCAGCACCTGCCCGAGCTTGCCCACCCCACCCAGGCCAAAGCCTTGCAGGATTCCGGTGAGGCTGAAATGCGTCAGCACCTGTCCGAAGCCGACCAGCGCGCCATAGCTGTTGCGCACGAAAGCCTCCCCGTAGATCAGGTAGAAGGGCAACTTGCAAAGGACCAGCACGGCAAGGGCGATGCCGCCGCCGGCAAGTGCCATCCGCCAGCCCACGCGGGCCCAAACCCAACCGAACAGGGGCGCGGCGATGAAGAGCACGGTGGGCCGGGTGGCGAGACACAGCCCGAAGACGGCCGCCGCGGCGAGGTGGCGCCCGCGCACCAGCAGCACCACCGCCGCACATACCAGGAACCAGTACAGCCACAGGTGGCCGGAAACGACCATCTGCACCAGTGGCGGGGAAAGGATGAACGGAAACAGCACCACCGCGAGGATACGCGCAGCCACCTGCCCGCCGCCGGCCGTGCGCCAGAACAGGAGGACCATGAGCAGCAGGAGGCCCAGGTTCAGCACCCGCATGTCCATGCCGAGCGCAACCAAGGGGACGTAAGGCAGCCAGACTCCCGGCCAGTAGCCGAACGGCACCTCCATCCCGGACACCGTGAAATACGGGCGGAACGGACTCTCGCCGCGCAGCAGGTCGGTTGCGGCAAAATCGATGATCTGCAGCATGTCGCCGCGGCCGTCGTGCGGGATGAGCGCGAACAGCCACACGAAAAGCGCGAGGGCAGCCGCAACGAAGGCGGCGACGCCTCCCGCCTCGCCCCAGCGACGCTGGCATAGAGCCGCGATCGCGGCCCCCCCCAACGCAACACCGATGGCGCCCGCCCGTCCGAGCACCTCCGAGTGGAAGTACGCGCACAGCACCCACGACACGCTCATCATCGCGAACCCGAGCCACGCCGGCCAGCGTTGCGGCGCGCAGAACCGTACGCGCGACAACGCGTATGTCGTGAGCAGAACGACCACGATCGCAAATGGAACGGTCGCCACACGGAAGTAACTCAGATGCGCGGCACGATCACCCATGACCATGTACTGGAAACCATAGGCGAGGCTCATCAGCCAAGCCAGCGCGGCCAGCCCGATCGCCGGAGCGGGAGTTACGCAGAGGATGTCTTTCCGCCACATGTTCGGCTTCCTGTGATTAGGGATTAGGCCCAGGCGCACCCGGAGCCGGCGGATTATCGCGAGGCCCCATGGGCTCAGCGCACACCGGGGCCAACAGCCACAGGTCCGGCACGCAAGCCGGACCGCGTTCGATCGGGTACCGCCGCAGGAGGCGGCGCGGACACAGGAGTCCTGGCGCGGGACTCCAGTTCCCGTTCGACGATCCGGTCGGTGACGACCACGATGACCACGAGATGGTAGAACAGATCGAAGTACTGCAACCCGAGAAAGGAACCGGCCGACATGTAGCCCACGAGGCTCACCTGGATCATCGCTGCAAGGTCGCTGGCCCAGGTCAGGTCTTTGTGCGTCTTCGCGAGCCGGATCACCCGGCTCGCCGAAAGCCAGGCAAACACGTGGAGCAACACAAACATCGACAGGCCGATCCAACCGTGTTCGCCGAGCACGCCGAACCAGTTGCTATGCGAGTCCGTGCCGCCATATCCGGCGATGGCACGGTATCCACCACCGAGCAGGCTCATGTTGGCCAGTTCGATCGCATTTCCCCAAGCATAGAAGCGGCCCTGCGCCGAAGCATCCTCGTCATAGCTCTTCATGGTCTGCATGCGCACGAACCACTCCTCCGGCATCACATAGAGGACGACCATCACCACCGGAATCAGGGCCAGGATGACGCTGAAGCGATTGCGCGCCTTCATCAGGAAGAACAGTCCCATCGCTGCGAGCCCGACCAGCGCGCCACGGGAATGCGTGCCGATCACCGCGATCAGGGTGAGCGCACCCGCGCCGATCATGCTCAAGCGCATCAGCGCGCTGCGGAACTGCAAGCGCAGATACCACAGCAGGGGCACGGTCATGATCAAGGCCAGTCCGATGGAATTGCGGTCATCGATGAAGGAGCCGTTGGGGCCACGGACGTTATGGCTCGCACCGCCGGTGAGCACGAAAAGCCCTCCCTTGACACCGTAGAACGCCAGCGACAGCGCGATGACCACGACCAGCCAGTGCACCCGCTCGCGCTCGTTGATCACCATCGCGGTCACGAAGGTCATCAGCATGATCCGCCATACCTTGTCCCACTGCGGCCAAGCCATCCACGGATACATCGCAAACACGGTGGAGAGGAACATCCAGGCAGTGAACGCTAGCAACAGCTTGGTCTCCCTTGTCCACGGGATGCTCTTCTGCTCGCGCGAGAAGAGGATGGCAGCGAAGGTCGCAAGCGCGATCATCAGCGCGAACGGCATGGTGGTGGAGAATCCCCACGCCAGCCGGTGGGGATTCATGTAGCCGAGCCACGACCACGCGAGGATCCCGATCAACGGTCGCCAGAGGATGACCGGAAGCAGCCCGAAGACGGCAACGGTGACGAAGATGTCCCTCATTTCGCGCGCAGCCCCTCGCGATCGGCACAGAACCAGCGGACCCGCAACGGCAACTCGACGTTCGCCAGCAGGCCGGGAAGCGTGGCCGCAAGCATCTGCTCATGGCG
>Ga0116143_10006519_pt1 | contig 10136 bp, 4 predicted proteins | sample AD_UKC034_MetaG_FD_89745 | JGI IMG/M metagenome (GOLD analysis project Ga0116143, IMG submission 89745) | Active sludge microbial communities of municipal wastewater-treating anaerobic digesters from USA - AD_UKC034_MetaG | ecosystem: Engineered > Bioreactor > Anaerobic > Digestate | place: USA...
GCGCCGCCGCGGCCTTCGGCAGCGGGGCGGGTGGGGGAGAGGTCGGCCCGAACGGGCGGCCGCAACAGAACCCGACATCGTTGCCGCGGTTCTCGGCGTGAATATCCAACACGCGCATGGACACGGAGGGATACAGGCGCATGGTCCACGATCCCCCGCGAAAGACGCGGGTGTCCTTGTCGCTGGAGACCAGCCACTCGAAGACGTTCCCGCTCATGTCGCACAGCCCGCTGACGCTGTGGCCCTTCGGCTTCGAGCACACCGGCCAGGTCGAGTCGCGCCCGCAGCCCTTCTTGTCCTCCATCACCGCCAGGTCGCAGGTCGGGCGCTCGTCGCCCCAGGGGAACTGCCTGGTATCTCCGTAGGTCGCCTCCGCGTACCACTCCGCCTCTGTCGGAAGCCGGCCGCCCACCCACCCGCAGAACGCCGCCGCCTGGTCGTAGCCCACGCAGTTCACCGGGTGGTTCCCCCGGTCGGGCGCTCCCCAGTTGCACTTGTTGTCGGCGTCCGCGGCCTTGGGGGCCGAGCACTTGCCCGCCTCCACGCAGGCGCGGTACTGGGCCACCGTGACCTCGGTCCGGGTGAGGTCGATCCCGGCCGGCGTGCTGCCGATCCACAGGAGCCCCGCCTTCTCGGCCGCCGCCGGGGTCACGCCCGCGAGCTTCGGCGGGTGGGAGGCCGGCGGCACCGGGGCCGGGGAAGGCGAGGCTGCGCCCGCCCCGCTGCCCACGAGCCGCGCCACGGCCTCCTCCAGGGACTTGACGATCTCGGGCTCCTTGCAGCCGCCCGAGGCGACGCCTGCGCCCTCGCTGGTCGATTTCCTGAGATCGAAGAGGGTCAGCGTGACCTTGCACTCCCCGCCCAGCTCCCTGACCTGGGTGGACGCCGACTTCTGGGCCGCCAGCTCTCGTCCGATCTCGATCTGGCAGCCCTCGTCGTAGCATTGCCTGTACGACTCCTTCTTCTTCTCCAGCAGGCTCTCCCGGAGCCTCGCCCGCGGGACCACCTGGTACCCGTTCTGGGCGAGGAGCGAGCAGAGGTAGTCGGTGAGATCGTCGAGCTTGTCCGCCGCCAGGCCGACGTTCCGCGCCTCGATGTCGAACACCGCCACGATGGGCCGGTCCTGGGCGACCGCGTGGCCGGCCAGTCCCCATCCGAGCGCGGAGAGAGCCCAGAGTCCCGCGGACCGTCTCATTTTGACCTCCTGCAACCCGTCTGCGCGAATGCTAGCCGCTATTTCTCATCGATCGGCGCGGTAGTCCAGATTTCTCACCAGCCACAACGAGATGCACCGTTGCGATGAAAAAACTCAGCATCAGCGAGACCAACATACTCCAGGGCATGGAGACGCTGGCGAGAAATCCGGGCTAGTATGTGGCCGGCCGGGCGAATCAAATGGAGAGGAGGAAGCGGAACGTGGACGCCTGGCAGACCTCCGGGTACGCCTGTCTCCCCGGTCGGCCATGCGAGCCCCGCGCTCCCGCCGCGGCAATCGACCGGGCCGGTGAACGAAATCCTTTGCCTTCCTGTCGAGTTGCAAGTGGGTGGCACCTGCGAAGGGGTGGGCTTACTTGGGGTATAGCTGGATGGCCTTGCCCTTGACGCCCGCCCGGGCTGGCCCGCCGCCGACCGGGGAGCAGAGCTGGACGTGTTTCTTGAACGCGGCCAATTTCAAGGGACCCGTCGCCTACTTCCTTCCGGCGACCTGGAGCAAGATCGCGGCGGTGTTCGACTATCCCTTCGACCACGGTCGCGGTCTGGACGCCCGGCCTGGCCTGATGGAGGGCGGGGCCATGGAGATCAACACGGTCCCCTATTTCCGGGGCGCCGACGCGGCCGGAACGGTGTACACGAAGATCCCCCAGCTGACCTTTCCCGCCGACGGTCTGGGCCAGACGATTCTGGTGCGGGAGGTCAGCTATTACTCCAAGGCGGCCTTGTACGATCAGGTGCTAGAGTGGCGCTCAGGTGGACCCGCCAGCTCGGGTCGCTTCTCGGAAGACGGCCGGCATCTCGCCTCGCTCACTACCGATACCCCTGGCTTCGACCAGGGCGGCATCGCCCTGACGGGGGTCGACGGAGTCGTGAGGACCAAGGTCTATGACACATACGCTTGGGGTCTCGAGTGGCTCGCTGGTCAGGCGGACGGAGTCGGACGCTTCCCGCAGTATTTCAGACAAAACGGACCGTACCGAGAGGTCGTGGCCGAAGACGAGGTGCCCGATGAGACCGGACTCAAGACCAAGATCTTCCCCCTGGCTTCAGCCGGTGGTCCCTATGCCGCCGATCTGACCGGCGCCTGGGCCCAGCCCGGTCCGGCCTCCGAGGAGTTCTCCACGGAGTTGGCCGACGGCTCCAAGGTCACCTACCGCTGGTACCGTTTCGTCGATCAGCCGACCTTCCAGCAATACGACCTCACCGCCGACGAAAAGGCCGCATTGCAGGCCATGGTCGAGCAGATCCACACCCGCTGGGCCATCGACTCCGAGTACATGCCGCCCCCCAGCCAGGGCGACCTGGTCCGCCTGGATCCGGCCCTGATCGTCACGCCGCCTGCCGGGTTCCAGGCCGGGTATGTCCCGATCGTCGTGCGCCAGGAGGCCATCCCGCCAGGTGCGGAGCTGTTCGAACAGCTCACCTTGGATGATGTGGTCGGCCGCTATGAGCGCGACCCGGTCCTGAACGACTGGCATGGCGGCAACATCACGCAGGTGGGCGATGGGCTCCAGTGGGAGAACGACGCTGACGTGTCCTGGCCCCTGACTCCTGAGCTGCCTGACGGCAAGCTCCTGACCGACGAGCAGTGCCCCTACTTCGGATCCGATCAGGCAGACGCTTTCATCATCGTGCTGCTGCAGAACCCTGATGGTGCGTTCGTTCCCGAAGTCGCGGCCTTCCAGTTTCTTGGAGAGACGTACCTGCGCAAGTGATCGCCCTGAAGACGAGACGTTGGAGCTGCCCTTTGTCTCCATACCCTCTTGCAGGTGACCTCTTGGATGCGATCGGCTGATGGCACCTGGGGCTGGGGCCGACGTACCCCGCCGCGCCTTTGCGTGGTACCTTCCTGCTGTCGCATCTTCCCGCGGAGGTTCGCCATGGGTCGCCTGGCGTGGCTGCACATCGCGCTCGGCCTGTCCGTCGGCCTCGCCCTGGCCGGTTGCCCGGGCGGCCGCATCGCCGAGGGCGGGGACGGCGGCGGGCAGGAGGACGGCGACGCGGGGGCGGACCCCGGCCCGCCCGACGGCGACGACCCTGGCGCCCCGGACGGCGGCGCCGACGCGCAGGACGGCGCCGACCGGCAGGACGGCGTCGACGAGGGGCCCGCGCGCACCCTGGCCGAGCGGTACCCCGGGGACGTCGGCCTGGAGAGCGACCCGGCCGTGATCTGGTTCGAGGGTTTCGAGGCGGGCACGGTGGAGGCGGTCAGGGCCCGCTACGAGGACTCCAAGAACCCCGCCGGCATGTCGCTCGTGCCCGACGTCCCGGCCGGGAGCGGCGGCGCGGCCGCGATGCGCTGGACCGCCCACGACGGCGCGGACGCGACCGACCTCTACAAGCGCCTGCCGGGCGCCGCGGAGTGGTACGTGCGCTGGTACGTGAAGTACCAGCCGGGGATCCACTGGCACCACTCGGGGGTCTGGGTGGGCGGGTACAACCCGCCCTCGGACTGGCCCAGCCCGCAGGCCGGGCTCCGGCCCGCGGGCGACGATCGCTTCTCGATCTCCCTCGAGCCGGTCTACGGGGTCGGCGGCCCCGCGCCGCGTCTCGACTTCTACAACTACTGGATGGGCATGCACTCCTGGATGGCGGAGCCCTCGGGGGACACGGCCTACTACGGCAACGCGCTCGTCCACCGGACCGGGTTCACCCTGGACGAGGGCGCCTGGGTGTGCCTCGAGCTCCACGTCCGGCTGAACCCCGAACCCGCCTCGGGGGCGGGCGCGCTCCTGGAGGTGTGGAAGGGGGATGAGCCGGTCGCGCGCTTCGACGACGCGGGCCCGCTCGGCTACTGGATCCGGGACAAGTTCTGCCCGGAGGGCGCGGACGGCCCGGAGTGCACCGACTACCCGGCGCCCGCGGACACCCGGCTCGACCTGCGGCTGCGCTCCAGCCTGGCGCTCGAGCTCAACGCCTTCTGGCCGCAGAACTACATCACCGACGGCCCCCCGGGCTGGCTGCAGTTCGACCACATGGTGATCGCCAGGGAGCGCATCGGCTGCCTGCGCTGAGCCCCGTCGTGGCGCCGCGTCACCGGGGCTCGGCTCGATCGCGCGCCGGCCGGCAGGCCGGGAGGGCATCCACCGCGGCCAGTGACGGAGCCCCAGCCCTCCAGACCGTCGGGACAGCGGTCCGGACCTGCCCCAGGAAGTCGCAGTAGGGCGCAGAGAACGTCGCCAGATCGATCTCGGCGACCTCCCCGAGCTCCGAGCCGGCCCACAGGCGCTCACCCGATTCGGCCAGCCAGCGCACCGGACCGTGGAGGTAGCGCATGACGAGGTTGGCCCCGTCCGAGAGCTGCCAGAGGCCGAGCCTGCCGTCCGCGAAGCCGACGGCGAGGGTGCCGCGGGGCAAGGCCAACAGGCTGGTCACCTGGCTGCTCGGACTGGCTTCGAGGACGAAGGGGATCTCCGCGCCCGCGGGCCAGGAGTGGCGCGTCACCCCCCCGTCGGTGTGGCCGACCAGCACCTCCAGGACGCGCCCGCCCTCGACCCTCAGGGCCATCGCGCCGGACCCCGGCGTCTCCGGCCAGGCCAGGGACAGGAGCTCGGCCAGCCAGGTCCGCGACCAGCTGCCTGGACGGCCGTCCGCGACCCGCCACAGGCGCAGGCTGGCATCCTCGCCCACGCTGGCCAGCCAGGCGCCATCCGCGGAGAAGTCCACCGCGGCCACCTGGCGCTTGAGGTGGCCGACCAGTCGCCGCGCGGCGCGCGTGTCGAGGTCCACCAGGTAGGCACTGCCATCGCCGGCGCCCACGGCGAGCAGCCTGTGGCCCGGGTGGAAGGCCAGGCCGAAGGGCTGCGCGTCCGGGCTCGTCCAGACCAGCTCGAACTCCTGCCGCATGGGCTCCCAGAGCCAGACCCCGCGGTCGCCCGTGGCGGCCACATGTCCCCCGCGCCCATCGGCCACCAGCAGGTGCAGGCTGTCTTCCGGGCCCCGGAGCAGGCCCAGGCGTCGCCCGCGGCCCGCCTCCCAGCGTCCCTGCCGGCCGTCGAGCAGCAACCCGAACAGGCTCCCATCGGGCAGGAAGCCGATGTGCCCGATGTCCTGCTCCCGCAGGGTGAGCCGCAGCGCGCCGGACTCGGCATCGAACAGGCGGGCGCGCCGATCACCGCCGCGGACGACCCAGGTCCGGCCGTCCGGGCTGAGGCGGGCAGGCTGGATGCCGATCCGATCGGACGAGCCGCCCAGGATCCAGCGCTGGGCGCCGCGCCCGAGATCCCAGCAGCGCAGGACTCCGGCCCCTTGGCTGAGGAGGGTCTGCGGATCGCGGCCGAAGACGACGTGGTCCACAGGGCCTGCGTGGCTGAGCTCCGCCACCCGCACCCCGCTGGCCGCGTCCCACAGCAGGATCCGCCCCGCGCCGTCGCCGGTCGCGATGCGCGTGCCGTCCGGACTGCAGGCCACCGAGTTCAGCGGCTGCCGGTGGGGTGGCGGACCCTCGGCGGCCCGCATGGGTGCGGTGAGCCCCACCCGGACGACGTGGTCGTAGCCTGTCGAGGCGACGCGCGTCCCCGAGGGATCGAAGACCGCGTCCATCAAGCTGTTCGCGTGCCGCGCGAGCACCCCGAGCGGACGGCCCTCCGCGGCGTCCCACAGCCTCAGCGTGCGGTCGAACGAGGCCGAGAGGAGGCGCGCGCCGTCGGGCGAGAACCGCACTGCCATGACGTTGTCCTGGTGGCCCTCGAGGCAGCGGCGCTGCTCGCCTGTGTCCGGCGCCCACAGCCGCACGCTCCGGTCCAGCGAGGCGCTGGCCAGCGTGTCACCGTCCGGAGAGTAGTCCAGGGCCTGGATGGCCCGGGTGTGTCCCGTGAGGACGCGCTCCGGCTGCCCGGCGCCCGGGTGCCAGATCTCGATCTCGCCCGTGGCGCGGCCCACGGCCACGCGCCCGCCGCGCGGGGCGAAGGTCGCGCACCAGGCGCCACTGGAGCCCGGAATCACCACCGCGGGCGCCTCTCCGGACAGGCTCCAGACGCGCACGGTGTGGTCGGCGGAGGCCGAGACGAGTGCCCTCCCCTGTCGATCGAATTCCACCGTCCAGACCTCGCCGGCGTGGCCCTCGAGGGTCCGAAGGCGCCCGCCGCGCCGCGGATCCCAGAGGATCACCGTGCCGTCCGCGGAGCCCGAGGCCAGCACGCGCCCGTCGGGCGAGAAGGCCACCGCGTTGACGTAGTCCGCATGGCCCCGAAGCGCGTGTTCCAGGCGCCGGGTCCGGCTGTCCAGCAAGCGCACCACGCGGTCCTCTCCCCCCACGGCCAGCAGCGCGCCGTCGTGAGACCAGGCCAGGGCGTACATGGCATCGCCGAACTCGCTCGACCACAGGGTCGAATCCTGCTGGAGCCGACTCCACAGCAGGCGGGCAGAAGGCGAGTCCGAGATCTCCAGCGCCGAACGCAACCGCGACCGGGCCTCGAGCGGATCCCCGCGGAGCGCGGCGGCGCGGGCGGCCTCCTCGTGGGCCTGCGCCAGGCGGAGGCTGGCCTCGGCCTCGGCTCCGAGGGCACGATCGCGCTCTGCGCCCACCCGCAGGTAGGCGAGGACGCCGGTCGCCAGAAGCGCCACCAGCGCCGCCGCGAGCACGACCAGGGGCGCCTTGTGGCGGGCGGCGAACCGCCCCAGCAGGTTCCAGACGGAGTAGGCGTGGGCGCGTACCCGGCCGCCGGTCAGGAAGGCCTCCACCTCGTGGGCGAGCTCGCGAGCGCCGGCGTAGCGTCGTCCCGGATCTCGCTGGAGCGCCTTGTCGGTCACCGACGCCAGCTCGGGAGGCGCCGCCGGGCAGCGGGCCAGCACGGGTGCGGGGCTCTCCCGCATGACCCGCCCGAGAACCTCGAAGGCCGTCGCGCCCGTGAAGGGCGGTTCGCCGGTCAGGATGTGGTGCAGCACCGCGCCCAGGCACCAGACGTCGGAGCGTTCGTCGATGGCCTCCAGGCGACCCTCGGCCTGCTCCGGGCTCATGTAGGCGGGTGTGCCGAGGGCCGAGCCATCGAGGGTCCTGCAGCCCGCGGTGTCCTGCACCTCGCGGATGCCGCGGATCACCTCCTGCCCGCGGATGTCCATCTGCCCGCGCACCCTGGCCAGGCCCCAGTCCAGCACCACCGTCTCGCCGAACTCGCCCAGCATGACGTTCTCGGGCTTGATGTCCCTGTGCACCACACCGCGGGAGTGCGCGTAGGCCATGGTCTGGCACAGGTCGACGAAGTGGCCCAGCAGCCGGAGACGCTCCCCGAGCCCGCTGCACTCCGCCAGCGCGGCACCGAGGGTCCGCCCGCGCACGACCCGCATGGTGTAGTAGAAGGTCCCGTCCCTCCGACGCCCGAGCTCGTGGACCGGCACGATGCCGGGGTGCTCGAGCTGTCCGGTGACGCGGGCCTCGCGGAGGAACCGGACGAGGGCGGCGGTCAGGGTCGGGGCCGAGCCGGCGGGCTGGGGTTGCTGCGGCCCGCCGGGGTGGAGGAGCTCCTTGATGGCGACCTCCCGGCCCAGGTGCTCGTCCACGGCCAGGAGCACCCGGCCGATGCCTCCGCGCCCCAGCTCCCGGTTGTCCTCAGACAGGCGGTAGCGACCGGGCTGCTCCAGGGTGACCGCCTCCGACTGGCCAGAGGTCGGCTCGGGGGCGAGGCCGGCGGGCTCCGCCGGCTTGGAGCCGGCGGGGCCGAGGATCAGAGAACCCCCGAGGCTGGCCTCGACGGCCTGACCGCCACCGAAGGTCTCCAGGGCCCGGCGCTCATCGCCCGCGTGCGCTCGAATGGACTCGTCGATCAGGCGCTCGAGGAGCTCCTGTTTCTCGGGGGTCAACAGCCCCAGCCGGGTGAGCCGCGCGCCGACGCCCAGGCCCCGCTCGGCCGCCCAGGCAGAGGCCGCAGCCATGGCCTGCCCGGGCTGCGCCAGGCCGAGCTGGACCGCCATCACGGCGAACAGCAGCTCGCGTTCCGCACCCACTCAGGATGCCTCAGACGGTTGTGGGGGTGGACCCCTGCGCGCGATGCGCCCGAGGCTCATCCGGCCTCCTACGGGAGTAGTACCCGCACGGCCGCGGGCCTGTCAATCGCGGGCGCGGATCGACGGCCCGGGGGCGAGGCCCGGCCATCTCCTGGAGGTGTCGCTCGGGATCTCACCGGTAGCGGAGGAGAGCGCTTGCCGCGCGCCCCCGCCGGTGCTCTCATGCACCCGTCGACCCCGCGCGGAGGTCCCATGCCCGACCCGAAGGACGACCGCCTCGAACGGTTCACCGCCACGCTCCGCGAGGCCCCGGCCCCCGGGCCGGGCGCCGGGCTCGGCAGGTTCGCCCGGCTGCTGCGCGGCGGCCTGGGCCTGGCCCGCAGCGTCGCCGGCCGGCGCGGCGACGAAGGCCCCACGGAGAAGGAGCTCGCGAAGATCGAGGCCCTGGTCACCCGGCTGGGCGCGCTCAAGGGGCTGCCCATGAAGATGGGCCAGATCATGAGCTACCTCGAGCTCGACCTGCCCGAGGAGTCGCGCAGGATCCTCGGCCTGCTGCAGACCCAGTCGCCGGCCACGGCCTTCGACCGGGTGGAGGCGATCCTGCGCGAGGACCTCGGGGCGCGGGCCGAGGCGCTGCTCGCGGGCCTCGACCGGACCCCGGCGTCGGTGGCCTCCATCGGCCAGGTGCACCGCGGCCGCCTGCCGGACGGCGCGGAGGTGGCGGTCAAGGTGCGGCACCCGGACATCGAGGCGGCCATCCGCTCCGACTTCCGCTCCGCCAGGGTGGGCGTGACGTTCGCCGCCGCGCTGATGCCCGGGATGGGCGCCACGGCCAAGGACTTCGCGGCCGAGATGGAGGCCCGGCTGCTCGAGGAGTGCGACTACGCGCTCGAGGCCACGCGCCAGGAGCGGTTCGCGGCGCTCCACGCCGGCCACCCGGTGATCGTGGTGCCCGCGGTGCACCGGGCCTTCTCGGGCCCGCGGGTCCTCACCAGCGCGTGGGAGGAGGGCGCGGACCTCGAGGCGTTCCGGGCCCGCGCGAGCCAGGCCGAGCGGGACCGCGCCGGCGCGGCCCTGTTCGAGCTGTACATCGGCACGCTCTACCGCCACGGGCTGTTCCACGCGGACCCGCACCCGGGCAACTACCGCTTCCGGCCGGACGGCCGGGTGGTGGTGTTCGACTACGGCTGCGTCCGCGAGTTCGAGCCCGACGTGGCCGCCGCCTTCGTGGCCCTGGCCGAGGCCGTGCGGGCGGACGACCGGGCGCGCATCACGGCCGCCCTGTGGGGGCTGGGCGCGGCGCCCTCGGCGAACGACGCGGCCTACGCGCACCTGCGCGGCCTGCTGCGCTCTTTCTTCGGGCCGATGCTCGTCACAGGCCCGCACCGCATCGAGGGGCGCATCGTGGTCGACGCGCGGCGCTTGATGCGCGACAAGCTGGCGATCGCTCGGCTCCGGCTGCCGGGCCGCCTGGTGTTCCTGTTCCGCATCCGCTTCGGGCTGTTCGCCGTGCTCTCCAGGCTCGGGTCGGTGAACGACTGGGCCGCGCTGGAGCAGGGCTTCGCGCGCCAGCTCGGGCCGCGCACCACCAGCTAGCCAGCGCGGTGTACAATACCCCGGCCGGCGGGCGGCGGGCCCCGGGAGGCAGCGAGGCGGTGGACATGCGAGCCATGACCTGGTCGCTCCTGGTGATCGTCGCCATCGTGGCGTGGCCAGAGGAGGCGCACGTGAACCCAGACTCCGCCGAGCCGGTCCGGGGCCAGCTGCACGCCGAGTACAAGCCGGGCTACCTCACCGACGTGGTGGTGCCGGGCGACCCGGTGCAGGAGCTCCAGGTCGCGGGCTTCACCGGCGCCGAGGCGGCCCTGCGCTTCTGTGCGGAGGGCTTCCGCGGCGCCGCTCCGGTGTTCCAGGAGACGCTGCGGCGCGGCGACAGCGTGTCGTTCGCCGGCGCGAGCCACGTGGTCTTCTACCACCGC
>Ga0116143_10006520_pt1 | contig 10135 bp, 12 predicted proteins | sample AD_UKC034_MetaG_FD_89745 | JGI IMG/M metagenome (GOLD analysis project Ga0116143, IMG submission 89745) | Active sludge microbial communities of municipal wastewater-treating anaerobic digesters from USA - AD_UKC034_MetaG | ecosystem: Engineered > Bioreactor > Anaerobic > Digestate | place: USA...
CTATCTCATACAGATATAACAGCCCCGCCAGAAATCCAAGAAAGATTGCAAGCCCTCCCAGCCTTGGTGTCGGAACCTTATGTACTCTCCTGCCGTCTTTTGGCACATCTATGGCACCCATGTGCTTAGCCAGTCTTATCATCAGCGGTGTGGCTGCAAAAGAAACCAACAAAGCTATCAAGAACGCAATAATGCTTCTTGTCATCTAATCACCCCAACATCACCAGTTTACTAATGGACAAACACCGTACTAATATTTTACATCAGGTCAAATTCAATGTCAAAGTGTTAAACTTATTTTCTCCATTATGTACTGAAAATAAAACTATTTGATATGTAAAAATATCAGATTCTTCGCTGCGCTCAGAATGACAAAACAACTAAAATGCATACAGGAGCAAACTGTATTGTAAAAACATCGGATTCTTCGCTGCGCTCTGAATAACTCTCCATATATCGCAGCTTCAAAGCCCTGCACCAATTCTCGTATCTCGTGTCTGATACTTAGTATCCCAATTCATCGCTTAATGAATCATCATCCTCTATCCATTTGCTTACTTCAATTGCCCTGTATCTGTCCGCGGTATCCCTTATAATCACTCTCTCTATACCGGCATTTAATATCAGCCTTTTGCACATGGAACAGGAGTTTGCGTCTAAAACATATTCACCGGATTCCATGTCCTTTCCCACCAGGTATAATGTAGACCCTATCATATCCCGCCTGCTTGCCGATATTATGCAATTGGCCTCAGCATGCACACTCCTGCATTTTTCATAATTCTGCCCTCTTGGAATATTCAGCTTCTGCCTAATGCAATAGCCCAGGTCACAGCAGTTCTCTCTGGCTCTAGGCGCTCCGCTGTAGCCTGTGGATATTATTTCATCATGCTTTACTATAATAGCTCCGTAATTTCTCCTAAGGCATGTTCCCCGTTCCAATACCGTCTCTGCAATATCCAGATAGTAATTGTATTTGTCCCTTCTATCCATACCTTCCTCCCCTTTACTGCTATCAGCAAACTTATTTACAAATGCATCAGCAAACTTCTTTACAATTGCATCAGCAAACTTATTTATTTTGTACCGAAAAGCCTGTCTCCCGCATCCCCCAGTCCGGGCACTATGTATCCGTGGTCATTAAGCCTCTCATCCACTGCAGCCACATATATCTCAACATCAGGATGAGCCTCCACAACAGCTTTTATGCCTTCGGGAGCAGCTATAAGATTCACAAGCTTTATGCTCTTTGCCCCTCTGTCTTTAAGAAATGTTATTGCTGCCGAAGCAGAGCCCCCGGTAGCCAGCATCGGATCAACGACAATAAGGTCCCTTTCCGCCACATCTGAAGGAAGCTTGCAGTAATATTCAACAGGCATCAATGTTTCGGGATCCCTGTAAAGTCCTATATGACCGACCTTTGCTGCCGGAATCAGCTTCAGCATACCGTCCACCATTCCCAAGCCGGCCCTTAATATCGGCACTATCCCAAGCTTTTTGCCTGCGATAACTCTGGATTTTGTCCTGCATATAGGAGTATCAATCTCTGTTTCTTCAAGCGTAAGATTTCTTGTTACCTCATAACCCATAAGCAAAGCCAGTTCCTCAACCAATTCCCTGAACTCCTTCACTCCTGTGTTCTTATCCCTCAGCAGCGTAAGCTTATGCTGTATAAGCGGATGTTCCATAACCGTAACATTCTTGTACTGCTCCACGTTAATTCCTCCTATATTTTTCCTCTATCTTTGCTATTTTCTCGACTCTTCTGCCGTGCCTTCCACCCTGGAATTCAGAGTTCAGCCATGTATCAACTATCATCTTGGCCAATCCCGGCCCTATTACCCTTTCTCCAAGGGCAAGTACATTGGCATCGTTATGTTCTCTGGATGCTTTTGCAGAAAAGCAATCTCCGCACAGCGCGGCTCTGACTCCTGGTATCTTGTTTGCGGATATTGAAATACCTATCCCCGTTCCGCAGCAGATTATGCCCTTGTCATACTCGCCCCGGGCAACTGCTTCTCCCACTGCCTGTCCAATATCAGGATAATCTACCGACTCTGTGGTGAAACATCCAAAATCAACAAAATCAATATTTTTTTCCTTCAAATGCTTCATTATCTCGTCCTTCAGCAAAAAACCTCCATGATCACTTCCGATGGCAATTTTCAAATTAGTATTCCCCTTTCTCTTTAAGCTTATTTATCAACGCTGCAATGTATCTGTTGATTTTGTCGCGGCAATTCATATATATATCCAAATCCCCGCCAAAAGGGTCTTCAATATCTCCGCTGTCTTCTGCCCCTATATATTCCGCCAGGGTATAAGTCTTAAAAGCAATATCCGGCCTGAACCTGAGCAAACTCTTCTTATGAGAGGCAGTCATAGTAAGTATCACGTCTGCCTTGTCAATAATATCATTATTTATAAGGCTGGAGGAATGCCCGGATAAATCAATGCCCAAGGCTTCAAGAGCCTGTATGGCATTATGGGATGCCGGCATACCGGGAAAAGCCGAGGTGCCGGCTGAGCTTGCATCATATTCCCCTGCCAGTCCCGACTCAAGGAGTGAATGCCTGAAAAGTGCTTCAGCCATGCTGCTTCTGCATGTATTGCCAGTGCAAACGAACAAAATCCTTTTCATATCTACACCTCAATAATATTAAAGCCCGCCGCTTTTTTCATCCTGTTCATTACGGCCATACCCATATGACTTTCATCAAAGGCTTCCGCAAATATTATATCTACCCCTATTTTATCAAATTCCCTGAGCTTTTCAAAAATATTCGACGCAATAACCCTTACATCCGATCTGCTTCCCAATGAAAGCACCCTGCAATCCTTATAATAGCCTGCAGTCTCATCAGAGGCCAGTACTCCGACCTTCATGCCCCCGGCCGAATATTCCGCCGCCAGCTCCTGTATTTTCTTTTTTATATTGTCTAATTCCCCTTTTACAATAATCATTTCCGCATCCGGGGCATAGTGAGTGTATTTCATCCCCGGAGCCCTTGGAATCTCCTTGTCCCCTACCTGTCCCCCGCTGACCCTTACAGGGCCCAGTACATTTTCAAGCTCTTCCAGAGTCAGGCCTCCGGGCCTCAAAACCACAGGCACATCTCCGGTCATATCCAGAATTGTTGATTCCACGCCCACCTGGCTTTTGCCTCCGCACAATATCATATTCACTTTGCCCCTCATATCCGCAATCACATGCTCGGGAGTCGTAGGGCTTGGTTTTCCGGAAATATTTGCACTGGGTGCTGCGATGGGCAGTCCGGCTCTTTCAATAAGCTCCAAGGCGATCCTGTTGTCGGGCATCCTTACTGCAATAGTATCCATGCCCGCAGTCACCTCGTCGGGTACCTTGCCGGACTTCTTAAAAATCAATGTCAGGGGCCCCGGCCAGTATTTATCAATAAGCAGCCCGGTTCCGGCCTTCAGATGGCTTCCGATGAGATATAGAAGCATATTCATAGAGGAAACGTGGGCAATAAGGGGATTGTCACTAGGCCTCCCTTTTGCGGCAAAAATCTTTTTCACCGCTTCCCCCGACAGGGCATTGGCTCCCAGGCCGTATACCGTTTCGGTGGGAAAAACCACAGTGCCGTTGTTCCTTATTATCTCAGCAGCTTTGTCAATTATATCAAAATCAATATCGTTTTCGTCAAGAAAAAAAACTTCCGTATCCAAAGCGGCTCCTCCAAAAAAAATGTGCTTTTATGCCCAAATACATAATAGCACAGCAGATTGTCATATACAACTTTTAGAATTCATATTCAGAGGTTGGTTGATATAATTATTCCGCACATTATGCCGATAATCATGCCTATTGTAGAAATCCTTCCTTTGTAGATGTTCTGAGTTTTCGGCATCAGTTCCCCGCAGGTTATATACAGCATAGCACCCCCCGCAAAGCTCAGGCACAAGCATATGAAAGTATGTGATATTTCTCCCAGCAATTCTCCTACAAAGGCTCCAAAGCCCATGGGTATCCCCGCAAGCACTGTATAAAACAATATCTTAAGCCTGTTGATACCTCCCATTTTAAGCGGTGCTGCCATTGCAACGCCCTCCGGCATATCATGGAGGCCTATTACAATAGCAAGGCCCAAGCCCAGATAGTCACTGGCAGCAAAACCGGATCCCACAGCAAGCCCCTCGGGGAAGTTATGTACGGCAATTCCTATGCCAAGCAGTATTCCGCTTCTTACAAAGTCAAAATCACTGCTGAATTTCTGGCTTACCCTTTCCGGAATGAACTGCTCTATTACCAGAATCATCCCCACTCCCAGCACTATACCCAAAAGGCTGAGGGATACGCCCCCCATTCCGAAGGCTTCAGGAAGCAGGTCGAAGCACACAACAGATATCATAATACCGCTGGTAAATCCGAGAAGAACTGCCATGAACCTTTTTGTAGGGTTCCCAAGAAATATTGTCAACATACCGCCAAGGCCGGTACCTATCATACCGCATAAAAATCCTATGCAGGTAACAGCAAAAAGCCTGCTCACACTATAGCCTCCAATTCTACATCTTCCATAAATGTATATTCAGAAAAGAAGATTATAGAACAATGAGACATGAGGACGGGAAGGGACACGGGGACGTTTCTCCTGTCCCGCTTTCAGCGGGACAGGAGAAACGTCCCCGTGTCCCGTGCCATTATTCCGTGCCTTTAAGCTTTTCTGCCTGTGCGCTTGTTATAAGCGCATCTATCATTTCGTCCAGGTCCCCGTCCATAAAAGAATCCAACTGATACAGTGTCAGTCCAATTCTGTGATCGGTAACCCTTCCCTGAGGAAAATTGTATGTCCTGATTCTTTCGCTTCTGTCCCCGGTGCCTACCTGGCTCTTCCTGTCGTTTGCTATCTCGGCATTATGCCTTTCGATTTCCAGGTCCAGCAGCCTGGACTTCAATATCTTTATGGCCTTTTCCTTATTCTTAAGCTGCGACTTCTCATCCTGGCAGGACACAACGATCCCCGTAGGCAGGTGTGTCACCCGTACGGCACTGTCCGTGGTGTTTACGCTCTGTCCTCCGTGTCCGCTGGAACGGAACACATCTATCCTCAGATCGTTTATGTTTATTTCCACGTCTACGTCTTCCGCTTCCGGAAGCACCGCAACAGTTGAGGTTGAAGTATGAATCCTGCCGCCGGCCTCAGTAGTGGGAATCCTCTGCACCCTGTGGGCGCCGCTTTCATATTTGAGCCTGCTGTATGCGCCCTTTCCCTCTATTTCAAATATGACTTCCTTATAACCGCCTATATCCGTGGGATTGGAGCTTAGCATTTCAACCTTCCAGCCCACTCTTTCAGCATATCGCATATACATCCTCAGCAGGTCTCCGGCAAACAGCGCAGCTTCTTCCCCTCCGGCAGCACCTCTTATTTCAACAATTACGTTCTTTTCATCATTGGGATCCTTCGGGAGCAGAAGTATCTTAAGCTCTTCTTCCAGCTTTTCCTGCTTCTCCTCCAGCTCCGCCAGCTCAAGCCTTACCATTTCTTCAAAATCCTTGTCGGACTTATCCAGAAGCATTTCTTTTGAATCTTCGATCTCCTTCAACACGGATTTGTATTCCCTGAACTTCTCAACAATGGGCTCAAGGCTTGCATGCTCTTTCATAAGCTTCTGCCAGACGCATTGTTCGGCAATCACTTCAGGGTCACTTATCTTATGGCTTAAATCCTCATATTTCTCTTCAATAGATTCCAGTTTGTCAAGCATCCTATCACTCTCCAAATATTGTTTTGCGCCCCCAGACGCATCTATCAAAACCTGAAAGATCCTTCTCTATATTTACAACATAATAATGACCGCTCTCCTCCATTATATTTTTCACCTTGCCCCCCTGATCATATCCGACCTCAAAGGCAAGTATCCCGTTAGTTTTCAGGAATTCTGCGCTGTCATTCACAATTCTTCTATAGTATACAAGCCCGTCTTTGCCGCCGTCAAGAGCCAAATGAGGCTCATAGCACCTGACGTTTGCATCCAGATTTTTAATGGCCTCACTTTCTATATAAGGAGGATTGGACACAATAACATCTGTGTTGCCTATCAGCCCTTCCCCCCCGATATTCTCAAACAAATCACTCTTAATTACTCTTATTCTGCCCTCAAGGCCGTATCTTGCCGCATTGATTCTGCAGCAATCAAGGGCACTATCGGAGATATCCGCCGCCCACACCCTTGCGTCCGGTATGTTCATCGCAAGGCTTACAGCTATCGCACCGCTGCCGGTGCACATATCTATTATATTCGGTTTTTTCATTCCGGCGGCCTTCTCAATTACCTTTTCCACAACTGTTTCGGTATCGGCACGGGGTATCAGAACCCCTTCCCCTATATACAGCTCAAAGCCCATAAACTCCTGCCTGCCTATAATGTACTGTACCGGCTTGCCTTTGCATCTTTCATCAATAAGGTTCATGTACATATCGGCAGTCTTTTCGTCAATAACATATCCGGATTGTGTCAGGAGCTTTACTCTGTCAAAATCCATGCCGGATTGCTTCAGTACATGCAGAAGCAGCAACTCCGCATCAAGCACCGGGGTATTTGAACCCCTGCTCTCCGAAAGCTTATGAGCTGCCTTTTTTAATGATTCCCTAATGCTCCCCACTACCAATTATCCGCCTCCGGGTCAGGTACAAGAACATTCTTCAAAGCTTCAACCGCCACTTCTATCTGCTTGTCGTCCGGCTCCCTGGTGGTCAGCTTCTGCAGCCACATTCCCGGAGTGGATACGATGCAGGAAAGCTTGCTCTCACTCTTGCCCGCCCATTTTATTATCTCATAGGATATTCCGGCTACTATCGGTATCAGCAAAATCCTTATAACAAGCCGCATTAATAACCCCGACCATCTGAACAATGAAAAGAGGAGTATGCTTACTATCATTACTATAAAAAGAAAGCTGGTTCCGCACCTGGGGTGAAGCCTGCCGTACTTTCTCACGTTTTCCACGGTCAGTTCTTCTCCGTGCTCATAGCAGAATATGCTTTTGTGCTCCGCTCCGTGATACTCAAATACTCTCCTGATATCCTTCATTCCGGATATGGCAAGAATATAACCCAGGAAAATAGCTATTCTTACTATACCCTCAATTCCGTTAAGTATAAGGGTATTGCCGGTATAAGCCTTTAATACGCCGACCAGTACGGTAGGAAGCAATATAAAAAGGACTACCGAGAACACAACTGAAATAACAACGGATATCCATATTATGTTTTTCTCAAGGAATTCATCAAGCTTGGAGGGTTTTTTCTTCTCCTCCTCTTCCACATCGACAAATTCGGAGGAATACAAGAGGGCATTGACCCCCAGCACCAATGAATCCACAAATGTGAATATGCCTCGGATTATAGGTATCTTGGATATTTTCTTCCTATTACTCTTCAGCTTTTCCTTTTTCACTACTATTTCACCGTCAGGCTTCCGCACGGCAATGGCAATATCCTCGGCGCCCTTCATCATTACGCCTTCAATAACCGCCTGGCCTCCTACGGCTTTTGGCTTAATATTCATAAATTTCTACCTTTCACTTTTTTTCGGGGAGACAGGGGGACGGGACAGGGGGGACGTTGACGGGACATGGGGACGTTTCGCCTGTCCCGGAGGGACACGTGAAACGTCCCCGTGTCCCGTCCCCGTGTCTCCCCATGTCTCACTTTTTTCCCGGCACCTCGTGGCACTTTCTGCACCTGGCTTCGTAGCTTTCCTTGGCTCCTACCAGTATAATGGGATCATCATAGGACGCCGGCTTCCCGTTTATCATCCTCTGGGTCCTGGTGGCCGGGTTGCCGCACTTGATGCATATAGCCTGAATCTTGTCCGCAAATTCCGCAACGGACATAAGCTCCGGAGTAGGGCTAAAGGGCTCTCCCCTGAAATTCTGGTCAAGTCCCGCCGCAATTACGCGTTTTCCTTCATCGGCCAATTTGACGCACAAATCCACTACACCCTTATCAAAGAACTGCACTTCATCTATGGCTATGACAAGAGCGTCATCTTCTATATACTTCTTAATGTCCTCGGAACCGGAAACCTTGATTGCTTCGATCTTGATTCCGTTATGGGACACCACATGATCAACCCCATAACGGTCATCAATACTGTGCTTGAATACCTGGACCTTTTGTCTTGCAATTCTCGCCCTGTTGATTCTTCGAATCAACTCCTCGCTTTTGCCGCTGAACATAGGCCCTACAATTACTTCTATCCATCCGTGATTTTTCGGCCCATACATAATTCAATCCGACCCCCATATGAAATTAGAGGTTAAAGAAAGCTTTAACCTCTATTAATTATTCTTCTTTGTTTTCTTCTTTATTCAAGTTGAATCTCTTCTTGAACCTGTCAACACGTCCGCCTGTATCTACAAGCTTCTGCTTTCCTGTAAAGAAAGGATGACATTTGGAACAAATTTCTACTTTTATTTCTTTTTTTACTGAGCCTGTCTCGAATGTTTCCCCGCAAGCACATTTAACTGTTGCAGTTCCATATTTTGGATGTATTCCTTCTTTCAATCTATTCACCTCTTTCTTTATGGATTACATCTGCAAGTATATATTTTAACACAGTATTTTATACTTGGCAATTATTTTTTAGTCTCTGAAATTTGCATATTTTATTGCTTCAATGAATTCCTCATTGATCCTGGTATGGACAAGCTTGTTTATCAAATACTCCGCAACTTCGCTGCTGGAACCGCTGCTGAAGGCTTTCCTTATAGTCATAATGGTTTCGTATTCCTTTGGAGTCAGAAGCATTTCTTCCCTTCTGGTACCGGAACGGTTCATATCTATTGCAGGGAATATTCTCTTCTCCGAAAGCTTTCTGTCCAAATGTACCTCCATGTTGCCCGTACCCTTGAATTCTTCATATATCACATCGTCCATCCTGCTTCCGGTATCCACAAGGGCAGTCGCAAGTATAGTCAGGCTGCCGCCTTCTTCTATATTCCTGGCAGCTCCGAAAAACTTCTTGGGCTTGTATAAAGCTCCGGGATCAAGCCCTCCTGAAAGAGTCCTTCCGGTAGGTGCGATGGTCAGATTATATGCCCTTGCCAATCTTGTGATACTGTCCAGGAGAATAACCACATCCTTCTTCTGCTCGACAAGGCGCTTTGCCCTTTCCAGCACCATCTCGGCAACCTTGCAGTGGTTTTCCGGCATTTCGTCAAAGGTGGAATATATCACGTCGCCGTTGATGGATCTCTTCATGTCGGTTACTTCCTCCGGCCTCTCATCTATCAACAAAACTATTAATTCGATTTTAGGATAATTTGCTGTAATACTGTTGGCGATTTTTTTTAAAAGAATTGTTTTTCCTGCTTTCGGAGGTGATACTATCATGCCTCTCTGCCCCATACCTATAGGTGCGAGGAGATCAATAATTCTTGTCGACAAATCTTTAGGATTGCTTTCCAAAACTATTTTTCTGTTGGGAAATATAGGAGTGAGATCCTCGAAATATGGCCTTCTGATTACACTTTCAGGATTATCCCCATTAACTCCCTGCACATACAGAAGTGCCGGAAATTTCTCTCCTTCCTTGGGAGCCCTGGTTATTCCTGTTATCCTGTCGCCGGTTCTCAAATTGAATCGCCTGATTTGGGATGGAGATATGTATGTGTCTCTGTCCCCCGACTGGTAATTATCCGACCTGAGAAAGCCAAAACCGTCGGGAAGTATCTCAAGTATGCCGTCAGCCCTGCCGCCCTTTTCAATATCCTTGCTTTCCAGGAATTTCTTTTCTTCATCGCTTAAAGGCTTTTCCGAAGTATCTCTTTTGATAGGCATTTCTTCTTCAGGCTTTTCCTCTTTTGGAGGGGGCGGAATTATTCCCTGGGCTATTTTTGCCTCTTGGATTCTTTTCAATATCTCGTTTACCAGCTCATCCTTCCTGAGCTTGTAATAGCTCTTGATGTCCATGGACTTCGCAAGCTCCCTAAGCTCAGTCATGCTTTTTTCCATTAATTCGTTCAATCCTGCCATCACCTCTTAATAATTATTTCCAGTTATCGCTAAATAATACATCAGCTGGCTTGTAAAAATCAGGCACGGGCAAAAAACCACACCCGTGCCTCTGTTTATCCCTCAAGCACCTTGATAAGCTCCTGCAG
>Ga0116143_10006527_pt1 | contig 10126 bp, 8 predicted proteins | sample AD_UKC034_MetaG_FD_89745 | JGI IMG/M metagenome (GOLD analysis project Ga0116143, IMG submission 89745) | Active sludge microbial communities of municipal wastewater-treating anaerobic digesters from USA - AD_UKC034_MetaG | ecosystem: Engineered > Bioreactor > Anaerobic > Digestate | place: USA...
CACCCAGTAGCGCAGGCAGTCCAGGATGAAGTTGCGGACGATCGGGTGGTTGCAGTTGAAGGTGTTGCCGCAGCCCGAGAGGTTGCGGTATTTCCGGCGATCGTCGTCGAGCATGTAGTAGATCGAGTTGTCGATGCCGCGGAAGCAGAGGGTGGGGCCCATCTCGTCGCCCTCTGCGGTGTGGTTGATCACAACGTCGAGGATCACCTCGATGCCCGCTCGGTGGAGCGCGTCCACCATCGCCCTGAACTCATCCACCTGTTCGCCGGTGCTCCCGGCGTGCGAATAGCGCCCGCGCGGTGCGAAGAAGGAGATTGTGCTGTAGCCCCAGTAGTTCCTGAGCTTCTCGCCGGTGAGCGGGTTCACGTTGATCGGCTCGTCCTCGTCAAACTCCATTATGGGCATGAGCTCCACCGCGGTGACGCCCAGCTCCTTCAAATACGGTATCTTCTCCGTGAGGCCGATGAAGGTGCCCCCGCGCGCCGTGCCGGACGAACCGTGGCAGGTGAAGCCCTTCACGTGCAGCTCGTATATCACCGATTCGCTGAACGGGACGCCGAGGGGAGGCGCGGTGCCGTCGTCGGAGAGGTCCGTCACGATGCAGCGCGGCGCGCCCGGGGCGCTGTCCAGCGTGGAGAAGGAGTCGGCGCCTTCCGGGGACGCGGGATCGAAGCCGCGCGCGTCGGAGAGCTTCCACTGGAAATTGCCGGTAACGGCCCTGGCATGGGGATCCAGAATGAGCTTGTGTTTGTTGAAGCGATGGCCTTCCGGCGGAGCGTAGGGGCCGTCGATCCTGTATGCGTAGAGCTGGCCTTCCTTCACGCCCTCCACGCGGATGTGCCAGATATCGCCGGTCCTGTTGTTTCGCGGGTCGAGGGGAATCTCGGTAAAGGTGGAGCCGGGCGCTGAAGAGTCGAAGAGGACCAGCGTGACCGCCGTGGCGTGCCTGCTGAAGATCGCGAACTGGGCGCCGCGGTCGTCCGGCGTGGCGCCGTAGGGCACGGGAAGGCCCGGCAGTGTGACGGGGAAGGGCATCTATTTCGCCGTGACCTTCGCGGACAATCTGAGCTTCACGACGTCTTTCGCCCGGTCGTTGGTGTACACGTACACCCGTTTCACGAGGTCCCTCGGTTCCGTTCCGGTGCTCAATGTCACTTCAATCTTTCCCTCGCCGCCGGCGGGGATCTCCTTCCTGCTGAGCAGGGTGGAGGCGCAGCCTCACCCGGCCTCGATCTTCTTGATGACGAGCGTCCCGGTCCCGGCGTTCCGGAACGTGAAGACGTGCTTCAGATCCAGGCCGGGATCGACTTCGCCGAAGTTGTGCTCGGTCTCGGTGAAGGAAATGCGGGGCTCGCCGAAGCAGGCGCTCTGGAAGAGGATGACCAGCGCGGTGAGGGTGATAAAAATCGATTGTTTCATAACAGAACACACTATAGTAAATTATTTCCGCATTTCAATAAAAAAATCAGTCGTCGTCGAGCTTGATGTCCAGGATGTACGCGTCCTTTTCCAGCGCCAGGGGCGTGTAGAGCATGAAGGTCCCCCTGAACTCGGCGGTACTGCCGGGGCGGAGCCTCCTCTTGTGGCGCTCGTTTGCCGTGAAGAGGAAATATATCATCCTGCTCCCCATCTTCTCGTCCACGGCGGTGATGCGGTACGGGCAGTCATAGCGGCGTATATCGTCCACCGATTTGACCACGGCCCTCACCATTACGGGCTTCGACTGCAGCGCGTCGAAACGCCCGTCGCGGTTGATCGCTTCCGTGGCCATCAGCCCGCTGAAAAACGCGTCGTCGAGGATGGTGTCGCCTTCCTCGCCGGTGAGCGCCGCTCCCGCGAGAAGGCAGCAGAGAAGGGCCCCGGCGGCCGCTGATTTTTTCAATGCGGTGTAAGGCATCGGTTCTCCCCGTTCAGTCCTTTTCCAGGTCGTGGATGAACTCCACGGAGAACCTGGTATCCCCCCGCAGGAGGTCAATCCTGTTGATCCTGTTCCGGGACTTCGAGTAGACCCTGATGAACTGCTCCAGGGAGGTGATCTCTTTCCCGTTGAGGGAGAGGACCTCGTCCCCCTTTTTGAGCCCGTTCTGGTAGCCCTCTTTCAGCGGCGAGAGATAGGAGACGATGGTTTCGCCGGAGCGCGCGTTTTCGTCAAGCTCGATTCCGTAGCGGGCGTAGAGGTCGTCCATCTGCCTCCGGATGTTCCGGTAGTAGGTCTTCTCGCGGAGTTTCAGCGCGAAGTCGTGGAGGTGCCCCTCGCGCGACACGGTGATCTTCAGTGTGGAGCCCACCGGCGTGCTCCCCACGATCTTCACCAGGCTCCCCATGGAGCCTATCTCCTTCCCGTCTACCTCGCGGATGATGTCGCCGCGCGCGAAGCCCGCAGCCTGCGCGGGCGAGCCCTTGATTACGGAGATGATCTCCACCGATTTGCGCTCGGCGTTCTTCTGCAAGAGCCGTTCGCGCGCGAGAAATCCCAGCCAGCCGCGCTTCACCCTGCCGTCCCGGATGAGTTCCGTGCAGACCTTGCGCACGATGTTCGACGGGATGGCGAAGCTGATGCCCTGGTAGCCGCCGGAGACCGTGCGGATGGCGGTGTTGATACCCACGAGCTTTCCGTTAAGGTTGATAAGCGGTCCACCCGAATTTCCGGGGTTGATGGGGACGTCGGTCTGGATGAAGTCCTCGATGTCGGCGAAGCCCACGTCGCTGCGGCCCGTCGACGAGACGATGCCGGCGGTGATCGACTGCCGCAGGCCGTAGGGGTTGCCCACGGCGATGACCCACTCGCCCTCGGCCAGGTTGTCGGAATCGTCGAAGGCCACGGGCTCCACGGTCACGGCCTCGGGGTCGATCCGGAGCACCGCCAGGTCGGTCTTCTTGTCGGCCAGATAGTTTTCGCCGTCCGCGAACGGCTTCACCTCGGACTCGCGGCCGTTGTGGTGGATCACCTGGTAGTGGTTCCCCTTCCGCACCACGTGGTAATTGGTGACGATATGGCCCGCGCGGGTGATGATGGTGCCCGACCCGTACCCGGTCTTGACGAAGCGCCGCTCGCCGCCCCGCTCCGACGACTTGTAGATGATGATGTTCACCACCGACTGTTTCGCCTTCTCCGCGGCGCCGATGAAGGCGCGGTTGAAGTCCTGTGCGGGGGCGACCGACGCCAGCGCGAGCGCCGCGGCCGCCATCATGCATGTGAGGAATTTCTTCTTCATTTCCGGGGATGGTAACGGCGCGCGGGGGGGAGGGTCAAGTATTTTATTGGATTTGAACTGTGAAGGCGCGATTGGCCAATCGCGCCTTCACGGGTGTTCCCGCCCTCCGTGTCCTGTTAATAAAGTGTTTGACCATTATATCAAAGCGGAAACACAATTCCCGTTATTCTTCAGCGATGGTTGAACAAGTGAAAGGTAACGTGACAGCCGTCCTATTGCTGCTTTGCCTGGTTCCCTGTATCGTTCATGCAGATGAAGTTCAAGTCACAGGTGCAACGGGAGGGCGGACCGCGCAGGATGATTCGGAATATCATCCCGGTTTCCTCTCCGGCGCTGCGTCCATCTTCCCCGGCGTGCTGGTCCGCGGCTCCGGGCATTACGTCGCTGGCGATAAAGACACCGCCTGGGATCTTTTCTGTATCGGCACCGCGAGCCTGGGGGTCCTGGCGGGAACGGCCCTCTACTACGCGCACTCCGGCGCATCGAGCAGGCTTTCCTGGCCCATGGTCCCGGTGATCGCCGCGAGCGGCAGCGGCTTCGCGCTTTCCTGGCTTGCCGATCTGTACGGTTCCACCGTCGGGATGAACCGCTCCCACGCCGGGCCGTACCGGGGCGGCGGGTTGAGAGTCCGCCCCTTCCTCGGCATGGTCGTCGTCGATGACGTGCAGTTCGAGTATTCGCGCTTTCTTCATTACGGCCTGGAGGCGCGGTACGGGGCCTTCAGCGTAACGCCCATGGCCTGGAACGCCCTCGACGACACCAACAACCGTTACCTCATCGAGACGGAGATCGAGCTTGTAGGCGTGAACGGGCTGGTGAAAAAATTTGAGAGCCCCGTACTATCAGCCTCGCCCCTCTTCCGGTACGGCTATCACGATTTCGAAGACGACGGCTTCAACAAGCGGTGGATCGATCTCTGCGCGGTATCGACCATCACCCTCGGCTCGATATGGAACAGCATGCGCGGCGCCTGGATCCATTACGAGATCGGGTACAACCGCGAATGGGTGACCTTCCCGGTCATCCCGGGGGACCCCGTGCTCACCACGGACCAGCTGCTTTTTGAGATGGGTTTCGGGGTTGATATCGGCCGCCTCTCCGCTCCCTTCGGCGAAGTGTATGTCTACTACAACCACCGGCGCGACGATTTCACCGGCGGCATCACCGGGGGCTTCGCTGGATACGTCGGCGTGAAAACCGAGTTGCGCCTGCGCGACAGGATGTCGCTCAAGCTGGGCTATTCGTACGGCTACGCGGCGGTCGTCGACATCCAGTGCGCCGTGCGATTCTAGGAGGTGAGTGTGATCCGGAAAGGAATGATAACTCTTTTGCTGCTGCTCGCCTCGGGATGCGCGCAGGAGCCCACGGACTACTCTGAGCTGGATCTTTCCGTGGGACATGGCAGCGTCGCCGGGGCGAACATCGCCATTTCCGGGGGGCTCGGGGCCATCCTGGAAATGCGCTCCGGGTACATCGAACTGTGGCTCCAGTCCCCGGCGGTCACCGTGACGCTGGACCTGGCGGGTTCCGCCGTTGAAGACTGGCGTATCGTCCTCCGGAATGCCGTCACGGGCATGACGCATCTGAACCCAGTGGCGGTTAACTCATCGACGGCCACCCAGGCGGGGACGACATATACCGTCGATATCAACGCCGCGGCGGGGGGCTCCTACGCCCTCGATTTCTCCACGGTTGATGTCACGGCGACGGACGCCTTTTCCTTCGCGGTCCTTTCGGACATCCAGGACGCCATCGGTGACGTAGGAGATATCTACTCTATCATCAACGGCGACGCCTCCCTCCGCTTTGTCGTCTCCGCCGGTGACCTCGCCCATGACGGGACGACCAGCCAGATGCGGCGCTTCCGCGATGTGCTGTTCCAGCTGAACATCCCCTTCTACGGTACCCCGGGGAACCATGACACGTACGACGGCCAGTACGCGTACTGGCGCACGATATTCGGACGCGCCTCTTTCACGTTCAGATACAAGGGAGCGACCTTCATCTTCGCCGATTCCTCCGGGGCCACCATAGAGGAGCGCGTCTACGGCTGGCTGAAGAGCTGGGTCCCGGCGAGCGGGAGCGACGTGCAGTTTTTCATCTCCCACTATCCGGCCATCGATCCCTGCGGCGCGAGGAACGGCGGTTTCAGCAGCCGGAACGAGGCGTACAAGCTCATCGCCATCCTGGGGGGAGGTGACGTGGAGGCGATCTTCAACGGGCACATCCACTCCTACTACCACTTCGACACGGCGGGCATCGACACCTACATCTCCGGAGGGGGCGGCGGACACCCCGAGCTCTACGATGGTGTCGGGCGGCACTATCTCAAGGTGACGGTCAACGCCGGAAGCGGAAGCTACTCGGTGTCGCGGGTCGATGTTGATTGAGGGGGTGCATGGCGTTGCAGCTCTCCGCGGCTCCGCGTGATCCGCGATGTCATCGCGAGCGCAGCGCGGCGATCTCTTGCACGGCTATCGCTTGGCGCTCCGTCTTTTGCATGCCGGCGCCATGCATGGGGACTTCGCGACTTTCTTTTGCGAAAAAGAAAGTCGCCCAAAGAAAGCCGCCGCTCAGACGCCGCGGGGGCTTGCCGCTCATTCGGCGCGGGCCTGTTAAACTACGACAACGGCATTTTCTTGTTAACACCGGTATTCTCGCACCCGGTTTTTTACCCGGCGTAAGCTGCGTCGTGCGGCACGCCGGGGCGCCTTGCATCCGTGGCCGGTGAGGAAGAAAGTATTTTGCATTCGAATTAGCATATATACCGATCTGGGAAAATCGTGGGTGCGAAAAAGATTTGGCACCCACGGTGGTATCATCTTCTAATCGTTCCGGTAATCAAGATCTAGACAGAAGTCGCTACCAGGGGTTATTGACGACTTTATTGTCGTAATCCCGGTTCCATCGCTCATATTTGCTCGCATGATATTATCATTAGACCAATAATATATGTGACCCTTTGCAACATCGAGAGCAATATCATTAACGCCTTCATATATTCCTCCTGTTACAAGTGTTGTATAATTTGAACCGTCAAGGTCAGACTTGCATAATATTCTATAAGGACCTCCACCTTCTTGGCCTCCGTAATACACATAGGTTCCATTAACGGCAATATCTGACATGCCTGTACAACCAGATGGTGTAATTGTTTGCGATTGTGAACCATCGAGGTTGCAGCGAATTACACTATGGTGAAGAATATAGTATAGTTTATCAGTTGAAAATGCAATCCCACTAATTTCATATACGCCGTAATGTTTGGCAATTTGTAATCCACCGGTACCATCAAAATTTACTCTCATCAACAACCGATATGTGTCGGGGTAATAAATGATTGTTGAATAGTAAATTCTACTGTTTGTAGCATCTACTGCAATGTTATTTGTATTAGCAGAGACTATTGTGGTATCATTGCTGCCATCGAGATCGCATTTTTTAATATAACCCGAACTGCCTCTTGCAGTCGTATAATAAACCTTGTTGCTAATCCAATCGTATTGAATACACTGGTTGCCTGATATTGTAGCACCTGTTGACTCGGAGTTAGATCCATCCAGATTCATTCTCTTGAGAGCACCGTCAATGTAGTATATCTTCGGAGTTATTTTTGCCTCTCCTATCAGATTGAACCAGTAATCTGGCTCGCTCCTGTCGTCACTGTACACATGGGCGACAGCCCTCCTTGTTCCCCTTATTATTGGATTGAATCCTATAGTAGTAATATATGACCCGAGTGGCGCTATGGTCACCGGAAGGGTGCCCGCTGTAAAATCGGACGCATTTGATCCATCGATTATTACTTTCAAACCCGAATTGGTGATCTCGAGGCTTCCGTAAGAGCTCGTATTGTATATGGTGAAATCAACATTAACCGGTGAACCGATAGTGGCTGGAATATAGGTATATATGCCACCGACTGCGATATCTGTCGTCCCCTGCATGATATTGATCTCTGGATCATTCCCGGTTCCCGTGATCGTGAAATTATACGGGTTCTCGTTCAAGTCGTTGTTTGCTATAGAAAGAACTGCGGTTTTCGGGCCGATGTCCGTGGGCAGGAAGCGAATCTTGAATTTCATGCTGCCGCCGGGTGACACGCTGGAGGATTGAACTTCCGTAACCGTGAAAAGAGCCGCGTCGGTTCCGGTGAACTCATAGCCAGTGAAGTTGAGGGTTGCGTTGCCGTTGTTTTCAACGGTGAATTCAAGCTCAAGGCCGACATTTATTCTCGCACCGCCGAAATCAAAACTTCCACCATCGGCAATACTTTTCGTGTCCTGCTTCACATCCATTTCCGCTTCGATGCCTGTTCCCTTGATTGTGAAATCGTAAGGATTCTCATCGTCATCGTTATTTGGTATGCTTATAGTCGCAGTTTTTTCACCCATGCTGGTCGGAGTAAAGCGCAGCGTGAAATAACGCACGCCCGATGCTTCGATCGGACCGCTCGCGTCTGATACGCGGGTGAACATGGATGCGTCTTTCCCGGATATTTGCACAGTGTAGGGAGTGCCGGTTAACGAAATGCTGGAATCGCCCAGGTTCGCAATTGTAAACTCAATATCGCTGCTCGGCGAGTTGACTTGTATGTTGCCAAAATTATAGCTTCCCGTTCCATCGAGGATGTCGCCGGATACTACTTGCGAAATATGGATTTCTGGTACGGGGTCGGTGGTTCCCATGCCCTGGATGTTGAACGAGTATTCATGTTCATCGAGGTCATCACATTTGATATAAACAGTTGCATTTTTTATACCGGCAGTATCGGGTTCGAATCGGATCGTGAAGTTGGAACTGCTGTTTGGGCCGATAGTGATTGCCGGCGCCGTGACCACGCTGAACTCCGATGCATTTGCCCCCTCGATGCTGATTATGGGATTGCCCGTCAGCGACAGGGGGGCTTGGCCGGTATTGTATATCGAGAAAGTAATGTCGTTTTGGCCGGTGATGATTACCTTGCTGCCGAAATCAACGGTAGAGGATTGTCCAACTTCTTTAATGCCACGCATAACGGAAATGTCCGAATTCAGGTATTCGGAACCAAGTGGGTCATTGGGATTATTCCTCGTCGGATCCATGGCCTCGCATGCGAAAAGAATAAATGATGCAAACATGCCGCACAATGCCATTGTGAACATTCTATCTCTATTCATGGTTATTACGTGCCCCCCATTGCTTTTCGCAACTATCTTTTTCATACATCACCCTTTGATTCCGCCCCAGATCACACTGAACATGGTATTCGGTATCACCTGATTGCCGTATTCACCACCTCATCCCCAGGCCGCACTCCATCGCCTGCTCGGGCCGCATGTTCTCCACCGCGCGATGCCCCGCGTTCAGCGCGACGAAGTACGGTCCGCCATTAAGAACTCCTGCGCTCTGCGAACCGAACGACGGGCGTGAGAAGAATGCCGCGTCCACCCAGTGGGCGAGGTACACCGCCGTGGTGAGCCCCAGGCCGATTGTGAAGAGCCTCGAAGCCATGACCTTGTCATCGTACTTCGCATCGAACTCCGACTGCGGTGAGCCGCGCGGTACGTCCTGGTAAGCCGAATCTGCACTCTGGAAGTTCATGTAGCCGTACGCGGTGAAGCCGACTGCCGCGATGAACGCCCCCATGTAGGCGTAGCCTTTCGTGTTCCTGTCGGCATATATCTGGCCCAGACCCGGCACGATGCTTCGCAGGTAATATCCTGCCATCGTCTTTCGCTGAATGAAGAACTCCTTGTTCCCCTCGACAATGTTTTCCGAGAGCTTGCGCGTGATGCTCGCGCCAGCCTTGTCGAGTTCGTCTTCGTTTGCCGCGCGCTCGCTCGCGGCAAATTGAGACGCGCCCTTCTCCACGTCGACAATGCGCACGGTGAGGAGAAGTCCCGTTCCCACCTTGTTCATCTCACCCATGAGGATCTGCTTCGCGGAGAGGAGTTTCCCCACCTGCACGGCACAGGCACTGTCCGTGCATCCCGTCATCTGGAATTCCTGCTCTTTAAGGATTTCTTTCATCTGCCCGCGCTCCAGCACGGTGAAGAGCCCCGTCTTCACCATCTCGGAGCGGATGATGTCGGTGACGGCGCCGGCCAGCACCTTGGAGACGCCCTTGGGCTGGAGGTCCAGCACGGCGATCTGCATCTTGTCGCGCGCGGCGAGCGGGAGTGTGGAAGCGAGCAGCAGCACTGCCGCGGGAATGAAGGCTTTTTTCATGCATCGCACCTCGATGTCTAAAATGCTTTAAATGGATGGCTGTGATAGTTTAGTTTGTATAAAAGAATATATGAAATGAACATCACTAAAATCGTTAGATATTGGTTAACATTTAGTCGCATTATGGCTGATTAATAATAATAAAAACTTACAAGAAAGAACATTATATTATTTAATAATTGAAAAAAATATTATATCGCATTTAATTAGCACGGCTGGGCTTATCGGAATACGCGGGGATTCAAATGATTTCTATCTCTTGACCTTCAAACGAGAACCGGATATATTGATTAATGGTAGCATGTATCAGGCCACACGGAAACCGGTGAAGAATTGACGGCGCCGTTGTTGTGTAAAGCCGCAAGAGGAGGATGCACATGACAACCAGGTTCAGAATTTCCTTTCTGCTTTACATCCTCCTGATCATCTTCGCCTTCGGGGGAGGCCTGGTCTACCTGCTGGTCCCTACGGTAATGCCGTACCACCTGCAGGCGATCGGCATGCCGTGGGAAGGGCTTCCCGACGGCGTTCGTGCGCTGCTCTGGGTTCTGGTGAAGATCATAGGCGGCATGAGCATAATCTTCGCGTCCGTGATGGCGGCATTGGTGCTCTTTTCCTTCAGGAGGGGCGAGCGCTGGGCGGTGTTCACCATCCCGGCGCTGGGGTTCCTAACGAATGGTATCATGCTGCTGGCCACGATC
>Ga0116143_10006534_pt1 | contig 10118 bp, 2 predicted proteins | sample AD_UKC034_MetaG_FD_89745 | JGI IMG/M metagenome (GOLD analysis project Ga0116143, IMG submission 89745) | Active sludge microbial communities of municipal wastewater-treating anaerobic digesters from USA - AD_UKC034_MetaG | ecosystem: Engineered > Bioreactor > Anaerobic > Digestate | place: USA...
AGAGCTTTGATGATGCCGGTAAAAGTCTTTGCCACGTCGGTAAAGTTCGCGATACCACCGCCAAGAATGAGGGTTTTCGGTCGCTTTTTCTTATCAGACTTACGTGTCATCAGATCGAGCACGACTTTGGCGTATTCATAAGTCAGGCTGGTGCTGGGATTGCCAGAATACTCACCATACATCGCGAGTTCTTTGGCGAAACCAAGGTCGCAGACCGTGTCAGCGTAGATAACTGACGCGCCGCCGCCGGCCACCATGTTCCAGATGATGCCATCAGGATTGAGCAAAGTCAGTTTGAGAGAAGCGCCTGAAAGAGCGTCGAGCTCACGAATTTTGATTTCTTCGGGACTGAGATTCTGCCCGAAAGCAGCCGGGAATTCGATATCGCTGCCCCACATGTCGGCGCACAGAAACTCAGCGGTATCGTCGAGTTTGGCGACCATATCGAGCGGAACGATCTTTTTGCCGGCGATGGCGAAAGGATTGATTTCGAGATAAGCGAAATGCATGGCAGCAAAATAGCAATAGAGGCCGCGCAGAAAATTCGCGACCAGCTCTCGATTTTTGCCAAGCTCGGCTGGCATTGCCTTGTCGACTTCGGCGGCGACTTCTTCGATACCACCAAGAACCGGAACCTTGATGGTAACGACTTTATCCCAGTTTTCTTCAACGTTGATGCCGCCCTCGAGCGAAAAATAAATATAATCACATTCTGCCGCTGATTTGATGGCGGCATAATACTCGGCTTCATGAGCAACACAGGGCTCGATGATAAAATGAGTCAGTGTACCTTCGATGCCGTTCACCACCTGTTTTTTACCAAGCCGCTCTTCGATCCACTTGCGGGTTTCGGCAAGGTTCTTGTTAACCAGAACCAGGCCGTGTTTGCCACGCTTGCCGAAGAGCTGGTCAGGCTTGGCTACCAGCTTTTCTTTTTTCAGCCAGGGGTTTTCCTTTTCGAGCTTTTTCCAGTCGGTGTTTTCGTCGACCAGCACTATGTGGCCTTCATAACCGACTCCCTGCTTGATGAAACTGTCAAGATGCCTTGCCAGCATTCTCTTTCCGTGATATTCGCGAATACCTCGCTGCGCCATTTTTATTTCTCCTGCGTCAAGAATATCGGTACACATGTAAGGGTATAAACTCACCTCTGACAGCCTGTCAAGTACCGCCTGCCGCAAATTAGAGAAGAAAACATGAAATATTTTTTCCCCAAATCGTTTCTCAGCTGATTAATAGTCGAAGCAGTTCAACTTGATTAACCGCCTGCTTCATATTTTGAATCAGGAGAAAAACATGAAAACCTACTCGATGCTCAATGACTTCGCATTTCAGTGGATCTTTAACCAGCCAGGCCGCGAAAAAATCCTCAAAAGCCTGCTCAACGCTGTTCTGCACCTTGAGAGAGAAAACTCGATCACCGAAATATATTATCTCAGCCCTTTAAATCCTGCCTGCCTGGCGGACAGAAAGAAGAGTATTGTCGATATCAAGGTCAGAGACGAAAAGGGCACCTGGTATGAAGTCGAAGCTCAGGTCTACCAGCACCCCGGCTATATCGAACGTACCGCTTACTATATTGCCAGTCTTTATTCGAACCAGGCCAGAAAAGGGCAGAATTTTGCAGAACTTGCTCCCGCCATCGGCATTTCATTTCTTAACTTCAGACTCTTCAAGCAGTCTCAAAAGGTTCAGGAAGTATTTGAATTTCGCACTGCTGACAATAGTCTTGTACTATCAGAAACAATGTCGCTTCATTACATCGACCTCACCAGGTTCAACCGCAAAAAACCTTCTGAGCTGCAGACTCCGTTTGAAAAGTGGCTGCATCTGATGAAGTTTTCGAAAGCTTATGCTAGAATAAAGGTAGATGCTTCTGCTCTATTTCCTGATGATGAGGAACTTAACATGGCTATCACCGAACATCTCAGGCTCAACGCCGATGAAGAAATGCGAATTCGTATGGAACAAGAAGAAAGAGCCCGTCTCGACGAGGTTTTTCTACGTAACTACTCACTTAAAAAGGGCAAGGCGGAAGCAATAGTTGAAATCGCCCTTAAAATGCACGCCAAAGGAATGAGCGATCAGGAAATTTGCGAGATAACCGGCATTTCAAGCGAAAAGCTTGCTACTATTCTCACCCATTCAGAGAAGCCGTGATCAAGTCTGATATAGCACTACCCGGGGAGCCGCTGCAAGTCGGCTCCTTTATTTTGCACAAGAGTTTGTATTTGGAGAGTCTTTGCGATTATCATGCCGATTGAACAGACATATTTTTCAACAGGCGGGCCGGCATGGAAGAAACACGCGTTCTGACCATTGTTTTCACTGACATCAAGGGTTTTACCGAGAGAACTTCACACAGCGATCGCGAAGCAGTCAGTCGATTGCTACAGAAACACGAAGAACTGCTGCTGCCGCTGGCAAAAAATTATGATGGCGTGCTGGTAAAAACCATCGGCGACGCCTTTCTCCTGACTTTTGCCAGCCCGACCAATGCCGTGCTCTGCGCCATCATGATGCAGGAAAAGCTCAAGGAATTCAACGCCTCGGTCTCCGATGCCGAAAAGATCGAGATCAGAATCGCCATGAACACCGGCGAAGTTATATTGCGCGACGGCGACGTCTATGGCGAACCGGTTAACATCGCTGCCCGCATCGAGGCCCTTACTGACGCCAACGAAATATGGTTCTCAGAATCTACCTATCTCGCGATGAACCGTCAGGAAGTACCGACCAGCCTTATTGGCGAATACCGACTTAAAGGCATTCCTGAAGCGGTAAGGGTATACCGCGTCGTACGCGACGAAAACAGCGAATTCTACGCAAAAACAGTGCAGACTCAGCTTGCCAAAATAAGAGACATGCTTGCCGAAACCGTTCTGCCAACGGCAAAGCCGCGTTCTGCCTTGCCGCTCTATTTCGTCGGTATCGCAATTCTGCTGGCTCTGGCATATTTTATCTTCAGAGAAAGCGATCACGACAGGCACCTGCGCCTGGCCCGCGAAGCATTTTCTGCCAAAGATTACCGCGGCACCATCGAATGTCTGAAAAAAGCGACGCAGATTCAACCAGCCGACAACCAGATGACTGATCTGCTCAAACAGGCTGTCAACAGTCATATCGCGCAGCGCCTCATCATTGTCGACAAAACAGCAGAAAACCTTGCTGAACTCGATCAATTCGTCAAAGAGGCCCGCGCCGCCTTTTCATCTCTCGACAACAGTCTGCTGGACTGCGAAATCGAACTTGCACTTGCACAAGCCGATCTACTTGCCAGACAGAGATCGCGTGACGAAGCCGACAATCTTCTTGCCAATCTCGCAAAGCGCAGTAATAACAGAGGCGATGTTCTGTTCGCCATTGCCAGATTTTACAGCAATAAAGGCTACAACTGGACTCATACGATGAGATATATGCACCAGGCAGCTTTGACCGACCCGGCCAGCTTTGCCGCAAACCCAGAGGTATTGAGTGAATTTGCCTGGTTTCTCGAAAAAGTGGCTCCCGACGATGGTTATATCGAACTTCGCGATTTTATCGGCCAGCACTGCTTCGACCAATTTGCCGACAAACTCACCGGGGCACTTTATCAGCCCGGAGAAGACTTTCACATATTGAGACGCAATGCCCGCTACTTTCTGCAAAAGCGAGGCGAAACAATCGACGAAACCAGATTCTACCTTGTCGATCTGCTGACCTCGCCAGGCAGCCGCAATTCCAAAGAACAGGCGGAAACGCTTGACTACTTTGTCCGCAATGCTGAAAACAAAAAGGTACTCGACGAAATTGCCGTGCAGATAGCTTCTTATCCATCTGAATTCAAGCTTTTTGAGAGTTATTCCTATGAACGCGGAGATCCTGAAACCCTTCTCGTCGCAGGTCCGTTCTTCAACCACTTTAAAGACTACCTCAGAAGCCGCCTGACTGCTGAGCGTATCAGCCAGCGTCTCAACGCCTATAATGTTCTTGTAATTCGCAAAGAACTCTCAGAAAACGAGAGCTGGCTATACCATGCTCACAACCTCATTGATTTCAAAGGCATGCGCTGGAGCAATTCTTATGCGCCAGCACTGTATGAGTCTGTCGATTACCTTCTGGACAAGCCACTTCCGCCCAACTGGCAGGAAAACGCAGACATGACTGCTGTCGGCCGCAAAGCCGCTATCGCTGCTCGCGAGCTTACTGCCCAGATTCAGCAGGCCATCGAAAAAGGCGAAGAAAACCCCTTTACCGCGCAGGGCAACCGGAATCTCTCAGATTTCAAAAAGCTCACAGACATTATGACAAAGGCATTTCAGCTGAACTAGTCCTCTGTCACATATGAGTCATAGGATTCATTGTCATTGCGAGGAGGGCGTCAGCCCGACGTGGCAATCCCATGGACAAAGAGATTGCTTCGCTTCGCTCGCAATGACAGATAACTCGCAGATTCAATGTTGACAGAGGACTAGCCTGGTTTATTGCTCGTAATACATGTATTCGCCCGACATCGAGCGTTGCTTCGTCGGAGAATGCAGCTGCCAGCCCTTTGGAGAAAACGAGGTCGGGCGGCGCTGATCCGGATCTTTCGTTCTCTCAAACTGGATGCCGTCGAACAATACCGACGCAGAAGCCGGGTATCCGTCGGGCGTCGAATTTTGCAGATGTAGAATGGTTTCACTGGCAAGCGCCGGCACGAACTGGTAATCAAAGACGGCATAGACACGATACCAGACGTTGTGATCGGACAGGTTGTTTCCGCCAGTAATAGGCTTACTTGAGCCAAAAGACAATACCGGCCCGATACCCGTGCAGACACCACTGGAAGCAATACGAACGCCATAAGACTCAACCGGCTCGCCGACTGCATCTATAAGAGTGAACTTGATGTCTGCCGAACCAGTGCCGGGGCTGACAAAGCCCGAAATGATGTAACGGCCGGGATCGACGAATGTCGTGGTAGCAACTTCCTGATATACAGAATCCTTGATGTTGTAGCCTTCGATAATCGAAAAATCGACCATGTCACCGGCCGGGCTCATATCTTCAGGCGTCACGGTAAAGCGCACGGTAGCGGTAGAGCTCTCGGCATAGTCTACATTTCCCTGCAGCAACAGCTCAGAGGTGCCTATAAATTCAAGCGGACTGGTTGGACTGGCGCTGAACATCGTCAACCCCGGTGGATCGAGGATTTCGGCAGACAAGGTTGGATATGAGGCTACCAGCGAATAAGGATTACCAAAGTTGTCTACTGCCCTTACTCTGAACGGGAACGGCCTGTTTTTGGGAACGCTCGCGCCTGCGGTTGGCGCTACGATTTCGAACGAATCAAAAACGCTTTCCTTGAGGAACTTAACATTGCCGGTGACGTCTGCAAGCGCATTTGCAGTGTTTTCAGCTTCAAGCCTCAGATTGATCGGCGAAACCGCAGTCGAATAAAGAACCTTGAGATAAAACAGTTTGCTGCCCATACTGTCTTCTTCGAAATACTGAGTTTCGAAACCCGGCAGAATAGTCGGGTCAGTCGCCGTTGGCGCGGTTCCAGGCACCACTGAAAAGTCGATGTCGCCACTAAAATTCGCTACCGGATAGCCATTGACATCAAGAACATTCACTCGCACCTGAAACCAGGAGTTCCAGTAAAAATTTGCACTGGCATCAGGCTGCGGCTGAACAACCAGGCGCACCGGGGGACCGAAGACCAGAATCGGCCCGGCAGTTGTCTTGAGATTGTCAACGTTCTCGATAGCGGTTATCCAGATCGTCTGGCTCTTATTGTAGGTCTGGTTGTTGATCGTAGCCACGCCGCCTGAGAAGTCTTCAGGATTGATAAACTGCACGCCAAGATATCCGGTTGAGGTAGCATTGAGTTTGAGCTGTATCGGGCCTTCTGGTATATAGTCGCTCTTGACATTGCCGTCGGCAGTCAAGGCGGCTACCGAAATGGTAAAGGGCGAGTTGAGCGGAGCATATGGCGGCACCGTCAGCTTGATTTCACTGACCGGCCCGGGACTGACATACAATGGATCGAAAACTCCGGTAAATGCTCCAGAAACCGCAGTAACTGTATAGGTTGCCGGAACATCGATACGCGCCGTTGTCGTAGCGTAGGCACCATCAACAAAACTCGCAGCCGAAATTGCTGAAGGATAAATGGTTTCCGTGTCACCGAGCGATGAGACAATACTCAGGGTGGTGTCGCCGCTCCAGGTCTTTACTACCGCGTTGTTTACGTCTACCGCCTTAACTGCCATCGGAAATGGCCTGGTCGACTGCTGCGGCGAAAAAGCCTCTATCATCAGCCCAACCGCCGGCAGTGCGCTGGTCTTGTGAATATTCACCGTAGCGGTACCGGTTTTCGCAGGCTCCGCGTTGTCAACCACACTGAAGGTAAAAGTACCAATATCAGCACCAGCTGCCGGCCGATTGCCCGTGAGCCACACATAGTTCTTTGCGTCTTCCCAGGCTGCCGGCAGAACCGCAGGGGTCAAGGTCACATCTGTCAGAGGGCCAAGATCCCAGGAAAGTCGCTGCGTAGCTGTCAGTCGATTGTAGTTTTTCTTTTCCTGATCATAAATGTCTATTGCGGTCAATTCTGTCAGGAAAGCAGTTTCATCGGTCTGATGGTAGCCACAGGCAATGTCGAAGCGCGCCAGCGGCCCGTAGAAATAAAGATTGCCTGAGGTGCCCGAACGGTCGAGAACGCTGTCGCGCGCCGTCAGCCTGATTCTACCATAGTCGTTATAAGCTGTCGCCGTGATGGTTGCCACGCCATCGACAAACGTCGCGGTCGTTACCGAAAGAGTTCCGGTGCCGTTGTGCGTTATCTGAACCGTGCCGGTGTAGTCCGTCTTGATATTGCCGATAGTATCATAAGCGGTCAGAAACACCGGAAATGAGCCATTTACCGCCTGATAATAGTTGTTGGAAAATGGCTCGGCCGTGGAAGTGCCGGGCACAACCTTGAAGTGCGACAGATTGGTCGGCAGAAAGTTGACCGTCAGAGAACCGACTCGCACCGGCATGGGGGGGCCCTTATTGGTGGCCCAGATCGTTATTTCGCCGGCTTCCCAGTTGCGGGCATAAAGCTCTTTTACGCCGATGGTAAAACTGTTGGCTTCGACCGGCATCATCGGCGGGACTACAGCCAAACCCGCGCTATTGCTGGCAGTCAGATAAACGCCGACATTATCATACCCGGTAAACACGTTACCGTCAGGGCCGACCGCCTTGATTACCAGCTTGAAAGCATCGCCGACCGTCGGTTCTGCCGGTATCGTCTCGAGATCGAAACGTTCAAAATCCAACGAAGAAGGCCACAGAGTGACATCCTTATCACCAACCACCGAACCAAATACAGCCGCTATCTTTTTGGTAGCCGGCATTACACCGACTTCATTCAGCTCAACCGACGGAATCAACAGCTGCCCATTCGAAAAACCGCCGGCACTGACCGGCAGAATCGAAGTAAAAGAGCTGAGCAGGTTGATCGTCTCGCTGAAGTTGGTCTTGAGATTGCCATAATCATCATAAACTTTAACGATAAGATTGAAAGGCACGCCGGCCGTCTGAATATCATTGCAGCTCAACTCAAACCTCTTCGCCGGGCCGGGCAACACCGTCAACGGAAACTGATGCGTCATCGTCGCATTCACTGTATCTACAACCTGCAAATTTACCGGGCCTGGTGTTATCAGGGTAAACTCAGAAGTAAAAGTCTTCTGTCCGGCATCGGCTCCAATGAAAGTGTAATCTGCCGGCAGCACCACGGCGGGATGTGCATCATTACATGAAAAATGAACAGTGCCAAGATAACTTTGCGCGATATTGCCATAAATGTCGAGCGCCTTCAAAGTCACCGAGAAAGGAATGCCGGAATCTGGCGAAACCGTAGAAACGCTCATCAACAAAGCGGCCGGCGGAGCGTTGCCGATCTCTATCGGATTACTGACGCCGCTGCGATAACTGCTCTGGCCGGTTACGTTGATAATTTCTGCCTTGGTAAACGAAACGCCTGGAGTCAGTGTCGCCAACCCGGCTGACCAGCTTGCCACTGGCAAAGAAGCCGGGTTATAAGCAGCCGTACCACCGCTGCGGTTGTCGGTAAAGGTCATGATTCCGCTGTAATCGGTCTTGACATTGTTGTAAACATCGAGCGCCGTGATCGACAATGGGAAAAGAGTACCGGCCGGTTGCGGCGACAGCGCGAAAAGAGCAAAAGCCCCGATTCTGCCAGGATTAACGATAATTGGAGCGGAAGTTGTCGCCAAAGTGCCGTCAGTTACTGTTATCGTGCTGGTCGGTCCATTGAAAAGAACTGAAGCGTTATAAAAAGTGTGTTGCCCAGCGTCAGCGGCAGGAATCACCGTATAGTCACCAGGCACGGAACCAGGAAACGGAGCAACGTCAGAGGTTGTAAAAGACCAGGTATCATCGTAGTCGTCGGCTATATTACCAAATGCATCTAGCGCCCGGACCGAGATGGTAAAAGGCACTCCCGCTGTAACCGAAGCCGGCACATCGATAGCCAGAGAAGCCACAACGCCGCCAAGAATCTCAACCTGCGTTTCGGCCGTAATGGTCGGCGAATAAGAGGCAATAATGGTCGCCGGCGGCTCGACATTGCGCTCGGCAAACATCGCGCCCTGCGTTCCCGGGGTATAATCGATCTGCACACTGCGCACATAGGGCGTCGCATCATAAAAGGTCTGCCCGCCGTTGGTGCCGATTACGTGTGCATCAAGCAGCAGAGCATATTGAATGTAGCGACGGTTAAGTGCCGCCGGCGGAATAGCTGTATACTGAGCTCCGGCTGGAGTCAGCGCCAGTTGTGTCCAGGCCATGCCTCCGATCGTTGCAGCATTGTTGCTGCCCCGCATGTAAAACCTGACGTTGCCGGTATTGAAGTTGGCAGCTATCCTTATCGGATTGGTCAAAGTCACCGCCGAAGTGCCGATATCATAAACCACTGATGTAAAACTCGCATTCTGCGGATAGCGATTGACCCTGAAATCATCTATCCAGGCCATGCCCGGCCTCGTAGTACTGTTGGCGCCGACACTGATGCCCAGTTTGGTGTAAACGGTAGCTGCTACATCTGGTTGCGGGTTGGGGGCGATGCCGTTCGACCCGCTCAACTCTCTCCAGCTCTGGCCATCGTGACAGGCCATCGGCCTGAATCTGCCGGGGTTGGTTCCTGCAGGCGGATCTCGCCAGATACCTACTGCCAATGGGTGTGTCGTAACCGTCGAAGGACTGGTTCCAAACTTTCGACGATATCTGATGCCGTTGGGAGCGTTGCGATAAACAGCCTGCGCTGAAAAGACACCGATGTCACGGTTGTTGCCATATACATCATCAACCCGCCGCAACATGGCCGAAACAAAACGCGGTTTGGTAGCATGACTATCATCTCTCATCATTATACCGGCATGGCAGAGCGAAAAGTCGGGTGCGGTATCGAACCACATACGCCTGACAGTCAAAGTTGCATTGAAGGCAAAAATATCATTGGCCGGCCAGTCGAAATACAGCAGATAGTAGCTATCGCCATCTTCTTCCTGCCAGCGGTTGTCATGAACACTGGTGTCACAAACATGATCGGAAATTGTGCCTCCGCCAAGCGTCCAGATTCTTAACTGACCGTTTTCAACCACAAAAGTTGAATCGGGCAGACCCAGAGTGAATCCTCCTAAAACAACAACTCCAGAACCGCCGGCACCACCGGCACGATTGTAAGTAGCCGCTCTTGAGCCACCTCCGCCACCACCACCGCGATTGGCAGATCCTTTCGATCCGTCGGCATTATACGCACCGTTGCCCCCGCCGCCGCGACCGCCGCCGCCATAGGTTGCTCCGGCACCACCACCACCACCGCCATACCAGTTCCCGTCTATAGCACTTTGTAAACCCGACCCGCCCGCGCCCCCAGTACTGTTAACTGTACAGGTGACTCCTACCGATCCCGCTCCACCTCCGCCGCCGCCGGCTCTACGAGTTGTTATATTGCTGGTTCTACCGCCTCCGCCGGCGAAGCCCGCTGTGCCGGCGCCACCTGCTCCAGCGGGGTTTCCGCCCCCCCCTCCGCCGCCAGATGCACCGATGCGACCATTGGTTCCGTTGCCTCGGCCGCCTCC
>Ga0116143_10006537_pt1 | contig 10115 bp, 9 predicted proteins | sample AD_UKC034_MetaG_FD_89745 | JGI IMG/M metagenome (GOLD analysis project Ga0116143, IMG submission 89745) | Active sludge microbial communities of municipal wastewater-treating anaerobic digesters from USA - AD_UKC034_MetaG | ecosystem: Engineered > Bioreactor > Anaerobic > Digestate | place: USA...
CCTCGGGGGCCGCGGCGACCTCGGGGGCCGACGGTGCCTCGGGGGCCGCGGCGACCTCGGGGGCCGACGGTGCCTCGGGGGCCGCCGCGAACTCGGGCGGCTTTTGTGTTGAGGCAGGCTGGCAGCGCCGGCCCACCGGGGGGCCGGGCAAGCCGGTCACCTCCTCGAGCACCCGGATGCGCTCTCCCCGCGGCAGGGTGTCCAGGACGACCACCCCGTCCTGCAGCTCGTCCACCACCACCCCGGCCAGCAGGCCGAGCAGGGCCGAGCCCGCCCCGGCGCCCAGCGCGATGAGCGCCGACTCCCCCAGGACCTCTCCGTACCGGTCGCTCGACTCGGTGGCCATGCCGATCGCGCCGGCCAGCACGAAGGCCAGCCCGCCCCCCGCGAGGGCGCCCCAGCCCGCAAGCGGGCCGGACCAGGTGCCTGTCTCCCGGTGGAGCTCCAGCTCGCGGATCTCGAGCGGGTCGAGGAGCACCTCCTCGACGCCGAAGAAGGGGGCCGGCAGGAACACCACGCAGCCGCCGCGCGCGCCCGTGACCTGCCCGGTGAGCTCCCGCCCGGACTCGGTCCGCAGGCTGAGCCTGGGGAGCTCGACCGGCCGGACGCCGCGCTCGCGATCCTCCAGGGTCTGCATGGCGCGCCAGTGCTGCCAGCCGCAACCGCACGCCAGCGAGGCGCTGCACGCCAGGCACACCACGGCTCTCTGCCACGCGGGCATGGGACTCCCCTCGGCCCGGAGCGGACCGGTTCGAAGTGTGTTCCCTGCGAGCGTCAGCAGGCTCCAGCAAGGAGCGTGCCCGGGCCCGGCGGACCGGCGGAACTGGCCGCGGCGCCAGCGAAGCGCGCGCGTCCTGCCCCGATCCGCCCCACCTGCCTGTCAGGCTCACCCCGCCAGCCGGCGCACAGCGTGAAGCGCGGCCACACCCTCTAGTCGAGGGCCTCGAGCAACATGCGGGCGGTCTCCGCCAGGGGCTGACCCCGGCGATCGGTCTCGCCCTCGTGCCCGGCGATGACCTCCTGGAGTACCCGGCGGGCCTCGGCGGGATCGGTGTAGCGCAGCACCTGGCTGGCGAGCGCCAGCTTGGCCCTGCCCGCCGCCGGGGCGTTGTACTCGCACAGCGTGTCCGCGTGGCGGTCGGTCACCAGCCGCCAGGCCTCGGCGGCCTGCCTGCGCCGCTCCTCGAGGCTCGCGCCCGGCTGGCGCAGCCGGTGGTGGCCGAGCTCCAGCGCGGCGCAACCGGCCCGGTTCGTGTCCGGGTACTCGCGCAGCAGGCGCTCGAGCTTCTCGGCCGCCTGGGGGTCGCCGCGCGGCCGGCGCCCCTGGAACCAGAGCTGCTCCATCTCGTGGTGCCGCTCGGCTCCCAGGCGATCGCGATCGGCGTACCAGCGGCGCTCGAACTCCTGGCCGAAGCGCTGGACGGTCTCCACGGTCACCTCGGCGTCCTCCACCTCGACCGGCTCCGCGGGCAGACCGGCGTCCGCTGCGCGCGGCGGCGGCGGACGTCGCGCGACCGGCCGGGACGCCGGCGCCTCCGGCTCCGGATCGCCCTCCGCGACGGTGACCCCGACCGGCGCCGCGGGGGCATCGAGCAGCATGAAGGCGACCAGGCCGCCGACCGCGAGGACGGCGACCGCGCCCACCAGGATGAAGGTGCGCATGCCCTCGACCCTAGCACGCATCCCCGGCGCGGGGAACCGCCCGGAACACCCAGACGCGCATGGCGGGGAAGGTGAACAGGAGCCAGACCGCGGCCAGGCTCACGGGGTGCAGCAGCCGGACATCCCAGCCCGTCCAGCGCCACAGCGCCCACCACAGCAGGGTGGCCAGGCTGACGGCCACGGCGGCGGTCACGGCGAAGCGCCAGGCCTGGCGGGCCCAGGGCTCGGCCGCCGCGCGGAAGGCGAAGCGCCGGTTCGCCAGGAAGTTGGCCGTGGCGCCGAGCGCCCCGCACACCCAGCGCGCCACCAGCAGGCCGCGCACGCCCGCCAGCGCCAGGCTGAGCAGGGCGAAGAGCCCCAGGTCGAGGGCGGTCGACGCCAGGCTCACCCCCAGGCTGCGGAGGCGAAGCGCCAGGTCAGACAGGCGCATGGCGTCCCTCTCCAGGCGGCCCTCAGGCCGCCTCCTGGAGCAGCTCGCCGTAGGTGGTCGGCCGGCGCACGCGGAGCAAGGCCTCGAGCCGCCCGAGGATGTGCTCCAGGGGGCGACCGTGGTGCAGGTCGGCCGGGTGCAGGGCTACCCGCAGGAGCGGGGCGTCCCGGGCCACGGCCTCCAGCCCGCGCATGACCACGCGCTTGCCCAGGTCGACCGCCGCGTTGGGCGCGTCGAAGGTCAGCGCGGGCGTGGGCATGCAGCGCGGGCCCGGGCCTCCCAGGCCGACCACCTTGTTCAGGAACGCGGTGAAGCGGAAGCCGAGCGCGGCCACCGCCTCGAGCGCGCCCGGGCTCTGCAGCCAGGCCGGGGCCACGAAGCCGATGGGCTCGAGACCGCAGGCGCGCAGGATGGAGCGGCCGGCCTCGAGCCGCAGGCGCGCCTCGCCCCGGTCCAGGTGGGCGAACTCGGCCGCGCCGCGGGCGAAGGCGCGCTCCAGGAGGCCGCCGAGCAGCCCGCGCGGGGGGGGCTGGGGCGCCCGGTGGGTGAGCCCGTGCAGCACGACGTCGCTGCCCCGCGCGGCCTCCGCGCGCAGCCAGGCGCCGAGCCCGGGGGCGCCCCGCAGATCGTGGATCTTGCCGCGCGGGTCCATGTGCGCCGGGATGACGAGCAGGCTGACCCGCGGCACGCCCACCCGGACCACCGCCTGGCGTAGCGCGCGCGCCTCGCCCCAGGTGCACGGGCTCACGTCGTGGATCTCCACGCTCACCACGCGCTCGTCCGGCCTCAGGCCTCGAGCTGGCATCGCCGCACCTCCCTCCGGGAGAGCGCCTCGCCCGCGCGCCGGAGGCGCAGGGCCTGGCGCACCGACTCCGCCCCGAGCTGGGCCACGTGCCACGGGCGGATGCCGCTCCGCGCGCCTCGGTACCGACAGGCGATGGGCGCCGCGACGAGCTCGAGCGGCCGGCCCCGCTCCGCGGCCCAGTCCGCCAGCACCGCCAGGCTCTCGTGCTCCAGGGCGTAACCTCCGGCGCCCGGCAGCCGCTGGGACAGAACGTCCGCGAGCGGCTTGCGCATGAGCCGCAGGCCCGACTGCACGTCTCCGAGCTCCACCCCGGCGAGCCAGGCGAAGGCCCGATCGACCAGCCAGTTCGACAGCCGCCGCGCGGGCGGCATCTCGTCGCGGGCCCGTTGCCCCAGCACCAGCTCGCAGCCCGAGAGCAGCGCGGCGAGCCCCGGCAGCTCGCCGGGATCGTGCTGGCCGTCGCCGTCGATGAGCGCGACCCCGTCGAGGTCGAGCGGCTCGAGCGCCCGCAGCGCGCGCAGCACGGCGCCCTGCTTGCCCAGGTTGCGTTCGTTCCTGAGGAAGGCGAGCGGCGCGCCGGGCTCTCGCGCCAGGCGCGCGAGGATCTCCGGGGTGCCATCCGCCGAGGCGTCGTCCACCACCAGCACCAGCGCGGCCTCCGCCCGCCGGCAGGCGTGGACGAGCGGGGCCAGGTGGCGGGCCTCGTCGCGGGCCGGGATGGCGACGGCGACCCGGCGCTCGAACACCGCGCGGGCGGCCGGCCTGGCGGTCAGGATCTGGCAGCGCAGCGGAGCGGTCATGGTTCACCTCCAGTGGGCCACGCCAGGCAGGGACTCAAGACCCGTGCCAAGCGGGCGGGCTCGCGCCCTGGGCCAGGCAACTCCAAGGGAGACGAGGAGATGCGGCAGGTGGGACATCCGGCCACAGCGGGCCGGGTGGGAAGCGGGCTGCGCGGCCCGGGCGGGCCGGGTGCGAACGCGGCGCGTCAGCGGCCGGGGTCAGGTCCCGGAGGAGGGCGGGATGCAGAGCTTCTCCTCGCCCCCGGACACCGGGTCCACGCTCGAGGAGCAGTTGGCCTCGTTCGCCGCGTCGCGGTTCCGGTTGCACTCGGACTTCTCGGTGCACACCAGGAAACAGTAGTTGGCGCCCTCGAGCAGCGCGCACAGCGAGCCCTCGGGACAGTCTGCGTCCTGGACGCAGCCCGCGCGGCCGCAGTACCCGCCGGCGAACTGGGTCAGGCACTCGAGGGCCGGGGTGCCCTCGTCTCCGTCGTCGCAGTCCGCGACCGTGGCGCACTGGGCGCCGATGAGCTGGTCGTTGGCGCTCTCCTCGCCGCAGGCCGCGCCCAGCAGGGCGAGCAGGAGCAGGCCCACCAGGGACAGGCCGCCTCGCTTCTCCATGCCTCTCTCCTCGTGTGGGGACGTCCGCGTGGATCTACTCGGCGAGCGCCTCGCCGCCGTGCTCCATGAGCCAGGCCTCGTTGAAGCGGATCCAGCCGATGGTCTCCCGGTTGTGGGTGTAGCTCACCCAGATCGCCCCGTCCCGGGGGCTCTGGGTGATCGAGGGGTAGGAGTACTCGCAGCCCACGCGGTCGCACTCGGCGTGGAGGTGGGCCACGTGGGGGAAGGTCTGCCCCTCGTCCAGGCTGAGCGCCGCGGCCAGGGGGAAGCGCCCCGCCAGGGTGTTGTTGAAGACCACCACCAGGTGGCCGTCCTTCAGGCGCACCGCGTCCACCGAGTTGCCGTCGTTCGGCAGCGGCGTGGGCTCGCTCACCCCCCAGGTGAGCCCCTCGTCCAGGCTCGCCATGCGGTGTACCCGCTGGCGCGAGCCGCCGTCGCGGGTGAAGGCCAGGAGCGCCCCGTCCGCCAGCTCGACGACCGCGGGCTGGATGGCGCTGACGTGCTCGAGCAGGTACTGGGCGAAGTCCGGCAGCGGCACCTCGGCCAGGTGGGCGGGGTCGCCGTCCGCCGCGCGCAGGAAGCGCGGCAGCGCCAGGCAGTCGTCGTACGCCGGCAGCAGGAGCGCCCCGGAGCGGAGCCTGAGCGGGTGGGTGCGCACCAGCCAGCAGCGATCGTCGCGCACCGGCGCGGGCGCCGACCAGGTCCGACCCTGGTCCTCCGAGAGCGCCAGGCGCACCCGCGAATCGTCCCAGCCCACGCCGAAGATGGTGACGAAGAAGAGCGCCAGCCGCCCGTCGGGCAGGAGGTGGAGCGCGCTGTTGCCCTCGGCCCGCCCGGGGTCGTCGAACAGCACCGCGGGCGGGCTCCACGCCCCGCCGGCGGCCGGCCGGCGCGAGGCGAGCAGGCGGGAGTCGAGGGACTTCTCCGCCTCGCCGTGGAACCAGGAGACCAGCACGTCCCCCCCGGGGAGCTCCAGGATGCTCGAGCCGTGGTGGTTGCAGTCGAGCTGCTCCAGGCCCGTGGCCGCGGGCACGCAGGGGACGCTGAGCGGCGGGGCCACGAGCCCGCGCTCGAACAGCGGGGTCTGGCCCTCGGGCAGGAAGAGGTCCTCCTGCTCCGCGGGCTCAGCGCACGCGCACACCACCCGGGCCAGGGCGAGCGAGATGACAGTCCAGCCGCGCGGTCCCACGACCACCTCCACGCCAGGGGGTGGTCCATTGTCTCCGAGGCGGCTGCCGGGGTCCAGCCCCGCGCGGCTCACTCCTGCCGGGCGGCGCCCACCACCGCGCCCTCGAGGAAGCGCAGCGCGGTGGCCGGGATGGGCTGGCAGGCCCACTCGAGGTCCAGCCCGGCGGGCCGCGCCAGCCGCTGGCCGCGCTGCTTGCGGGCCGGCTCGGGCGGCAGGTTGGTGGGCGCGCAGGCCACCACCTCCTCGCGCCCGCAGCCGCTCACCTTGAGGTAGCGCTGGGCGTCGGCGGGTTCGCGCGCCACGCGGGCCGTGAGGTTCTCGACCCGGAGGTCCTCGTCGCCGCAGGCGAGCGACGGCCCGGCCGCGCGGGTGGCCTGGCACATGATCGAGCTGCAGCAGCCGCCGGCGAGCAGGCAGGCGGCCAGGGCGAGGACGACGAGCGCGGGGGTCTTCATGCCTCTCCTCCTTGGTCTGGGGTTACCACGGCCAGGCTAGCCCGCGGCCTTCACGCCTCCATCACCGCGCGGTCACGGCGCGGTCACCGGCCGCGGGCAGTCGTGCTACAGTCGAGCCCCGAGGAGGAGCCCGCATGGCGGAGAGACGCTGGGGCGGTGTGGCCGCCGGGATCGTGCTGGCCGCGCTGCCGATCGCGCTGATCTACCTGCTGCTGCCGGCGGCCGTCGAGGGAGACCGCCGCGCGGCGAACGAGGCCGCGGGCGCCCCCCCGCAGGCCCACCCGGACTTCCCCACCCCCGCGGCGGCCGGCACCCAGGCGGTGTTCTTGCTCGAGGAACCCCCGCGCGCCCCGCGGGTCCAGGCGGTGGACATGCCCGACCGGTCCGGGCTCGCGCCCACGCTGCACGCCTACTGCGAGCTCGAGGCCGCCCAGGTGACCTGCTCCCCCGCCCTCGAGGCCCCGGCGCCCGGCGCGGCCCGCTTCCGCGTCGAGCGCCGCGCCAGCCTGCCCGTCCTGGTCGAGCAGCTCCGCCCGGACGGCCGCGCGGCCGAGACGTTCGTCCTGGCCTGGGCGCAGGACGGCACCCCCCTCCAGGTCGCCCGCCTCGACGCGCTCGGCGTCCTCGACTGGGTGCGCGAGCTCGGCGACCAGGGCCGCCGTTTCGGGGAGCGGCGCAGGAGCGGCGCGAACCAGCTCGCGGGCTGCGGGGCCATCCGCCAGGAGCTCGACGGGCAGGGGCGCGCCACGACCCGCACCTGCCTGGAGTGGGGCGGCCGGCCCATGCTGGACGCCCACGGGGTCGCCACCCGGCGCCTCACCCGCGACGCCCAGGGCTTCGTGAGCGCGATCGCGCACCTCGGGCTCGACGGCGAGCCGCGGGCCGACCACTTCGGCGTCCAGCAGAAGGTGCTCGAGCGCGACCCCGACGGGCGCGTCACCCTGGAGCGCTACCTCGATCCGGCCGGGCGACCGGTGGTCAGCGCCGAGGTCGGCTGCGCCGCCCAGCGCGTGCGCTTCGCGCCCTCGGGGCTGCCCGAGGAGACCGCCTGCCTGGGCGTGGACGGCGCCCCCACCCCCAGCGCGCAGGGCTACGCCCTCGAGCGGCGCGAGCACGACGCCCGCGGCTGCCTCGTGCGGCGCCTGTTCCTGGGCCCGGACGGCGCCCCGCAGGCGGACGTCCACGGCGTGGCGGGCCACGTGTACCGGGTGGACGAGAGCTGCTGGGAGCTCGCGGACACGTGCGTGGACGCGGCCCAGCGCCCGCGCGCCTGCGGGCCCGCTCAGCCCGCCCGCTACGAGCACCGCTACGACGCGCGCGGCCAGCTGCAGTCGGTGCGCTCCTACGGGGCCGACGGCCTGCCCGGGCAGGATCCCGAGTACGGCGTGTTCGAGGTGCGCCTGGCCCATGACGCCTGGGGCAACCGCACGCGCGAGGCGTGCTACGATCCCGCGGGCGAGCCGGTGGACTGCGGCGGCACGGGGTTCCACGAGATCGTCCGCGAGCCGGACGAGGCCGGGCGCTCGGTGCGCGAGACCTTCGTGGACCCGCGCGGCAACCCGGCGCGCAACCTGAGCACCTGGGTGCGCGTGCTCGCCTACGACAACTACGACCACCTGAGCGAGACGCGCTCGCTCGACATGCGCGGCGGGCTGGTCGAGTCCCTCGGCATGGCCATCCGCCGCCAGCTCTACGACCGAGGCCACCGCCTGTTCGCGGTGCTGCTCTTCGACGCCCAGGACCGCCCGGCTCGCTACGCGGGCTGCTTCACCGGCGCGACCTGCCCGAGCGAGGCCTGGCACGCGGTGCGGGTGGTGCGCGCGCCGAACGGCCGCGTCCTGAAGAACCAGTTCTTCGACGCCGGCCGGCGGCTGGTGCAGGAGATCGACTGCGCCCGCGCCAGGTGCTTCCAGTAGGCGAGGGAGGAGGCCGGGATGCTCGAGACCATCGACCTGGGCAAGCGGCTCCCGAAGGCGGAGGCCAAGGCCGCCCTGGCGCGGCTCGAGCTCCGGCTGGCCGACCTGCAGCGCCGCGCGCGGGACGCGGGCCTGCCGGTGCTGGTGGTCTTCGAGGGCTGGAGCGCGGCCGGGAAGGGCACGCTCATCAGCCGGCTCATCCAGCCCCTGGACCCGCGCGGCTTCCAGGTGCACTCCATCGGGGAGCCCAACGCCGACGAGCGCCGCCGGCCCTTCCTGTGGCGCTTCTGGAACCACACCCCGGCGCGCGGGCGCATGGCCATCTTCGACCGCTCCTGGTACCGCCGGGTGCTCGTCGAGCGCCTGGCCGAGGGGCTGGGCATGGGCGAGGTGCGCCAGGCCTTCGCGGAGATCCGCGACTTCGAGCGCAAGCTGGCGGACGACGGGGCGGTGCTCATCAAGTTCTTCCTGCACATCGACCGCAGAGAGCAGCGGCGCCGCCTGAAGCGCCTGGCCCGCACCGCGTCGCTCGGCTGGCGGGTGACCGCGGCGGACTGGCGCCAGCAGCGGCGCTACCCGGCCTGGGTCGCCGCCGTGGACCAGATGCTCGAGAGCACCGACTCCGACTTCGCCCCCTGGACGGTGGTGGAGGCGCACGACGAGCGCTTCGCCGCGGTCAAGGTGCTGCAGACCTGCGCGCGCGCCATCGAGGCGGGCCTGCGCCCTCGCCGCGCGGCCCCCCCGGCCCGGCGGCCCGCCGAGGTCCGCGAGGAGCCCCCCGCGCCCGACCTGGACGCCTCGGTGCTGGCGCGCGTGGACCTCGCCAGCGCCATCGGCCCGCGGGCCTACAAGCGCCAGCGCGAAGCCCTCCAGGCGCGCATGCGCGAGCTCGAGCACGCCCTGTATGCGCAGCGGGTGCCGCTCGTGGTCGTGTTCGAGGGCTGGGACGCCGCGGGCAAGGGCGGCGCCATCCGGCGCCTGACGGCCACCCTCGACCCGCGCGGCTACCAGGTGGTGCCCGTGGCCGCCCCCAACGACCTGGAGAAGGACCACCACTGGCTGTGGCGCTTCTGGATCCACATGCCCAAGACCGGGCACATCACCATCTTCGATCGCTCCTGGTACGGCCGCGTGCTGGTGGAGCGGGTGGAGGGCTTCTGCAGCCAGGCGGAGTGGCGCCGGGCGTACCGGGAGATCAACTCGATGGAGCAGCACCTGACCCGCTTCGGGGCGGTGCTGGTCAAGTTCTGGCTGCACATCGACGCGGACGAGCAGCTGCGCCGCTTCCGCGAGCGGCGGCGCACGCCGGCCAAGCGCTGGAAGCTCTCCGACGAGGACTGGCGCAACCGCGAGAAGTGGGACACCTACCGCTCGGCGGTGGACGAGATGCTCTTTCGCACCTCGACCACCTTCGCCCCATGGACCATCGTGGAGTCCAACCAGAAGGAGTTCGCCCGCATCAAGGTGCTGAGGACGGTGGTCTCGGCCGTGGAGGCGAGGCTCGCGCGCGCCTAGGCCGGGGCGGCGGTCACTCCGGCTGGATGGCGCGGCGGGCGCGCTCCATGAGCAGCGCGTGGGTACCCTGCGCCTCGGGGCCGGTCCCCTCGGGCGCCTTGCGCTGCTGGTAGCTGCCGTCCGGCTTCATGTCCCAGGCCGAGCGCCGGTCCTGCATCGCGATCTCCAGGATCTCCCACAGGCGGGCGCGGGCCTGGCCGTCCTCGACCGGGGTGACCAGCTCCACCCGGTTCTGCAGGTTGCGGTACATCCAGTCGGCCGAGCCCAGGAAGAACTCGCCGTCCGCGGGGCTGGCGTTGCCGGCGGCGAAGTGGAAGATGCGCGAGTGCTCCAGGAAACGCCCGATCACCGAGCAGACGCGGATGTTCTCGCTGAGGCCCTCCACCCCGGGCCGCAGGCAGCAGAAGCCGCGCACCACGAGGTCGACGGGCACGCCCGCCTGGCCGGCCCGGTACAGCGCGGCGATCACCTTGCGGTCCTCGAGCTGGTTCATCTTGGCCACGATGCGCGCGGGCTTGCCCGCCTTGCGGTTGGCGGCCTCCCGGTCGACGAGCTCGAGCAGCCGGTCGCGCATGTTGACCGGGGCCACCAGCAGCCTGCGGTACTCCCGCTTCAGCGAGCGGCCGGTGAGGAAGTGGAACAGGTCCACGAGATCGCCGCACAGCTCGGGGCGACAGGTGAGCAGGCTCAGATCGGTGTACAGCCTGGCGGTGCTCACGTGGTAGTTGCCGGTGCCGATGTGC
>Ga0116143_10006538_pt1 | contig 10114 bp, 10 predicted proteins | sample AD_UKC034_MetaG_FD_89745 | JGI IMG/M metagenome (GOLD analysis project Ga0116143, IMG submission 89745) | Active sludge microbial communities of municipal wastewater-treating anaerobic digesters from USA - AD_UKC034_MetaG | ecosystem: Engineered > Bioreactor > Anaerobic > Digestate | place: USA...
AAATGTAATTGCATTAAATACTTTCTGAAAATATCTGAACGAATTTTTTGATTAAATTTTCAACTGCTGCTTTTCCATCTTTGGAAAACTCTTTCTTTATCCTGTTTGCCACAATAGCATTTACAGCCAGGCAATTATGCCCGAGCAATTTACCCAGCCCATAAATGGCAGAGGTTTCCATCTCAAAATTAGTAATCCGATGTTGACCGAAACGGAAATCGGTAAGCCGGTTGATCAGGTCAGGGTTACGGATGCCCAATCTGAGAATTCTTCCTTGCGGGCCATAAAAACCAGGACAGGTTACCGTAATACCATGATGAAAATCTTTTACAAAATGTTTTATTAAGGATCCGGCACCGCTTGTAATGTAAGGATGCCCGATCTGCCCGTGAATTTGTGTATGAGTAACGAAAGAGTGGATCAGTTGCTGCTCTTCATCATTTTGTTCATAGCGATAAAAATTGAGCAGGTTGTCTATCCCAAGTCCATGGGTGGATGCTACAAAACTGTCTACCGGAATATCACTTTGCAACGAACCGGAGGTGCCGATACGGATAATATTGAGGGACTTAAGCTGCTTGTTGATCTCCCTGGTTTCAAAATCAATATTTACAAGGGCATCAAGTTCATTAATGACAATATCAATATTATCAGGTCCGATACCTGATGAAAGGACCGTAATTCTTTTTTTGTTGATATACCCGGTATGGCTGATGAATTCCCGGTGCTGACGTTTTACCTCAATACTGTCAAAATACTTGCTCACTTCTTTTACCCGGTCCGGGTCTCCTACTGTTACTACAGTATCGCCCAGTTCATCGGGCCGGAGGTCAATATGGTATACAGCTCCCCGGTCATTAATAATGAGTTCTGATTCTGCGATCCGGCTCATATAACTAGTTTAATATGATGTAAATAAACCTATTTCAAAAATATGCTTTATTTTCGCAGCGGTTTAAAAAAATGGTCCTTTGGCCGAGTGGCTAGGCAGAGCTCTGCAAAAGCTCCTACACCAGTTCGAATCTGGTCGGGACCTCGTAAAGGGAATAATCAGTTATGATTATTCCCTCTTTTGTTAGCGACAATTGGATTCTCAGGAAAATGGTCTGGTGTTTACGTAAAAAAAATAGTATGACTGTTCGAACCTGCCTGCCGGCAGGCAGGTCTGGTCGGGACCTCGCAAAAGGAATAATCATAATGATTATTCCTTTTTTTGTGGTGACAATTAGGTTCCCAGGAAAATGGTCTGGTGTTTACGTAAAAAAAATAGTATGACTGTTCGAAGCTGCCGGCAGGCAGGTCGGGACCTCGTAAAAAAGTCATCTGGTAAGGAGACTTTTTTTATTGTTCAATGTAAGCCTTGCTCCATTTTGGAGTATAGGAAATTCTCAAAGAGTCTTTGATCCTGGCTGTATCAGCAGGTGTGGCCGGTAGTACAAAGAATAAGATGAAATTGACAGAGTCTTTTGTTCCCATCTGTATTGTTGTAGGCAGTTCTTTCAAAAATTTGAAACGTTTGAAAGCTCTTTCCCTCCCGGCTGTTTCAATAACAAATTTGTAATTACCTGCTGGGGTTACAATTGGTGGCGGGATTGTTATATTCCCTTTTTGAACTGCAGTGGTGTCGTTAACATTTTGTGCGGCAGGCTCTGATGTTTTTGTAGCCGGAGCGGTAGTGCTGTTACCGTTGGCATCAGCTGTGGTATTCTTGTAGATAATATATCCTCCCCAAATAGCTAATGCCAAACCAATAAGCATTAAGAGTATTGCTACAGGCTTTTTCCATTGCACTTTTTCTCTTCGGGGGTTGAGGATGTCTTTGTAGTCAGAAACATCTGAATTGTTATCAACTTCAGTATAGCCTACTTGTTTTGTTGGTTGTTCTTTTAATATTTCTGGTGTAAGCTGACCGGGAGAGAAGCTGTACTGACCAGATTGGGTTTTTACAAGACTGCCGATCCCATCCAGCATAAAAGGTTTTCCTATGTTCAGGAATTGTTGTCCCAGCCACAGGTGAGAATCAAGATCTGCTGCTGCCAATGCTTTGATTTTCCCGGTTTGTGAAGAAATAAAGTCGATCAAAGCCGGGTTTTCCTTAATGCCAGGATTATTTTCAAATGTGATGCCTTCGCCAAAGTCTTTTTTGCTGTTTTTGTCAGATTCGGGATCCACAACAATAGATGAATCAAGCAGGAATGTGCCAATACCGGGCAGATCCAGTCTCCGGGTTGAATAGAGATATTGGGCAAGTATCTGTGCTAGTTTCAAAGTTTTGGCTTTTAAAGGATACAATATAAATATTTTATACCACCAATACAAGTGCCGGAAAACTCTGTGGTTTAACTTTGCATCAATTATGCTTACCAAACAAGAAACGGATTTCATCAGTTATTGGGAAGAGAACAGGTTGGCGAAAAAAAAAGTACTGCGCCAGATATATGTGGGGCTTCCTCTGGCGGTCATACTTGTTATTACCATTTTTGCGAACCTTCTTTCCGGTTGGTATAGCAGGGCGCAAATGGTTATGTTCAGGGAAAACTCTTCTTTGATCATCGTTTTACTGATAGCGGCGCTTTCTATTGTGGTTTTTATAGTCATATTCTCTGCCCGTCACCGGTGGGATATGAATGAGCAGCGTTACCGTGAACTACTGGATAAGAAGGGGAAAGATTAAAAAATAATTCCTTTTTTTGCAGCGAATAATAGTTTTCCAGGGTCTTACTCAGGATTTTGGACCAACATCTTAATATGAAGAATTTTTTCCTTTTTTTATCTGTATCTGGTTTTTTAATGCTAAACAGTGGTTGCCTGAAAGACAATAGCTGTAATGCAAAGACTGTTGAAAGTGAGCAGGCAACTATAGTGAATTATGCACTTGCAAACGGGATAACAGCTACCGCCCACAGCAGCGGACTGCATTATGAAGTAGTAACTGCCGGAACCGGACCTGCTCCTACCATTAATTCTACCGTATCTGTGCGATATGTGGGAAAACTGCTGAATGGGACTGTTTTTGACACCCAGGCAGGTACTCCCGTCACTTTTCCGGTAAACCAGGTGATTCCGGGCTGGCAATTGGGTCTTCCGCTGGTACAGGAGGGAGGTACTATCAAACTGATTATCCCTTCATCACTGGCCTATGGCTGTACAGGATATGGCGCTATCCCTGCGGATGCGATATTATATTTTGAGATCGATTTGGTAGATGTTCAATAATTGCTGAGCCTTTACTGCTTATGCTCTGCTTCCCCGTCCTGCTTGCAGCGACGGGGTTCTTTTTACTGTATTTTTGATTTTAAATCTTTCATCTTGCCTCACGAAGCCATTTCAGTCTTTGATATTTTTAAAATCGGGGTAGGCCCTTCCAGTTCCCATACATTGGGGCCATGGAGAGCTGCACAGCGTTTTGCAAAAATGTTGCATCAGAAGAACATATTGACTGATGTAACCAGGGTAAGGGTACTTCTTTATGGTTCTTTAGCCAAAACAGGTAAAGGTCATGGTACGGATGTAGCTGTTCAATTGGGACTTTGCGGCCATGACCCTGTAACATTTGCAGTAGATCAGATCGATGCAAAGATTCATGACATTGCTGCTATGAAGAAGATGGTTTTACTTGGTCTGCATGAGGCCGACTTTGATCCGCAGGAAGACATTGAATTTCTTATTACCGAAACACTCCCTTATCATCCTAATGCAGTTACTTTCCTTGTAACTACCAGGAATGGGGAATCTGTTGCAGAAACATATTATTCTGTTGGTGGAGGATTTGTAGTTAAGGAAGGAGAGGAAACCGGTACGGTGAACTCCGTTCAATTGCCATTTCCGATTAATAATGCCGATGATTTGTTACACTGGTGTATAAAAACAGGTATGAGTATTCATGAAATAGTGATGGAGAATGAACATACCTGGCGGAGTGAAGAAGAAACAAAAATAAATGCACTGAATATCTGGCGGGTGATGAAAGAGTGTATCTACCGTGGTTGTCATACACCGGGCGTCTTACCCGGTGGGCTGAATGTAAAACGACGAAGTGCCGAATTGAACAAAAGACTTCTTACGGGGAAGGAGTATTCAGATTATGATACCTGGTTATTGGCTATCCGTTCCGGGGGTAATGATTTCAAATACATACTGGATTGGGTCAGTTGTTTTGCACTTGCTGTTAACGAAGAGAATGCGTCATTTGGCAGAGTGGTGACGGCTCCAACCAATGGTGCTGCGGGAGTGATACCCGCTGTACTTCAGTATTATATAGCCTTTTGTCACGATAGTTATCGGGAGGTAAACAAAGAGGATAAGATCATTCAATTCCTGTTGACTGCTGCTGAAATAGGCAGCATTTTCAAAAAGGGGGCCACTCTTTCTGCAGCTATGGGAGGTTGCCAGGCAGAGATCGGTGTATCATCTGCGATGGCCGCCGCCGGACTTACAGAATGTATGGGCGGCACCCAAAGGCAGGTAATGATGGCATCAGAAATTGCTATGGAACATCATTTAGGATTAACCTGCGACCCGATAGCCGGGTTAGTACAAGTTCCTTGTATTGAAAGAAATACCATGGGGGCCATCAAGGCTATCACTGCTTCCCAACTGGCACTACAAAGCACTCCTGATTTTGCCAAAGTATCATTAGATGCAGTTATTAAAACCATGTGGGATACTGCACTGGATATGAATCATAAATACAAAGAAACAGCTGATGGGGGACTGGCGGTAAATGTGCCTCTCAGCTTACCTGAGTGCTGATAGTCCTTCGTGAGACATATATTAACTTATTGTCAAGTCACCATTAAAAGAAGTTTTATTTTTTGCAGGTTATTGTACTATTAAAGAGATGATGTTGTAAATTTATTTCCGGCAAGAACCAAATTATTACAACCTCAAACCATTTTACCATGGCAACTAAAAAGAAAGCTAAAAAGAAAGTTGCAAAGCCAGTTGCTAAAAGAAAACCGGCCTCCAAAAAGAAAGTAGCTAAAAAGAAACCATCACCAAAACGAAAAGTGGTTAAAGCTAAACCCAAACGTAAGCCTGTTGCCCGTAAAAAAGCAGCACCTAAAAAAGTGGTAAAGAAAAAAGCGGCAAAAAAATCGGTGAAAAAAGCTGCAAAGAAAGTTGTGAAAAAGGCGGTGAAAAAAATAGCCAGGAAAATAGTAAAAAGGAAACCGGTGGCTGTGAAACCTAAAGCAACTAAGAAGAAAAAAATTATTTCACCGGCTCCCGTTCATTCTGCACCGGTAGTTGTAGAAGAAATAAAAGAAATATTTGTGACCCCGGAAGGAGAGCTGGAGGTAACAGAGACTATCGTCACTGTTGATACAGACAATACTGATTATTCAGATAGTATTGAAGAAGGGTTAACAGAAACAGAAGGTAATCCTGACGAGGAAGATGGAACCATGATATGATATAACACAGGCGGGTTGCACAACAAGTAATCTGCCTGTATTTTTTTTCAGGAAGTTTTTTAGTTATTATTCAATAAAACTTCCGTCATTTAAAGATAAGATAGCGGCTTTCGCTGCTATGCGGGGCAGAAGGTATTTTACGTCCTTCAAATAGTTCCCGGACAGCAATAACAGGTGGCACAGGAGTGGTCGCCGATACAGATTTAATACTGGCTGTCTTTTTCATTTATTGATAGTACTGAAAATAGCCCGGAGGGTACTCCGGGATAATGATTTTACACCATTAACTAATTAAACCAACCTCAAAACAAAAACCATATGACAGTATTAGGTATTCATCACGGACATGATTCATCAGCAGCTATTGTTAAAGATGGCGTTATCCTTGCCGATGTGCAGGAGGAAAGATTTTCACGGGTAAAGCACGGATGCAGTTTACCGTTAAAATCAATTGCCTATTGTTTAAAAGAAGCCGGACTTAACAGTATCAATGATGTAGACTATATTAGTTTTTCAAATCAAAGTAACACGGAAGAGATAGAATCAGTTTTTGGATTAAAAAGCGAGTCCGGGGGATTGAAAAAGACAATTAAGAAGATGCTTCATACGATTATGCGGAAAGAAGTATACATAAGCAATATGAAGCTTCCGATCTATTATCCTGATTATATTGTAAGGGATAAAAGCAAGTGTATAAACAATCATCATCATCTGTCTCATGCTGCCAGTGCTCATTTTACCCGCAAGTCAGCTGAAAAATGTCTCATTTTCACCATTGATGGTGCCGGGGATAAATTCTGTACAGCGATATGGATGGGAGAAGGTAGTAAAATTGAGTTACTAAAAAGTTATTACAGGGATGCATCAATTGGCTGGGCATATAGCATCGTTACCGAGGCCTTACACTGGATACATGGTGATGGTGAAGGGAAAACAATGGGCCTGGCACCCTATGGAGATCCGGCTAAATGCAGTGATGAGCTGGATAAGTATTTCCCTGTTTTTAAAGGTGATGAATTAGTGAGACCGTCTTCATTAGGACAAGACTATTACTGGAATGAAGGGGGCTCTTACCAGTTTCATTTCGATGAAGCAAAAGAAGTGGAGAAGTTAGTAGAAAAATACGGAAGAGAACATGTGGCTGCCAGGGCACAAAAATTACTCGAAGAAGTGGTAATAAACCTGGTATCTGGCTGGGTGAAAAAAACCGGCATAAAAAGAGTAGTATTTGCGGGTGGTGTGATGCTGAATGTAAAATTGAATCAAAGAATTTGGAATAACCGGAACGAGATTGGTATTATTGAGCAACATGTTTTTCCTAATCCCGGTGACTCAGGCCTTGCTATCGGCGCTGCATTATTGCAATATTATAAACATCATGACTTTAAAGGAAATGAAATAAAGAATCTTTATGGCGGGCCTGCATACAGTAACGAAGAAATTGAAGCGATGCTAAAAGTCAGGAAGTTGAAATATCATTATACAGATAATCCTTCCAAAGTGGCAGCTGAGTTATTGGCTAAAAACCAGATCGTAGCCTGGTTCCAGGGGCGTATGGAATGTGGACCGAGAGCATTGGGTAATCGATCTATTTTGATGAGTCCGCTGAAACCTGAAAACAAGGATGTTATCAATAAATGGGTGAAATTCCGTGAAGGTTTCCGCCCTTTTTGTCCATCATTGACATATGAAAAGAAAGATGTTTACCTGAAAGATAACCGGGATGAATTTTTTATGATCACTTCTTTTGATGTGACAGATGAAAAAAGAGAAGCGATACCTGCAGTAGTACATGTGGATGGTACAGTGAGACCGCAAATGGTGCAGAAGGAAACCAATCCAAGGTATTGGGAGCTGATCAATGAATTTGGTAACCTGACCGGCGAATACATTGTACTTAATTCCTCTTTTAATGTAATGGGTGAACCGATCATTAATCATCCTAAAGAAGCTATTAAATGTTTTTTTGACTCCGGGCTAGATGCCATTTTTTTGGGAAACTATTATCTTATTAAGTCAGAGCATTAAGAAACAAAAGCCGCCAGTTATCTGGCGGCTTTTGTTTATACAAGTTTATTTCATCAGTTCAATTCGGGATTTGCCTCAATCTTAATACCTTCATAATTCCTTATTTCATTGTATAAAGTATCTCTCTCTACCGGTATTCTCCGGGCTTGTTTTATTAAGGTGATCAACTCGGCTGTAGTCATAGATGGATTTAACTCTTCCGAGCCAGCCATGCTGTAAATTTTTGTTGTATCATCAATTGTTCCGTCAATATCATCCACACCAAAAGAAAGAGTGAGTTGTGCATTCTGCCTGCCCAGCATCGGCCAATAGGCTTTCAGGTGAGGAAAGTTATCTAAGTAAATACGGGCAATGGCATACATCTTCATATCTTCAATATGAGTATTTTCTGATACACTGCTCATATCGTTATCCTTATTCCTGAATTTTAAAGGAATAAAAGTGTTGAATCCTTTTGTCTTGTCCTGTAATACTCTTAACCGCCTCATGTGATCGATCCGGTGTTCATATTTTTCAATATGCCCGTACAGCATGGTGGCATTGGAATGTAATCCAAGTTTATGTGCTGTTTCATGAATAGTAAGCCATCCATCGGCATCCACTTTATCCGCACATATTTTCTCCCTGATCTCGGGATGAAATATTTCTGCTCCACCACCGGGTATAGAATCAAGGCCTGCTGCAATCAAAAACTTTAGTCCTTCTTCTGCACTTACTTTTGCTTTCCGGAACATATAATCGTATTCCACAGCGGTAAAGGCTTTAATATGCAAATCAGGACGATGGGTTTTAATGGCTTTTAGCAGGTCTGCGAAGAATGGCAGGTCCATCTTTGGGTGCACACCTCCCACAATATGTACTTCAGTGATGGGTTTCCCGTCATATTTTTTCACCATGTGAAGCATCTGGTCAATGCTGAGTTCCCAGCCTTCTTCCCGGTGAGCATACAGGCGGCTGTAGGAACAGAAATTGCAGCTGAATACACAAACGTTGGTGGGCTCGATATGAAAATTCCTGTTAAAGAAAACTTTATTACCATGCAGTTTTTCTTTTATTTCATTGGCAAGCCGGCCCACGAATCCCAGGCTTGCTTTTTCAAAAAGCAATAAACAATCTTCGTCAGTGATGCGCTGCCCGGCTTTTACTTTATCGGCTACTTGTTGCAGGCCGGCAGAAATGTCTGTTGTGGTGATCATAGTAGTATTAATTACAAGTACAAAGTTACTGAGTACAAAGTTGACAACTTTAAAAAATCCTTATCTTCATTTCACTTAATAGGGCTATATGAATTTAAAACTCAGGTTAACGGTTCTCAGCTTTTTACAGTTTTTCGTATGGGGAGCCTGGCTTATTACCATCGCTACCTATTTTTTTTCCAATAATATGGGGACAGGAGCCCAGTTTGGTGCCATCTTTTCAACACTGGCTTTATCTTCCTTATTTATGCCTGCGCTTACGGGCATTATCGCAGATAAGTGGTTAAATGCTGAGCGATTGTATGGCGTCTTGCATATCTTATATGGTGCAGTGCTGCTTTATGTGCCACAGGTAAAGGATGCAGACACACTCTATTATGTTATCCTGGTAGCCATGATCTTCTATATGCCCACCATTTCCTTGTCCAACTCGATCTCTTATACTATACTAAAGAAGAATAATTATGATGTGGTAAAAGTTTTTCCGCCAATAAGGGTTTGGGGTACCATTGGTTTTATCGTGGCGATGTGGACAACCAACCTTACCGGAAGTAAGGCTAATACCAACCAGTTTATCATAGGGGGGGTGATTGCTATTTTGCTGGGGATTTATTCTTTTACATTGCCAAAATGTCCCCCACAGAAATCTATTGCAAAAGGGGCATCTATTATTGAGCAATTGGGGTTGAATGCTTTTAAGCTTTTCTCTAAATATAAAATGGCCCTGTTCTTCATTTTTTCTATGTTCTTAGGGGCTGCGCTACAGCTTACAAATATGTATGGTGATACTTTCCTTGATGATTTCAAAAAAGTACCTGAATACGGGCCGGAATCTTTTGTAGTGAAATACTCAACCATTATTATGTCCATCTCCCAGATATCGGAGACTGTCTTTATTCTTACCATTCCTTTTTTCCTGAAGCGTTTTGGTATTAAAAAGGTGATGTTGTTTTCCATGCTCGCATGGGTATTGCGTTTCGGGTTATTTGCTTATGGCAACCCTGCCGATGGATTATGGATGATTATTCTTTCCTGTATCGTGTATGGTATGGCATTCGATTTTTTCAATATCTCCGGTTCCTTATTTGTAGAAACGACTACGGATGCATCTATCCGTTCCAGTGCCCAGGGTTTGTTTATGATGATGACAAATGGGGTAGGAGCTTTCCTGGGCAGTAAGATAAGCGGTTATGTGATCGATAAGTATTTCACCGTAAACGGGGGAGATAAAAACTGGCAGGATATCTGGATCACTTTTGCCATCTATGCATTGGTAGTGGCTGTATTGTTTGCGATATTATTTAAGCACAAGCATGATCCCAATGCGGTAGGGGATGTACAACATTAATTGTTTCAATTAGAATATCACTAAAAAAACCGTTCAACTGAACGGTTTTTTTAGTGATGACTGATTTTATTAAATATGTGCTTCAATCTTTCTTACAAAATTAGCTTTAGGCTGGGCGCCTACTAATT
>Ga0116143_10006541_pt1 | contig 10110 bp, 14 predicted proteins | sample AD_UKC034_MetaG_FD_89745 | JGI IMG/M metagenome (GOLD analysis project Ga0116143, IMG submission 89745) | Active sludge microbial communities of municipal wastewater-treating anaerobic digesters from USA - AD_UKC034_MetaG | ecosystem: Engineered > Bioreactor > Anaerobic > Digestate | place: USA...
CGATGCCATTGACTTTGCTAAGTGGTGTCAGTCCCGTGATTGTCCGAGCGGGCCGCTGACTATGGATATGCTAAACACATGGCTGCAAGCAACGCGCTCATGATTACGCAACTCCACCCACCCGAAAAATAGGCCGGACACCTGCTCGCCAAACCCATCAACACCTCCGGATATTCGCATCGTGCTTGCGCTGACATCCATTTCACCAACCCACGCGAACGGCTCGGTTCAGTCCGACGCCATACGCTCATGGGTAGAGCACGGACTGACGCCAGTATCCTTCAACTCTGACGCGGAGTGCTCAATGATGCGATCCACCTATCCAGACGTGAAGTTCGTCCCGACCACCAGAACAGGATCCATCCTGTTCAAAGCCCCGTACGCCTTGATCAGCGCCATGGTAGACTATGCTCGGGAGGCTGGCGAGGATAGGGTCCTGCTCATCAACTCGGACATAGTTATGCACGACCCGAGAGGCGACCTATCCAAGTACCAGGAGGACATGGACGCCGTTGTGATCGCCAACCGGCACGACCACGATGGTGATGGTTCCAGGATCTCCCGATACGACTACGGGTTCGACGCCTTCCTGCTCAGTAAGCAGCACTTCGATCTGTTTCCTCAGACCCTCTTCGCCATGGGTCAGACGTGGTGGGACTACTGGATACCATACCGCTTCATCAAGGCCGGTGTTCGTGTGGTGACGGTCAAGGAGCCGCTGTTCCTTCACAAGCGCCATCGTGTTCAGTACGACCAAAAGGAGTGGGAGCGGATGACCCAACATTTCATATGGGTGGAGAACTGGACATCACCCCGGAAGGCACCGCAGCAGGTCACGAACGAGGTTTACCGATTCATTCGACAACATGCGCGTTGACATCTTCATCCGGACGTACCACAAGGATCTCGAGTGGCTATCCTATGCCCTCAAATCCATTCATCGGTATGTCACCGGATACCGCCATATCATCGTCGCCATCCCGACCGCTCAGGTAGAGCTACTTCGCCACCTGACCGCAGAAAAGGTCATTGGGATAAGCGACCTTCAGGACGGATACCTCGGCCAGCAGCTCACCAAGATGCGGGCATGGGCGATGACCGATGCCGATGCCGTGATATTCTGGGATAGCGACGTGGTAGCCACCGAGCCTATCGACGTGCGGAAGGAATACTTCCAGGACGGAAAAATAATCGTGTGGAAGACCCGCTATTCCTCCATGACCGGAAATCCATGGCAACCCATCACGACAAAGGCCGTTGGCTTCACGCCGGAGTGGGAGTACATGCGCCGCATGCCCATCGTACACTGGACATCCACCCTCGAAAGCTGCGACAGGTTCATGGCCGAACTGCACGGAAAGGCCCTGGCGAAGTACATCGAGGAACAGCCGCACCGCTCATTCAGCGAGTTCAACGTCCTTGGCGCCTATGCGGAGAAACATGCTCCAGACGGCTATGCCTTCATCGACACAGAGAGCGTTGACCTTCCAAAGTGCAAGGCCGATCAAGGCTGGAGCTGGGGAGGATTAACGCCGGAGGTAATGGAAAAACTGCGTTCCTATGGACTTGCATGAACTAGCCACCCGTGATGGAATCGGCCTCGTGATCGACCACATGGGCCTGAGGAGGGGTGTGGAGGTAGGCGTCGCCTTCGGAGAGAACGCGGAAACCATCCTATCGGGCAGCACGATGGAAGCCTTATACCTCGTTGACCCATGGGCTTATGTCCCCGGAGAAGACCCGGCAGGCTTCGCTGACGCCATCAAGGATTGGGATGGTTGCTTCGAGTACTGTAAGAAGAAAATGGAGCGTTTCGGGGACCGCGCGCGCATCATCAGGGCATCTAGTGCTGAGGCTTCCGAAATGTTCGAGGATGGGTCGTTGGACTTCGTCTACATCGACGCGAACCACATGCGGCCCTACATCGACAATGACCTGCGCCTGTGGTATCCGAAGGTCAGGAGCGGTGGCATCTTCGGGGGGCACGACTATCACAAGGTGAACACGGCGAACTACCAATGTGGCGTGAAGGACGCCGTTGACGAGTTCCTTGCAGGCCATCACATCCACGTCACCTCAATAGACAGCGACCCGAGCTGGTACATCATCAAATGAACGTCACGCTCCTCCCCTCCGGAAAGTCGATCGCCACCATCGAAGGCGACACCCACATCGGCAAATGGGCTATCGAGGCAGGACGCCTTGACCACGATCAGAACATGCTTCCGTTGCTGCGCCCGTACATTCCGGAAGGAGGCGCGGTCATCGACATCGGAGCCTACATCGGCGACCACACGGTGTTCTACGCTGAATGCGTAGGTGATTTTGGCTGGGTGTATGCCTTCGAGCCAAACTCAGATGCGTTCGATTGCCTGGAGTACAACACCGCAGACCTCGGTAATGTATTTGCTGTCAAAGTAGGCGTATCCGACCGCGCCTCTAGCATTGGACTTGCTATATCTGTCAACGGAGGAGCTACGTATGCCACTCCCGATGGGAATCTTCCGTGCATTGACATTGACAGCTTCGCTCCTTTATGGGTGGACTTCATCAAGATGGACTGCGAAGGCATGGAGCCGAAGGCGCTGAAGGGTGCCGAAAAAACCATCCTGACCTATCTTCCCACAATGCTCATCGAGATAAATCGCGCCGCCTTGGAGCGCCAAGGGGAGACGGAGAGCACTATCTTCGCCATGCTGGACGCCTGGGGCTACTCCTACCGCAACATCTACGCGGAGCAGCCCATGAAGGGCGAGCAGTACGACATCCTATGCACACCACCCGCCCGATGATCATTTTGGCAGCAGCCCTAGCCCTGTTCGCCTGTAAAAAGGAGGAGAAACAGCCGCCCGCGCCCACCCCGTCGCCGGTCATCTGCTGCCCGACCACGGCGCCGACGCTGATCTCCCCATCCAACAACGCCAGCATCACCATCCCCGCCACCTTCAGATGGACAAAGGTTCAGGGAGCCGCCAGCTATGCCATCGTAGCTCCCTGCACATGGACAGGCACCGCCGGACAGAACTACTCCGCCGACATTGCACAGGCGACGGTCACGGATACCTTCTACGTGGTCACTGAGCTACCCACATCCGGCATGAGCGGGGCACAGGGAACATGGAAGGTCATCGGACTAGGCAGCGATAACACCCAAGGCCCATGGTCGCAGGAAAGGTCATTTACCATTCAGTGAGGGTCCTGGTGGGCCTCCTGCTCATCATACCGACCTTCGTAGTGATGAACGTGCTCGCCTTCCTGAACTCCATCCCCATGAGCGTGACCTATGCCTTCCAACACGCTAACACACTGATGATGTGGGCTTTCCTGCGCGAAAAGCCCTCTCATTTGCCCCAATAGTTTCCATGGCTAATAGGACCACGGAAAATATCAGAAAGGAATCCAAGGAACGAAACCGCGTCACCATTGGTCTTACCCCCGGCAGAACGGACACCAAAAGCGCCTTGAAAATCCAACATTCCAATCTGAAGTAGACCCGAGTAGATGGCAAAGGGAAAGAAGACCGGAGGCCGTAAGGCAGGAACCCCTAACAAGTTGACCGCATCGGCTCGCGAGGCGTTCCAGGAAGCCTTTGAAGGGCTGGGGGGCATCCACTCCCTGACCCATTGGGCCATGAAGAACCCGGACGACTTCTATAAGCTCTATGCCCGCCTCATCCCGATCGAAGTGGAGAACAAGGGCGAGCAGAAGCACGAGATCACCATTCGCCGTGAAATAGTCACCCGCAAGACGTGAACGTGGACCTGACATACACAGAGCCGCAAGCGGAGATCTTCTTCGGCGATGTGCGTCGGTTCAACTCGGTCGCCAAGGGTCGTCGCTTCGGCGCTACCAGGGGGGCGGCCCACGCCTGCATAGAATGGAGCCTGGAGGGGATGCCTATCCTGTGGGGTGATACTATCGCGGGCAACGTAGAGCGCTACTGGGAGCGGTACTTCCTGCCAGCCACTAGCAAGAACAACATCGACGCCCACCTGAGCAGCAAGAACGTGGGCAAGATCGGGAGCGGGTACATCGACTTCCGTAGCGCGGACAGGCCTGAGAACTGGGAGGGGTTCGGTTACAAGAAGATCGTTCTGAACGAGGCTGGCATCATCTTCAGCGACCCCTACCTGTACACGAACGCAGTCCTTCCGATGATGATGGACTACCCGGACGCGGAGCTATTCGCGCTCGGTGCTCCAAAGGGCAAGCGCCTGAAGAACGGGAAGGCCCATCCGTTCTACCAGCTCTATACGACCACGGACGACCAGCACCGGAGCCTGTGCTACTCCACGTATGACAACCCGTTCCTGAGCAGGCAGGACATCGAGGACACGGAGAACGAGATCATGGGCATGGACCCCGAGCAGGTCAAGCAGGAGATCTACGGGCAGTTCATCGACCGTTCCGCTGGCAACCCGTTCGCGTTCGCCTTTGACAAGGCCAAGCATGTGAAGCCATGCGACAGACGGCCGAACGACTTCCACTACTTCAGCATCGACTTCAACGTGGACCCGTTCAGCGCCATCGTCTCGCACACCTGGCAGGACCAGCGCGGACACCATGCGCACACCTTCGGGGCCGCCAAGATCAAGGAGGCGAGCATCAACGCCATGGGTGAATGGATCGAGAGCGTATGCCCACAGCGGCACCTCATCCGCATTACTGGGGATAGAGGAGGCATGAGCCGGAGCATCGGCACGGCGGGACCCATCCGCATGTTCACGGAGCTACGCAAGCGGTTACGCATCTCGGAGGCTCAATTACAGGTACCACCAAACCCGACGCATCTGCGGAGCAGGGAGGATTACAACTACGTGCTGGCGAGCCATCCGGACTACCGGATCGACCCGTCATGTACGAGGTTGATAGGGGACCACCTGACCGTTGAAGTGGATTCGCACGGTAAGATCATCAAATCGGATCGCACAAAGGCTTCTCAACAAGCTGACGAACTGGACTGTTCACGCTACTTTGTGAACACGTACCTTCGCGGCTGGATGGAGCAGAACAAACGAAGAGCATGAGCAACTGCTACCCATATCCATCGGCCATCCCGCTGAACTATTGCGGATCGGCAGGAGATCCCGCTATCCTTCACATAGGCATATTGGAGGAAGACCGGGAGGCTGATCAATACAGCGTCCTGATGCGCGACCTCGGCAGCGGGCGCATCACCGTTCACGACCTCACGGGCGACGACATGGCGATCGTGGCAATCGAGCATCCTGCGGACCTATCGCCGGGAACGACATACGAGGTGAAGGTGGTAGCGGTGAACGACACGTCAGGCATAGCGCCTGTGCCATTCTTCCCATACCTGTACGAAGGCGGGACATTCATTTCGGCGTACAGCACCGTTGACGGCGTGAACATCAAGTTCCAGAAGATGTTCGACGCTGACGGTGTGCATGGACACGCTGAACAATTCGTGACGCTGGCATGAACCACCTAGCCGCCATCGCGATAATGAGCCTTGCCTCCATGGGTATGTGGACCGCCATGGGAGAGGGGATGATATTGGAGTGGTTTCGCAAGTTGGTAGAAGGCGATAAGGGATTTGCCAGTGCCGCCAAGAATGGAGTACCGATCTGGGCGCAAAAGATGCTGGCCACATGCCCACGCTGCATGGTCACGCTGTTCGGCACCTTCATCTTGGCCGTCATTGGAGCGATGCCTGAGCAGGTTTCAGAGGCATTCGCGTACATGGCACACACACCGATCGCATCATGGCAGTTCAGTTGCTACGCGAACGCCTTTGACCTTGTGGGCTACATCGTTTGCGCCGTAGGACTTCAGGAAATGCTGCACCGATGACCATTCAGGAAAACAGGATGGACAAAGGCATCAGAAACATCACAGATTCACTTCCGCACAGGACCAGCATGGTCATCTGTCTGAAGTGTTATTTCCGATGGCTCGCTATTCGGCCTGTTCAGGTACGACTTGACCAGCTTGAATGCAAGGAATGTGGTCCTGGATACGTCATCGAAACCGGAGAGATACTAGAATGAGAAAGCTCCTACTCCAACTCTTCGGCCTGCTTCCAAAGCGCCCCACCGGACACCCTCCGTTCGCATTCCGCGACCTCGAAGGCCGCGAATACTTCGGATGGGCAGACCTTCAGGACATGCCAGCCGAGCGCGTGAACCAGATCGAGGACGTGATCCTTCAGGTGGACGCCTCAATCAGCAAGCACAACCTGGAGGCCATCGCAGAGGCCATGGTCCTGCAATGTTCAGCAGCCCTTGAAGCGAAGGACGCCAAGGCCCGCACCATGGCGATCAACAAGGTGATGACCCTTGCCAACGAGCTTTTGATCCGCCCCACGAACATCATCCCAGAGGATTGCTACATCGCCCTTGCCGCCATCTGCGCAGTGAGGAAGGACGAGGACCCGTACGCGTTCGACAAGACCATCCAGGCCGAGAAGATGGCCCAATTCAAGGCAGCGGGGAGAGCTGGTCACGCTTTTTTTACCCAGACGGGGGCTTTTCAAAACTACGTAGGCGCCATGCGCACTACCGAGGACGCATTGAAGAGCTTGCTGGTAAGCTGGATCTACCAGGAAGAGCGGACCCGTCAGGCATTGCGCATCTGCGGCTATCAAAGCTCCGGCAAGAACGACATGCAGAGTTCCAAGCCATGATCACCAACGCCTGCGATAACAGGGCCTCTGACATCCTCGCCATCAAACGCGAGCCGTTCAGCCGTGTGCTCGATCAGGTGTTGCGCTGGCTCCGTCAGATACATGCGGCTCAGGAGGCTGCGAAAAAGCACAAGAAGTAGCCATGGCAGAGACGATCATCACCCGGCTTGAACTCGATCTTGGTGGGTACGACCAGCAGATCAACCAGGCTGTCGGAGGCATGAAGCGTTACGATGACGCTACCGTAGACGCAACCAAGGACACAAAGACCTTCGAGAATGCACTAGGCAGCGCCTCCGGGAAGCTGAACATGACCAAGGTCGCCACCGAAGGGGTAGCCAAGGCCACGGCACAGGTCAATACCGAGACGCAGAAGGTCGGCAAGTCAGGGTCGCAGGTCAGCGGCATTTCCGGATTGTGGGAGCGGGTCAAGGGCAGTGTGTCCAACGCGGCCGGTTCGGTGAAGTCCTTCTTCCTCGGTGCCGAGGACGGGGTGAAGACGGCGGTGAAGGATGTCGGTGGGTTGCGCGGGATCTTCTCACAGGTAGGCGCCAATATCAAGGGGGTATTCAGTGGTATCGGCAAGTCCTTCGGTCAGGTAGAAGGCCAAGGCCAGAAGATAGGCGGGCTTTCCGGGGTATGGAACAAGGTCAAGGCATCGGTTGGGTCCGCAACTAAGACCGTTACGGAGTTTGTCAAGGGTTCCCGAGATGGGGTTCGCGATGCGGTCAAGGGCGTAGGCGGTCTACGCGGAGCCTTTGCGCAGGCCAGCGGCAACGTGTCGAAGTTCTTCGGCGGCATCGCTTCGGGAGCACAGAGCGCCGTCACCCAGATCCCCGGCGTAGGACAGGCATTCGCGCTGCTGGCAAACCCCATCGTTGCCGCAACGGCTGCCGTCGGGTTCCTGGCATCGAACATCGTAACACGTTTGGATGGGGCCAGTAAGACCGTGGACGCGCTGAAGTTCAGCTTCGACGGTGTGCTGAACCGGCTGACATCTTTCGAGGGGTTCAAGGGATTCTTTGATCCAACGCAGCAGCTCAAAGACGCGGCGTTCGCACAGGCTCAGGCCGAATTGCTGGATGAGATCGACGCCAGCCAGCGCAAGGTCAACAGCAGCAACGCAGAGGCAGAGAAACGCATCGCCAGCCTCAACCAGAAACTACGCGACAGAACGCGAACGGATGAAGAGCGCCTTTCGATAGCCAGTGAGATCACCAACATCGAGGTCCAGCGAGCGAACAAGGAAGAGGAATTGCTGAAGAAAAAGCTGGCAGGCATCGACCTAGAGATCGCGGCGGCTAAGTCCCAAGGGATAGCGGCGGACCAGATCAACGACGAACTGCTCAACAGGCAGAACGAGGCGCAGGTAGCTTTGGTCAACGCACAGACCGCACGGATCGCACTCACGGAGAACGTAGAGCGCCGGGTCAACAGCATCACCGAACAGGGGGCCAACGAACGCGCTGCACAAGCCGCCAAGGAAGCCGCGGCACGGGAAAAGGCGGACGCCAAACTCAAGGCTGATACCGAACGCCGTATCGCGCTCATCAACGAACTGAACGCAGCCAGCGCAGCCACCGAAGGCCCGCGACAACAGGAAGAGCAGAAGGCCACCGCCACACGTGATGACAGGATCAAACGCGCGGAAGGCGATACCCAGACCCTGCTGAAGATCGAGCAGGAATACCAAGCGGAGATACAGGCCATCCGTGACAAGGCAGCACAGGATGCCGAGGCCGTAGCCAATGAGCAGGCGCAGGCGTTGCAGGATGCACAGCTAGGTGCGGCACAAACCCGCCTTGACCGCCTGAAGGAAGAGCAGGAACTGGCGCTGGAGATCGCCAAGGCGAACGGGGAGGATGTGACCGCACTTCTGTTCAGTCAGGCACAGGAGCGCGACGGGGTGGAGAAGGAGATCCAAGACATCCGCCTTGCGCAGTTGGAAGAACAGTACCAGCGCGAATACGAGGCACTGGATGGGAACCTGATCGCCCAATACGACCGTCAGGCTCAATACGAGATCGATAAGGCTGCCCTCCTGAACGAGAGCGCGGTCAGCGAATTGGAGGCGAAGCGGCAACTGCTCGAACAGACGCAGGAACTGGAGGCCGCTGAGGTGGCCCTTGGTCAGACCCGTATCGACGCCTCTGCCCAGGCGGCTGAAACCATCAGCACCATAGCCGGGGAAAGCAAGGCGGCGGCAGCGACCGCATTTGCAGCACAGAAAGCAGCGGCCATAGCCCAGGTCATCACCAACACGAACGCAGGCCTTGCGGCTGCATCGGCCGCTGCTGCCGCAATTCCTCCGCTCATCCCTCCCGGAGTTCCGAACCCTGCCTATCCTGTGGCACAGGCCATCTACGGCGCTACGGTCGCCAGGGTGAAGTTGCAGGCCGCTGCAAGCCTCGCACAGATACTTGCCCAGAGCGTTTCCGGATTCGACAAGGGTGGCGACATCAAGCGCGGCGACGGCCCACGCATCAGCAAGGCAGGAGGTGACAACATCCTCGTCACCGGTCAGGTCGGGGAGAAGATGCTGAACAAGCGCCAACAGGCGGAATTGGAGCGCATCGCAGGGAAGAACATCTGGGGAGAGATCGGGCTTCCCGGATATTCCAAACCAAACCACACCTATCGCGACCGTCGCATAGGCGTCGAAGCCATCCCGATGACCAGCTACGTATCCACGTTGACCGGCCTGAACAGCTACGCGGAAGGTCGAGGGGATACCTATATCAGCAACACGACCACCACGCAGGCGAAGCTCAACGACCGCCGAATGGTAGCCGCCGTTGACCGCACCACGCGGGAGGCTCGGAAGCAGACGGAATTACTGGCGATGATGGCACAGAAAGGACGTAGGCCCAACAAACGCTACCACGCTTGACCGGAGGCTTCGACATATACCTGAACGGCACCTTGGTCGCCAGCCCAAAGGATTGGGATGGATATGACCAGGAGGTGGTACGCGATTATAAGAAGCGGTTCATCCGTGTGGCCTATCCCGGCACATTTACCATGACCAACGAGAGCGGCTATCCGGCCCTGCGCTCCTTGTTCGTGTCGGACATGTGCGCCTTGGTGGATTTCGAGGCATACGAGACATGCGGAACGGGTCGATACCAGATCGTAAAGGGCCAGATCGTCCTTGCTGATTGCGAATGGAACCTGAACGACTGCACGGTATCGGTGGAGGTGCAGGATGAGGCGATCGGGGCGCGTCTGGATAACAACGTCAGGATCCCCGTCAGCCCCCTTGCAGCTAATAGCAAGAACGGGGAGGAGATCGATCCTTGCACGATGCTGGAGATCGAGGTGTTCGACCCGGACGACGACGAGTCCACCTACATCGCAGAGCCGCGCCGGATGTTCGACTGGCTGGACGCCATGCAGCATTGCATCCGATACATCACCGACAGCAACATCGAAGTCGTATCGGAATGGTACGATGCCCTGCC
>Ga0116143_10006545_pt1 | contig 10109 bp, 10 predicted proteins | sample AD_UKC034_MetaG_FD_89745 | JGI IMG/M metagenome (GOLD analysis project Ga0116143, IMG submission 89745) | Active sludge microbial communities of municipal wastewater-treating anaerobic digesters from USA - AD_UKC034_MetaG | ecosystem: Engineered > Bioreactor > Anaerobic > Digestate | place: USA...
ATTGAATAAGAAATGTATAATTCTCCCTCTAATGCTCGTGTTTCTGCTGGCCGCCCCCTCCTGGGCCCAGGAGGATGCAGGCAATGAAAGCACCAATGTCACCAACGAGACCGCACCATCCGTCCTGAACCTCAATTACATCTGGTCTGTTTCCGGAATTGAGGCCGGCCCCATCAGCATGGCCGTAGATCAGGATGGATCCGATCTCTTCATCCGGGCTAAATATGAGCCAGAGGGCGGAAAGGCCTGGAATGCAGAAGGCACGGGCTCGGTAGAAGGAGACCAGGTGGAGCTGAGCATGACCGCTCAGAAGGAAGATAAGATGGTCGCCACCAAGATGACCGGCACATACGCCAATGATACCATAAGCGGCAACTTCACCCAGACCAGCGGCGGCCAGAAGATAGGCGGCGGCCCGTTCACCGCTATGTGGATCAGCCCGGGCACATCCAGCTATACTCCCGCGGTAATTGTAGAGGAGGTCAAGGAGCCCGTAGCATCTGCCGCAGTCAACACCACTTCCACAGACGCAGCCGGCCAGGCGCAGGATCCAAAATCAAGGTTCGTGGACGTTCGCACCTATAAGGATAAGATCGGACCGGGCGGAGATCTGAGCGGCGTTCCACCAGGCATGGGCGGAAGCGGCCTCAACTAAATAGGCTGAAATCCATTCCCAGCACTTTTTTTTATCGCCCATCTTTCAGATGACATCGAAGGCACAATCCAGCCGACGCCATCAATACTCCAGGATTTGCCTAAATCTCTTATAGTCAGATGACGAATATAACCGGAAAGCAGTCACAATTGTTCTAAAATATCCTGGAGGCGCAATGTTGATAAAAGGAGTCAAGATCCTGGGCCTGCTGCTTATGATCGCATTCTGGGCAGGCAACTGTCAAGGGCAGATGGAAAATGAATCAAATAACGATATCGGTGTGGCACTGAGTTCAGAATCCACCAACCTGAGTTATATCTGGTCTGTAACCGGAATAGAGGAAGGCGGCCAGGTGATCATGCTCCTCCGTCAGGAGGGAGAGGACCTTTATGGCCGGGCAAAATTCGAGCCGGATAGCGGCCAGGCCTGGAATGGATTGGTGGTTGGGATGATCGAAGATGAGAATGTCAGCCTGGCATTGACGGCGCAAAAGGGAGATACGCTGTGCGGGTGCCGCCTGAGAGGAGAATATGATCCCACCTCAGAATCAATCTCCGGAGACCTTTTGCAGGTATGCGATGGAAACATCACCCGGAGGGGGCAGTTCAATGCCATCTGGATCAATCCGGACTTAAACAGTTACACTGCCGCAGTGGTAGAGCTTTCCCGCCCCGCGGATCCCTCTTCAGGCCAGAATGCGGATGCATCGAAGACTGGCCAGAACGCCCCCCTGACCGAGGCGTCCGCCGCCTCGTCGTCACCAGACACCGAAAAATCGAGATTCCATGATGTGCGGCAGGATGCAGACCGAATCCTCACCGGTGTGGGGGACATCAGCCAGATACCCATAGGCATGGGAGGCAGCGGATTGCCATAGGGAGGGGGCAATCCTTTATCCCCTTCATCCCAATTACTGGTAGGACTCTATGATCTCCCGGAATGCCGATAAAACCTTTTCCAGCTCCTCCCGGGCCAGGCCGAAGGTGGACAGCTTGAACTGGCGGGTGAGGCCGGGCTTGATCCCCGAGACTCCTCTCTCCTTCAGGTCCCGGTAGAGGAAGTAGCGCCCCTTCTTGGCCTTCTGGGAGATCTGATAGAGGTTTTCCGCCAAAAAGAACATCAGATCATGATTGTGGGGCCGGTCGCCCTGCAGGAGCAGGCCCATCTTCTCCATCTCCCCGGAGAACCAGCGCGCTCTTTCCACCTCCTCCGGCCAAGAGGCCACCCTCTCCACCACGGCGGGAAAAGAGGCCATCAGAGTGAGGAGCGGAGCGCCCCGCACCGTGCAGCCCAAAAGCTCCACCTCTTTATTCTTCTTGGTTGCTGAGAGGCGAAAGATAGGGCGGGCATACTCTTCCGAGGCACCCAGCACCCCTACCGGCCCGGAGGCCGCCATGGACTTATGCCCGCTGCCCACAATGATATCCGCTCCCAGCTCCCGGGCATTGACCGGCATCCTTCCCACGGCATAGGCCCCGTTAAGCAGCATGGGCACGCTATAGTCGTGGCAGACCTCAGCAATCTCCCGGTCTGGCGGAAGGTTGCCATAATTTCCATCGGGATAGGTGAGCACAGCCAGGCTCACATTCCCCTTCTGCTCATAAGCCCGCTCTATGGCCTCCTGATAGGCATCTGCCGACAGGGCATATTGAGGCGGCTTGCTGGGCTGGGCATACTCTATCTTCAGGCCCGCCCTCTCTGCTGCCAGGACGGTGGTGTAATGGGCATTACCGTCCACCACCACGGTGTCTCCCTTCTCGCATAGGGCATGCATGGCGGCAAACTTTCCCTCTCTGGCTCCGTGGGTGATGCGCACCTCATCCGTGCCCAGGAACTCCGGCAGGATTGAGTGCACGAACTCCTCCACGGGAGGGTTGGTGATACGGTCCAGCATTCCGGCGCAAAAGTCGCATACGGAATATCCGTCCCCCCATTCCACCAGGGCAGCGCGGGCCTCTGGCGTCAGAATCCCCCCCCGCTGCAAGGGATCTATATTTATCTGTGCTATGTCCCTCTTCAGGCTGCAGAATTTATTTAAATTGGCCAGCATTCGGCTGGATTATCGCCCTCCGTTGGTATAATCCTTTGCCAGGCCCTGGCAGCAAAAAATGATATATTTTCCCCTCATATCAGGACTGATGGCTCTGGTCATAGCTCACAGGACGGCTGCCGCCCTTGCCCCGGAAAACAGCTTGCGGGGCATAGAGCAAGCCGCTTTATGCCATGCAAACTGGGTGGAGATGGACGTGAGGCTCTCACGCGACGGCGAGCTGATATTGATGCACGATGAGAGAGTTGACCGTACCAGCAGCGGCTGCGGGCCGGTGGGAGAGACCAGCCTTGAGGAGCTAAAGGGCCTGCATCTCCGGAATCGCGACGGCAGCCTGGATCAGAACTCGACGGTCCCCACCCTACAGGAAGCAGTCTCCCTGGCCAGAGAGCTGGGCCTCGGACTGGTTGTAGAGATGAAGGAGGAGGGGCTGGAAGGGCTGCTGGCAGAGAGCATCTCTGGAGAGGACTGCATGGTGACCTCCTTTTATCACGCCAGCCTCTGCGAGCTCTCGGAGATATCTTCTCTTAAAACCGGCATCATCATCTCCGCTCTGCCCATCTACCCCCTACGCCTGGCTCTGGAAGCAGGAGCCTCTGCCATCTTTCCCAGGAGAGTCAATGCCAGGCTCTTTAAAGAGGCCCATCAGCAGGGCCTGGCTGTCTATCCCTGGACGGTCAACAGCCAAGAAGAGGCGGGCTGGATGCTGCGCCTGGGGGCGGATGGTCTGGTCACCGACGATCCATGCCTGCTGCGGATGACAGCAGACCAGCCGGCCCAGGCCACAGGCAGAGACAATTGCCCCTATTATCCCTGCCATCACCTCCCGGAGCAGGATTGCACCCATTGCTTCTGTCCTCTTTACCCCTGCAAGGACGATGAGCTGGGAAGCTACGTGAGAACCAAAAAAGGAAAGAGGTTCTGGAGCTGCATCAACTGCACTCTGGTGCACCTGCCTCATGTGGCGGCATATCTGGCCGAGCATCCGGGAGCGACGGCGGCGGAACTGAAAGCCTGGCGGGACAAAAAACGGATCCAATAACTATACCCTGCGCCGACGGAAAGCTTTATGGATACCTGGAAAGTAATGAAGGCCCCATGAGACATATTATACTTGCTCTAATTGCTCTGGTGGCTATCAGCGGGCTGCTCCCCGCCATTGTAGCCGAACCTGCCGCACCGGTTTTAAAGGATAAAGTCAAGGCTGCACCGGAACCAGCCGAGAACTCAGTTTTGACCACCGCCAGCCAGGCCGCTTTCCTCAATGACAGCTGGGCCCCCAGCACATTTGTGGCCCCCCTGGCCGATCAAGCTACGGGCGTGCTCAAAAATATGACCAATAACAACACCACCCTGAATAACTCTACCTATGCCATTCTCGATTTCCTGGACGAGAATTACACCCCACCGGCTGTACAGCCTCCCGTATACACTGCCACGGGAGCCAAGAAGGGTGGAGAGCTGGCCTGGACCGGAGAGGCCATCTACGATTTCCTGAGCGATGACTGGACACCCTCCAGCGCCGTCCAGACCTACGAGCAGAGCCCCTTCAAGAAGCACCAGATGAATTAGACCGATTGATCCCGGATGGCCGGCGTGCCTTAATGCCGGCTGCCAAGGTTTTTTGATAGCGATTATCATGAAATCCTGAAATCAGCAGGGACATTTCAGATTCCATTTCGCAGCCTCTATTTCTCAGGGCTTCTTTATCAGTCTCTCTTTCCAGAGTAGCTTCGCAGATTGAGGCTTACCACATCATAGGGAATGGAGTGTTTCTCCTGCCTCAGATGGCGGGCTAATGCCTCCGATTCTCTCTTATAGGAATTGGAGACAGAATCTGCGTATTTTATGCCCTCCGCCGTGAGCATATATTCGTACCGCAGCAGCCACTGTCCCTCTCTTTCATAGTGCCTCAAATCCTGGTAGATCATGCCGCTAGCCACTAATATCTGGATGTCCTCGAAGAGCCTCTCGCTGTAGGGAAAGCCATAGTGGCCCTGAAAGCTGTAATCGAAGAGGTTGGACAGTTCGGATAGGCCCAGCTCTCTGATTCTGGCTACAGTCCGGTACAGCCAGGTTATGTTTCTGATGCGAGGCACCAGGACCTTCTCTCCAAAGCTCTCCGAGAGCATCCGGTGAAGGGTAAAAAACAGCAGCAGCAATCCGTCTATGGGAAGACTGCTCTCCGATCGGATAAAGGTGAGCAGCCTCTCGGCCTGCTCTCTTATCTCCAGCAGGGAGATCTCCGGCCGGCCGTCGGAGAAGAAGGAGATGGCGATCTGGCGGGTCAGCGACCGGACCAGTCCTGCCGCCAGGGGGGAATCGTCATAGAGAAATGCCCTGGCCTCCGTTCTCATGGTGCGGGGCACACCGCTGCCCGCAGTCACATCCACCAGAGCACCATATTTCCGGCCCAATGAGTCCTCAAAAAGCTTTTTCATCCGTCCGTGGCGGGAGATGGTGGAAAGAGCCATCCTGATATCCGGAGGCAGGGATCGGTGGTCGAATCTGGCCGCAAGGGGCAGGGCCCGGCCAAAGATTATGCTATCGAGGAAGCTCCGGCAGGCGCCGTCTCCATTTTTTCGGATGAAATCCAGAAGATCCGGATCGGTGTACTCCCGGAAGAACAGTATTATGCTGCTCCTGGCCTCATTTACGGGCAATCCCTGCAGGGCTCTCTCCAATGCCGAGAGGAGCATGGCCCGAAGGGACTGGACCCGGGGGTGGTAGACCAGGGCATTGTAGTGATGAGCCCGGGCGATGAGCATGGACTCAGCAGCGGTCTGGGACATCTCTGCAGAATAGTCGCCCTGCCCGGCCAGGACGATCCGCCCCTCCTTGACCGTCAAGGCCTGAAGGATCTGGTCCGTATCCACGAGCCCTAAAGAGACGCCGGCATGGTGAGAGTCGCGCAAAAGAAAATCTATGCGATCGGCATCTATGTCGCCCATGATGATCTGGCCCAGGGGAGGCCTCAATCCCGAGGCGATCTCCGCCACCTCGAAAAAGAGCTGTCCCGGCTCGCCGTAGAGCCTCTCCGCAATCTCCAGAGCCTCCTCCGGAAAGGGATGCTCCATGATGATGCTTCGGGTGAACTGCTCATGCCGGAAGACCGACCGGCCCTCTATGACCGGCTGGAGATCCGGATTTCGGCTCAGCACCCCCTCAACGGCATGGGAGAGGGCGGAGTGGCCCAGGTCATGCAGCAGCCCGGCCAGGCGAACCTTTTTCACATCCTCGGCAGGAAGGCCGAGGTGCTCGGCCATGCGGCCGGCCATATGCATGCAGCCTAAAGAGTGCTCCAGGCGGCTATGTGCCGCTCCGGGATAGACCGAGTCCACCAGCCCCAGCTGCCTGATGCCCTTCAGCCTCTGCAGGGGGCGGGAGAGGACAATCTCTTTTTCCAGCTCCTCCAGGCATATTGCCCCGTGAACCGGATCGCGAATGATGACCGGCATGCTTGCAAAAAAATTTAGGCCGCACTCTCTAGGATCTATTTTGCAGACAGCTTCATTATGGCTGCGGCCAGGTCCCCTCCTGCCTCCAGGAGAGCTGCCTTCGCCTGGTCCGGGCCAGCCCCGGTCTGAGCTGCGACCAGGGTCACATCCGAGTCAGGGATCTCCAGCGCCGGCTCTGCCTCCTGGGGCGCCTCCCCGGTGAGAGGCCGCTCGGACTCATCTCCCGATATCTGATAGCTTCTCTGGCCGTGGGCGTCCATTATGGCCACCGAGGCATTGGATATGACGATCTCCCGATCGGGCAGGCGCACCACCACCTCGATGACATTCTCCAACTCTTCGATATTGATGCCCATGTTCTTGAGCATGCCCTTCATCTTCTTGGGGCTCATGCCGCCCCTTCCGCCCAGACCTCCTAGTCCCGGAAACATATGATCACCTTCTGGCAAGGGAGGGGATTTAATCGTAAGTAAAGATATCTATGCTCGTCTGCCCCAGGGAGCTTATAGCTGGAATGCTGTCCTTCTCCCCGGTCGGACCGGAGAATCCTCCCCTTCCGGCAATTCATATGATTAATGACGATATATTTGCAGTTCTCTGAGGAAAAGACTTTTATTTCAGGATCTTTCTGGCCAGATCCCGGAGGGATTTATCATAATAGGAAGATTTCTTTTGACAATAGCTCTGATAGCATCTGCGACCATCATAATGGCATCAGCCTCGGAGGAGGAAAGCAGCATCACCCCGGAGCTGGCCCTGCAAAAGCTAATGGAAGGAAACCTGCGCTATGCGGAGGGCAATGCCAGCCACCCCCATCAATCCCCGGAGCGGCGGGCTGAGCTTATATCCGGCCAGCAGCCCTTTGCAGTGATCCTGGGATGCTCCGACTCCCGGATTCCACCCGAGCTGATCTTCGATCAGGGGCTGGGAGACGTCTTTGTCATCCGCACAGCGGGTGAGGTTGTCGATAATGCCTCCCTGGCCAGCATCGAATACGCCGTGGATCATCTGGGAGTACCTCTGGTGATGGTGCTGGGCCATGACAGCTGCGGCGCGGTGACGGCAGCGGTGCAAGGAGGAGAAGCAGAGGGCCATCTGGGCTCTTTGATGGATTTTATCCGCCCGGCGGTGGAACAGGCCAGGGAGGCAGGAGAGGGGAGCGATCTGCTCAACGGCTCTATAGACAACAATGTCTTCAACATCGTCGAGGCCCTGAAGAGCAGCCAGCCGGTCCTCTCGGAGAAGGTGGAAGCGGGAGAATTGATGATCCTGGGCGCACGCTACCGCCTGGATTCGGGATTGGTTGAGATACTGGAGTGATCTGAATTGACGAACGGGGCGGAGGTCCAGGCGGAGGATTGATGCCCCCTGCCCCTTCTTCTGATACAGCAGAATATATCTACTAAAAAGCCCCAAAGCCCTTTTTTGATGGCGGAAAAAAAGAACTACTGGGAGATGCAGAAGTCCTTCTGGAAGACCCCGGCTGGAATAGCGATCTGGATCCTGCTGCTGGGGGCATTCCTGGGCGGAGGCCTCTTGGCCTTGAATTTCTTCGGCCACCAGTATCCGGTCATAGAGTCCTTTCATGCCCATCCGGTGGTGGTGAGCCCAGGAGAAGCCTCCAATCTCAGCTGGAGCGTAATCGGGGCGGAGAGGGTGCTGATCTATCCCGGTGTGGGGGAAGTTGATCTCAAGGGCTCGGTACGGGTAGAGCCCAATGAGACCACCGAGTACTGGATTGCAGCCATAAACGGCACTGAAAACCGGTCCATGAGCCTCAAGATCATGGTGGATAGGCCCTGAGAACGGGAAGATGGCAGGATGAAACAGATACATGGGAAGTGGAGATGGAATGGATGATTCCCGGCTCGGGTAAAGCTGGATTGCCGCTCATATCGGCAATATCGCTTGCATCAATGGCTTTCATCATCTTCTCCTCTATCTGCCTGGCCGCGCCGGACGAGGTTTACGGCACGGTCACCAATATCGTAAACGGAGCTACATTCGATCTTGAGGTAGAGAAGGCCGATCCCAGAGTCGAGCAAAGGACGGAGAGGGTGAAGCTGGCTGATGTAAAGACTCCGGATATGAAGACGGCAGACGGCCCTGCTGCCAGGGACTTCACCTATGCCGTTTTACAGGGCAGGAGAGTTTACCTGGATATCGACGACTATAGCCACAACGGTCGTGATTCCCAGGGCAGCCTGGTCTGCGTGGCCAGCCTGTCCGGAGCCTACGGCCAGCCCCTGGCAGCGCCGAACTTCAACCGGCTGCTGGTGGACAGCGGACATGCCCGGCTGGACAATTCCACAGACAATGAGTTCGATCCCCGATACTGGTGGGATGATGGATATGGATCATCCCGCTTTTCCAGTGGAGCCCTGGATGACGTAAGCCAGGACATAAGAGAGGAGTTGCTTCCCAAGATCGAGGAGTCGGCGGAGAGCGCCCTGGACCGGGCGGCCAGGGAGATGTGGCAGTGGTTCAAGGCTCAGATGGGCCTCTGAGCCTCTATCAATCCTCAGTCACTTTTTGCTTTGCCCCTGAAAGAGGCTGGCCGTAGCTGAGAGCTGCCGCATAGAGCATAGCCCCCGCCCTAAGCTCATCCTCCTGCGCCAGCCTTGGCAGGCCCAGGCGGCGAGCCAGGCGCTCTGCCCTGTCTCCTCCAAAATAGATCTCCAGGCCCTTGAGGCGCAGTAGCAGCAAAAAGAGGTCCACTTCCAGCCCGGGAGAGAAGAAGAGCGCCTCCAGCCTCTCCCCCACGCCGGGCTCGTCCATTATTTTGCTATGAAATTGGGCCAGCCTCTCTCGCAGAAGGTCATCGGCAGGACAGCCCGGTATGGCTTTGATCTCTTTCTCCTCCCTGCAGAGAAGCAGGTTCATCTTGGAGAGGTAGAAGGCGGCCCGGCAGACCTGAGGCTTGGCTTGATGGATCCGGCAGCCGGGCAGAAGGGGATCATAGAAAGGGCAGGGCTCGCCCTCCCTCTTGCGGAGCATTCTGGCCGAGCCCACTGCCTCTGCCTTTAGAGAATGGGGACGGGTATATTCCATCATGAATCTTTTCTGAGAGAGGCCCAGGTGCCGGGCTATCCTGCGGCAGTCCTCTATGGAGACGGCAATGCTCTTCTCCTCCCGGCAGCATCTGCCGCATCTCTGGCATTCCGCCAGGAGATGCATAGCTGCATTACCGGAGAAGTAGGGCTCATAGTCCCGGGAGATCATCTCCTCCATATCCTTCTCCACCCTCTCCCGGTCTTTCAGGCCTCCTGGAGGAATGAAGCGGCATAGATCCCTCATGGCCTGAAGAGCGGTATCTATCTCAAAGCTCATATGCATCTCCTGTCCTCAAATCCAGCGCACGGAGATCTCATCTCCAATCTCCACCATCACTGCGAAGCCCCGACGCATCTCCCCCACATTGACCACCCGGCATTCGCCCACGAGGCTCTCCCCCCGGGCCTCATGTATGTGGCCGCATAAGAGGAGGTCGGGCTGGAAGTCCTCCAGGAAGCGGCGCAGGCCGGTGGACCCCGAGCTCTCGCCGCTGTAAAGGGTGTCCTGGGCCCCCCGGGGCGGCTGATGGGAGATGATGATCTTGAATGTCGCCCCGGCAATCTCCTGATGGCATCGGGCCAGAATGGGATATACCTCTTCGGCGCCATGATAGTAGCGGGCGGGATGGCCCAGGCGGCGGGGGTCTCTGGCGACCATTCCCCCCAGACCAACAAAACCGATCTCGCCCCACATCAGGGAAGAGCCATGCAGCATCCTAAAGCCCGTCTCTTTCCAGAGATCGGTCACAAAATCCTTGTGGTCCATATTCCCTGGAACTATAAGCACCGGAGGGCCTATTCCGGCTAGCGCAAGGGCTGTAGGAAGGGCCGTCTCCCGGCTGCCTCCGTTATGCAGATCTCCGCAAAAGGCTATCAGATCGGCATCAACTGTC
>Ga0116143_10006547_pt1 | contig 10106 bp, 8 predicted proteins | sample AD_UKC034_MetaG_FD_89745 | JGI IMG/M metagenome (GOLD analysis project Ga0116143, IMG submission 89745) | Active sludge microbial communities of municipal wastewater-treating anaerobic digesters from USA - AD_UKC034_MetaG | ecosystem: Engineered > Bioreactor > Anaerobic > Digestate | place: USA...
CTGGCCGGCCCGAAGCGGCCGCAGGACCGGATCGAGCTGGGCAACGTCAAGACGAACTTCGCGGAGCTGTTCTCGAAGCCGCCGGCGGAGAACGGCTTCAATCAGCCCGCCGCCCGCCTCGACCAGACCTTCCGGACCGGCGACGGCGTCGAGCTGCGCAACGGGGACATCCTGATCGCCGCGATCACCTCTTGCACCAACACGTCCAACCCCGGCGTGCTGCTGGCCGCCGGGCTGCTCGCGAAGAAGGCCGTCGAAGCCGGCCTCAAGGTGCGCAAGCACATCAAGACATCGCTCGCCCCCGGCTCGCGGGTCGTCACCAACTACCTCGAGAAGGCCGGACTGCTGCCCTATCTCGAGAAGCTCGGCTTCGACGTGGCGGCCTACGGCTGCACCACCTGCATCGGCAATGCGGGCGACCTCACGCCGGAGATCAACCAGGCGATCGTCGAGCATGATCTCGTCTGCGCTGCCGTGCTGTCGGGCAACCGCAACTTCGAGGCGCGCATCCATCCCAACCTGAAGGCGAACTTCCTCGCCTCGCCGCCGCTGGTCGTCGCCTACGCGCTGGCGGGCAACGTCCGGGTCGACCTGATGACCGAGCCGGTCGGCATCGGCAAGGGCGGCCGCCCGGTCTATCTGGGCGACATCTGGCCGAGCAGCGACGAGATCTACGCCCTCATGAAGCACGCGATGAACCCGAAGGTCTTCCGCGAGAACTATGCGCAGGTCCGCGAGAATCCGGGCAAGCTCTGGCAGAGTATCAAGGGCACGACGGGCCAGGTCTACGACTGGCCGGATTCGACCTACATCGCGGAACCGCCCTTCTTCGAGGGCTTCCAGATGACGCCGGCCGACTCGGCCAATGCCATCGTCGGCGCGCGCGCGCTGGGGCTCTTCGGCGACTCGATCACCACCGACCATATCTCGCCCGCCGGCTCCATCAAGGAGGATTCCCCCGCCGGCCGCTACCTGAAGGCGAACGGCGTCGAGAAGACGGACTTCAACAGCTACGGGTCGCGCCGGGGCAATCACGAGGTCATGATGCGCGGCACCTTCGCCAATGTCCGGATCAAGAACCTGATGATTCCGGCCAAGCCGGACGGCTCGCGCGAGGAAGGCGGAGTCACCCTGCACCAGCCCAGCGGCGACAAGATGTCGATCTACGATGCGGCCATGCGCTACATCGCCGACGGCGTTCCCACCATCGTCTTCGGCGGCGAGGAGTACGGCACCGGCTCGTCGCGCGACTGGGCGGCCAAGGGCACCCAGCTGCTCGGCGCGAAAGCCGTCATCGCCCGCAGCTTCGAGCGCATCCATCGCTCGAACCTGGTCGGGATGGGCGTGCTGCCGCTGCAGTTCAAGGGCGCCGACAGCTGGGAGTCCCTGGGCATCACCGGTACCGAGACCTTCGACATCCAGGTCCCGGCGACGCTCAAGCCCCAGCAGGAGATCATCCTCGTCATCCATCGTGCCGATGGCTCGCGTACCAACGTCAGCCTGCTCTCGCGCATCGACACCCCGGTGGAAGTCGACTACTACCTGCATGGCGGGATCCTGCCCTACGTGCTCCGGGAGCTGCTCGCGGCTTAGGCTGCCAGACCTCTCGCCACGCCGAAGGGGCCGCTTACGCGGCCCCTTTTTTCACCCTGTCACCGATGCGCCCGCGATACGCCGGCACGGGCCGGGGTCCGATTCGCCGGCCGACATGAACCCGGCCGATCCTCGATCCAGTACACTGCCGGCAGAAGATCCGGATCGCGACATCCACTTGTTCTCAGACGACCCGAAACCCCCGACCCGCATCGGTCCGCTGCCGCGCGCGATCCTGATCGCCGGCGGGGCGTTCATCGCCTGCATGCTGGCCCAGCTGATCTCGATGCAGCAGCCCCATGCCCTCCTCGTCTGGCCGGCGTCGGGCGTGGCCTTCGCCGCCGGCCAGCGCTGGGGCGCGCAATGGACGCTGCCGGCCGCGGCAGGCGCCGCGATCTGGTCGGTACTCTACTTCGATACACCCCTGCTTCCCTTTGTCGCCGGCATCGTCACGATTGCCGGCCCACTCGTCGCGCTGGGTCTGATGGCCCGCCTGGAGCGCTGGAAGCCCGCCGAGTACCGGCTCGAATCGGCCATCCGGCACATCGTCGCGATCGTTCTCGTCGCCGCGCCGATCGACGCCATCCTCGCGTCCATCGGTGCCGCCGCGATCGGGCTCGCCAGCGATGTTCATCCAGCTCATGTGTTCACCTACTGGTGGCTGATCGACTCGCTCGGCATGCTGCTGGTGGTCCCGGCCTGCGCCCAGCGCGCAGCCGTCGATGCCACCCCGCCGCGCTCCCCCGAGATCGAATCCGTGCTCGACCCCGGCGCCCTGACGCTCACGGCGATGGTCGTCGTCACCAGCCTGCTGATCGGCAGCATCGGCCCGCTTCCGTACGCCTACGCGCTCTCGTTCTTCTACATTCCGATCGTGTCCTGGACGGCGATCCGTTGCGGCGAACGCGCGACCGCGCTGACCCTGCTCACCACGGCCACGGCGATACTGATGACGCGCGCTTGGCAGACAGGCAACGGAGCCGACGATCCGTTCCGTGCCCTGGAGGCCTCGGTCCTGGTCTTCGCCGCCGTCCTCGTCGCGAACATGCTCCAGGCGATCGCCACCGACCGCCGCCATGCGCTGATCAGGGTCGCCAGGCTCGCGCGTCAGGACATGACGACGGGGCTTCTGAACGATCGCGGGCTGCTCGCCGAGGTCGGGGAACGACTGGCGGCGCGCAACCGGCCCGACTACGGACTGGTGGGTCTGCACATCTCGAACTTCGATGCGCTCAACGATCTGTGCGGCGCGATCGAGGCACTGCAGCTCGAGCAGAGCATCGCCGCCCTGCTCGCCCGCCAGCCCGATACCCGGGCTGCCGCGCGGATTTCCTCGGGGCGCTATTCCCTGCTCGTCGAGGCGGCCACCGTGGCCGATGTCCGCAGCGTCGCCCGGGAGATCTACGCCCAGCTCAACGGCCAGGTCTACCGGACCGCCCACGGCAGCGTCCGGCTACAGGCCTGCGTCGGCGGCCTGCTGATCGATCGCCATGCACTGATCAACAGCGAGGACTGCCTGCTGTCGCTCTCGGATGCGCTTGCCATCGCCGCGAGCGTGCGCGACCCGCAGCTCTTCGTCGAGCCGCTCTCGCAGACGATGATCGATGCGCGCCGCGCCCACCAGGGCAAGATCGAGCACATCCGCGAATCGATCCGCGAGCGACGCTTCGCCCTGCATGCCCAGCCGATCATCGACCCGGACGCTCCGCAGGGGATGATGTCCTACGAGATCCTCATCCGCCTGCTCGATCGCGATGGCACGCTGATCCGGCCGCCGGAATTCCTCTCGCTCGCGGTACAGGCGCAGATGACCCCGGCAATGGACCGCGGCGTGATCACCGAGATATTCGCCTGGCTCGCCGATCATCCGGAAGCGCTCGCGCGCACCTGGAAGTGCTCCATCAACCTTTCGGGGCTGACGATGAGCGAGGGCACCATCGCCGACTACATCCGCGAGCAGCGAGCCCGGTACGGGATCCCGCCCGAGAAGATCGTCTTCGAGATCACCGAGAGCGAGGCGATCCGCTCGCCGGGCGCCGCTTCGCGTCTGGTCGACGAGCTCAAGTCCCAGGGTTTCGGGATCGCCCTGGACGACTTCGGCACGGGGCTGGCGACCTTCGAGTACCTCAAGCGCTTCCCGCTCGACTACCTCAAGATCGACGGTTCCTTCATCCGCAACCTGGCCAACAGCCCGATCGACGAGGAGATCGTGATGTCGACGGTGCGGGTCGCCCGCCGGCTCAACGTGCAGACCGTTGCCGAGCACGTCCACAACCAGGCGGTCTTCGAGCGCCTCGTCGAGCTCGGCGTCGGGCATATCCAGGGCGAGCTGATCGGCGTGGCCCAGCCCCTCGAGGAACTTTTCGCCGCCGCCCCGTTCCGGGCGCCGGCCCACCGTGCCGGAATAGGCATGGGACGGGCGGGCCAGCACAGCGACGCCTGATCCGACCCGGCTTTGCCTTCGGCCGCAGGGCAAGGCGGGGCGCCGAAGACAGTACGGTTGTACGGCAAGGCGCCCCAACGCGGTCATGCGGCCGAAGGCAAAGCCGGAAAGCACAACGGGTTGGCTTCTTGCTAAAGCCAACCCGTTGAATTCATTGGTCGGGACGGAGTGATTCGAACACTCGACCCCTTGCACCCCATGCAAGTGCGCTACCAGACTGCGCTACGCCCCGAAGCCGGAAATTATAGCATCCGGCCGACGCTTCCGATGCATCCGGACGGCGCTTCCGATCAATCCTCCTGCAGCAGCTCGATCGCCGCCATCAGGTCGGCGCGAGTGGCCCGGACGTCGGTTTCCGCGATGGTGTGGATCGGGTCGACCGGCGGCATGTTCTCGGCGTCACGACTCCGTGCATTGGGAGCCAGCTCGCCGAGCCGGTTGCGCGCGCCGCTGATCGTGAAGCCCTGCTCGTAGAGCAGCTCGCGGATCCGCCGCACCAGCAGCACTTCGTGATGCTGGTAGTAGCGGCGGTTGCCGCGGCGCTTCATCGGCCGCAACTGGGTGAATTCCTGCTCCCAGTACCGCAGCACATGCGGCTTGACGCCGCAGAGCTCGCTCACCTCACCGATGGTGAAATAGCGCTTGGCCGGAATCGGCGGCAAGGGGTTCTTGGGAGCGTCGGTCTTGTTCTGCATGTCAGGTCCGGCCAGGAGACGTCATAGACGCGCGAGGATCAGCGCGAGGCCGCCGCCTCCTCGATCTGCGTCTTGAGCTTCTGGCTCGCATGGAAGGTGACGACCCGCCGGGCGGAGATCGGAATCTCCTCGCCCGTCTTGGGATTGCGGCCCGGGCGCTGGGGTTTGTCGCGCAACTGGAAGTTCCCGAAGCCGGAGAGCTTGACCGATTCGCCCCGCTGCAGGGCGTCGCGGATCTCGTCGAAGAAGGTCTCGACCATGTCCTTGGCTTCGCGCTTGTTCAGGCCAACCTGCTCGAAGAGCATCTCGGCGAGCTCCGCCTTGGTCAGGGTGAAGCTCTCGGCCGCGATAGCGGCCGTCGACTCTTCCGGCTCCTTCAGGGACCGGCCGAGGTCTATCCGACCTGCCAGCGAAGCATCGTTGACGGGTTCTGACATGGGCATCGGGTACCGGTGCAATCCGCAGACTCTCAACGCAGGCGCGCACCGAAGCGGTCGGCCAGACGGACCACGATCGCGTCGACCGCACTGGCGGCCTCGGCGTCGCTCAAGGTCTTGCGAGTATCTTGCATCCAAATCCGGAAGGCAAGGCTTTTTTCCTTATTTTCCAAACCCTTACCGCGATATTCATCGAACAGTCGAACATGTCTGACGCTCGCTGCGGCAGCCTCCTCGCGGCATGCCAACTCGATCTCGGCGGTGATCCTGCCGGCTGCGATCGCGGTATCGACCACCAGGGCGATGTCGCGCACCACGGGCGGGAAGCGTGAAACCGGCTCGTACACCGGCACCTCGACCGACAGCAGCGGCGCCAGCTCGACCTCGAACAGGATCGGCGCCCGCGCGAGCTCGAAGCGCGCCATCAGGCTGGGGTGAAGCTCGCCGATCCAGCCGGCCGGCTCGCCGTCGAGCCGGATCCGGGCGCTACGCCCCGGATGGAGGGCCGGGTGGCCCACCGCCTCGCAATCCAGCCGACCGGGCATGAGCGATTCGAGATCACCCTTCAGGTCGAAGAAATCCACCATCCGGGTGGGCAGACCCCACTGCTCTTCCCGGGCCGGGCCGTAAGCGAGCGCGGCGAGCCGCATCGGCTGGTCGACGCCGGCGACGGTGAACGGTCCCGACGCCACGGATTCATCCGCCCGAAAGACCCGCCCCGCCTCGAACAGCCGCACCCGGGTGGCCTTGCGATTCAGGTTCGAGCGCAATGTCTCGAGCAGGCCGCCCCACAGGCTCGTACGCATGACGTCCATCTGCGCCGCGATCGGGTTGGTGAGCCGGATCGCGGGCACCGGAGAAACGGCCCGGTCGAGCTCGGCCGCCACGAAGCTGTAGGTGATGACCTCCTGGAAGTCGCGCGCCGCCAGCGCGCGCTTGACCGCAAGCAGGGGCCGGCGCCCTTCGGGGGCCGGCCGCATCGGCATCGCAGCAACGGGAGGACGCACCGGCAGGCGCTGATAGCCCCAGATCCGGGCCACTTCCTCGATCAGGTCCTCCTCGATCGCGAGATCGAAGCGAAAGCTCGGCGGCGTGACGATGAAGTCCGCCCCCTCGCGCTCGAAGGGCAGCTCGAGCCGGCCGAAGGCGGTGGCGATCTCCTCGTCGCTCACCGGCGCGCCGATCACCTTGCGCGCCCGGTCCGGGCGCATGCGCACGGGCTCGCGCGGCGGCAGTCCGGTCACCTGGTCGTCGACCGGCCCGGGCTGGCCGCCGCAGATGTCGAGGATCAGGCGGGTGATGTACTCGATGTGCTCGACCGTGGTCGCCGGATCGACGCCGCGCTCGAAGCGGTGCCCGGCATCGGTCGAGAAGTTGAAGCGGCGCGAACGGCCGGCGATCGCCGCCGGCCACCAGAACGCCGCCTCGACGTAGATGTCGGTGGTGTCGAGACCGACGGCGGTGGCCTCGCCGCCCATGATCCCGGCGAGGCTCTCGACCTGGCGCTCGTCGGCGATCACCCCGACCTTGGTGTCGAGGGCGACCGTCTGGCCATTGAGCAGCTCCAGCGATTCGCCCTCGCGGCCCCAGCGGACCACCAGCCCGCCATGGATCTTGGCGAGATCGAAGACATGGGTCGGACGGCCGACCTCGAGCATCACGTAGTTCGAGATGTCGACCAGGGCCGAGATGGAACGCTGGCCGGCGCGCTCGAGCCGCGAGCGCATCCAGGCGGGCGTCGGCGCCCGGGCGTCCACGCCACGGATGATCCGGCCGGAGAATCGCCCGCAAAGATCGGAATCTTCGATCCTTACAGGCAACCTATCGGGAATTGCCGGAGAAATCGGCTCGATCGTCGGATGCACCAGCGGAGCGCCCGACAGCGCCGAGAGTTCGCGGGCAACGCCGAGAACGCCCAGGCAATGGGCGAGGTTCGGCGTCAGCTTCAGGGTATAGACCTGCTCGTCGAGATCGAGCGTGCGGCGGATGTCGTCGCCGACACCGGCTGCCGCGTCGAGCACCAGCAGGCCCGAATGCTCGTCCGACAGGCCGAGCTCGCGAGCCGAGCAGAGCATGCCCTCGCTTGCCACGCCGCGCATCTTCACAGGAGCGATCGCCAGCCCGCCGGGCAGCTCGGCGCCCGGCAAGGCGCAGGGAACCTTCAGGCCTGCCGCGACGTTCGGCGCACCGCACACGATCTGGCGAAGGCGCCCCTCACCGGCATCCACCTGGCAGACCCGCAGCTTGTCGGCATCGGGATGGGGCTCGACGCTGCGGACCTCGGCGACGACCACGCCGGTGAAGGCCGGCGCGACCGGATGGGCCTCCTCGACCTCGAGGCCCGCCATGGTGAGCTCTTCGGCGATCCGGCCGGAATCCCAGTCGGGCGAGCAGAACGTACGCAACCAGTTCTCGGGGAATCTCATCTCGGGGCCTCCGGCCTCTTAGCGGGAGAACTGCTGCAGGAAGCGCAGATCGTTCTCGTAGAACACTCGCAGGTCGCCGACGCCGTAGCGCAACATCGTCAGGCGCTCGATCCCGGATCCGAAGGCGAAGCCGATATAGCGCTCCGGGTCGAGACCGATGTTGCGCACGACATCCGGATGCACCTGCCCCGCCCCGCTGACCTCGAGCCAGCGCCCGGCGAGCGGGCCATCGGCGAAGCGCATGTCGATCTCGGCCGAGGGTTCGGTGAACGGGAAGTAGGAGGGGCGAAAGCGCAGGTCGATGTCGTCGCGCTCGAAGAATTGCGCGAGGAAGTCCGCATAGACGTTCTTGAGGTCGGCCAGGCTGATGTCGTCGTCCACCCACAGGCCTTCGACCTGGTGGAACATCGGCGAATGCGTCGCGTCGGAATCGACCCGGTACGCCTTGCCCGGCGCGATCACCCGGATCGGCGGCTGGTGCGCCCGCGCGTAGCGGATCTGCATCGGACTGGTATGGGTGCGCAGCAGCAGCCCCGGCTGGGCACCGGCCACCGGATCGACGTAGAAGGTGTCGTGCATGGAACGCGCCGGATGGTCGGCCGGCGTGTTCAGGGCGGTGAAGTTGAAGAAGTCCTCCTCGATCTCGGGCCCGTCGGCGACGTCGAAGCCGATCGAGCGGAAGATCTCCTCGACCCGGGCGATGGTCAGGGTCAGCGGATGCAGGCCGCCGTGCCCCGCCGAGCGTCCCGGCAGGGTGACGTCGATCGCCTCGGCCGAGAGCCGGGCATCGAGCAGGGCCGCCTCGATGGCGGCCTCCCGCTCGGCGAGCAGGGCCTCGATGCGCTGCTTGGCGGCATTGAGCTCGCGTCCCGCGGCGGCGCGCTCGGCGCCCGAGAGCTTGCCGAGCGATTTCATGCGCTGGGTCAGCAGGCCGTCGCGACCCAGGAAGCGCGCCTTGGCATTGGCAAGCGCATTGGCGTCGCCGCAGGAGGCGACGAGGCCCGCCGCTTCATCGACGAGGGCTTGGGTCTGACTGGAATCCATCTTCGACTCGATCCTGAGGAGAACCTGGAAGCGGCGCCGCAGGGCGCCGGGCGGTAAGGTCGATGCGCCAATGAAGAACGGGGCCGCGAAGGCCCCGTCCCGATCCGGGCCGCCGTCCGGCGGCGGTCCGTCGCAAGTGCCTTGCGGCCTTGCCGACCGTCAGGCGGCGCCCAGCGAGGCCTTGGCCTGGCTCACCACCGCGGCGAAGCCAGCCTTGTCGTGCACCGCCATGTCGGCGAGAACCTTGCGGTCCAGCCCGATGCCGGCCTTGTTCAGACCGTTGATGAAGGCGCTGTAGGTGATCCCGTGGGAACGGGCGGCCGCGTTGATCCGGGTGATCCACAGCGAGCGGAAGACCCGCTTCTTCGCACGGCGATCGCGATAGGCGTACTGGCCCGCCTTCATGACCGCCTGGACGGCAACCCGGTAGACGTTCTTGCGTCGGCCGCGGTAACCCTTGGCGGCGGCGAGGACCTTCTTGTGACGGGCGCGAGCCGTTACTCCGCGCTTGACTCGAGGCATGTTCTCGTCTCCTTACGCGTACGGCATCATGGCCCGGATCGACGGCACGTCGGACGGGTGGACATTGACGGCACCACGCAGCTGACGCTTGTTCTTGGTGGTCTTCTTGGTGAGGATGTGGCGCTTGAACGCCTGCCCGCGCTTGACGGTGCCGCCAGCGCGGATCTTGAAGCGCTTCGCAGCGCCCCGCTTGGTCTTCATCTTGGGCATATCGACCCTTTCGCTCTTCTAATGCCTCGACAGGTGCCCGGCCATCGGCCGGAACTTCGGAAGACCTGCTCGGCTTGTATTGCCGCGACGGCGGGAAGACCCGCCATCCCGGTGTGTGCCCCGCGGGCGGGCACGAAACCTCGAGGTGATCAGTTCTTGCGCTTCGGCGCCAGCACCATCACCATCTGCCGTCCTTCGAGCCGCGGCATGGACTCGACCTGGACCAGCTCTTCCACGTCGGCGCGCAGCTTCTCGAGCAGCCTGACCCCGAACTCCTGGTGCGCCATCTCGCGGCCCCGGAAACGCAGGGTCACCTTGACCTTGTCGCCTTCCTCGATGAACCGGACGATGTTCCGAAGCTTCACCTTGTAGTCACCGTCGTCGGTCCCGGGGCGGAACTTCACCTCCTTGACCTGGATGATCTTCTGCTTCGCCCTCGCCTCGTGCGCTCGCTTCTGTTCCTGGTACTTGAACTTGCCGTAGTCCATCAGACGGCATACGGGCGGATCGGCCTGCGGCGCGATCTCTACGAGATCGACCCCCGCTTCCTCGGCCATTCGCAGCGCCTCGCGCGTCGCGACGATCCCGATCGCCTCGTTGTCCACCCCCGAAAGACGTACCTCCGGAACATGAATTTCACCGTTTATACGGTGGCTTCGAACATTGGTAGCGATGCTTTGTTCTCCCTCGATTCATCAATGATCCGACCCGGCGGGCACTCAACCGGACGGGTTGC
>Ga0116143_10006554_pt1 | contig 10094 bp, 5 predicted proteins | sample AD_UKC034_MetaG_FD_89745 | JGI IMG/M metagenome (GOLD analysis project Ga0116143, IMG submission 89745) | Active sludge microbial communities of municipal wastewater-treating anaerobic digesters from USA - AD_UKC034_MetaG | ecosystem: Engineered > Bioreactor > Anaerobic > Digestate | place: USA...
GTCGTGGTTACCCGTGGAACATGCCAGAAATCCGCAGATTACACTTTCTCCGGGGACTGTAATGACTACACCGTAGAACTGATTGAAAAACCGGGACCGATATTGATCGCAAACGTGAACCGGTTCAGCACTTTTGTGTGGTTCAAAGACACAGGCTCAGGATTTGTGGAGATACCTGGAGAAACGACGGCTTGCCTAGTGCCTGATGAAACCGCGACATACAAAGTCGAAGCCACGAGCGCAGGCTGCGAAGGCGAAGACACGGCGGCGGTCACGGTTGCTGTGTGTGCGCATACGGTCGCTATCACACGGGATGATAATATCTTAACCGCTAATGTATCAGGAAACACGGGAACGCCGACCTATCAGTGGTATGCGGATTATGGCGATGGCAATGGAACGGTGATTATTGGAGGCGGTACCGGTAGCACTCTGGCGGTATCTGTTCCTGGTTGTTACGAAGTCAAAGTCACGGCGGACGGTTGCGACAAATACGCGAAACTAGTGATTCTGGATGTGTGTGTTGGTTTCAACGCCATCATTTCCGGCGTAGCACCAGCCGCAGGCGATACCGTGGATCTGACCGCAGAAGCACAGAACCCACCCGGAACCGTGAACTATACCTGGTATCAAAGTATCGGCGGTGTCTGGCAGCAAGTCGGTACCGGAGCCATGATTAACTTAGGCACTACGGGAAATGTGCGACTGGTTGCCACATCCGGAGCCTGCACGAGTGAAGACCAGCTCTTTTTCTGTGTCGATCCCGGAACCTTGGAAAACTACGAAAGCACCTTAGGAGACGGCGTACTTACCGCTTTCATTATTACCAACTTCATACTTCCGAATCCGGCCACGTACACCGAAAACCAGATCAATGCCATGCTTCAGGTGTACCGGAACGGAGTCAAAATGCAGTATTCGTCTATGCCAGCAAGTCGGACCCAATACAGCATCAATTTCGCGGACAATGAAATCCAGATCGATGCCGGTTTCCCACTGAAAGCCACTGAAAGACTGGAAGCCTTATTAGTCAACACCCCATGAGAATAGCAGCCACCGTCATATTATCCCTTTTCTACGTCCTTGGCTTCGCCCAAGGCGAGCTGGATCCGGAGCAGATACGCGAAGCACCAGGGGGCAGGGATTATATCTTATTGAGCACCGACACCTTGAATAGCAGTTATCCCCTGAATGGAATTTTCGTGTATAGTCGGCTTCGGGATAGTCTCTATATCAAAACCGACAGCATCTGCCACGGTATATTTGGAGACGGCAGACCCGATAAGTGCGTGCCCGTTCCATCTGGGGTATCTGTTAATGACAGCACCTACTATTGGTTTGTCAAGGTCAACGGCAGCGATAACGACACCATCGTCCAGGGTGATTTCATTGATTTCGTCCAAGGTGGTATTATCAGCATCAACAAAACCGGGTCCGTGATCACGATTTCCGCGCCCAACACCGATACCGACATCGACAGCGCCAAAATAATTGGCAACACCTTACATATCTACGAAGACGACAAAGACAGAAGCGTTGACCTGACTTCATTAATTGACAGCACCCTGGCGAACCTTCCGAATGACAGCATCTGCCGGCAATCCTTACTTGTCCTGAATGATACCACGTTCGGAATCAGTGAATGCAATAGCACCGCGATTAAGGACACTATTTGCATTTCCGCGCTTTTGGGTGAGATCTCAGATACCGACGAAAAGCCAGATACGATGTGGTTTGTCGATGAAACCCTCTATATCCGGATCGTGAACAAAGAAGGTGATCCCGTGGATACGTTGACAACTGTAATTGATCTCGATACCTGCGAACAAAGCCTCACCTACAACGGCGACACCTTATTCCTAAGCGGATGCGACGGCATTGCCCCTGGGGACACGATTGTATTGACAAACGACACCTACATAGACAGTACCCGGTTCGAGAACGATACCTTGTATCAGTACCGTGTGAACTATGCCGGGGATATCATCGACAGCATCAAAACCGAGATCGTGGTCGGAGGCGTAGACACCGATGATCAGCAGCTCAGTCAGGTCAAGGTCGGCGCAATTGATACAATATTTCTGGAAGACGGTGGCTTTGTGGTCCTTCATGACAGTGTGGGCGTAGACACAGACACCGACGATCAAGTTATTGATGTTTTCAGTTTTGACAACGGCACCAGAACCCTAAGCCTCAGCCTGGAAGACGACGGCGAAGCAACAAAAACAGTGGTGATACCCGACAGCGTAGGCGTGACCGAAGTCATAGCCTATAACGGCCTCACCAACCAAGCACCTGACAGTATCAAACTAGGCGGGCAATTAGTGGAAGATACCCGGATCCGTGGCAATGACGACGCCCCAGGCCTGACAGAATATAGTCTTTACCTGGACACTTTGAAAAATTTCGACGGAACCGCATCGACGCGGGTATATCTGCAAAAAATACGGCACAAGACCCTAAGTAACTACGAAAGCTACTTTCTTGCCGGAGCCGACCAGACCAGCGCCTTTTTTTGGGGATATGGAACCAACGACGCCGGTAGGTTCCTGATCAATGGGAGTAACATCAGCATGGCATGGGGAGATACCAACAACATCGCAGGAAAAAGTCATATCTACCTCAATGATGCCGGAACCCATATCAACCCCGAAGCACAAGCACCGGACATAGACTCCCTGATGGTATTGACGGCGATGGACAGTAACGGGCGCGCTCTCTGGCAGACCGCCAAACAGGCGCGACTGCATGACTACGATTTCGCCAAACTTCACGGAGATACGGCATTGACATTGATAGACACGCTTTTGCCTTTGGATAGTGCGGATATCTGGAAATTGATATGGCACGGTGGTCAGGTCCGACTCGGAGATACTGCTTATGCCGTACCCTATGCGAAAGACGGACCGGATGCACCCTATAACGTTTTCCTTACCGCGGATTCGGCGTCGACCGCATTACAGATATACGGCAAGAGGACGGCGATTGACATCTACAAAGATCAAGGTTTTGGAACCGTGGGACCGTATATGTGGATACGAAACCAACACGCGGACTTCTATCACCGGATCATTAATACCACCGGAGAAGAAGAACTTCAGCCCATGCGGTACGACATCGGAGCCGTCGCCAAATACGTGATCATCCCACATCCAAACCCGGACAGTATTGTGTACGATACCACGGATCGTGCCATTTTCACCATCCGTGCCGATGCAGACGAAGGCACTTTGAACCTGATTGATAACTTCATTCAGAGCGACAGATATACCGGAGATCGGGAAATGGATGACATCGACAACCTTGCCGGCATCCTGGCCACAGACGCCATTGGCCGGTTTGTCCTGGTTTCTATTGACAGCCTTGGAGACGTTACCGTAACGGAGGAACCCGATCATGATTTCTACGTCATTGGCACTACGGATCAGGCGACCTCGATCGATCAACAGCTTTGGACAAATCAAGTCCTGGTGTTGAATCGGGATAGTGCCTATTGTCCCGGTTGTGAATTGGTGATCCATCCCCGTCCAGACGGAGACGTGCTCAGTACGATTCGAATGTACAACGATGACGGCAGTCAATTCCTGCAATTTGATGCCGTGGAAAGATTATCACCCGCAAGAATTGAATTGGAAGTTGTTGGAAATGGCGGTATGGCTTACCGGAACTTTTCATCCAATCCAACCTTTCAGGTGGCGTACAATGCGCCGGAATATAGTTTGCAGGTACAGCAAAATAATATCAGACTTGCACAATACCCCAGCACTCGCGACGACGGCGAAGACAGTGACAGTATCAAAACCATATTCTACCCCGACAAAAACGGGTTGCTGAAGACCGCGACCTTGGCGAACTTGCAATCGGCTTTGTCGATGTTTTCGGCGGGTGACAGCATGGGTTTGGTAGTGCCTGCCGGAAGATTAGTCTTTGGATTGGGTAATCGTGGACCCGGTTTCGACGTCAATTTGTTTTGGGATGCTCCAAATGAAAGATTCGGCATTGGCACGCCTACTCCATCATACACTTTTCACGCTTTCAGTTCAGGTGCTACAAACACGAGCATTGAAAGTTCTGGCGATTTTGGAGTGAGACTTAGGATTAAGAACACACAGGCAGAATGGACAAACGAGACGACGAGCAGTGTTAACGCTGGGGCATATCAGATAAGAGATGTAACAAATAGCGTCACGGCATTACGGGCTCAGGTCCTAACTGGCTACGTGAACATCCCAACCCGACTAGGAGTTGGAACAGATAATCCGTCCCACCCTTTGCACGTCGTGGGATCTGTTGCATTCAGCAGCTATACCGCTACGGGGTCATTCCCTGGTACACAAGTTGGACTACTGGCGTTTGATGCTAGCGGCAACATATTGACCGAAACTTTTGACGACATCGAGGTCAGTATGGGCGGTCCCTTCACAAATTATGTGGGGTGGGACTTGTACGAAGACAACGCCTTCCGGGGTCTGGTGGCAAGCACCAACGTAGTCGACTTTTTGGGTTCGGGATTGACAACAGTTTCTTATGATGCTGTGGACGGGCAAAAGAATTTGACGTTCACCACCACGATTCCGACCGGTCATATCAATAGTTCCATGATCGCGGATGCGAATATTATCGAGGTAGATCTTGGTGTAACAAATGCCCCGACAGACAATTACGTATTAACATTTGATCTGGGTTCTGGTGGATTCACATGGGTGGATCCAGCATCTTACCCGAACCAGACTATCACGCTAAGTGGAGACGTGACGGGATCAGGAACAAGCGCGATTACTACCAATATTGCAGCGAACACAATTGGCCCGACCGAGTTGGTCAGTACGGCGGTATCTGCCGGAAGCTACACAAACGCAAATATCACGGTCGACGCAGACGGACGCATCACCGCAGCAAGTAACGGAGCCGGAGGCGGTGGCAGCGAATGGACAGATGTCGGAGTCTATATACACCCAAATGAACCCAGTGATTTTGTAGTCATTGGCTCTAGTTCTGGTGATTTCGATACCGAAGAACTCAATGTCGTCGGTTCTGTCTCAGCTATTGACATATGGGGAACAACCACGAGCACCGCCACCGCACACAGTGAAGTCAATTTCAAGAACCTGAATTATGGTACACTTCAGAACATTGGGGGCAAGATTTCGGTAACACGAACAGTTGCAGGTAACCAGGGCTCTATGGCTTTGAGCTATTACACCAATAACACACAAAACCGTTTTTTGGTGGCAGGTGATAATGTCACGACCATGACCGGCGTCAATGTGTTGTGGTTGGGTTTGGCGGCTAATACTTCCGACTTCTTGGAAGTGATGACAAGTTCTACGGCTGCATATCTTGGGCACTCGTCATTTGTAGTCAGTTCCGAGGGACACATCAGCTTCCAGGAGTCAGGAGTGATCAACCTCGTACCTGGGGCGTCTGAGCACTTGAATCTACTCTCCACAATCACCAATATCGGGCATAATACGGCAGATCAATTACAAATACGAAATACGACCACTTATGCCGAAATGGGCCATGAAGATGGAGTGCAAACCGGAAACGCATATATGAGATTCTATGAGTCAGCTACCAATAGCCGCAGAATTGACATCACAAATTTGAGTGGTGCCATTCGGTTCCTGGCAGCCGATCACATTGAAACCGCATCAAAGGCTGCCATAGGAGCCACTAGCGTGGGAAATCTAACAAATACGCTGGAAGTATACGGTACCGCGTCCAAAGCAGCTGCCGGTGACTGGTTGGCAAATTCTGACCGCAGATTGAAAAAAGATATTGAGCAATTGGACGGAGAGGACATGTTAAACTCGATTCTGAAGCTCAGGGGAGTCACGTATCACTGGAATGAGAAAGGCAAAGAATTGTATCGGAGCCGAAACGATGACCTTCAATATGGACTCATCGCTCAGGACATCCGGGAAGGATTTGGCAACAGCGCACACTTTACGCAGGATGACAACAGCGGATATATCAACGCCGCATATGGTACATACGATCCCGTTTATGTCGAGATCTTCCGGTACATGAAATCAAAGTTGGATGAAAAGGACGCGCAGATTAAGGTATTGATGACACAAATGGAGAAGTTAAGTAATAGGTTAACAAAACTTGAAAATGAGTAATGGGAGTACATGGTAAAATAGCCGATGAGGCTAAGAACTTCGACATTCAGAGCAGGCTTGACATTCAGGATATGCTGAACGAACTGGACATCCAGAATCAAGAACCAAATGAACCAAGCACGTGGGTACTGTCCCCAAAATATCGCAGGATCTTGATCGCGGTACTGTCTCAGTTGACTTGTCTTCTGTTGACCATAACGATTCAGGCACAAAACAAAGGCGTTCTGGTCTTACCGCAAGGCGAAGGCGCTGGCGGTGACAGCCTTGGTAATGTCATAACCACAAATCATCTTCTTGTTGGACAGGGCACGAACTTAGCGACATCTAATGCAAAATTGACGTATACGACATCAGGAATGTTATCAACATTAAACGTAGCCGATGAATTGCGCGTGAAAAGTGGCAGCACTAATCAATCCATAATTGACGCCACGTCGATTTACATCAATAACGATCCCACATCGACGCAGTTTGGTAATATATTTTTTGCCACAACAGGATATGCTAGTCCTGCCGCATCTATTGCCTATACCACAAGCTTTACCGGAGACGAGAAATTTAATTTTTCTAGCAATGGTTCGCTTCGCCTGTACTCAGCAGATTCTATGACGTTTCGGGCCACAACACAGGGCTATTATTTCCTGACAAAGCCGACCCTTGATAATGATCCAGATAGTGTTTTGGTGGTAGATAATGTCACAAACAGAATCCATTTGAGATCGGCATCGACATTAGGAGGTGGTAGTCCTGCTGGAAGCACCGGGGAGATCCAATTCAATAGCAGTGGCAGCTTTGGAGCTGACGTGAATCTGTTTTGGGATGCCGCAAATGATAGGCTTGGCATTGGAACAGGTTCACCCTCATATACCTTTCACGCCTATGCTGCTGCGGCCGCTGTTAATACCGGAATTGAAAGCGGTGGCGATTTTGGAGTGAGACTTAGGATTAAGAACACACAGGCAGAATGGACAAATGAAGTGACCTCAAGTGCCAACTCCGGTTCGTATCAGATTCGAGATATAACTAACGACAAAACATCGTTCTACTCTACTGTAAGTACGATGAATGTTGGATTTAACAATCAGAAAACATTTGGCACCTCTGCCGTGGGTGTATTAGCTATTGCGAACGGAACCGCACCCACGACTTCCATCGCAGACGGGGTTCAGATCTACGCTGCCGATGTCAACAGCAGTAGCGAACTCATAGCCAGAGATGAGGCCGGAAACGTCACGGTATTGACGAATGGGGGCTGGAATGAAGTAGTATTAGGAAGTGATTTCACTATATCTACAACCTCAAATAATAACGTGACCGGGTTGGCATTTACCCCTGTCGCAAACAAGCGGTATATTGTGAAGGGTATGTTTCTTTTGCGCACTGCTACCGCAACAGTTGGAGCGCGGCCAGGGGTGGCATATCCAACGGGCCTGACAGATGCAGCCCATCGAATTAATGCTCCGAACTCTAATACCGCGGAAGCACAGCGACACCAGGGAGCTATTTCCACGGCGAATGCTGCCAGCACGGGGCTACCGACTACGACAGATAGTTACTTATCTGAACTAGATGGTATCCTCATTGTGGGCGGTAGTCCGTCCGGGGATTTTCAAATAACATTGGCATCTGAAACGGCTGCCACAAACGTAACAATGAAGGCCGGGTCAGTATTAATGTATCGAGAATATTGAATTTATTGAACATATCGAAAGCTATATGTTTATCACACAAACATTAAACAATCCAACAATATGAAGCCTATTATTTTTTTCTTACTGATAATCTTACTCTTATTCCCTTTGTCGGTTTTCTCACAGCAAGCCGACACCAAAGCACAACAGAAGTTACTCCAGATGATGCCGGAGATGCTGATGGGCCAGCAAGCCGATACCATCACCATTACCGAAGCACATCAAAAACTTTTGCCGGAGCTGGTGCAAAAGATTGAAGCCGCACAAAAGCAATTGCAAGAATTGAATGAAAAAGTCATGATCCTAATCCTGGGTTATGTCAGCGACGAAAAAGGATTGACCGCATTAAAAGAGGGACGGGTATTGTTTTCTGATGACCGAAAGAAAATCATTGTCAAACATGAGTGAGGATAAAATCGGAGTTAAAATAGATCATTTGTCTATTACTTATGATCCTTCAAAGGATAAGGCCAGATCCCTTCTCCGCGACCTCTATTTCTCAATGACCGACCCTTGGCCCATCGAATGGTCAGAACAGATGCAGGCGATTAATCGGAGGTCAAAACTATTGGAAGAGGTTCAAAAATACTTGAGGATCATTGACGAGAAAATCTACATTGAACATTACAGGGGCGTATGAGCTACGAAATCAACACATTCGTGGGCCTTGGAAGTCCGGGCCTTGACTCAAAAGAGGAATACCGTTTGCAGTATCGTCGCGCCGACATTACCGCGAAGTTCATTGCGGAACAGGATTGCGATATGTCCGTCGTTCTGGACATTGCCGGACCATCTGAAATTGGGAAAGCGATTTGCCGAAGGTTTTCAGTTCGTAAGTTACTTGCTGGAACATCGGGCGATCTGGACGGAGTCTGGTGGCCTCAAACCGGCATCGTGCAAACCGTCCTCATGACTGAAGTATTGGAACACATTCTGAACCCGCTGAAGTTCATGAGGGAACTCAAGGAAGCCGTGCAATTTGATGATCTCATCATGTCATGGCCAAACCGACCGTCACCGTTATGGACACGAAATCACTTTCATGAGATGGATATACATCGCTTTCGGTACTTATGTAAGTTATCCGGATATGAGATAGTCCGGGTCATGAAGAGACCACAACCAGAAACATGGTATAATCGTTTTAGGGGTATACGTCCGTTTTTCAGGAGTTTTGTGAATCGGCATTACTGGGCGCATTTGAGGCCATTGAAATAACAAAAAAGCAGGCGTTGAACCTGCTTTAAACCGACTTCTGCTAAGGTGCTGTGCTAATGATCTTGCATGACAAATATAATAAATATTTGAAATATGAGATCGTTCATCAAAAATATTGCGGCAGTCCTGGCCATATTCTTTTTTGTAGCCGCTTTCTACATCGCCTGCGAACAGCAACAAAGACCTAGCAGCCTATCGGTGCCGGATTGGGCGCCTATTGACAGCAGCAGCGATTTGATGCCGGCGGCTTTACGGGTTGTGCCAGGGCGGTCATGGGAGCTATGGCGGTTATCGGATTCAACCTTTGCACTATTGAGTCAGGACACTAGCGGGGATGGTCTGGAAAGCATAGTTAGAGAAGACAGTCTATTCGCCTGGCTCATGACCAAGTTACCGGATTCTCTGGAACTGACATCGTACACGGATACCCTTCGAGTCAGTAACGACACCCTATACATCAGCGGGCAAGAAACCGGGATCTACATCGGAAACGAAGTCTTTTTTGTGGACAGCATTGCCGAGATCATGGATCAGGCATTTGCTTTGCATCGCCGGATCATCGTAGAACCTACAGGGGCTCAGTATGTGGTCAAGGCTGCCGCCGTCAGTGGATATACGACCGACACCATTGCAGTGGTTCCGACAGGGGCAAGGTTCGCGCAATTGCAACCGGACGGGATCATGTACAATGCCCTGCATTTTGGAGCGACCGGAGACGATGTCAGCGATGACAGCGAAGCCCTGCAAGCCGCAATAGATTACAGCAATGGCGTAGATCTGTTCATTCCGGACGGCAGATATATCGTAGCTACTACCTTGACAGTGAAACGGGCGCAAGGCGCAATGATCCGGGGCAATGGAAACCGGAGATATACACACACTACGGGAACGCAGATCAAATACACGGGATCGAGCGATGCCATTACCATCACTGGATCTGGGACGGAATCGCTCTTGAACCGGTTAAGAATATCGGATCTGACCATTACAGGCACCGCTTCCGGACGCCATGGTATTAACATGGACATCGCAGGCGGTGCGCTCTTAGGTGGAATCA
>Ga0116143_10006557_pt1 | contig 10088 bp, 11 predicted proteins | sample AD_UKC034_MetaG_FD_89745 | JGI IMG/M metagenome (GOLD analysis project Ga0116143, IMG submission 89745) | Active sludge microbial communities of municipal wastewater-treating anaerobic digesters from USA - AD_UKC034_MetaG | ecosystem: Engineered > Bioreactor > Anaerobic > Digestate | place: USA...
AACTCGAAGAAAAAGGATATGACTGGATTAAGGAAGAGATGGGGCTATAATTGTTTTTATTGTTAACTGTTAACTGAAGATAAAATCATGCTTAAAGAAACACTCATTAAAGATTATAATAACAACAAGAACCTGCTGTATGATGGTTTTTCCGAAAGAATACAAATATTAAAAGAAAGAGCATTCAACTGTTTTCAGAAACAAGATATGCCTCATAACAAACTAGAAAACTGGCGATTTACTGATATCGGAAAAATTCTCGAAAACACATATGAACATTATTGGTATCCCCCTACCGAAAATGTTAATATCGAACAGATTTTTCAGTGCGAACTTCCCGAAATGGATACCTATACTGTAATCCAGTATAACGGTTGGTTTCTGAGCCGTGCTGCCGATATAAACACACTCGAAAATGGCACCATTATAGGAAGTTTAAACAAAGCCATGAAGATGTACCCCGAAATTGTTGAAAAATATTTCGGACATAATACCGACTTAGAAAACAACCCGCTTCAAGCATTAAATACATGTTTTATGCTCGATGGTATTTTTATTTATGTTCCCGATAATGTCGTTGTAGAAAAACCCATTCAGATAATTAACATAATAAATTCAAATAATAATACCATTGTGCATCCCCGTAATTTATTTGTTGTGGGGAAAAACAGTAAGATAACCATTGTTCATTGCGACCATTCATTAATTCATAAGTTAAGTTTTATCAATTCTGTGTCCGAAATTTTTGTAGCAGAAAATGCAGAAATAGACCATTACAAAATGCAAAACAAAGATGCTGATTCTGTTTTATTTACGACTATTAATGCACAAATTGAAAAAAATGCACGGATATCAACTAACACATTGGTGCTTAATGGAGGTATCATCAGAAATAATATTAAAGTAAAACTAAACGGTCAAAATGCCGAAGCCGACCTCAAGGGATTATATCTTGTTGACAAAAAACAACATGTAGATAATCAGGTTTATGTGATACATGAAAAACCTTATTGCAACAGCAATCAACTTTACAAAGGCATTATTGACGATGAAGCCAAAGCGGTGTTTAATGGGCGAATTTTAGTGCAAAAAGATGCTCAAAAAACCAATGCGTATCAGGCAAATAACAATATTTTGCTTACCGATACCGCACAAGTTAATTCGCAACCACAACTCGAAATATATGCCGATGATGTGAAGTGCAGCCATGGCTCTACAGTAGGTCAGCTCGACCCCGATGCTATGTTCTATCTCAAATCGCGTGGTATATGCGAACACAGTGCACGTATGCTCCTTATGTATGCTTTTGCTTCTGAAGTGGTGGATAAAATTACAATCGAAGCGCTTAGAAACAGAATAGATACGCTCGTTAAAAAACGACTCCGCGGCGAACTTTCTATTTGCGACCAGTGTATGCTGCATTGCAACGAAAAAGCACCCTCTTTCTTAAATATGGATTTTAAACCGATAGTGTAAGTTTTATTTCATATAATCTTCAATATCTGTACTTCTTCTCTTCCCTTTATCAATAATCTGAAGTTTTGAATACCCAATATCTTTTAGCATAGCTGCCGCTTCTTTAAATTTTAAAGTCAGTTGTTCCGGCTTGTGCGCATCAGAATTAATCATTAATGGAATACCCAGTATATAACATTTTTCTAAAACAAAAACCGATGGAAAAAACGAATCACTTTTCCCCGTATAAACACCTCTGCTGTTAACTTCAACAATACAGTTGCTTTGAGCAATTACATCTAGGGTTTTATCAACAAGCTTCCTATACCATTTTTCCCCTTCATCAAAAAAGCGTTTCTTATTATTCATCTTTATTTTATCAAGATGTCCAATAATATCGGGCTTTTCCTTTAAAACCATTTCCTGTATTTGTTCGTAATATGCCCCAACAGCTTTTTCAATATTATTATCAAAAATCTCTGCCAGCCCTTTATCAAAATTTCGTATAGCCCCGTCAATAAACCATAATTTATTATGTGTTGGAAGCTTCACCAAATGTACAGAACCAATGCTATAATCGAGCATAAAGTTTTTGTAAAAAAATGAAAACGGCTTTGTAATACCAGGAATATAGTCTATTTCTAATCCGTTTAGTACTTGTATTTTGGAATGATATTTTTTTTTAAGCGACTCAATTTCTTTATGATAACTTTTAATATCAGCCGTTTTTAAACTCCATTCATTCTTAAATGGAACAGAGGCATGTGCCGAAAAACCTATTATTTTCATGTTTTTTTCGACAGCCGAAAGCACATATTGCTCCGGCTCATTAGAGCCATCGCAAAAAAGGGTATGGGTATGATAATTATACATGAATATTTTTTTAAGCAAATTTAATATTTACAATCTGTTTTATATAGATATTTATTTTTTTTATATATTTGTTTCTAAAATAAATTAAAAACTGGATAAACTATGAAAAAATTTACTCTTTTTGTTTTAGTATTTGCTGCTCTTAATTTAAAAGCACAAATAGTTTTAGACGCTAATGATTTTCCTTCACCTGGACTTTTAAGAACATATCATGGTGTAACCGATTCAAGTGGTGCTTTAAACAGTGTTGTGTCGCTCGGAAATGCCGGTGCCAATGGTGTTTATACCCTGGGCAATATTGCCACCCTGGCTACAGAGGTATCAACAATAAATTGGCTGTCGCCTTCAGCTACACCTTTTGCTGCACAACACACCAATTCGGATATGGCTCTTTACTGGCGTACTTTTTTCATTATGGGCGACACCTGTGCGTGGCTATGGACGTATTACGATTTAAATGCCAACAGTGTTCTTTTGAATGGCGTATCTGCTATTGTTGACACCTTATATTTTATGAATTTGCAGCACGGGCCTCTTGTGTCTTATTCACCTCCACTATCTAAAAACCTTGAAATGTTAAGCACTAATTATGCCCTTGGTTATACTTATAAGGACAGTGCCACTTCAAATATTTATATGGATTTGCAGTGGCCTTTAGTGGTTGCCGCTAAACTTACTATTGATGTAAATGTTGATGGCTGGGGCACACTTACTACTCCTGTTGGAAATTATCAGGTATTAAGAGTTAAACAAATTTGGAAACAAGCCGACGATTTTATCCAACCCGACGATACCCTTGGCGTCATTCAATACCCCGAATATGAAATTTATCATCAATATTTATTTTATGCCAAACATATTGGCACGCCTGTAGCTTATGTTACTATGGATTCTACATTTACTAATATTGTGGGTGTAAAATATACCGATTACATTTATACTTCTATTTATGAAAATCAAAGTAATAATCTCGTAGTAACAGGTGATAATAAAACCTATCTAAAAATATGGAACCCTGATATCAGTAGTGATTTTAAGCTTAACATTTATGATATAAGCGGAAAAGAAATGATGCTACAATCCAATATTTCAAATTATGAGATAAATATAAATACTGAACATTTCAATTCAGGAGTGTATCTAATATGCCTGTCAAATAATAATACTGTTTACAGAGCAAAATATCTTATCAGATAATTTTATTTTGTAAAAAAATTAATCTAACTCCACTCTTATTTTTTTTATCCTTCTTTTATCAACGGTATCAACGATAAAATTAAGATTGTGTATTTTTATTTTTTCATTCTTTTGTGGTATTTTACCACTTAATTCCAAAACAAGCCCTGCAAGTGAATCGGCTTCGCCTCTTACTTCTTCAAACAAATCATCGTCGATACCAAGTATCTTACAAAAATCATTAAGTGATGTCTTTGCCTCAAACAAAAAAGTTTTTTCATTTATTTGTGTATAAAATGATTCATTTGTGTCAAACTCATCGTTTATTTCTCCCACAATCTCTTCAATAATATCTTCAAGGGTTATTATACCCGATGTACCACCATATTCATCAACCACAATAGAAAGATGTATCTTTTTTGTCTGAAATTCTTTAAGAAGTACATCTATTTTTTTATTTGCGGGCACAAAAAAAGCAGTTCTAACCAAATCCTGCCATCTAAAAGTATCATCCTTTTCGAGATGCTGCAACAAATCCTTCACATACAATATTCCTGTAATATTGTCGAAGGTATCTTTATAAACGGGTATACGCGAATAACCCGACTCTTTGATAACCTCAAGTAATTCCGAAAACGGGGTTGTTTCTTCCACCGATACCACATCAATTCGCGTCTTCATGATTTCTTTTACCTCAATATCACTAAATTTAGCTATACCCAAAAACATTTTTTTCTCCTCTTCCGAAGTAGATTCGTGTTGTGTTGACCACTCGAGTGCTTCAGAAAAATCTTCGGACGACAAATCAATTCCTTTCTTTTTTATACGTTTATCAATTACAGATGTGGATTTTACCATTAAAATTGATAAAGGATAAAAAATGGCTCGTACTAAAATCATTGGAGCAGCCATTAATTGAGCAAAGGGTAAGGCATAGCGCTGGGCAAATATTTTAGGCATTATCTCCCCTATAAGCAACAACATAAAGGTAACCAAAACAATCTGTATAAATAATATTAGCATAGGATGATTCAAGTACTCTTCGAAAGTACTGGTAACATATGTCGATAGTATAACTATTGTAATATTTACAAAATTGTTTGATATCAATATGGTGGCAAGAAGCAACTTTGGTTTTTCAATGAGTTTTAATATTTTTTTACTGCCTGATGTTTTAAAACTTTTTATATCATCTATTTGTGAAGGAGTTAAGGAAAAAAAAGCCATTTCGGACCCTGATATTAAGCCAGAACAAATTAATAATAAAATTATTACTAGTAATATCAGTACGATATTGTATGAAAATTGAATATTCATACCAATTATCAAATGAAGCATCATAATGCTAAACATAGCACATTGTATTAATAATTATTACAAAAATACGATATTGTGTCATTTTAAAAATAAAAAATTACTTTTCCTGCTGATGTATATTTTAAAATATTTTTCAAAAATAAAGCTCCCCGTCAGCAAGCCCATTACATCTGCCAAAAAATCCATCACATCAGCATACCTGTCAACCGTGCAAAAATGTTGAAGTATTTCAGTAAATCCACCAAAAATAGCACCTGCGAAACAAAATATAACAACCCCCTTAAAATTTAAAAACAAGGTTTTTTTTTGATAATAAAAACACACACAGAGCAACAATATCAACACAAAGAAAAGAAAAAAATGCACCAGCTTATCGGCAGGTATTAAAAAATGAAACTTAAATGATGGAAGCGATTTTTCCTTAATAAGTAAAAGATAAATGATTAAAATGCTCCAGCCAAACCACAGAACATTTTTTTTAAAAATATTTATCAAATACAAGTTAATACCATTATTATTCAGCATGATAATGCTGAACAGTCAATAAATTATTTATTAATGAATATACTAAGAAATTAATTTTTTATACGCTTCGGGAGATAGTAATTCATTTACTTCTGACGGATTGGTCATTTTAATTTTAATAATCCAGCCCTCACCGTAAGGGTCTTTATTCACAATGTCAGGAGTTGTTGTAAGGACTTCATTAAAACTCAGCACCTCCCCTCCTACTGGCATAAACATGTCCGAAGCTGTTTTAACAGCTTCAATAACTCCAAATATTTCTTCTTTATCTAAAGTTTCTCCCGTCGTTTTGACTTCAATAAAAACAATATCACCTAATTCGCTCTGGGCAAAATGGGTAACACCTACCAAAGCTTCATCATTGTCTAACAAAAGCAACCACTCATGGTCTTTTGTATACTTTAAGTTTTCTTTTACTGTCATTTTTTTTGCGTTTTATAAATTTTTATGCCTTCAAAAATACAACATTTTTAAAATATGACAGATAATTTTATCATATTTTATCTCTTTTCTGCTCCTAAACAATAAAAACAACTTAAAAACGTTTTTTTTATAAAAATTTTTATGGATTTTTTATTAAACCAATATCTTGTAAAAACAACTTTAAATAAATAATTATGAAAAAGTCGTTAAAATCAGAACAATTAGAAAAAAACAAATTTGTTTTTTTTCAAATAGGTTTACTTTGTGCATTAACATTGGTTTTTTTCGCTTTTCAGTACAAGTCAACTACAAATATTGATAAGGTTTTTACCAGTGACCCGAACAATGAATGGGTAGTAGAAGATATACCCAACACTTTTACCAAGCCCGTTGAAATGCCATTGCCAAAAATAAACACGACAGAACTAAAAATCGTTGACAATAATACAGAAGTTAATACCGAAACAGACTTCAATTCGGAGCTTGGAGAAAATACAGAGGTGCAACTGGTGACTGTAACAGAATATATTGAAGACCGAAAAGATGAGATAGATTTTGTGCTTATTGCCGAACACATGGCAGAATTTCCCGGTGGTACCAAAGAGATGTACCGTTTTATCGGAGAACACATTAATTATCCTCAGATTGCTTTAAAAACAGGCATACAAGGAACGGTTTATATTTCATTTATTGTAGAAACCGATGGCAGTTTATCGCATCTGGATGTGGCTCGAAGCATTGGTGGTGGTTGCGATGAAGAAGCATTGCGTATTGTTAATATGATGCCCAAATGGGTACCAGCTCAGCAAGGAAATAAAAATGTACGGCTTAAGCTGACTTTACCAATCACTTTCAAAATTGTAAATTAAATTTGTATCTGTCTGTAAATATGATACTTAACATATATTATTTATAAAAATTTTATTTAAAGAATTATTTATATAAAAAATCTTATTAATTTAGCAAAATCTTTAAAACATTAAAGCCATGGAACTTAAAAAAAATCCTAAAGCCGATTTAGAAAACAAAAAAGGCACTTTTACTCAAATAGGGCTGGTGGTATCATTAGCCATCGTACTATTTGCCTTTGAATGGAAGACATACGACAGGGTTATAGCCGATTTGGGGCAAGTTGATGTTGTGGTAATTGAAGAAGAAGAAATACCCATAACACGCCAGGAAACCCCACCCCCACCTCCCCCTCCCACACCCACTACAATTCTTAATATTGTTGAAGACGATGTTGAAATAAAAGAAGAATTGAACATTGATGCCGAAGCCACTGAAACAACTGAAATAGTGGAATATGTTCCTGTTGTTGTTGAAGAAGCTCCCGTACAGGAAGCAGAAATATTTTTAGTGGTTGAAGACCCCGCCGCATTTCCCGGAGGTGAGCCAGCACGTATGAAATTTCTGCAGGAAAACATCAAATATCCTCAGATAGCACGCGAAATGGGCATACAGGGCACTGTCTATGTAACTTTTGTTGTTGAGCCCAGCGGTAAACTTACTGGTGTAAAAGTATTAAGAGGTATTGGTGGTGGTTGCGACGAAGAAGCTATGCGTGTTGTTAGTATAATGCCCAAATGGACCCCGGGAAAACAAAGAGGACAAGCTGTTCGTGTTCAGTTTAATATGCCTATTAAATTCGTCCTGAATTAATATTCTTACCCATACTCAAAAACCTGCTTTATATTGTAAGGCAGGTTTTTTTATTTATTATAAAACGGATGGTATTTTACTTCTTTTAAAACAAACGGATGATAATCCCCTTGAGCACCAACTACTTTACTGTTGCGGATATTATAAACCAGCTCTATGCTTGGACGGGCTTCATCAAGACCAAAGCCACTATTATTTAAAATGTTTTTATAACATAACGTGTGTAAATCGGTAAAACCATCGCTGAATTCAAAAGATTCGTTGTTAATATTTAACACCCTGTAAGTTCGTTTTCCTGTGGCTTTCACTTCGTCGGGAATAACGCTGTAATCGACTGATAAATACCATCTCACACGTGCATTGCGTAGCATTAAAACACCTGAAGCTCTGCGGGGCTCCAATACATTAACAATACTTTCTTTTACATCGCCAAATATCCAAATAAGCATATCAAAAAAATGAACACCAATGTTGGTGGGGATGCCTCCTGATTTTTCATCAATGGCTTTCCAGCTTGCAAAATACCAGTTTCCACGGGCTGTTATATATGTTAAATCTATGTCGTAAAAAGAGTCCTGAGGGGCATTCATAATTTTCTCTCTAAGTGCAATAATACTGGGATGCAAGCGCAATTGCAATATATTGTAAACCCTTTTTCCTGTTTCTTTTTCCATTTGTTGTAGTCCATCTACATTCCATGGGTTCAATACAAGTGGTTTCTCGCAAATAGCATCAGCCCCTTGTTTGAAGGCAAAGCGTATATGAGAATCGTGCAAATAATTGGGTGTACATATGCTGATATAATCAACTGCATTTCCTGTACGCTTAAGCTTATCAATATGTCGGTCGAACCTTTCGTATTCGGTAAAAAAATCTGCTTCAGGAAAATAATTATCAATTTTTCCTACACTGTCATTTTTATCAAGTGCTGCAATAAGCGTGTTACCGGTATCCTTAATGGCTTTCATATGTCTGTCGGCAATATAGCCAGCAGCTCCAATTAATGCAAATTTTTTCATATAATAATATCTCTATTTATAATATGTTCTAAAACTAATTTATAAGTAATAATAAACAACAAATAAACAAAATTAAAGACTTTTTATTAATTTTGGCTCAATTACAAAAATAATTATTAGTACATGAATATAAAAATAATTAACCAATCAAATAATCCACTTCCAGAGTACGAGACTCAATATTCGGCAGGGATGGATATAAGGGCAAATATTTCTGAACCTATCATTCTTAAACCAATGGAAAGAGCTTTAATTCCAACCGGTTTGTATATTGAACTCCCTGTTGGTTACGAAGCCCAGATAAGACCCCGAAGTGGACTGGCTTATAAAAAGGGAATAACTGTTCTGAACACCCCCGGCACAATAGATGCCGACTATAGAGGAGAGATAAAAGTTATAATAATTAATTTATCGCGCGAAGATTTCACAGTAGTTAGTGGAGAACGAATTGCCCAAATGATTATAGCCAAACACGAAAAAGCAGCACTTGTACAAGTTGATGTGCTTGAAGAAACACAAAGAGGTGCTGGTGGTTTTGGTCATACGGGTTCTAAATAAATTTATTCCATTTAACGTTAATACTATTAAATTTATGAAAATAATTATTCCAATGGCAGGTATAGGGAAAAGAATGCGTCCTCACACGCTTACTGTTCCCAAACCTCTTATTAAAATTGCAGGAAAGCCCATTGTATTCAGACTTGTAGAAGATATTTCAAAAATATGTAAAGACACTATTGAAGAAATTGCTTTTATAGTTGGAGATTTTGGTAAAGAAGTAGAAAGCCAGCTTCTTGATATTGCCGATAGTATTGGCTCAAAAGGCAAAATTTATTACCAAGAAGAAGCATTAGGAACGGCTCATGCTGTACTCTGTGCAGGCAATTCGCTTGAAGGCGAGGTGGTGGTGGCTTTTGCCGACACTCTCTTTAAAGCCGATTTTACCCTCGACCGAACTAAAGACAGTATTATTTGGGTGCATAAAGTAGAAAACCCTCAAAATTTTGGGGTTGTTAAAACAAATGAAAAAAATATTATTACTGGATTTTACGAAAAACCCAAAGATTTTATTTCTGATTTAGCCATTATCGGTATTTATTATTTTAAAGATGGCAAAAACTTAAGAAATGAACTTCAGTATCTCATAGATAACAATATTTGTAAAGGGGGCGAATATCAATTGACAGATGCCCTTGAGAATATGAAAAACAAAAACATATTATTTTCTACCGGACAGGTAAAAGAATGGCTCGATTGCGGAAACAAAGATGCCACCGTTTACACAAACCAACGCATACTCGAACTTAACAGGCAAGAAAGACTCATCAACACTTCTCTCAAAACTACTAACTCGGTGATTATTGACCCCTGTTACATCGGACAAAATGTAATTATTAAAAGTTCGGTGATAGGTCCTTATGTATCTGTTAGTGACAATACTATTATTGAAAATTCTATCATAACAAATAGTATCATACAATCACATTCAAAGTTGAAAAATGTAAACATCGACAATTCAATGATAGGTAGTTATGTTGAATATAACCTTAAATATAATCAGGTAAGTATAGGGGACTATACCATATTGGGATAAATTATTCTCTGTAATAATTGCCTCGAACAATAAGAATTTTTTAT
>Ga0116143_10006559_pt1 | contig 10087 bp, 11 predicted proteins | sample AD_UKC034_MetaG_FD_89745 | JGI IMG/M metagenome (GOLD analysis project Ga0116143, IMG submission 89745) | Active sludge microbial communities of municipal wastewater-treating anaerobic digesters from USA - AD_UKC034_MetaG | ecosystem: Engineered > Bioreactor > Anaerobic > Digestate | place: USA...
GGGTAGCCTTGCGGTGGATAGGGCTGTTGCGGGTAGCCTTGCGGTGGATAGGGCTGTTGCGGGTAGCCTTGCGGTGGATAGGGCTGTTGCGGGTAGCCTTGCGGTGGATAGGGCTGTTGCGGATAGCCTTGCGGTGGATAGGGCTGTTGTGGATAGCCTTGGAGGGTTTGCGGCGTTGGAGCAAAAAGCGTGTTGGCTTGTGCGGGCGTTGGCTGAATTTGCGGGCCTTGTACGGGCAAAAAGCCCGAATTGGCGGACTGTCCAAGCGAGGGAGGCGCAAGAGATTGTAATTTTTCTTGCGTGGATGCAGGTTGCTTGGTTTCGTTATTCTCGGAACCACCGCCAAAATTGCGTTTTAGTATGTCAACAACACCAACCTCTTTCGCGGCTGTGGTTAGGCTTTTGATCCAACCCACTCCACTCTCTTCTTCGTCGCCATCGTCTTCATCGTCCACAGAAGCCCCAAGGCTTCGCAATAAAGCCTTGCGCGTCTTTTCAAAATGCTCTAACTCTTTCGCTGTCTTTTCAAGTGCCGAGATCCCCGAAACCTCGACAGCTACGGGCGCTTGCGGTGGAGTATATTGCGCTTGCACTTGCGGGGCGGGTGGTAGGTATTGTGGGGGGGGATATTGCGCGGGCGCTTGTGCGGGCGGTGCGCTTGAAAGGGTTGAAAGGCGTTGCTCAAGGGCTTGAATTCGCAAATTGGAAGACTGGATCAAGGCATCTTGCGCTTGCTTGTTTGCCTCTTGGACAATGGCAAGACTGTTCTTGCCGTTCTCGATCAACATCTTTACCGTTGTATCCGAACTTTTTTGAAGAATTTCAAGAACTTGACCAAACATTTTCCCGCTCAATTCTTCCTCCTCACGTTCTCGATCTCGCAAGCGTTGATCCATCCACGACGGGGGCTGCTGCGTCGTTTGTATTTTATCTACAAGATCATTTACCGTGCGCGAAAAAAGGTTTGTTTGCTCAATGGTTGAGGCTTCGGAGCGTTCATAGATTCGAGCATACGTCTCGCGCTCCATTTGTCTTTCTTGCTGCTCCATTTGGAGACGCTGGCGCTCCAATTCGATCTTTGCATCTTCCATTGCCTCCAAGCGTTCGCGCATATTGCGCAATTCGCTAAGCAGGAAATCATGTAGCTGAGAATTCCCCGATGCTTGCGCCTTGTTTAAGGCTTCAACCAGCTCTTTTTGCTCTTTGCGGGCTTCGGCGATCTCTTGTGCGCGTTGACGTAGAACCTCTTGAATTGCTGGATTCATGCTATCCCCTTCGTCCTCGAAGATTGAACGGCTCGGACAATACAGAAAGATCGGGCTTCCCACTAAGATCGCCTTGTCGCTCTTTCCTGAGTAAAAGCGAACTTGTACCCATGTCCCTTGCGGGATCTTCTCTGACACCGCAAGCATCAATTTGTGTTCTGACAACGGATAAAACAGGCGAGACAGCCCACGCAACGGCACAAAGTCGGAAGAATTGGCGTTGCCGTCCCACTCCTCGATATCATCTTTCAGAAATCGCTTGATCTCCATGAAGGACTCACCTTGCACCCACAAGGCGATCTGCGTTGCGTAATTCTTGCTGTGTTCTTGCGCAGGAAAGAGATTGTCTTTGTCGTAAGCAAGGGGCTTTCGTGCGTCAATCTCGTCGATCTCTGTGCCGCGCTGTTGCACCGAAACACGCGAATAATTCAGCTTTTGGCTTTTCTTTGCTCTTGCTTTTGGCGGCTCGACAGGTTCGCTATCGTCCACGAGTAAATTAAAGTCGCTATCGTCCAACCCCAATTCGTCGGCAAATTGTCGCTCAAATTCAGCTTCTTGATCCAACATTTGATCGTCAGATCCATCCTCTATCTCACTAGAGGATACGCGCTTTTCGGCTTCTTCACGTTCGCGCTTTTCGGCTTCTTCACGTTCCCGCTTTTCGGCTTCTTCACGTTCCCGCTTTTCGGCTTCTTCACGTTCGCGCTTTTCGGCTTCTTCACGTTCCCGTTCGCGCTTTTCGGCTTCTTCACGTTCCCATTCGCGGAAGTCTTCGATATGCGCAAGATGCTCTTTTTGCTTTCGTGTCCTTGGCTCTACCACGTCTCCCCTCTCCCTGCTTACACGCTACCGTCACGGTGTCCGTTTTGCTGCATGGCGGCGGCGGCGGCGGCGGTCTCTGCTTTGATGCGTGCAATTTGTGGAGCAAATCGCGCTTCAAACACTACTTGATCCATACCGTGCAATTCAGCCATGCAAGGATGTAAGCCCAACAACAACGCAGACAGCGCAGCAGCGGGCAAATGGGCTTGTTCAACGACCGACACCACGATCTCCACAAGGTTTGCATACGCAAGGCTTGGAGATCCGCCATCTTCGGCATCTTCTGGATCTACCGTGTTGTAGTCGCGCAACAATTCCGACACAATCGCGGCCAATTGCAGCAAGTGCGGATAAACATATCTTGTTGCAACAGGCTCTTGTTGCGCAAACCCCCCTTGTGATGTGGCTTGGTGTGCGTTGCTCATTTCAAGCCGCAAGGCTTCAAGGGCTTGGTGTATCTCTTCGGATGATCTCGGTTGCATCATCGGTTGGGGTGGTTGATAGGACAATGCTTGGGGCGCTTGGTAGCCTTGATAGGGCGGTGGATGCTGCGTCATTCGTCTTTTTTCTCCAAAAGTCTTGTTGCCTCGATACGACAACGCCTTGATTTGCTATCGACTCGCTCAACGTCCAGTAGATTGCGCCCAAGTGGACGGCGTAACCTTGCGGCCCGCACAAACACATCTAGGGCGTGGACAGGGGAACGCACTAGCGGGGTTAAGTCGGTGTGTTGCTGATACAGCGAAACAACGTACCAAGACAGCCACTCGTTGCTTTTTTCGTTGATCGTATGCCCGCAGTTTTTGCATATCGTCCAAAACCCTGTGCTTTCGGCGCTCTTTAAGTCTGCTTCACCTTGGCACAAGGGGCAAGGAATTACTGCAAGCCTTCTCCTTGTCGGTAGCTTTTTTTTCAAATCTTCCAACATCTTCAATCTCCCGCGTGTGCGCGTGTTGCGTCAATCCGCAAGATACCTTGACACCCCAAAAAATGCAAGATACAGATCCACAAAGAAAGAACAAAAACGATCTATCTTGACAAGTTTGATCGTTTTTGTAAGATGCCATCGAAAACGCCCCCGCTCTCCCCCTCCCTCCCTTTGTTGCCAAAGATCCCCGCCGATAAACCTCCCCTCCCCCCCCCTAAGCCCCCTCTATCCACAAAAAAGCCCGTGTGCTTCGCGCATACGGGCTTTTTTATTCGCCTTGCTTTTCTTGGGTCGCGATAGATTCGCGCTCTTTGAGCATAAACGCTTGCATCAAGGAGCGCAGCACCCACGAGAAGTCGACCACAACCCCCGCTGTTTTCGACATTCTTTCTTGAATTTCGAGGAGACGCTTTGCCTCGGTTCCAATTACGCTTTTCCCCACGCCACGACCTGCCATGCGTCGGTGCCTTCGATATCCGACGTTCAACGAGACAGGGAAGGTAAACGGAGAACTTGAGAGCGCCGCGTTTGCATCTTTGGCGATATAGAGCGGGGCGGTGTCGCCAAATTCAAAAAGGATCGCAAGCAAATTTCTCTTCCAATGCCCTCGAATGTTATACTTTTCGCGCCACTCACCCAAAAAGCCCATCTGTTCCTTTGTGAAACGAACGATCATCCTTTTTTCCCTTTGCTTTTGCTTTCTGCCACGACGCGGCGCACGATACCATGCGCCGCGTTCTCCATATCCGCTTTCTTCACCAATCATACCCTACGCTCCAAAATGCGCGTATCTTTTTCAATGCTCGCTTGTAGCAGAAAAGACCCAAAAAGGCAAGCAAAAGCAAAAAAAACGCTCAAGGACACGCTTTGATTGCGTGTCCAACCCCCACGCCACCAAGCACCCCACCCACCACAACAACACCACAAACACCAAGACAAGCATACAAAGCACCGTTGCTTGGGCAATTGCACTTTGCGGCCTTTTGCAGATCCGCACAACGCACACGTTCTGCAAGTACACGCTCCACGCTTGCGGATCGTTCCGCTTGCAACAAGCGTTCAAGCAAGCGCACCTTTGCAGAGAGATCTTGATTGCGCCGTATGCGTTCGGCTTTATCTCGCGCCACCTTGCGCCATTCATCCAACGTCAACACAACGCGCTCACCGTCTTTTTTGTCGCTTTTGTCGGTGCTTGCTTGTGCAACGGCGCATCCACGCGACCACGCACCACACACCATACCCAACGCAAAGGCAAACCAAAACGCCCAAAGAAACAAAGTCTTTTGATTCAAGTCTCCTCCTATCCTTCGCTTCTTCGCTTGCCTATAGATCGCAGATTTGGGCTTCCCAAGGTTCCCACGATCTCCCGCTCAAGACGATCTAGATCTGCCGTGGTCATGGGGTTGTTCGCTGCTATCAATTCGCTATGCGTTGGGCCACATAGGGCTTGATCATCTCCGCCAAAATAGCGTATGACCTGCCGCCAAACACTATCCAATGCGCTTCGATGCACGTTGCGCAATGGGCGATGCTTGACCTGTTTTTCCCATTGCTGAGCGGCCCACTCTATGCCGCTTCTGGGTAATGGTAATTCCGCTTGGTGAACGATCCATTCCATACCGCTGTCATCTTGGTTATTCGGCTTCATTGTGCTTTCTTTCTTTCAAACCCTGACGGATCGGGCTTTATTCTTGGTTGCTTGCCTTGATTGAGGCTTCGGATGATTCGGGATGTTCGGGGGGTTCGTTGGAAGGCAAGAAGTGGATTGTGACACAAACAAGCTGCCCATCTTCTTGTTCTGTCCACGAAACGCCCGATACTGCGCAAAGATTGATCCCCAATTGGTTTGGGATCACTTCGAGCGGTAATGGGCAATCTGCACCGTTCAAGATCTCTTCCACCGTTCGGCTTCTAGATCGAAAATCGGAAGGGGGCTTTTTTTTAAAACCGACCCCACCAAAATCTTTAGGCAATACCAGCGGCATCGTTGCACACTCGCTTTCTTGGTCAATTGAGCAGATCATCATCTTTCAAAAGGTGCTTGACCCGCTCTTGGTTTGTTCCATTGTTATACAAACGCTCGATCTCTTCGGATGTTTCGCGTTGCTTGATCTCTGCTTGCTTTGCTTCTTTGTTGTGTTGCGTCGTTGCGTCTTGCGTGGCCTTCTCTTGCCGTTGCGCGATGCTTGCGGCTTCTTTTGCGGCCTTCTCTTCGGCATTTCCCAAAGAAGGCAAGTCAAGCGTTGGGATGGGGCCACGGCGTCCCGACAAGATCCAGACCACAAACCCTGCCAAAAACACAAACACAACCGCCAAAAAAGCCCACAGATACTTAATTTTTGCCATCCGTTGCAATCCCTTCTAAGATAGGCGATTCGCGAAAAAAGCGGCGTATCCTGCCAAATTGGACAAGAAATTTCTCTGCTGCCTCTTTCTCAGCTTGTCCTTTTATGCGGAAATTCCACAAGAACGACCGCTTGCGATCAAAATGTTCAATCTCCATCAAACGATAACGTATCTGAAAAGCCCGTGAATCGGTTATTTCGTCCTTTGTGCCATCCAAGCAAATTATCGCCATCATAGGCGGGGGAAGGATGCAAACCCTACCCTTCCCCTTCACGGCCTCCCATTCGCTTGTTTTTGGGGCGTTTCCGTTTATCTGTGGCACGTTTCGCGCTCCCATCGAATCGCCTTCTTGCCCTTGTCCTTGCCCTTGTGCGGGCAATTCGGCGGGTGAACGACCAAGCGAGAGGATACTTGGCGGCATCGCGCTGTTTGTTGGGCTGCTTGTGTGCATCCCACCAGAGCGAAACATCGCGAGACCCCTTGCAGCTTGCGCGGCTCCAAACAACCCAAGAATGATCGTGCCGATGGTTCCGAGCAATTTAAGCAAGGCATCCACCAAGATCTTGTGCTTCCAAAATGCAGAGACAAGCAAGACAAGCGAGACAAGCACAAAAAACACGGAGAATCCGAACCCATGCCAACGCGGGCTTGACGGTTCGCCTTGTTCGTCGCTGTTCATTCTCCACAAAAAATCGCGATGCTCTTTCTTCAAAGATTCGGATGTCTCTTGCTTTTGCATCTTTTGCCGTCCTCGTTTTTTTGTTCAATCGGTCTCCTGCTTGTCAACAGGATGATTCGCGTTCTCCGATTGCACAAGAGACCCCTCCTTGCCCGCGCAAGTAGGACGTGAATCGAACGAGTCGAGATATTCAAGCAAGTCGAGAGGATAAAAGAACGACAGGCGCACATCTTCGGCGTCTTGCTCCTCTTGGGCGGCATTGTTCGCGATGTGCTTTGCAAGCAGATCATCCAGATTTCGCCACAAATGCAAGCCGCAAAGACCGAGACGCCGAAAAAGAGAGTGTGCCAAAAAGCGAGAGATCGCCCCCCGTCCTTCGATTGTTTTTGGGTTATTGTCATCCACCCCACTTGTCAAAATGGCTTGCCTTTCCAACGACGTTGAAAGCAAGCCAACGAGCAATTGCAACGGATACGGCAAGGAAAAAGAGACCTCGAACATTTGATCAACCTCTTCACAATGACCGCCTACCCACGACGGACGCAAAGGGGCAAAGTCTATCCCCTCCAAAAAATTCGAATTGTACAGAGACATTTCCGACGAAAGCGGAAAGTGAAGCGAAATAGCTTGGAGCAAGGGCGCTGCATACATCGGATCAATAAGCACACGATGATCAAAAACATCCGAATTCACCAAGCCTTGCCTAGTGCGCATCGCATAATCAACAAGCAACGCCGCGCCAAGATCGCGCTTGATCACAAATTGATTAAACACCGCAAGGGTTTCTGAAACGACAACGCGAAACTGTGCGGCGATCTTCTCGGCCTCTCCTTCGGGAAGACTGCGCGGATCTTGGCGCAACGCTTGAAATAACGCCACATCGCGCAATTCTCGCTCTTTCAACAGAAGCAACAACACAGCGCGATCCACAAAACACACACCAAAAAAGAGCAAGCAAAGCATCACACGACGGATCGCCCTTTCTTCCTCTTTTTTTCCCAAAGATTCGGCAATGATGGAGGCTTGATCTTTGATCATCTTATGCAAAGCAAGGCCAAGATGATCGAACAAAAATTCGCCTTGCTTTCGCTCTACAACGCGCTGTTTTGCCTCGTCGTTCAATGGCTCAAATACGCTTCCTGCGGTCGCGTCAAGATGCTTTTTGTAGAAAAGCAGATCCGCAGCAACACCACCCTGTTTCGCGCTGATAATCGTATCTTTTTGATCGTCGCCTTGGGGGGTATGGCGGCTTTCCCATGCAGAAGCAAGGGCTTTGCCTTTTGACCAAAACCCCGACAACAACAAGGCGACAGATTCGCGTTGTTCGTTGATCGTTGTGGGATATGGCTCGATGGATTGACCTTGATACAATCCATCCATACCCTCGATCACCCTGTCCAGATTGCCGATATCCGAACCCGTCACATTTGCCGCACAAGAAAGAAGCGGATAAGGCGGCATCCCCGAACCCTCTAAGCACTCCAAGCGGATCAATTCAAACAAAAGCGCCCGCGTGGGAAAGAGCGAAGTGAAACGACGGAACCCGCAGTAATCTAACCAGTAATTCGGCGTTGCGACCGAGCGCAGGGGAATATCTAGCCAAAAATGACGCGAGATGGATTCTTTGATCTGCATAAATTCCCCATCCCCCAACCACACTTGATCCGACTCCGCCCGCGCAAGATAGCGCACAATTTCTGCTGATGCCTCCACACTAAGCATCTCTTTTCTGATGATCTCCTTCTCCGACGCGGCCAATTCTCGACCAGAAAAAGCCATTCGTCCGATCTTGTCTCTCCCCAAAACTGCTCGCAAACGAAAAACGTTGCGATAGCGCAAAGACACCCAAAAAAGCCGCCTTCTGGATAGTTTGGCTCCGTAAGGCGTCACCTTGACGGGCTGCATACACCAATCCCCCAACTCCGCTTTTCGCTTGGCAACATCTTCGATATCGTCGCCGTCATAAACCGCCACAAGCACCGAGTCGTCAAACAAAGACAGCGAGATATGATCGATCTCGCCTGTTTCGCTGTGAACAAATTCAGAAATGGAATAGACAGGGACATCCCGATCAAAGATCGGGTGATAAAAGAAATTACGAACACGCCGAAAAATCCGAAAGATTCGACGCCCCAAGAGCAAGAACCGTCCACCTTCCTTGATCGCCGCTGCATCTTTCTCGCTATGCAACAAGATCTCGTTCAACGTATCACCGATCCAATCGCGAACACGCATCACATAGATCACAAACCAAGCAATGATCGCATCTTTCAAACCATCTTTCATCTCTCTCAATACGGACAGCACAGATCTCGCTTTACTCCACACAATCGGCTCCTTTTGTTGTTGCTTGTTGTTGCTTGTTGTTGCTTACTGAATTTTTTGCAAAAGACTCGAAATATCGGGATGCAGCGAAGCGATAAACCACTTACTTCTACCGATGCTTTGCGGCTTTTTATCGGGTGACAGCGCAAGAAGTGGACTGCTCGACCACTCCGCAAAATTTCCCGACGAATCGGATCGATCTGCAATGATCCCCGTGTGTCCTTTGTGTCCAACGGCCCCCCCCGATGTATTCGACCAAGAAGACCAATACTGGAAAAAGCGACCTTCGACAAAAAGCGACGGATCGGGGTAGGTTTCCCCCTCGCAAACCCACACCCCCAAGCCATGTTTTACCAAGCCTTCGGGCAAGCCTCCATGATGCTCTTGATCACTCCACACCCACGCAAATTTGCGCAGATCCATCAAAACGCTTTTCGTGATCGCAGGATGCGCCTCAAGACCAGCAAGGCGCAACAATTCGACAAGAAGCCACCACGCCGCCCCGCTGCAAAATTGCCGCCCGTCCGACTGCAAAAGCGTATGTTCTCCCCATACCACATCCAACGGGACACCGTTACCTTGCGCGTCATAGCGTCCTTGTATTGCGTTTGGGATCACATAACGATCTGCAACATGCCAAAGATGCCGATCTAGCTGTTCTGTTTGCTGCATTTCTTGCCTCTCTTTTCCAAAAATAGAATTCGTTATCGCACCCGTCCTTGGGCGATAACAAGAAAAAACAGCAAAGCAGATTTGATAAAAAAAGGCAAGAAGAAAAAAGTAGAGCAGAAGCGGTGAGGTTAGGAAATTTTTTCGATGATGATATTCGCGCACTTCGCGGCGGCTGCTTGACTCGTAAAGCCACGAGTCAAAACGACCGTATCAGGGGCAGGAGTCACGCTGCATTGAAACGTGCGATCAGGCGCAGCGCCCGCCGCTTGAAGCGCGGTGATCTCAACAATCTCTTGCAACAGAAGATTGCCCGAAAATACGCTGATATCGTCGGGGATCGTCACGTCGGGAAACACCGTACCCGTTTGCTGTTCGATCACGGGGCCAGAACCAGCGTTCGCGGGATCGCGAACGAGACTGCAAGCGACCAAGGCCACGGCGTCTGCTGAAAGAGACGCCAAGACAGAGATCTGGTATTTTCCCGCACGTTCGAGCGTGAAGCGGCCCGTGTTGACAAGATCCCAAGAGATCGTGCCAGCGGGAAGCGTGGACTCTCCCGCTGTATCGAAGGGAAGGCGAGATGCTACGGCGTTCAATTCGGGCGAAAGGACGGCAAACGTGCGCTCCTCTTTGCCCGTGATCTTGGAGGAGTCGGCAATCGGGACGGCGGCGGGAACGGCGACTTCGGTGACAGGTTTGTATTCAATGGAGTGTTGCGCCGTGATGTTGATATGGGCGTTTTCGATCTCGTTGGGTGTGGGGTTGTAGATCACGACGCTATCCGTCACGCCCAAGGTCTCGTTCAGTTCGTATTCGAGACCTTGGGCAACGTCAACCTGTGTCACGCGGGCAGCCTTTTGATTTTGCAATTGAAGCCCAAGAACTGCGGGAAGCAGGGTGATTTGTTCACCAGATGCGAGTGTAACGCGGTTTTGGTACACCAGCTTTTGAGTAGATTGAGACATTTTTTTCCTCAAAGGAGAGGCTTACGCTTGGCAAGGCGCAAAACAAAGATCGCTGGATCTTCTGCACATTCCCCCTTTCACGTCA
>Ga0116143_10006561_pt1 | contig 10086 bp, 10 predicted proteins | sample AD_UKC034_MetaG_FD_89745 | JGI IMG/M metagenome (GOLD analysis project Ga0116143, IMG submission 89745) | Active sludge microbial communities of municipal wastewater-treating anaerobic digesters from USA - AD_UKC034_MetaG | ecosystem: Engineered > Bioreactor > Anaerobic > Digestate | place: USA...
CCTGATCGAACCGATTCATGCTGTCGCTCGTCATGGTGACCGCTCCTTTACTTTCATGGTCAATCAAATCCTCGTCCTTCACCGGCTTCCTCATGGGTCACGCCATCGCGGATGTGATAGATGCGCTTGAAGGTGGGGATGATCTTCTCGTCGTGGGTGACGACGATGATGGCGGTTTCATACTTCTTCGCCATGTCGTTGAGGATGCGGATGACCGCCATGGCGCGTTGTGAATCCAGGGGCGCCGTGGGCTCGTCGGCCAGGATCACCGGCGGGCGGTTGACCAGGCCCCGGGCGATGGCCACGCGCTGTTGCTCGCCGCCGGAGAGCTGTGAGGGCATGGCCTGGGCGCGTTGCTGCACGTCGAGTGCCGTGAGCAGGTCCAGCGCCCGCCTGCGCGCCTCGGTGTTGGATACGCCGGCCAGCATGGGCGGCAGCGCCACGTTGTCAGTGACGTCGAGGAAGGGGATGAGGTACGGCGCCTGGAACACGAAACCGATCCTGTCCCGGCGCAGGGCGCGCAGATCGGGCACCTTCCAGCCCTCGTCGTAGATCACCTCGTCGCCCAGTGTCATGCGCCCGGCGGTGGGGTCGATCACCGCGCCCAGGGATTTCAGCAGGGTGCTCTTGCCCGAGCCGGACGGCCCGATCAGCCCCACCACCTCGCCCGGCCCCACGTGCATGTCCACGCCCTTGAGTGCATCGACCGCCGTGTCGCCGCTGCCGTAGCGCTTCCTCAGCCCTTCGATGCGTATGCCCTTGGTCGTCATGTTCAGCCTCCGATCGCTTCCGCCGGATCGACCTTGAGCGCCATGCGGATGGCGACGATGCTGGCCAGGGCGCAGATCGCCATGACGGCGAAGAAGCCGACGATGGAATCCTGGGGCATCAGCAGCACGTATTTGGGGAACAGGGGGGCGGCGAAGGTAGCGGTGATCTTGCCCACCGCGAAACCGATCACGCCGAGCGCGAGGGCCTGCTGCATGATCATGGCGGCGATGGTGCGGTTGCGCGTGCCGATGAGTTTCAGCACCGCGATCTCGCGAATCTTGTCCATGGTCAGGGTGTAGATGATGAAGGCGACGATGGCCGCGCTGACGACGGCCAGGATGACCAGGAACATGCCAATCTGCTTGGCCGAGGTAGCGATCAGCTTGCCGACCAGGATGCCCTCCATTTGCGCGCGGGTGTACACCGTCAGCCGCTTCCAGCGGTGGATGCTGCGGGCCGTCTCATCGGGGTCGGCGCCCGGTTCGAGGCGCACCAGGATGGCGTTGACGAAGTTGTTGCTGGACTGGGATGCGATCACGGCGTCCAGCACACCCGGCGCGCCGGGCCGGTTGAACGCCGGATTTTCGCCGGTGCGGCGGCGGCTCTGCCAGATGGCGTCGTTGTCCTTGAGGAACTGGGCCTCCTGGGCGTCCTTGAGGGGGACGAACACCATGGGATCGCCGCTGGAGGAGACCATCCGGCGGGTGAGCCCGACCACGGTGTACTGGTTGCGGCGGATTTTTATCGTATCGCCGAGCCTGAAACCGGTGGCCACGTCGGCGACCGCCTCGTAGTGCCCCCGGGTGATCTGGCGCCCCGCCACCAGGTAGGGCGGCGTGCCGGGCGTGCCCGCCGGCGCGCCGGCCGCGACACCCACCACCATGGCGCGCACATCGCGCGCATCGCGTTCACCCTGCCTCACCTGCATGGTCAGATAGGTGACGTTGGCGGCCCGGTCCACGCCGGGCATGGCCAGGATGGCGCGATACAGGTCGTCGTTGAGGCTGGAGGATTCGGCGTAGGGGCCCAGGGTGTCCTGCTGCACCACCCAGAGATCGGCGCCGCTGTTGTCCAGAAGCGCCTTGCCGTCGTCCACCATGCCCCGGTAGACACCGGCCATCACCAGCGTCACGCCGATGAGCAGGCCCAGCCCCACGCCGGTGAAGACGAACTTGCCCCAGGCGTGGAGGATGTCGCGGCCGGCCAGGCTGATCACTTGCGGGCTCCGGGGATGCTTTCCACCACACGGATGCGGCTCTTCGGGCCGAGGGCCTTTTCGCTGTAGACCACGATGCGTTCGCCAGCCTTGAGGCCTTCGGCCACCTGCACCCGGCCGTCCAGGTCAGAACGCCCCAGCCTGACGGGAGCGAACTCCAGCCCACCATCCTTGATCCGCCATACGCCCGGCCGATCGCCTTGGCGTTGCACGGCAGCATTGGGGATCGCGGGCATCGCGGCCAATGCGGGCAGATCGACGGTCACCTCGGCCAGCTCGCCGATGGGTGGCAGGGGCGCGGGCACTTTGTCGAAAACCACCTTGGCCAGGATTTCCTCCGTGATGGCATCCGCCATGGGCTCCAGGCGCAGCACCCGGCCGTTCAGGGCCGCGCCGTTGCTGGAACGCAGCGTGACGCGCGCGGACAGGTCGGCCGCCAGCCCCGCCGCGCTGATCTGGTCGAAGCGCACGTTGATCCACAGGCTGTGGGGGTCGATCAACTCCACCACGGCCTGGCCCGCCACCAAAGTCGTGCCCGGGTCGGCATCGCGCACCGTGACGATGCCGGCCATGGGCGCCACCAGATTCAGGTTGCCGCGCTGGGCGCGCAGGGCCTGAAGGTCGGAGCGGGCCCGGGTCAGGTCTTCGCGCGCCGCCGCCAGTACCGACTCGGCGATCTGCAACTCCTGCCGCTTGCCCAGCAGGATTTCCTCGCTGGTGGAGCGGACGGTGAACAACTGCTCGTAGCGCGATGCCTGGGTTTTAGCGAAGCTGAGCCTGGCCGTCGCCTCGCCGATGGTCGCCTCGATCCGTTTGATGGCGGCTTCCTGGGAGCGCATCCGGTCATCGAGATCAATCGGATCCATCTCGCCCAGCACCTGTCCTGCCTCGACCCGGTCGCCGACATGAACATCCAGCCGTTTGAGGCGCCCGGCAAGGGTGGGCCCGATCTTGTAAGTGTAGCGCGCCTCGACCGTACCGATGCCGAACAGGGCGGGGGTGATCGCGCGCGACTCCACCTCGACCTCGGTCACCGCCACGGGGGCCAGGGGCCCGGAGCGCAGCGCGACATAGATCAGAAGCGCCAGGAGCGGAACGATCACCGCGACGAGCGCCAGGGTTCGGCGTTGCATAGGCTGTATCTTCATTTCCCGCTCCCAATGCCATGTTCAATCCCACGCCGATAGATCGCGAAAAGCGCTGGCGCATCACGGCGTATGCGCTGGACGTCATCGGCCAGCAGCGATTGCATGACCAGGCCCTGGACCATGCCGATCAGGAGAGTGGCGGCGGCTTCGGTATCCAGTGTGGCCGACAGTTCCCCCGCCGCCTTGCCTTGCTCGAGCAGCGCTTGCAGACGCTCGCCATAGCGTCGGATGAGGGTCTGGGCCATGCGCTTGGGCGCCGTCTGCTGGGCGCGTTGGAGCTCGCCGAAAAGCATGCGCGGGACGCCCGGGTGCTCCGTGACGAACTCAACGTTCGCCAGGAACATGGCCTCGATGGCTGCGATCGGCGAAGAGGTGGAACTCACAGCCTTTTCCATGCGCGAGAGAAGGCGTTCGGCCACCCACTCCATGACCGCCTGCAAGATGGCATCCTTGGTGGGAAAGTGTTTGAACAGCGCCCCCTGGGTGACACCCATGTGTTTGGCGATGGCCGCGGTCGTGATCTCGCTCGGATTCTGCTGTGCCGCAAGTTCCACCACGGCTTCAACCGTGACGGCGCGACGTTCTTCGGCGGGGAGGTGCTTTGGGTGGGTGACCATGACAAGGGAACAAAGAAAGTAATTGATTACTATCTTATATATTGCAAAGCTCACGTCAAGGCTTTGCTGGGCTTACGCACCACCATTGTTTCGATGTGATGCCGTTTCCGCTTGGATGAGAGCAAAGGCTGCCGTGAATTCGTTCCCTGCCGCTGAAACCTCTCTGCTTTTATTGACCGGGTTGAGGCGCGAGTACTCCTGAAGTTCGCCGCGCACCGCGACGTGTCATCGCTGCAGGTGATCGAGCATGTGCTTGGCGTTCCGGCCAAGTGCTTCGAGCGCACGATGCTCGGCTATCTATCCCGGGAGGAAATGCTGGCGGTGATCGGCACGCCGGATGGAACGTGGTTCAGCCAACGGGATCATGTGTTGCTGCTGTTGCTCTGCAAAACCGGCGCCCGGGTATCCGAGATTGCCAGCGTCAAGGTACGCGAGGTGGTACTCGACGACAGGGCCGCCTGCGTTCACTTGCATGGCAAGGGGCGTAAGCAGCGCAGCGTGCCGCTATGGCGATCGACCGTCAGGGCAATCCGGGCCTGGCTCCGGCGAAATCCGCAGCTTGATTCGGACTCGCCCTTGTTGCCCAATCGCGACGGCCAATCGATGTCGCGATGGAACGTGATGCAGCGACAGGATCGCGCCGTCCAACGTGCTGCGGAATCCTGCCCCGACTTGGCGACACGCCACATCTCTCCGCACGTGATTCGCCACACGACGGCGATGCACCTGCTGCAGGCCGGCGTCGACATCAGCGTCATTGCGCTTTGGCTTGGCCATGAGAGTCCGGCCACCACCCACCAATACGTCGAGGCCGATCTGGCCATGAAGGAGCGGGCGCTGGCGCGGCTTCACGAGCCCGAGGCCAAACTCCGGCGCTATCGGGCACCCGACTCGCTGATCGACTTCCTGCGGACGCTCTGATTATGGGGAGCTCGAAATCCGCGCCTTCCGCTCCTGACGGACGGTTGGCGCACAACGCCGGTGGTGGCTCCACATAATCGAAGCATCTACATAATCGGCCTTATGTTGAGCTCCACATAAGGCCGATTAGATGCCGATCACGTACTCCCTTGAAAGAACCGCTTACCTATCCATGACCGGCATCCAACGCAATATCGCCAAGTCCTCTTATGCTCTGATTATTGGAGGAGAAGTGGCACCCTCCCCCGACGTAACTCATCAATCACCTGACCAGACAGCTTCCAGGGCTCCCCCTGGATCCGAACGATCAGCCCTTTCCAAATCCTACCAAAGGCATCCACGGCATCGTTCTCCTCGAATCGGACTCCCGATGGGAGCAGCGGCGCGATGTCCTCGGTCAGGCTGCGCGTGAACTTCTCCAGCATGCGTTGCTCGGCGACGGCACGGGAGATCGGATTGCCCTCCAGGGCCAGGTAGTGCTCGAAGCTGGCGATGATCTTGCCGAGGTCCATGGATAGTTGTGTGAGGCCCAAGTCCAGGTCGAACAGGTCCCGGTTCTTGCGCCGTTGCAGCAGGGCACGCAACTTGGTCCCGAAGAGTTCCTCGGGCTCAAAGGATACGATCTCGGTCTGTGCCCGGTGCCAGCGGCTCTCCATGCTGAAGGGATACTTCCTCAACCCATACAGGCTTTGATGCTCGCGGGTGTTGATCTCGACTTTCAGCTTCAGCCGGGTTTCCGGCTCAGCCTCGGGCGCAAACCTGAAGACCAGATGCGTGGAATGCCCCGCCTGTTCCCGGTTGCACTTGCCCAGCCAGCCGAGTGCTTCCCGGATGGCATCGATGGTGTCACCGATGGGCTCCGGCCGGACCTGGACCAGATCGATGTCCTCGGAATAGCGCAACGGACGGTCGAACAGCAGCTTGTGGATGGCGGTGCCGCCCCGGAAGGCGATCGTCCCAGCCAAGGCCGGCGCGTTGAACAGGTCGCACAAGGCGCGGGAGATGATCAGGTCCTGCTCGATCTGTCTCGAATCCGGCCAGGGCGCGACAGCACTCCACTCCTGGATGTGGGCAAGGGGAATCAAGTGTCGGTCTCCACAGCTTCATTGATCACCAGTTTCCACCTGGCGTTTTTCTCCTGAAGCCCGGCGAGCGCCTGGGTCAGTGGTTTGATCGAGGGATCGAGAGGCTTCATCGACTTTGCCGAACGGGCGAAGCGCTCCAGGGCATCGGCCTGACGGGCATGCCCGAACAGTTCGAGCAGATAACCAAGACGCCGCACCGAGGCAAATTCATAAGCCTCCGCCGCCTTCGCCAAGCAGCGTGGATCCGCTTTGGCACCCAGGTCCTTCACGATCTGGGCCACGCCATTGATGCCGGCGGCCTTGTGGAAATACCGTGCCGAATCCAGCAGGGTCAGCTCCACGCCCGCCACCCTGGCATAGCCCGCCTCGCTTTTCAGCTGCTCCAGCCACTCGGGCTGGTTGACCCGGGCGAAAGCGGCCGGCTCCTGATAGAGGAACTGAAGCCGGTGTCGGCCCAGTTCGAAGGAACGAAGCTGTTTCGGGGCGATCACTTGGAACACCATGGCTGCCTGGTGGGAAGAACCATGAAAGGCGGCGGCGCGCAGGAGCGAGACGCGATAGTCCAGGTCGAGATACCGCATCAGCGGATCGATCCAGCGTACCGGGTCGGGCGCTCCGGCGATCCGATCCTCCGGCCGCAGGATCAGATAGAAGCCCCGCCGGGGGCTCGCCAAGCGCCCCTTCTTGGCCAGTCTCGCTGCGGCGGCGATGAATGCCCCACGGCCCAGGCCAAGGGCTGACAGCGCCTCCTCCAGGCTGAAGTAGGCGCGGCCGCGAGACAGCAGCTGATCGAGGTATCCATCCAGGGTGGTCATGCCCCATTTATATTTCAGAAACGACATAAAACAAAGTTATTTGCATATGTTCGGGCACGAACCCCCATCCTGACGAAGCATGGGTTGAGCCCCTGCCACCTCAACTGGCACCGCGTTCCTCTTCACCCCGCCGGGGCTCGAATTCCACCCCCTTCACCCTGGTCAGCGACAGCAGCACGTCATCCGCCACCACCCGCAGCTTCTCCCTGGGCTCGCCGGTTTCCTTGTCGGTCCAGCTGTCCAGTTCGAGACGTCCCATCACGTGCACCCGCGCACCCTTGCGCAAGAGCCGGGCCGCCTGCTCCGCCTTGTAGTCCCAGAGGGAGACGTCCGGCCAGTGGCCGCCGGTCTGCTCCAGCCCACCCTGGCCATCGGCCCGGTAGTTGTCGAAGAACACGCGCAACTCCGCCACCTTGCGGTCTTCCCCGTTGACCTGGACGGTCTTGAGGGCGGGGCTTTCGCCCAGATTGCCCGTACCTTGATAGTTGTTCGGCATGTTGGCTCCTTTCGTTTGCCGGTTCGGAACCCGTACCCGGTCGGGGACGGGGATGGAAGTCAGGACGTTCGTTGTGGGGGTGTTCGCAGTGCGAACACTTCCTCCCGGTAATGCTCGGCCAGCCGCAGTTCATGACGTGCCGCCATCTCCAGGTGGTTGAGACACAGGGCGGCGACATGCGCCTGTCGATACCAGTCGGCCAAGGCGGGGGGCAGCACATCGACTTGGCCGGCGATGGCCGCCCAGGTCACATGCCGGGCGGGGTGGCCCGCCAGGCGCCAGCGCAGGGCATGCTGGCCGTTGTGCTTGCGGACGTGCACGGTGAGCAGGTAGTCATGTCCGCGCACCGCCCGGGTCTGCCGCGCCAGGGCTTGCATGTCTTTCCGGATGCCGGCCAGCCGGGCGAGGGTTTCATTGCCCCAGGCCGCGCCCTTACCCTTAAAGCCCTTTATGGACGTGTCCGGGGTGCTGACAACATCGGCTGACGCCATGGCCGGACTCATAGCAGGGCGGTTTCCCCGCTGGCCGCATCCGATCCCGCGAACTCACCATCCAGCGCTCCCTCAGCGACGCGCTGCAATAGCGCCAGCTCCTGATCGCTCAGATTCACCCGTCGGCGGGTATGGCGAGGTGCCACGGTGCCGGTGAAGACCGCCTTGGGCACCTCGCCGAAGATGCCGGTCACCGCCTTCACCCGCTTGCCCGCTTCCCCATCGGCGCCGGGCAGCCAGTCGGTGCGGGAGAGTTCGCGCAATTCCGGGCGGATCAGATAACGCTCGAAACGCACCGGCGTCTCGAACACCCCCCGAATGCGGCGAGTCACCTCGCGGATCAACTTGCGTCCTTCCTCATCGGTCATCAGATCCTTGCGCACCAGGGTCTTCACCTGGCGCACCCGGAAGTCGTACTCGACGATCAGGCCGGCCACGGTGTAGCCATAGGGTGAACGGAACCCCAGCTCCAGGGAGACCGGCTCCCGTGACTTGAGAATGGAGAAGATCAGCCCCTTCCGGGCCGCGGCCTCCAGGCGTGACTCGCAGGTCCGCCCCAGTTCGTCCAGGGCCACCTTGAGTTGCTGGATGCGCTCGCCGGTGTCGATGAGCGCCCAGTCGGCATAAGGATTGTCGTTACCGGACAGATACCAGATGGAACGCAGGGCGGCGGCCACCCGCTTGCCGCCGACGATGGGTTGCAGGTTGCCCTGAGGGTCCCGACCCCGGCCCATGAACAGGCGGTGGGCTTCCTGGGTGTGCAACACCATGGCGTCCGGCGCCTCGTCCACCAAACTGCCCGCCTGGATCGCGGCCTCGGTGTCCGGCACCACCGCATCCGCGCCTTTGCGCAACTGCCAGGAGGCCTGCATCTGCTGCAATTGGCGCAGGCGCTCGGTGTATTCGATCACCCTGGACCAGCGGGGGTCGGACTCGTCCGGCTGCTCCGCCTGGAGCAGGTCGGCCAGCGCCAGGCGCTCGGCCTCCAGGTCATAGCCATCGGCGAAGGGGCGAAACGTCGGAGTGGTCTGGGGAATCGGTGAATTCATCGTGGTCCTCGTGGGGTTCAAATTGCGCCAGCGTCATGCCGGTAGGAGTTAGTTGCGCCAGTCACGGACTGGTCGAGGTGTTCGCAGTGCGAACACGGACCAGGCCTCTCGGCGGGCTCATCTCGCCCCACCTTGTGATTCCATGCCCAGCTGAGCCCGCATGCGAGCCAGATGCTCACGAGCGGCCAGGCGGGCGGCAGGGTCCGGGTCTTGGCGCAGCACCGCACGCGCCTGGCGCTGGGCCTCGGCCCGGGCCTGGGCTTCCTCTCGGGCCTGAGCGACCCGAAAGGCGATGGTGGGCACGAAGCGGCCCGCTCGGGTGGCCTGGATCAGTGTGTGCAGGTAGCCCAGGGGATTGCGTACTTCCCGGCCGCGAACCATGCCAGCATGTTCGTCCAGCACCAGCTGGCGCAGGGCGGGGGCCAGGTCGGCCAGCCACTGGTGGGCGATTGCCTGTTCCGCCGGCAGCAGGGTGCCGGAGAAGACGAGGGGCGGTTCCGACGTTGGCTCGGGCCCAACGGTCTCCCCACTACTCCGATCTTCTTGGCCGCTCGCGGACGATCCGACGGTGATCGCCGAGGAGGGGGCTGGGGGTAGGTAGGGGTTTATCTCTTGCCGTAATTCGCCCGCGCGCGAGGAAGGTCCGCAAACCCGCTCGGGGCGCGGCTTGGCGCCAGATGGCGAGTTTCCGGAAAGGTGCCGGCTGGTTGGGCGGTTCACGGCATCCCTGTCGGGCGCTTCGTCCCATGCCTGTTGGGCGCTTTGTCCAACTCCAGGATGGCGGCAAGCGCTGGTCTGGATGGCCTGTTTGTCAAAGGCTTGATTGGCGCTTTGGGACAGACTGGCGGCTTCATGACCTTCCAGGGCGACGATGAGACGCGTGAAGGCAAGGCGCACCACCCGATGGGTGGGCAGGGTCTTGGTGAATCTCACCTCCAGGAGGCCCCGCGCAGCGAGCCGTGTCCGTGCACCATCCACCTCATGGCGAGTCAGTTGGCAATGACGTCCGACCAACTGGGGGAAATGCCTGATCCAGCCATCGGCCGTTCGGCTGAGGGCCAGATCCCTGCGACAGGCGATCAGCAACTGGGAGAGCAGCAGGCCGCCGGAAAGAGAACCGGCGACCCAGGTCAGGCGGCGGTACAGGGCTACCGGCCTGCCCAGCAGCCGGCGCAACTGGGGATCGTCCCAATCCCAGATGGCGAGTTGCGATGGGGCGGTTCGTGCGAGCAGCGCCATCAGGCAATCCAGGTCGAGGCGGTAATGCATGCGCGCGGGCATGCCCCGCCTGGTCTCCCTGAGGAGGCCCCGCATCACCAATGCCTTGCGCGCGCTTTCCTGCTCGCGCCGCGACAGGCCCGTCTCCCGCAGCCACTCATCGCGGGTCTTCCAGAACCAGCCATCCCGTTCCGGGTGCCGGTGCAGCCAGTTGCGCGTCCAGGCCAGGGCCACCGAGAGCATGGCTGCGGCCTTGTAG
>Ga0116143_10006567_pt1 | contig 10078 bp, 3 predicted proteins | sample AD_UKC034_MetaG_FD_89745 | JGI IMG/M metagenome (GOLD analysis project Ga0116143, IMG submission 89745) | Active sludge microbial communities of municipal wastewater-treating anaerobic digesters from USA - AD_UKC034_MetaG | ecosystem: Engineered > Bioreactor > Anaerobic > Digestate | place: USA...
TTATTAGCTGCCTGATTTTTAGCCAGACAATCCTGATGGTCCATAATTTCATCGCTAACCTCCACATTCCGACGCACGGGCAGGCTATGCAAAAGTTTGGCTTGGTTCGTCAGTTTCAGATGATCCAGGGTCATCATCCATTCATGAGCACTTCCATGCACCCTTCCATAATCCCGGTAGGAGCACCAATTCTTCATATAGACGAAATCAGCACCTTCCAGTGCTTCCTTTTGATCATAAGTGACCCTTGCTCCGCACAGGAAGGATTCATTCAGTTCAAAACCCTCTGGCTGGGCAACAACAAAGTCTGCCTGTCCCCAAGCGCAAATCCATTCAGAAAAGCTATTGGCCACGCACTGAGCGATAGGTTTTACGTGAGGAGCCCAGGTCATGGCTATTTTCGGCCTTCGACCTTCGGGTAAAAATTCGCGGATGGTCATCAGATCTGCCAGACTCTGCAAGGGGTGGACTGTAGCGGTTTCCAGACTCAGCACCGGTCTGCCGCCATATTTCATGAGACTATGGATCACGTGCTCGCTGTAATCCAAAGTCCTGTCCCTGAGAGATGGGAAGGTGCGCACACCGATAAGGTCAAAGTATCCACCCATCACTGGTGCAGCATCCCTTATGTGCTCCACATTGCTCCCATCCATTATGGCTCCTTCTCTAAATTCAAGGGGCCAGTTATCCGCCCCAACATTGAGTACATAGCATTCCATTCCCAGATTGCTGGCTGCTATTTGTGTACTGACCCGGGTTCGAAGACTGGGATTCATAAACAGAAGTCCCAGCTTTTTTCCTGATCCCAAACTTCGCTCAGCAAGAGGCTCTCGTTTAAACATAAGTGCCTGTTCCAGCAAGTGGTGAATATTCTCTACGTCATGAACTGAGATAAGGTTCTTCATTTGATCAGTATGATTGGATTGTTATAGAAAAATTGAGAAAAAATGATCAGTTCTGGAAATTTTGGAACGAATAGGCTCCTTGTTTAATTTGAATTTTCTGAAAAAATAGAATCAGCTTTCACCGACAAAAGGAAAGTACAAAATTCGAATTCCAGGAAAACTCAATACTTACTCAATTCCCCTTGAATTCTGGCTTTCTTTTTTCTAGAAAGGCATTGATGCCCTCGCGAAAATCATGGGTGGCGCCTGCCTCGATCTGGTATTTTAATTCGCATTCCAGTTGTTGCTCCAGGGAGTGGTGGAATGATTCGTTGAGTGCAAACTTTGTGAGCGCCAGAGCGCGGGTTGGCATGATGGAAAGAGTATGAGTCAACTTCTTGTATTCCTCTTCAAACTGTTCAGCCGGATAAATTTTGTAAACCATGCCCATGCCGAGTGCTTCCTGAGCAGAAACCTTGTCACCCGTCATCATCAGGGCAGAAGCCCTTCCCCAACCGATGAGTCTGGGAAGCATAAACGTACCGCTGCAGTCTGGTATGAGACCGATCTTACCAAAGGCCTGGATGAAAGACGCCATCTCGCTGGCCAGGATGATGTCGCAGGCAAATGCCAGATTGGCACCTGCCCCCGCGGCTACGCCATTGACAGCTGCCAGCACGGGCTTGGGCATTTGGCGAATCTTGCGGACGATGGGATTGTAATGTTCATCGAGGATGGTCCGGATCTCCGGTCCCTGCGGATCCGTAGCTTCCTTCAAATCCTGTCCGGCAGAAAAAGCTTTTCCGTTGCCCGAAATACAAACCGCACGAACCGAGTCATCCGTCGCGCAATCATCCAATGCACTCTGGAGGGCCAAGGACATCTCGCGGTTGAAGCTGTTGAAAACTTCAGGTCTGTTGAGGTACAGAAAGACGCAAGGACCTTCGCGTTTTATTTCCAATGTGTTCATGCTTATTCTTTTTTCTAATTGAGCTGAATAAATTTGGCCAGGTCGCTGGTACCCGAAAGTTTGAAATTGATTGAAAAAGTGATCTCCTTCCAGTAGTTGTGGTTGCCCGTCAACCTGTATTGATCGCGTATGGCTTTGCTGTGGAAGACAGGAAAATAAACATTGAAGAATTTGTCTCCAAACTGGAGGTTAATTCCTCCGCTGGCCAACAGGTTGGGATCGTCCGGATCATAGCTGTGTACATAGGCCATATCAAAATAAGGACGGATGATGCCGCCTACCTTCTTGATGGGGAGGTCGCTGCTGAGGTTTACAGCAGCCAGGAAACTATTGGTATTACCCAGATTATTTCTCTGTGCCACCCCGGGGGCCAGCTTCATGCCACCCTGGCGGATCATGATCTGCTGAGACCAGAGACCATCATATTCCGATCTCCCCAGGAAGAGATCCTCATTGGTATAATCGTGATAGCCCTGAAAAGCCGCTCCTGCCGAACCGCGCACCAGTCCCTGCTCGGATCGCGCTGCATAATTCCTTGATTTCATCTCGGTATTCACCGGGAAGAAAGAAGTGGCAGTCCGCCATTCAAAGTACCTTCCCTTCCTGATCCTTATCTTTTGTGTGAATTCTGCATCTATGCGCAGGTAACGCGCCTTGCGGTCTGCGATATCATAGGATTGAAACTGAGCCAAGACCATCAGGTTTCTGGGGTGCAGAACGTGAGGATCGGTAAAGCTGTATTTCAGTTCCTGAATGATATAATTGTTTTTTGTGATCCGATCGTTCAAAAAGGTATCTGGAAAAGTAATGACCTCGTCGCTGATCATGTGAAAACTATAACGGAGTCTGCTGTCCTGCAACAAGGCTGGCTTGGTTCGGAAAGTCAGTTCAGCATAGGGAGACCACTGCATGTAATTCAGATCGCGGTCCAGGAAGTTGCTGAGACCATATCGTTTGGCGTTCCAGCCGAATCTGAATTGGCGGACCTGACCTCCGTAAAAATAATGGTTGTAAAAAAACTGGTTTGACCCGGCCCAGGTCTTGTTGCCGAATGAATACAAAGGCATGATCGCAAACCTCCACTTCCGGGAAGGAAACCAGGGTTGAGAAATATAGGCACCCAGCATCCAACCGTTGTATTTATTCCAGCCCAACACAGGAGAAATACCGATTTCGGTTTTGTAAGGGTCGTCCAGGGGTGCCAATGGCTTGATGCGAATGGGTTCTACCTTTCTGAACAAACCCTTTGTGCGTATGCTGTTGTTTTGACGGTATAGTTCGTATGTTTCACCGGCGGCATCGATGCGAAACTGATCGTAATCTCCATCGGGAAATTTGAGTTTACGGTGTTTTTTGAAACCATCGAAATTTTCAGTGCGCACGATCTCTCCTTTCCTGAGCGCAGAAATGCGGACAGGAGAGGCCACTCCACCACAGTTGCGCAAACTGAGTTCGTATTCCGCTCCCTTTTTCCGGACATTGCACACGGCATAGTCGATCTTCCGGTCCGAAACGAGCAGCTGTTTGAAAAACCAATCCAGATCTTTGGTACTCCCACTCTTGAATTCTGCCTCCAGGTCTTCCGGATAGGGATGTTTGAATTTCCACTTGTTATAATAAGACTGCATGATACGGTCAAACTCCTCTGTCCCGATGTATTCTTCGACTGCCTGGATCAGTTTGGGTGCTCTGCTATACACATCCAGTCCGTAGTTCGCCGCCATAAAATTTTCGGAATGCTGACCCGGATGCTGATCCATATTGAGGCGGGCGAGCGCCAGATACATCAGTTCTTCGGTATCTATGGGCCCCAGCCATTTTGTAAAAGGGAAGGAAGAAAAACTAGCCTGAGCGGGATAGTATTCGTCCATATAGCGCTTTTCGTAATAGGTGTTGATGCTTTCATCCATAAAGGGGTGTTCCCGCTCGTTGGACGCGAGTGTTCCGTAAAACCAGTTGTGGCCCACTTCATGGGTGATGACTTCATCGAGAGAGGATTCACTGCCTGCACTTCCGATCACGGTGATCATGGGATACTCCATACCAGCTCCTGCACTCAGGGCACTTTCCACTGCAGTGGCCTGAGGCCAAGGGTATTCTCCAACGTGGGCAGAATAAAATTCAACCGCCCGTTTGACAAATCCGGCAGAATTTTTCCACCCCTCCAGATCGTTGAACATGGACCAGGCATCCACGGTCCGTCCCGAGGCAAGGGTACAAACCTGTTTCTGAACATAAAATCTGCGATCCGCAAACCAGGCAAAATCGTGCACCTGATCGGCCTTGTAGGTTAGCTTCTTTCGTCTCGGTGAAGGACTTTCCTCAAAACTCATGGGAGTGCCAGATTCGATGGCCATCCGGGTATCTTCCATTCTTTTTTCGAGAAATCGGAACTCCCCTTCGGTCAGCAGAGTTCCCGTAGCCCCGACGACATATTCTTCCGGCAGATCAATGTTGACTGTAAAATTCCCAAATTCAGAATAAAATTCGCCCTGATCCAGATAAGGCATCAGGTGCCAGCCCTTGTGGTCGTACACGGCCGGTTTGGGATACCACTGGGTGATCTGATAGGTCTGATTGGCATGACCCAATCTGCTGAAGGAGGCGGGCAGTTTGACCCGGAAGGGTGTCTTGATCACCACAGCCTGGCCGGGTTTGAGTGGTTCCGGCAGGATCAGCCAGGCCATATCCTTGTGTCCCTTGACGTATTCCAGCCTGGCAGGGCGTTCGTCCACTTTGAAGTCCATATCGTCAATATAGCCCAGATCTTCTTCCTTGGCATCGTAAAACTTGGTGCTTCGACTCAGCAATTTCTGTTTGCCAAAGGCGGTCTGATGAGAGGAATAGGCATTGGGCCAAAGGTGGATGCCGATCCGGTCCAGCAGGTCCGGACTGTTGTTTGCGTAACGGATGCTGATGTCTCCGGTAAGCATATTTTGCCGGTCGTCCAGGCTCACGTTGATCACGTAGTCGGCTCTTTGCTGAAAATAGGCCTTCCCGGAGGTTTGGGCGGCCATGTTACCCAGGATTAAAACCTGGAGAAGGATAACGAAAAGGTTTGTTGTATTCTTCATCTCGCAAATGTATAAACTTTGCTCTTCAAATGGGGCGGTTCAGCGTCCCGCCGGATACAAGAATTCCCGGAATTCTGCGTTATTTATTGTTTGTTAAACGGCTTTCCGGATTTCTCAGCCTGCAAACCGTTTGCCCATTCATCTGTTTGAGCATTGGTAAATAACAAAACAGAATTCCGGAACGTCTTTTTTCTAATTATCACTATTTAATTTTTACAAATGAAACGAAAAAGAATCCAAAACCTGAGCCTGATCCTCCTGATGCTGGTCTGCGGACTACTGGGAGCACAAACTACTTTCACCACCATCACCCAGACCTCTCCCGATGGAAAATACAGCTTCCAGACTGTCAAGGGAGACCCCACGCAAACTCGATTTTACAAGCTGGAAAACGGGCTCACGGTCATTTTGTCCGAAAACAAATCCGAGCCCCGCATAATGGCCCTGATCACCACGCGAGCGGGCAGCAAAAACGATCCGGCCACCAACACAGGCCTTGCCCACTACCTGGAGCACATGCTGTTCAAGGGAACAGATCGTTTTGGCAGTCTGGATTATGAAAAAGAAAAGATGTACCTGGATCAAATAGAGTCTCTTTACGAGCGATACAACCAGACCAAAGACGATGCGAAGCGCAAGGAAATTTATCGACAGATCGATTCTATTTCAGGCCTGGCAGCCAAATTCGCCATTGCCAATGAATACGACAAAATGATGGCGGCTATCGGCTCCAATATGACCAACGCCTTTACCTCGTTTGAGAATACGAGCTACATGGAAAACTTTCCATCCAATAACCTGGAAAAATTTCTGGCTGTACAACAGGAGCGTTTTCGCAATCCCGTATTGAGGCTCTTCCACACCGAGTTGGAAGCAGTATACGAGGAAAAGAACATCAGCCTCGACAATGGGAGCAGCAAGGTGTTTGAAGCGATGTTCTCCGGACTTTTCAAAAAACATCCTTACGGTACTCAGACGACCATCGGTACGGTAGAACACCTCAAGAATCCATCGCTGAAGGAAATCCGCAACTACTACAACAGGTACTATGTGCCCAACAATATGGCCGTGATCCTCGCAGGAGACCTCGATGCCGATGCAACGGTCCGTCTGGTGGATCAGTATTTTGGAAGCTGGGAAAAAGCTGAGGTCCCGGAATTCAAATTTGAAAAAGAAGATCCGATCAGAGAACCCAGGGAGCTTACGGTAAAAAGTCCGGATGAGGAAAGCGTAGCCATTGGATTTCGCATGCCGGATCAAAACCATCCCGAAGCCATACTTGCCGACCTTACCAGTTCCATCCTCTACAACGGAAAGAGCGGACTGATCGACAAAAATCTGGTCAAAGGACAAAAAGTCCTGGAAGCATATGGATTCTCCTACCTTTTGCAGGACTACGGAGTGATGTATTTTGGAGGAAAACCACTCCAAAACCAAAGCCTGCAGCAAGTACGCGACCTGATCCTGGGTCAGATCGAAGAGCTGAAGACGGGAAAATTTGACGAAGAACTGATCCAGGCTACAGTCAACAATCTCAAGGTATCGCGCGTACGCGAGCAGGAGAATCCCATGTGGATGGCCTTTACCCTCAACAATCTGTTTTCTACCGGAACCAGCTGGGAACAATACCTCCGCAGCGTAGATGCCATGAGCAAGATTAACAAGCAACAGGTTATGGATTTTGCCAATAAATGGTTTGGCAACAACTACATGTGTGTCTACAAACTCACCGGCGAAGACAGCACCATTCAAAAGGTACAGAAACCCGAAATCACTCCGGTGGAAGTGAACCGTCAGTCCCAATCCGATTTTTTAAAAACGATCACAGAAAACCCAAGTCCCTCCCTCAAGCCTGTTTTTCTGGACTACAAAAAGGACATTAAATTCAGCAACATACACAAAGACGTCCCGGTCTGGCAGGTCCCCAACAAGACCAACAAACTGTACACCATCTATTACGTTTTTGACATGGGCAGCCACCACATACAGAAACTGCCTCTGGCCATAGAATACCTGAAACTGATCGGCAGTAAAAGCAGGACCAACGAACAGATCAATAAGGAACTTTATAAACTGGCCGTGGACTTCAACATCTTTTCATCCAACGATCAGGTCTATGTGAGCCTGTCCGGACTGGATGAGAATTTTGAAAAGGCCCTTCCCATCATCGAGGACCTGATCCGCAATCCGAAGCCCGATCAGAAGGCACTCGAAAAAATGATCGAGGCCAAGATCAAGGAACGCAACGATGCCACCATCAACAAGGAAGTTATCTTCTGGGATGCCCTGGAGGACTATGCCAGTTACGGATCCAAAAATCCATACAACCAGGTTTTGAGCAACAAGGATCTCAGAAAGATCAAAGCCAAAGAACTGACCGACCTGATCAAAAGTCTGTTTGAGTACAAGCACAAGATTTATTACTATGGTCCCAGAAACCTGGCTCTTCTTACGACACCACTCAGGAAGATGCATCCTCTGGAAGAAAAACTGAAAGAATATCCTGCGGAGAAAAAATTCGAAAAACTGACACCTTCCGAAAACACGATCTACTTTGTAGACTACGACATGGTGCAGGCCGAGATCCAGATGCAACGCTGGGACGAGGCATTTGACCAGAAAAAACTCCCTATCGTACAGGCCTTCAACGAATACTACGGCGGCGGCATGAGTTCCGTGGTGTTTCAGGATATCCGGGAATCAAAGGCCCTCGCTTATTCCACGTATTCCTTTTACCAAAGACCTTCCAAAAAGGAAGATCCCTTCCGTGCCGGATTCTACGTAGGTACTCAGGCTGATAAGCTGGGCCAGGCTTTTGATGCCATGCACAACCTGCTCCAGAATTTTCCGGAGTCGGAGAAAAACTGGGAGATCGGAAGAAAATCCATCAAACAGGGCATCGAAACCCGCCGCATCAGCAAGGAAAGCATCCTGTTCAATTATCAAAATGCACTAAAGCTGGGTCTGAACCACGATACCCGCAAGGATATTTACGAGGCCATGGATAAACTCAGTCTGCAAGACCTGAATAATTTCCATGCCAACCATATGAAGTCGAAAAACTGGAACATCAAAGTAATGGGTTCCAAATCGAAGATCAATATGGACGAGCTCCGCAAATACGGCAAGGTGGTAGAACTGACACAGAAGGATCTGTTCGGATACGAAGCAGAGAAACCGGAAGTAAAACCTTAAGAAATAATCTATCTGATCAAAGAGCCTTCTTCCTTCGGGAGGAAGGCTCTTTGATTGAATGATGCCTGCAGTTAAACTTTTTTCCCTAAAAACTATCTGAGAAAATTAGAATTTGATTGTCACACCTGTCCAATATAATTTTTATTTTATAAATGCAGAATTGAATTCCAATAAGTTACCTTTTGAGACATGGCGATTTTGGAATTTAATCCCTACCTTTATAATCCCAGAATTAGAAATTCATGTATGTTACTTTCTTTTGTCCTGACCGAGCGGTCACGCCTTTGATGTGAATGGAGTGCCACAAAGGCACTCCATAGCGAAGGGAACCAATCACTCCTGTGATTGGCCTGGAGGAATCTTCCCAAAGAACCCTTCTACTGTTTGGCCACCTCCATGCCCTTTCGGGTTCCCTCTTTTATCGCACTGTCGTGCGATACCAAGCTTATGGCTTGGTTCGGTCGTACGCGACAAAAAGTGGGAAAGTCCAATTTTAAAAAATTATTTTGGACAGTTGTGTTTGATTTTTCTAAATCAGATGTTCATCAAAATCAAATAAAAGAAATTAAAGTCAGACTTTAATAAATCTGAAAACTAAAGGTTGACCTTCCTGATGAAGGATAAACTGATACATGCCCGGAGCCAGTCCGGATACATCTGCTTCCCCTGACCAGGTTCCATCCATGAGCCTCCTGCCTTGCAAGTCCCAAACTGAATATTTCGAGTGAAAATCCATGGGCTTGTTTAGTCGCAAAACATCGGACACGGGCATAGTGGTGATAAGGAATTTACCCGAAGACTCATTTGAGGTAGAAGTTTCCAAACCTTTTAAGTTTAAAAGAAACAATCGGGATTCGATGAGCCATTCTGTCCTTACACAATGTCCGGTTGCGATCCAAAAATCATTTTCCGCTTCCAAAACACCAGATGCTGAACAGGATAAGTCCTGGAGATGGAATTTATATTCCCACTTTTTAATCAGCAGGTTATCCAGTTTGACAAACCATGCAGGGAAATCCTTATAGCTTATTACTGCCATCCCATCCCCATATAGTAAGTATCCTCCGTCCTTGGCCTCAAAGATTCTCCTGGGAACAAACAAAGTTCCATATTGTAAATCAACGGAATCAGGTTCGAAAATAACTGATCTGGATATCAAAAAATTCACGTCCAATACCTTTACAAATGCCTTGTGAAATCGATTCCGCGAGAGGACGGTGTCACCAAAAATAAATAAATTATCTCTTGTATCAATATGGAATGAATATGAAGAATGGTTAAAATCATTGAAATAAATTTCACCTTTTGCAACCTCATTATCTGAATGGTCAATTCTGTGGAATTTTAATTTTTTTATTCCATGATCATATTCACTGAATAGCCAATCGCCATTTGAATAAAAACCACGGAGTATGTAGGATGATGACTTTACCTGGACTTTTGGACGAGAGAAGGTAAAATCCCTTTCATTTATAACAACATAATAAGGATGAAAGGAAGAATTTTGTCTCGATGAAACTTTAAAAAGCAACCCATCTTTATTACGGCCATAAAAGATGATTCGAAGATCACTGCTTTCGAGATTACCAAAATCAAATATAATACTTGCTTCTCCCGTATATGGATTGACCCGAATCAATTTTCCAGAGGACTCAAGCATGATCAGGCTGTTGGAATCAGGGTATAATCCAATGTATACATACTCAAAAAAATAACCGGGCAAACCGATGTTACTGATCAAGTGTCCATCCGAAAAAACTTTTATGCTCAATGAATCTTCAGGATCATTCCCCACCACAAAAATATTCCCGTCAGAGAGTCTTCCAAGCTGTTGGCCATTACTTTTGGAATCATGCAGATAGTACCAATCCAAAGTCTGTGATGACAAATTAAAAGCAAATAAAAATACAAAAGGAACCAAAAGCAATCTGAACGCCGAGGAAGGAGAATAAAAA
>Ga0116143_10006572_pt1 | contig 10072 bp, 9 predicted proteins | sample AD_UKC034_MetaG_FD_89745 | JGI IMG/M metagenome (GOLD analysis project Ga0116143, IMG submission 89745) | Active sludge microbial communities of municipal wastewater-treating anaerobic digesters from USA - AD_UKC034_MetaG | ecosystem: Engineered > Bioreactor > Anaerobic > Digestate | place: USA...
CTCCTCAGTCTTTCGCCTGTTTGTCATCCCCGCGCAGGCGGGGATCCATGCAGTGTGCCAAGCTCCCGCAGATCTGGATTCCCGCCTCCGCGGGAATGACGGAAAATCGCTAAGTTTCATACGGGGAGTTAGAAGTTAGAACGAATAGACACGACTCACTCCTCGTCTTTGTACTTCTCACTGCTCACTTTTTACTTCTTACTTTTTACTTTCCGGTGGGAGCGGCGTCCTCGCCGCGAATGTCTAACGTGTGCGTGACATCACCTGCATCCGACAACGATGATGCATAATCGTCAGTTTCATACGAGGAGTTAGGAGCAAGAAGTAAGAAGTTAGACGTTAGAACCGAAAATAGGCACGAATCAATCATCATCTTGCTACTCCTTACTTTTTATTCTCACTTTTTACTGTTTCTTTGAACGTTGAACCTGGAACCATCAATGCCTTCACTGCTTGCCCTCTGCTCAGCCATTCCCATGTTTGGGGACAGGCATAACCATTTCACTGGGGATTCCTTTTCCTTGTGTTTGTTCGCTGCAGCATTTCCCGGGCCAGGGTTTGAGTTTGGCGGGTTATTTCCTGGCCTCCGAGCATCCGAGCGATTTCTTCAATCCGCTCATCAGCAGTCAGGTGTCGTACTTCGGTTCGAGTCCGGCCCTGAATCACCTTTTTTGTAATGGCGTAGTGTGTGTCTCCATATACGGCGATTTGGGGCAAGTGCGTGATGCAGATCGTCTGGTGGTATGCAGCTATCTCATACAGCTTTTCGCCCACCACTTCTGCGGTGGCACCTCCAATGCCGGCATCTACTTCATCGAAGATGAGCGTCGCCACTCCGCCTTCACGCGCAAAAATGTGCCTGAACGCGAGCAGCACCCGGGATAACTCGCCTCCGGAGGCAATACGGGAAAGAGGCTTCAGTTCTTCTCCCGGATTAGGAGAAAAGAAAAACTCCATCCGGTCGAATCCCATGTCATCGAGAGTCGGAGGCTCGCTCTCGGTGAAACGGGCTTCAAACCTGGTGTCCTTCATTCCTAGTGAGGTCAGCTCACGCTCTACATGCCGGCATAGTTCCTGAGCGGCTTTCTTTCTTTTTCGAGAAAGCTCAGCCGCTTGGGCTTCGACCTCCTTCCGCAGAGCGGCATATTCCGCCTGCAGATGCTCCACCTGCTCGCTGGCATGAGAAAACCGTTCGTGCTCTTCCAGAATCTGTTTCTGGAACGTCAAAACGTCGGCAATCGTGGGGCCATATTTCCGTTTGAGGCGGTGAAGCACGTCCAGCCGGTTTTCAATCTCTTCAAGGCGCTGCGGATCGAACTGCAAATGCTGGCCGTAGTCGCGCAGTGAAAACGCTACATCTTCGATCTGGGCAACAGCTGTGTTTACTGCTTCACAGTGCGTCCTAAGGGAAGGATCGATTTCTCCGATCCCTTGCAGTTCCTTGACGATGCGGCTGAGTTCGGTAACGAGTGACTGATCTGCCCCATAGGCGGTCTCGTAAATCCGATTGCTGGCACGAATCAGCTCGCTCGCGTTCTGAAGGATTGTACGTTCCCTTCTCAGCTCCTCTTCTTCGTCCGGGATCAGGTGCGCATCTTCGATCTCCCGGGCCTGGAATTGAATGAGCTCCTGCAGCTCGGATTCCTGACGGGCTCGATTTTGAAGAATCTCACATTCTTTCTTCAGCGATTGCAGCCTGAAATAGTGCTCCCGAAAGAGCATCCTCTCCTGGAGTAGGCCGCCGAAATGATCGAGCATCTCCAGATGATTTTGCGGACTAAGGAGTTCCTGGTGTTCGTGCTGTCCGGAGATGGTCAACAGTGCTTCGGTGATGTCGGTGAGGATGGCAAGCACGGAGAGACTGCCGTTGATGAACACTTTGTTCTTCCCGTCCCGGGAGATGAGCCGTTTAATCAGCAGACTGTTGCTGGGATCAGGAACTATCCCCTTTGCCTCGATCCGACGGCGAAACAAGGGAGCATCGGACAGGTCGAACAGGGCTTCAACTACCGCTTCTTGTTCACCGGTTCGGATCAGATCACTGCTGGCCCGGCCGCCGAGAACCAGGTTGATGGCTCCCAGAATGATCGATTTGCCTGTGCCGGTTTCGCCGGAGAGAATGGAGAGCCCTGGAGGAAATGAGATGTGGAGGTCGTCAATTATCGCAAAATTCTTTATTTGCAGATCACTCAGCATCGTCTACCGCTCACCCCATCGAAGTTTAGTTCGCAACACCTCGAAGTAGTTTTTGAAGGGAGACTTGATAAGCTGCACCGTGTGACGGGACTTCCGGACTTTGATGATATCTCCGCCGTTAAGATCCTTGCCTACCTGCCCGTCAAAGGTAAGGAAGGCGCCTTCATTGGTGGACTGAATGATAATATCGATTTCCGAAGTGTCCGAAAGAAGTATAGGACGATTCGTCAGAGTATGCGAACAGATAGGCGTGAGAATAATAGTATGCAGGGACGGGAACACGATCGGTCCCCCTGCCGACATGGAGTATCCGGTGGATCCAGTGGGAGTTGAAACAATCAGACCATCAGCTTTGAAGGTGGTAAGATACTGCCCGTCGATGGTAGTCGCGAGGTCGATGATCCTGGCCAGAGCGGCTTTGGTTATGACCACATCGTTCAGCACCGTATACCGAGCCAGGATGCGGCCCTCGCGGATTACCTGGCTGTTCAGCATCATCCGACGCTCGGTTTCATACGTTCCGGAAAGAATTCTCTCCAACACCGGATAGAGTTCATCAAGACTGAAGGCAGTGAGAAATCCCAGTCCTCCCAGGTTTACACCGAGAATCGGGATGTTGTTTCGACCAATAAGGCGGACTGCGGCGAGCAGCGTTCCATCACCTCCAAGAACCACCAGAAGGTCAAGCAAAGGAACTGTCTCCCTATTGAGGAGATTTTGTGAGGCGGAAAGCGTCTCTTGAATTTCTTCATCAATGAACACATCGATGTGCTGCTTCTTCAACCTTGATACAAGGTCATGGGCAGCTTCGGTAGCCTCGGGCTTGTTTCGCTTGGCAATAATTCCAATTTTCTTTATGGGCAACATCGACCAAACCTGTACGGGATCTTATCGGCTGAGGCGTGAGCATGAAGTATGCTCGAAAGGAAGCTCTAATGGTTCTGACCCTTATCGTGTCAACTGACTTTTACCACAGAAGGAGAACTGTGTCCATGAGAAAAATAGTCGTTGGGGACCGGTTGATCCGGACATCTTGTTCTTAATCAGCCACATATGGTAATAAAGAAGTGCGCTCATCCGTACGGGAGCTGATTTCCTCGAGCAGAGGTGTTGAAGAAAAGCGTCAGTGGTTCAAAGTTCAAGTTGGAGTAAGACGTAAGCGAAAGTCTCTGGGCGCCGCAGGGGCCAGGTAGAGCGAAGAAAAAACAGAACGCACTGATTGTAAGACCGAACTCCCCTTAACCCCCTTGTTGCTCACGAGGGGGCATCTGGTCATCAACTGGTGCGGACATCGGCCCCTGCTTCCTGTTGCAGGCTCTTCGCTCGATGCTCTTTGCCTTACCTCTGCTCTCCCTTTTTCTCCAAAGAGGAGCCGGGGGTTCAGGTCTCGTACCATATCCCCGGGTTTCGCTTCGCTCTGCCCAGACTACAAAACTAGTGGTGCAGGATGCTGAAAAAGGCTTTAGTGGTTGAAGGCTTGACATTTAAGAATTATGATGTGGGATATGCGATGTGAGCTATCGGATAGGAGAACTCGCTTAGCGCTCGATTGTTAGCGCACATCCCATAACCCGCATCCCAGATCGCATGTGCCGGGAGCAGGCATCATGTTCACCGACTATCGACGTTTAAAGCAGAAAATCATTATTATCGTCGGACCTACCGGAATAGGGAAGACGGCGCTTTCGCTCAGCCTGGCGGAGCGGCTTGACGCTGAAATTGTGGCAGCTGATTCAGTACAAGTCTACCGGTATCTGGATATCGGATCAGCCAAGCCCACAGCGGAAGAACAGGCCCGGGTACCCCATCATCTCATCGACGTGGTGAACCCGGATGAGGACTTCAGCGCCGGCCAATATCGACAGGAGGCACAGCAGTCGATCGAGAGGATAATCATTCGCGGCAAACCGGTTATTGTTTCCTGAGGCACCGGTCTCTATGTCAAAGCGCTTACCCGGGGACTGGTTGCACAGACCGGCGGTACGCAGGCCACGCGTCAAGAGCTGCGGGAACGGGTCGCGACTCAGGGAAAAGGCTCGCTCTTCGAAGAGCTGAAGCGGGTAGATCCGGACTCGGCTCGTCGAATTCATCCGAACGATACCTTCCGGATCATTCGCGCCTTAGAGGTCTATTGCGAAACCGGTGTGCCGATCTCCCAATACCGAGCCGGACACGATTTCAAGGAGTCGCCATACAACTGTCTCCAGATTGGGATGACTCTTGATCGGGCTGAGCTTTATCGGCGGATTAATGAACGGTGTGACCGGATGATAACGCTGGGATTTCCGGAGGAGGTCCGCTGGCTGCTGTACCGCGGGTATCACTGCTCCCTCAAGTCAATGCAAACACTCGGCTACCGTCATCTCTGCTCCTGGCTGGAGGGAAAACTGTCCTTGGAGGAGGCGGTCCAAACCATGAAACGAGACACCCGGCGGTATGCAAAACGACAGATGACGTGGTTTGGCAGCGACCCGACTATTATCTGGTTTGATGATGCACAAAACAGGCTTGGGGAAATCGAAACCGTGGCGAAACGCTTCCTGACCGGAACCTAGGGCAGCTTTTTGCCTTTAAATTCTCGGCTCGTCATGGTATCTTAGAGTAAAAAGTAAGGAGTAAGGAGTAAGGAGTAAGGAGTAAGGAGTAAGGAGATCCTTCCCTGGTGACTACCCATACTTTGGTGCTGAGACGCTGAGGAAGAAACATAGAACTATTCCCTGCGCGAGATCAGGGGCAGGCAGCGAGGGCATATACTCCCCACTCTTTACTCCTTACTTCTCACTATTGACTATTCCCAGCGCGAGAAGTTAACCAAACGTAAGAGGCTGTCAGTGTATTATGAACAAAACAGTTGTTGTTGGTGTAAGCGGAGGAATCGCAGCATACAAGATACCCGAACTGGTCAGAGGCCTTCGAAAGCAAGGCTGTGAAGTGCATGTGATGATGACCAGAAATGCCCGGGAATTTGTAACTCCTTTGACTTTCCAGACGGTTTCCAACAACGCGGTCATCAGTGACATGTGGGCTCCGGTGGAGAAAACCGAAGTGGCTCACATATCGTTGGCAGATAAAGCTGATCTGATGGTTATCGCACCAGCTACTGCCAATGTTATTGCAAAATGTGCGAACGGGATTGCCGACGATTTCCTCACTACTACTATGCTTGCCACCAAGGCTCCGGTCGTCATTGCGCCAGCAATGAACGTGAACATGTATACCAATCCGGCTACTCAGCACAATCTTCGAATACTTGAAGAGCGCGGCTTCCTCATTGTGGGACCAGAGAAAGGCGATCTGGCCTGCGGCTGGGAAGGAAGAGGCCGTATGTCAGAGCCGGCTCAGATTTTAGCGTTCATTGCTTCGATTTCTCGGCTTAAGGACTTTGCCGGCGAGAAAGTTCTTGTCACTGCCGGTCCTACCCGGGAGCCGATTGACCCGGTGCGCTATATCAGCAATCACTCCTCAGGGAAAATGGGATACGCACTGGCCCAGGCAGCTTGCATGCGCGGTGCCAGTGTCACCCTCATCAGCGGTCCTACCAGCCTGACGCCTCATCCCGGTGTCGAGCTGGTTCGAATCAAGACGGCTGCAGAAATGCTCGAAGAATGTATGAGCCGCTCGGCGGCCATGGATGTGGTGATCATGGCGGCTGCAGTGGGTGACTATCATCCTGCTCAGCGCTCTTCCTCCAAAATCAAGAAGACCAATGCAACACTGACACTCGTGTTGGAAAGAAATCCCGATATTCTGGCTGAAATGGGTAAGCAGAAGGGAAGAACCGTTCTGGTTGGATTTGCTGCTGAGACTGACGACGTACTGACCAATGCGGAGAAGAAGCTGAGAAGCAAGAACGTCGACCTGATGGTGGCAAATGATCTTACCGCACCGGGAGCGGGTTTTGACACTGATACGAACATTGTCACGATTCTGGCTCGCGATGGATCTCGCGAAAGTGTTCCTCTGCAAAGCAAGGAGCAGGTGGCTCACCGGATTCTCGATAGCATCCGGAGCCTGAAAGCGGCTGGTAGCAATGTCTGATGATGTGCTGACAACCATGCATGATATAGTCGAGGAGCTTGCCGCCTGTCTGCGTCAGCATTGTCGTGCTGGCTTTGACTTTCTGTCCGAATCCGAAGCGGCTGTGATCGCGAGCGAGCTGGACAGCCTGAGCCAACGGTTTTCCACCGGCCTGTCGGTTCGATTGCCTGAGTCTGCGAGCACGCTGGCTGATATTGAATGTGAGCTTCATGATTGCAGCCGCTGCCGTCTGGGACAGACGCGGACAAATTTGGTGTTTGGCAGGGGCTTTCCCAAAGCTCAACTTATGCTGATCGGAGAGGCTCCCGGTCAGGAAGAAGATGAAAGCGGAGAACCGTTTGTTGGCAAAGCCGGGCAGCTGCTGACCCGGATCATTCAGGCGATTAACCTGAAGCGGGATGAGGTCTATATTACCAATATTGTGAAATGTCGACCGCCGAGAAACCGCGATCCCGAAAAGGAGGAAATCCAGGCTTGTTTTCCTTTTCTCCGGAAGCAGCTTGAGGTCATCCAGCCGAAGGTGATCTGTGCATTGGGACGTATCTCGGCCCATACGCTCCTGAACACCAGGCAGCCCATCTCCCAGCTTCGCGGTAACGTTTATCAATGCGGCACCAGCAGGATCGTCCCGACGTATCATCCTGCCAGCCTGCTGCGCAATCCGCAGTGGAAGCGGGATGTGTGGCACGATATCCAATTGGTCGCAAAACTGTTGAAGGAGCCGTCAGCATGATCTGGAAAATCTGTACGCGAGCACTCCTTCTGCTCTTCGTTCAGTGTGCGTTCCTGCTCGGAACGGTCTCGGCAAATGACCGTACGATCTACCTCACCAAGGTCGAAGGCGCGATCAATCCGGTTTCCAGTGCGTTCATCGTTAACTCGATCGAGGCAGCAGAAGCTGCTGGCGCACAATGTGTTATTATCCAGCTTGATACCCCCGGCGGCCTTGATGCCTCCATGCGGGATGTGGTTAAGAGAATGCTTAACACCCCTGTCCCAATGGTAGTCTATGTTGCGCCGTCCGGCGCGCGGGCAGCATCTGCGGGAGTAATGATCACCATGGCTGCTCATAAGGCGGCGATGGCGCCGGGTACGAATATCGGCGCCGCCCATCCGGTCTCACTGGGTGGGGAGAAGATGGACGAGACGATGGTGAAAAAGGTAGAGAACGACGCAGTTGCGTATATCCAGGGGATAGCTGCCCGCAGGAACCGTAATGTTCAGTGGGCGGAAAAAGCGGTGCGGGAGAGTGCGTCGGTGGATGCTCAGACTGCTCTCAAGCTGAAGGTTATCGATTACGTGAGTGCAAGCCTTCCGGAACTTCTCGGTCAGCTTGACGGCCAGGCAATCGAAATCGACGGAGAGAAGAGAGTTCTTTCCACTAAGGACGCACCAGTAAAGGAGATTACCATGGGTCTGCGCGAGCGGATCCTGTTTACATTGAGCGACCCCAATATCGCCTACCTGCTGCTCATGGCCGGCATCGCCGGGATTTACTTTGAACTCATGTCTCCGGGAGCGATATTCCCCGGGGTTATCGGCGCCATCTGCCTTATTCTGGGCTTTTTTTCGCTCCAGACCCTGCCGATTAACTACGCCGGACTGCTGCTCATTATTCTTGCCGTAGGCCTGTTTATTCTGGAAATAAAAGTTGCGAGTTACGGTCTGCTCAGCGTTGCCGGCATCATCAGCCTGGTGATAGGTTCGCTCATGCTTTTTGAATCGGAAGCCCCGTATCTCCGCTTATCGCTCAGCGTGCTCATCGGAACCGTAGCAGTGGCGACAGGGTTTTTCATGATTGTTGCCGGAATGGCACTTCGGGCGCATTTGCGCAAACCGGCGTCGGGGATAGAAGGTATGCTTGGTCTTCACGGTACTGCCAAGAGCCGGATTGACCCGGAAGGAAAGGTGTTCGTGCATGGGGAGTACTGGGATGCCTGGAGCGATGAGGTGATTGAGTCTGGAGAGCCGGTAACGGTTATTGGTATGCAGGGCCTGCGCCTAAAGGTGAGGAAGAGTAATTCACGATAAGGGTTCAAACCCTGCTCTACGCGGGGTTTGAACAGCTGGAGAAGTTTGAGCGGCAGGACATTTCATTAACCTCAGAGGAAGGGAGGGAGGCATGATTTTCTATCTGGTTATTGCAGCGTTTGTTCTGATGCTTGTTTTTTCCATGATAAAGGTGCTCAATGAGTATGAACGCGGAGTCATATTCCGATTAGGGCGCCTGATTGCATCAAAGGGCCCTGGCCTGATTATTCTCATCCCTGTTATTGATCGAATGGTAAAGGTCGATTTGCGGCTGGTCACGCTTGATGTTCCGGCGCAGGATGTCATCACGCGAGATAACGTATCAGTCAAGGTAAACGCGGTTGTATATTTTCGGGTAATGGATCCTAATCACGCGTTGGTGGAAGTGGAAAACTACCTTTACGCAACCTCACAGCTCTCTCAAACGACGCTACGAAGCGTATGCGGTCAGGCGGAGCTCGACGAACTGCTGGCAGAACGGGAAAAGCTGAATACCAAATTGCAGGAGATCCTCGATATGCAGACCGACCCCTGGGGCATCAAGGTGTCCAATGTGGAGTTGAAGCATATTGACCTGCCTGATGAAATGAAACGGGCCATGGCCCGGCAAGCGGAAGCCGAGCGGGAGCGGCGAGCAAAAGTCATTCATGCGGAAGGTGAGTTTCAGGCGGCGACGCAGCTCGCGGAAGCTGCCAAAAAGATCTCTCAAGAGCCGGTTGCCTTACAGCTTAGATATATGCAGACGCTCTCCGAGATATCTGCGGAGAATAGTTCAACCATCGTCTTCCCCTTACCCATTGACATAATGAAACCGTTTGTGGATTTGGCTAAAAAGCGGCTGGAGTGAGAGCCTGTTGCAGGTGGAACAGTAAAGAGTATAAAGTCAGGAGTTAGGAGTAAGCACAGCCTCTAGGCGGGGCCAGATTGCTCGAAGCAAAAACAAGACGCACTGATTGTAAGACCGAACTCCCCCTTTCCCCCTCTTTGCTCACGAGGGGGAAGGCCATTGAAGGACAGCGATGGTGTGATAGGTGTCATCCTGAACTAACACCAGCATCCCGAACTTGTTTCGGGATCTATTTCTGTGCCAGTCGAAGTCGATAGGTCCTGAAACAAGTTCAGGACGACAGTAGCTTGAGTGTTGGTCCTGAAACGAGTACCAGGAAAGGTCTCATGATGGTGTGCTCCCTCCTTTAAAAAAGGAGGGAGCAATGAAGAAATGTCGCGCTGATACGTATCGCCTTCGAAAACACAACAAACCGCCATGCTCAATTTAGCTCAGCATGACGGTTTGCTGTTATCTACTAGGCGGTTTTTTTCATCCGCTATGTTTTTATTAATCTTGATGAAATCGTAATAAGTCGAAAAGCTGTCACCCCCGCGCAGTCCCGCGAAGCGGGATTTCGCGGGTCGCGCATCAGCTCTTTATCCACCGAAGGAATGACGAATTAGCTGAGTGCTGACTTCCAACGAAGTGGGCATCTCTTCGTTGTTCATAGGTTGCCGCCAAGCGGTATACCTTAGCTTTTTACGACTTCATCAATGTTGAATCTTGAATGTTGGATATTGAATTTCTTCGTTATTCTTTGCTCAGGCTTTCCAGTTTTTCGCGGAGGGCGGCGCGCTCTGGATCGATCTCCAGGGATCGTTCGTATTGCCTGCGAGCTTTTTCCAGATCACCGGTTTCCTTGTATGCATCGCCCAAGTGCTCGGCAATCGTAGGGTCGCCGGGAGTGAGCTTCACGGCTTCCTCGAGAGTTTCGACTGCTTCCTTGAGCAATCCCTTCTTATAGTAGAGCCATCCGAG
>Ga0116143_10006575_pt1 | contig 10071 bp, 9 predicted proteins | sample AD_UKC034_MetaG_FD_89745 | JGI IMG/M metagenome (GOLD analysis project Ga0116143, IMG submission 89745) | Active sludge microbial communities of municipal wastewater-treating anaerobic digesters from USA - AD_UKC034_MetaG | ecosystem: Engineered > Bioreactor > Anaerobic > Digestate | place: USA...
GATAAAAGCAGTCCCCAATGCCTTTGACGGAGAGGGGATAGAGGGCGTTGCCGTCCGCCCGTCACGCTATAATATAGCGTGTTAAGAAAAACTATGCAGAAAATCATAGTTTTTTAGTACGGTTTACAAAATTTCGCATCCCCCATTCTATTTCGAGTCCATCCCATAACGCGGTGTCATGCTGATAAGGACAGGGATCAAAATCAAAATTAAACTCGCTATTCAATTTATCATAAAAAGACTTAGGAGTTTTCCAATCGTCCTTATGAATTATGTTTTTATTTTTCATCTTCTGATGGTGATTGATCGAACAAGCCGCGCCCAGCCAACTGTGCTGTGTTGAACTCGGTGTCGGCAGGATTCCCGTCGTTTATCAAATTCCCGCAGCAGCAGCATACTTCAAACTCCAATTCAATAGTCGTATATTTTCCGTAAGTACATACGCAATCGTTGTCAATAATACTTACAGCCAAGCAACAATCGCAGACTCTAAATTTTTCTAATCTAGTTTTCATTCTTATTCAATAAAAATAAATAAAATATGTTTGTTCATTGAGGCAAATATACTGATAAATAATCAAGATAACAAAATTTCTTGTGGTATTATTAGTTTTTATATTTATAAAAAAACATAATGCGCAGGTTAAACGGGGTATTGTCTGACAAAGAATTCGCCCACATCCAAAAACTACAAATAGAATATTTTAGCAAACACCTACAACAATCTGTGTTTTTATACAAGATAGATAAACAAAAAACAAATCCGTCAGTTTCATTTGACGAAGCAGCCGCTGAAGAAATATATTTTGAAGATCCGGTAGAACTTTTATGTATTGCCGAACTTAAGCCTAAAGAAAACATTTCTTATTCTGAAAACCAGACCGCAAGATATGAAGAATTTGGGAATTTGATAGTCCATATATTAGAATTGACGTTAACAAGCCAGAATATCAACATAGAGTACGGGGATTATATAGCATATTATATAAAAAACAAATTCATTTATTTTACAGTATCAGATAACGACTTTAAGAATATTTCTAATGAAAAAACGTTTGGGGCTTTCGAGCCTGCATTTAAATCAATTCTTTGTGTCCCGGTAGAACAAAATGAGATAATTCCAGCTTAAATTGAGTGAACATATTTTCAGTAGCGAAGCATTAAATCAATGGTAAATCGCCCGCAACATATCCCGATATGAAAGCGAATTATGATTTTTTAAAGCTAAATGAAGATTCATCAAATTTTTTCAGCATACAATTCTATCAGAAAATCTTTTTGCATAGGGTTGGACTTTTCAACTTTTATTATGTCGTTTTTTGACACACTTGCAGGAAGAAAAACTTCAGTGTCGTTTATATATAGCCTATATTGAGAAACGTTTCCTTGGTTGTCTGCGTATAGATAAAGATTGTCTTTAACAAGAAATTCTAGTTCAGTTACGCCTTTTCTTTTGAATAAAAATTTTAAAGAAAGCAAACACTCTTCGTTGTTGTCTTTAAATTTGCTAGTATTTATATAACAATTTTTATTAGGCTTTTCAAATTCCAAATTAGCTTTGACTTCTTTGATAGAATCTAATTTTCTGAAATTATCTTCGTTTAAGATATACCCTTTTAAATCCAACGAATATACATGGCTATAAAACCTTCGTTTTTCTATTTCTTCCTTAGTATTGTTGTTGAGGTTTGAAAGGATCAGTGGCATATAATGCCCTTTTACGTCAAGATATACTTGCCTTTGAGAAAACAAAGACAATATTGCTTCGTCTATTAGGTTGATTTCTCTTTGGAGGTTAGCAAACACCTCTAGCTTGTAATTTAAATCAATGTTGACAGGCTGGGGGATTTTATAATTTTCGTAATATTCGTTATTAGCAGAATCTATTTTTTTGACCCTCGTTATAGCCCATAATTCTTCCGAAGGTATATTAAACGCATTGTTGAGGTTGGTGCCTACTATTGGCATCGAATTTCGAGATATTGCGATAAAAGGGAGGGATAACGTGTTATTGTCGTCTTCATGCAGCCAAGTTTGAAATTTTTCTGCAAACCTTTGCCTTGAAAAATCGTATACTGGTACTTTCGCTTGCTTGACTGTCATATTTATCTCTTCAGAAACATACCCTATCAAGGCAGTGTCGATATCGCTTAAATGTACTCCATTAGGCAGATAGGTATTGTTTTCAACAGTACGCCCAATCAGTTCTTCTTGCGAAGCTGGCGGTTCTATAACAGGGGATATTGTTTTTCTAGTGCCTGAATCAAACACTCTTTTTATTTTTGGGGCATCCATAAGAAAAACTATTATAGTTGGGTTTTTTGCTTTAAATAAGAATTTATCTGTGAATCCAACTATATGTAAATATGCTTGAAGAATATTTATGGGTTAAATATACTTCAAGCATATTTTTTAATTATATTCAACAGGCTTAACTTCTTCTAAAAGCTTTCCGTGAAACTTTTCTTTTGAATTGTAACTATCGTCATAATGGTTAAAACGCATAGTTTTCCCACACTCCCTGATCCGCATGCAGAATTCATAATCGCATTTTTCTGGAAGCCCCGTCTTGATGGAGATTACCTCGTCAATGGCTATAGCAGTACTGCTGCTATAATCAACCAGTTGACCATCTTTTTGATAAACTAATTTGTAAAAAGTTTGACTTTGAATATACAAGTGAAAAAAATACCCATCAAAAGTATATCCATAAATCAAAGTCCTGTCATTAGTATTTGACAGGCTATCAACTCGGATTACTGTAACATCGGGGGATTTTATTGCAGTTAAATCCCGAAATTCATTTTTTGTCATGTTTTATTTATTGGAGGGGAGGCCTGCCAACTAAACATTGACAGAGGAACTCCCTCGTTTTAAATACGCGGATACGGCGTTTCTTTCTTGATTGGCATTGCTAACGGCGATATCGCGTTATAATCGGGTTCTTCCTTTTCAACTAACCGGATATAAATGACTGTTTCGTTAAAAAGGTCGCGGTCAATACCAATAACGTTTGTGAAATTTTGATCACTTTTCCCCTGAAGCCCAATCTGCATCGGGGCGCTCTTAAGCTGTCCAGTAATCTCTTTGGAATAGAGCGTATCGACAGGCGAATTATACCCCTTGTGTTCTAACCCTCCTCTCATTACTTCGTGATGTGTTTTACTGGGATACAATTTGAGTTTTATTAACCCTGTATGATCATCAAAAGTGGAGGTTTGCCCAGCAAGATATGCTTCGCGGGAGCCTTTGACATACGCAACAAACGCCTTCCCTGTGCCCGGCTTGGTTTCTACATATAGCCGACTACCTTGTGATTGAAACGTCCCTATCACCTCTCCATTGAGTTCCATGTCACATTCGAATGGCAACATTGATGTCGGCCACATCGACTTGATTTCTATGGCAAATTTGCTGCCATTTCTAATGGCGGCAAAATAAGCACCATTCTGATCTTTAAATATCTGTGTGTTTTTCACACAAACTCTAAACTGGTTTAATTCTACAATATTGTCATTCATCTTTTAAATATGTTTTAGTTATCACAAATATACTCCCTTTATGTCAAAAATGGAAATAATCACAAAAAAAAATTCCACGAATCTCTCTAATATTTATTAAAAAAGAAAATAATAAATGGCTAATACAAGAAATGGTGCATCTCCTAGCGTAAATATCAGGGTAGAAGATGTCAGTTTTATCCAAAATACTCAGGGCCTTAACCAAACTACGTTAGGGATTGTGGGAGAGACTGTAAAAGGTCGTGCTTTTACACCTATTTTTATAGATACATATGATAGCTACCAACAATTTTTTGGAGGGCTAAACCCCTGCAAATTCGAAGGGACACAACAACCTGTTTATGAAGCTTCATATATAGCAAAGCAATTCCTTGAAGACTCAGAATCCCTGTACGTCACAAAAGTGCTCGGCTTGTCAGGATATGATGCGGGAGACGCTTGGAGCATTGCGTTTGGAGCAGCTTTAGACCCTGAAACTGTAGAAACATTAGCTACTTCATCTTTTACTTTAGAGCTCCAGTACGTAAATGGAGAAATAAACGAAGTAAATTTTTCAAACTCTGTCCTTCAAACGCTATATGACAACGGAAAAATAGACGATTCTGTATTTGGTGGCAGTGCTCTGCTCACGGGAGAGACTATCAACCAATCGAACGCTTTTTATGGCGATTGCGAAGGAGGCTTTATCGGAGCAAGGTTTAATGCTGGTTTGACAGAAAGGACAGAGCACACCATTTGTATTACTGGGACGACGATACTCTCATCAAGTTCAACTGTAAACGAAGTCACCCAAACTTGTACTGTAGTTTATGGCGCTGGCACAATCAGTTATAATTCTACTTTTATAATCGAAGTGGTATCTGCAATAGTATTAGTCAACACAGATACTAATGAATTGACAGTAATATCTAACGGTACAGTCCAAATAGACGGAGGGACATTGACACACGAAAGCGATGGGTCAATTACCATTGAAGATTCTACTATATTTTTGCCGGGAGGCATAATCATATCAGGTGGAAACTATAAAATATGTGATTTAGAGGGCAACGACGCTGTTTATGATTGCAACACAATAGACGGAGTTAACTATACTGTCACCACTGGGACTACTGTTGCGTCAATACCTGTGATTACTACGGGCAGTACTTTAGTCACAGCAGACATACCATCGGGGATTGTCAGCATGTTGTTTACTGGCAATGTCACAACATTGACTGGAAATTCTTATACGGACATTGATGGCACTATAATCGCAACTTTGAGGTCATATGGGTCTTATGACGGCAGCGAAAGCCTTTCATTTCAAGTGAGAGGGAATGTAATGTCTATTTCGCCTGTCACTGGCACTAAAATAAACCCGTTAGACGATTTCGTATTATCTGGGCTTAAAACGGACGGGAGCGGCTTCTCTTATATAGTGTCGTTAGATAGGACAAAGAAGAATTACATCGGGCGTGTATTCGGAGGTTCATTTATACAGTGTTGCCCCAGCAAAACTCCGTTTTACATCGAAGAGAACTTCATCGCTATGTTTGAACGGCTATTAGCGGACGAAAAAATAGACTGTATCAAACAATCTATCTGTTATAGCGCTGTAGTAAACGACTTTAAAAGCGAATATAGAGGAGCAGTAACTCCGTGGGTTGTTTCCGAAGTGAGAGGCAACAAAGTTTTCAGGCTGTTCAGATTTCACACGTTTAGCCATGGAAACGCTGCAAACGAAGATATTAAAATATCTATCGAAAATATTCGTCCTGATCGAAGGGATTTTGATGTAGTGATACGCTCGTTTTATGACACAGACAGAAACCCAGTAGTATTAGAGCGATATAGCAGGGTAAGCCTTTCAAAAAGTTCTAATAATTATATTGGCCTGGCAATGGGGACTGTGGACGGGGAGTATGCACTACAATCTAAATACGCCATTTTAGAACTTGCAGCAGAATGTTTAGACGACAGCTTTCCAGCGGGATTCGAAGGTTATTTGCTTCGTGATGTCGGAGAGTGCAAATTCCCTCAGATGACTTATAAAACGTCTTATGCAGCATCTGACAAAATCAGGAATGTTTATTTAGGGATTTCTGATACGGCAGGCATAGAACAGGACATGTTCAATTATAAAGGCATCCCGAACAACCCTGTTTTGACCGAATATTCAGGGTTAACTCACGGATTTCACATGGATGTAGACGCCTCAACCGCTGATGTGGACGGCATTGGCTATGAGGTTATATTTGACGTAGGCGATTATAGCTTTAAAAACGAGGCTGAGTTGGTAGGCACAGAATACGAAAACATACTGGCGCGCAAGTTTACCTTAGCCCCCTATGGAGGTTTTGACGGTTGGGATATACACCGCAAGGCAAGGACTAACACAGACAGTTATTCTAGGGGAGGGAATTTAGGGGTATTAGGCACAACGGCTGGAAATTTCACCACATATGCTATGGATGACGGGACAAGCGCTATTACCTCTGATTTTTATGCTTATCTAAAGGGCATAAAAACTTTTGACAACCCCGAATCGGTCATAATTGATTTGCTTGCAACGCCTAACATCAACAACATCGACAATAGCGACTTAATCGAAGAGACAATTGAAATGATTGAGCAAGATAGGTGCGACGCTTTCTATGTTTTTACTACAATAGACCATAATGCCGCAAACGACGCCCTTTTAGCAACTGATCTTGCCGATAACAACGACGGCCTGTTTGACACTCCTTATGCCGGGACATACGCTTATTGGGGACAGTACAACGACGTTGAAAACAATACTAGGGTTTATCTTCCTCCTACAGCAGAAGTCATGCGTATTTTCGCATATACTGACAGAATAAGCGCACCTTGGTACGCAGGCGCCGGGACAACGCGCGCATTGACTAATTTTATAAACGTCCGCAAAAAACCAAGAGAGACTGAGCGCGATACTTTATACGAAGGGAGAGTGAACTCTCTGTTTTACGACAGAGGCAATATTTTCGTCTTTGGCAACAAGACAATGCAAACCGCAGATAGCTTGCTGTCTCAGATAAGCATAGTCAGGATGGTATTGTATTTAAGGCGCCAAATCTCTAGGCTGGGGATGGCATTATTGTTTGAGCCTAACGATGCTGCCATTCGAGTTAAATTTGAACGGCAAATAAGGCAAGTGCTGAACGATGTAGTTACAAAAAGAGGCCTGTCTAATTTTGCAATTTCGTTAAGCAATTCTCCCGCATCTATAGATCGTGGAGAGCTAAACGGGGTTATAACGCTATACCCCACTCCGTCGTTAGAAGAAATCAACCTTACATTTAAGGTAACGCCTAACAGCGCACAGTTTGATGTCAATTGATTAAAAAGTGAATAGAATTTTTTATGATAGGCGGTTTTCACCGCCTATTTTTTTGTTTTGATTGATTAAAAATACTAACCCATATTTATAATAAACATATTGTCTGGTTGTGGAATGCAGCCGGACACTAAACAAAAAAACGGGATGAGGTGTGGCCAATAGGCGGGCCTATGCCCCCCCTCAGAAGCCCATTTATATTTAATAAATGGGAAGTCCATTATTAATAATACATAAAAACAAAACCCCCCAATGGTATGTATTTAGAGGCCGTTACTATTTGCGTAAACTACGGAGATTTCCTAGCACAGACCTTGCCGAGAAACAAGTATCTGTTTAACAACTACGTTATTGTAACTGACACTAAAGACCATTTTACAAAAAAAATATGCGACACATATAATGTAAGGTGTATAAGGACAGATGTTTTTTATGAAAATGGAGAAGGGTTTAATAAGGGGGAGGGCATAAACGCGGGGCTTGACCAACTGAAAAAAACAGATTGGGTTTTGCATTTAGACGCAGATATTTGTTTGTTGCCTGACTATAAAAATACTCTTAAGAAAAAAAATCTCAACCCTAGAAAATTATATGGCCTAGATAGGCTTATGTGCAATTCATATGAAGATTGGCTGGAAATAATTGCAAACCCAATATCAATATTTAACGGCATTACGAATCAATATAACTTAGGAGGGAGATTTATTGACAGAGAACAAGGGTATTTGCCTTTAGGGTATCACCAGCTTTGGAACCCAATAAAAGGAAAATCTATATATTATCCAAGCAATTTTACGTCCGCTGACAAATCCGATATTGAATTTGCAAAAAAATGGGAAAAAAACGACAGAGAACTAATACCTGAAACTTTTGGTGTCCACTTAGACAGTGGGAACAACAAACAGTCAGGAATCAACTGGATAGGAAGGAAAACACCTTTATTCGGGCCTGTCAAGATAGATTCAAATCAAAATACTGAATATTATGAATAAGCCGAAAAAAATAGAAGCATTTACCTATTGTGAAAACTATAGTGATTTCTTATCAGAAACTTTGCCTACCAACGTACACCTATTCGACAACTACACTGTTATTACTAGCACAGATGACAAAGAAACAATAAAATTATGTGACATATATAAAGTAAAATGCTTAAAAATAGACAAAAAAAAGGCATTAGAAGAAAATCCAGATATTTTTTTTAAAGGGTATTGTTTAAACGAGGCTTTGAAAGAATCAAAGTACAACGACTGGGTATTGTCTTTGGATGCCGATATTTGGCTTCCTCCTAGGACTAGACAGCTTTTGGATAATAAGCTTTTAGACGAAACTAATATATATGGCATCGACAGGATGATGTGCAATTCTTATGAGGATTGGATGAAATTCAAAAAAACCCCGAAAATACATGAAGGGTGGATATTCATGTTTTTAGATGCTTTTCCAATGGGAGTCAGAAATGTCGCATATCAGTCTGAAGGCTTCATACCTATAGGGTTTTTTCAATTATGGAATATAATGGGGTCTGGCATTAAAGATTATCCCATCAAACATTGCAAAAAAGACAACTATACCGTCAGGTCTGACACTTTTCACACTAAAAAATGGAAGCCGCATCAAAGAAATTTCATCCCCGAAATAGCAGGAGTACATTTGGCAAGTAGCAGCGGAGAAAAGATGGGGGCGAATTGGAATGGCAGGAAAACACCATATTTTGGATTGAAATAGAATATTTATATTTGAAGAATTAAACAACATAGTAATATGAGGAATAATGTAAACACTGAAATAGCTATTTTTTTGATAGAGTCTATATCTTTAAAAGAAGGGGCAATACAGGCAATCAAAAATATATATGCTAATCTGACGCTTACTGCCAAACAGAAGGTAAACCGTATGTTGATAACTAAGTTGGCAAATCTATTCGAAGACCCTTTTGCAGCCTATTTAGAAAAAAAAATGCATAAGGAACTCCGTTCAGTAGATTTTGCCCAAATATTGGCTGATGCACAAGATGGAGACTTAACAGCAATAGACAAAATAAAATACACTTTATTAGATAGTATGTTTGATTATTATGAACACCTATTGAAAAGCAGGTTGTTTAAAACATCTTTAACTGGAGATAAAACGATAGATCAAGCCTATTCAAAGACAGTTGCTGCCTTGTTTAATTCTTCCGAATTTGTAGAACTATTTTATGATGACATTGATTCGATATTAAAAGGAAAAATGGATAAAATTGACGATATAGACCTATCTGAAACAAGCAAAGCAAAAACAGCATATAGGTATGTGAAAAGCTTAGGTAATCGTTCGACAATGCTAAAATATAAAGTGTCAGATAAACTGCTTTCTTATGTACCAAACGTAGATGCGAAATTAAAAAAATACATTCATTCGCTAATTATGAACATGGATTCAAAAGTGTTGGGGAAGCTGACATCAAGGTGGGATATTAAAAGTGTTGCAAATGCCTTGTCTGAACCTATAATAGAATATATCCATAATAAAATTCAAACGAAGTATTTAACCGGGCCTAGCTTGAAAATATTCAATAAGATATTGATAAGCATATTAAAATCAGAAGAAGCTGAAAAAATATTTAAAAAACAACTTTTAAACGCATTTACGATGAATAAACTCGCCAAAAAAAATTGATTTATTAAACATAAAAATACAATAGTGGCCGCTTACTCGCCGTCATTTTCCATGTTGAAATAATATCTAAGCATGCCTATGCAGCCTATAGTAAAAACTGCCGTATTATAAGGGAAATTAATGTAAAAATTAATGTGTTCTTCAAACATATTTTTTATTAGGCTATCTTTTAACATATACATATTTTTTTATTTGGCTTTAAGAAATTAAAACTTGTTTTTTTCTTTGTTTTCTTCCAATAGCTTGATGATATACTCAGGCTTCATCAAAAATTTTTTTCCATCATCTTCTTCCCTTATATAAAAATAGTCGTCTACGACCTTTACTTCTTTTGTTATATAAACCAAAAGATAAGGATGGGGAGTATGTACTGTCTCGTAATGAAATTTTTCTATTTTTATGAAATCCAATTCGCAGACTTTTGTACAACACCACAGTACGAAATCCTATAGAAAACCATAGAACCTCTTAGCATCCGCCTTAGCCGATGCCGGGCTTACTGCAAAGCCCTCTATCCCCTCAACAAATGCGTTGGGGATTGCTTTTCGCATA
>Ga0116143_10006576_pt1 | contig 10069 bp, 7 predicted proteins | sample AD_UKC034_MetaG_FD_89745 | JGI IMG/M metagenome (GOLD analysis project Ga0116143, IMG submission 89745) | Active sludge microbial communities of municipal wastewater-treating anaerobic digesters from USA - AD_UKC034_MetaG | ecosystem: Engineered > Bioreactor > Anaerobic > Digestate | place: USA...
CCAATCAAACAACTGGTATCACAAGGACATTTACAATCGGTCTCAGTAGAACAATTATTATTCCGGCATTTGAATGTTTCTATATCAATCCCCGTACAAGTTAATCCATCATAGCAAGAAAGGTAAGCACCACATTTGCTATCACAATAGACTGTCGTCACGGTCGGAGCCGGCGTCAGAGTAAGAGTGGGCGTATTCGTGGGAGTATTGGTAGGTGTAATAGTTACCCCGGGAGTAATTGGCGTTGGCATTACGCAAACATGGTTGGAACAAACGTAGGGAGCTGGGCAAGCGCAAGCCGGAGGAACTACGGGAGGAGTTACTATGGCGCTACAAGTTAAAGAAATTGGCGAAGAATCACAACCCGAGTCTCCCCAATCTTTACAACCATAATCGCAAGCACATTTGCAATCGACGGTTTGATCGAGACAATTGGAATTCAAACAATTACAGGTTGTAGGGCTTGACCAATAATCAGTTAAAGGAGAGGCGCATCCAAAATAAGGCAAAGCACAATTTCCGTTACAAGTTGTTAAATATGTCGTTGTTGGTGTCGGAATAAGAGTAGGGGGTGTAGTGGGCGTGCTGGTTGGCGCGCAAGCGCAAACGCAAGAAGGAGCAGTGCAGGAAGTGCCGTAATCACACCAAGTGCACCCCGTTCCCGGGTTACAACCAGAACAGCTTATTGAACTGGCGCAACCCGCAGGACAATTATTACAAAAAGTTGTACCACAATAATTTGCAATTGCCGTTGGCCGCGCTTCCTGGTAGGTACACGGAGAAGGACAAGCAGTTGGGGAGGCTGTTGGCGTTGGTGTAGCACAAGAGGTACCTTCCCCTTCGCATTCATTAATGCCTCCTCCAGAAATAGTTTTACATGTTCCGCTTATACATGCTCTATGACAACAGTTGTAATTTATTCTGCAGCTCCCATCACTTCCTCTTTCGCCACAAGGTCCCTCATCAGGGCAGGAAGAATCACAAGTATAGGTAACTGGAACTGTTGGCGTCGGCGGGCAATTGCATGTCACATTTTGTAGAGACTCGGCGTGATAACCGTCGCAACAGAGAGGAATTACGCAACCGCTTCCGGCAACGTATTCGCTGGAACAATAAATCCATTCATGACAATATTCCGAGCCACAAGTACAATTTGGGTCGGCCGGGTTACATCCTAGGGGAGTACAGTCGGCATACCATTGGGTTTCTTGACATGCTCGACAAATATTACCCGTTGTGCAAGAACAAGGAGGGCTGACACAAGGAACATACTCTACCGCCCAAACAGGCTTAACGAGGAAAGAAGATAAAAACAATAAAAAAAATATTTGCAGATAAAAAACTCTATTAGATTTGGGCAGCTCCATTTCATTGTCTATTATAGAAGAATCAAAAAGACTAATTCAAATGGTTATTTAACAAAAGACTTGATACAGGGATTAAAGTTAATACCGCCCCGGCCTTTAGGCCAGTCTCCCATAAGTATCCGGTATAATTCGGATGCTTCATTAGAAGAACTGATGTCGATTAACCTTAGATCAATTAATTCCAATAGTGAGCTAAAAACATCCACTGTAAACAAATACTCGCTTTTGTAAATATTCCTAAAGATTTCAATCGTCAAACGCCCGTCAACCGTATCATACCGGGCCCGGTTATCGCTGTTCATATTTATACCTTCCTCAAACCTTTTTGTTTCTTCTGCCGTCATCTTCTCCCTGTCTCGGAAAACAAATTTTATTCCCTTGGAAAGATCAATTTCAACTTGGACGTTGTTATACTGGTGAGTACCGGGAATTCCACGAAGAAGTAAGGCAGTTACCCATCCGCTTGTCTTTTCGTATTTAATTTTGAAGAAATAAGAAATCGCCTCGTCAAGTCTCTTCTGGTCAACAATTTGCATCTGAACACCTTCAAGATAATTATTGACATCAACAAAGACTTTTTCAATCTTTTCCGGCGTTGGCGTTGTCGTCGGCTCTTTTGTTACGGTTGGTTCCTTTGTCGGAGTAGGCTCAAGCGGTAAATTACTTACTTTAATGGCAGCCCAAGAATTTCCTTTTCCATCGTTTAAATCTACCACCTCCGCCGTTTTGTCTCCAATTTCTTCTTTGGTAAAAGTAATTGGTTCTCCCTCTCTGTTATAAAAAGTTACGTAAACGGCATTTCCGAATTTGGCCATAACGGATTTGATTGCTTTTTCCGGCATTGAGTGCCAATATTCGTTTTCTGTTAACTCATCAATTACTCCGTTTTTATCCAAAAACGCTTCGTAAAGTATATTATTCTTTTGATAAACTGCCAATGACTGCCCGGATTTACCTTCCCGAAGTGGCGTGTGATAAAACCAATTACCGTCTTTGTCCACCCAAGACATCATAAAAACGCAGTCGGGATTGTTAAAGCTCGGCTGGAATTCAACTAAATCATCGGGGAAAAGAGGCAAATTAAAATTGCCCGAAGCGTAAATATTCTTATCTTTATCGACTAATTCTATCGAGGCTTGGTTGCCGATTCCTTCTGAAACCAAAAGCCGACAACCGGGATTATTTTTATCAAAATCAATTTTATCAATTTCGTATCTGACAATTTCTAAATTTCGAAGAATATCATTCTCTTCCCCTCCCACCGCCATTTCTCCCACCCCAAACTCAATCGCGGCCGTCGGCGTTGGTACTTGTACAGGGCTTTCTTCTGGTTCTGTGGTTGGTTTGATCGTGGGAGTATACTCAATTGTTGGGGACGGAGGAATTTCGGTCGGCTTAATATAGGTTGGCTCTGGAGTGATAATCGGGGTTCTTTTTTCTTCCGGCTTACAGCCTGCTGCCGTACCCGCCAATACTAATCCTGCCGCAGCTAACCTCCTAAGTCTTTTTGCTTGACCCACAAAACGACGATCAAGATTACTGGTTAAAGGAATTTTCTCATTTGATCTTCTAGATCCTTCTACCATTATTTTATTTGTCTGGTTCGAGAAGCCGCTTTTTTCTTCTTTTCCTGTTTCTTTATTCATTCAGTCCTCCCCTGCTACAAAATGCAAAAAACAACCTCTCCTTAAGTTTTTGGGCGTTGTAAGATTTATCAGCTTCTTAATTCCAGAATTGAGCTTTATCATCTCATGGGTTATAACTTATTTGTTTTCAGTTTGTAGAACCTGCGAATATTTCTAGTTTACACCCCTCATAAAACCTTGTCAATGGGTATTATAGGACAAGAAATGGTTCGGATGAATTTGTGGACCTAGCCAGAATCGAACTGGCGACTCCGCAATGCGAATGCGGCGGTAAACCACTTACCTATAGGCCCTTCGTGCCTTCAAACTTCGTTTATAGGCCCCTTGTGGGTATTTTACCAAAAGAGGTGAGAAGATAGAAGTGGGAAGCTGGAAATGAAATTGGAAGTTAGAAAGGATAGGGTAAATATGAAAGTTGGAGGTTTGAGAACGAAAGCACGAAGCTGGATATTGAAGTGTGCTAAGATAAAAATGTGATCAAAAGTTTTTTAGATCTTGAGGTCTACCAGGAATCATTCCTGCTAAGTCTTGAGATTGAAGAACTTCTAAAAAATTTTCCAAAAGATGAAAAATTTCTTATTGTTGATCAAATGAAAAGAGCCTCCAGGGCTATCCCCGCTTTAATCGCCGGCCGAAGGTTATTCTAAAAGAGATTCATTAAAAGAATTTCGAAAATTTATTAGAGATGCTCTGGCAGAAGCGAACGAAATGATAAATCACCTGGCTTTTTCCAAAGCAAAAAAATTCGCAAACGAAGAAATATTGTCTAATTTAATTGAGCGGTATTCGATTCTAGGCAAAAAACTATCTAGCTTAAAAGAAAAGTGGCAAAAATTCTAATCCTACCTCCCGCTTCATTTCCAGCTTCTAGCTTCTCACCTCTCACTTCTCAAAAAAGTATCGCCAAAGCTCCCAAAACGAGAAAGAAGGTGCCGAAGATTCCTAAAGTAACTGTTGGCGCCAGGCCGCCGGTCACCGGCTGGGTAACTCTGGTTGTCGCCGCGGTCACGTTAGTTAAAGTCCCGGCGTTAACAACCGTATAGGTACCATTGGTTACCGATCCCAAAATATCCGAACCGGAAAAAGCAACATTGCTGTCGGTCGTGGAATTCGCGGAAAAGTCAAAATTAACACTGGCCGTCCCGGTCGCTTTGCCGGTAAAAGTTAAGGTCGCAAAATTACCGGTGCCGTTAAAAGAACTGCCGGCCGAAGCCGTCGCCCTTAAGGTAACTTTGCCGGCAACCGAAGTATTGGTTACCAACCGGTTATCGTAAAGATCGCCCAAAGTCGCCGTTGTTAAAGTCAATTTGGCCGAATCGTAATTGATAATCACGTCCGCCGCGTCCGTATCGGTACCGCCGGTATTTAAAATCACATCAACATCAAAGCTCTTCCCCACCTCAACCGACTCTGTAGCCGGTGATAAAGACAAATAAGCGGCCGCTTCCGCTTTTACCGGAAAGCTTAAAGCGCAAATTATAAAACTTAAAGCTAAAAACAACAAACCAAAACTTTTAACTTTTAAATTGTTCTTTTGACTTTTGACTTGTTCCCCTTGGGGAATCCCTTCGGGATGTGACTTTTGACTTTTCATTTAATTAATTTCTATACTCGCTCCCTCCACTTCTTCCAAAACATCCTTGGCAATCTTGGTCGCCACAACGTTGGAATCGGTAGTGGAATCCGGAGTAAATTCAAAGATTAAATTTGCTTTTCCCGGCTTTAAACCCTTAAAAACAACGGTTGTAAAAACGCCTTTTCCTTTAAAGGTTTTACTTAAGGAAGTAATGCCGTTAATGATAATGATTTCCTTTTCCAAGTCCGTCCTTTTGGCCGGATAATCGTCATAAATTGTTCCGGGAATAATTTTTTGCACGGCCAAAACCTGAGGATTGAAGCCAAAACGAACATCGGCCGCGTCGGTTTCAAAATTACCGGTGTCCAAAATAATCTTCACCTCAAATTCTTCCCCTTTTTTATAACTTTTCAGGCTCGGCTCAAAGTAAATTTTGGCTCCTTGCGACTGGCTTTCAATTTTCTTTTCCGGCTTAAAAGTATTAATCCGGTTAAAAATTAAACCGATTGCCATCAAAAACAAAACCGCTAAAGCCAGTTTGCGGTTTTTATCCAAAAAGGAAGCCCCGGCATTTATTGTTGCCATATTTTAAGGTTATTTAAATTAACCGAAGATGTCAAGGATAAAAAACTCTTTTACTCTGCCCCCTATTCTCTTTTACTCTATTTTTTGCTCTATTTTAGATAATCCATCGGATTAAGCAGGTCGCCCCCGGTTCGAAGTTCAAAATGCAAATGAGGACCGGTTGAACGTCCGGTTGAACCCATCTGGCCGATTTGGTCACCGCGGTTAACCGTCTGGCCGGCCGTAACGAAAATTCTCGCCAGATGGCCATAAAGAGTGATAAAACCGTTGCCATGATCGATCATTACCCTGTTTCCGTATCCGACATTATCCGGCCAACCGGCAACCAGAACCTTGCCCGAATCGGCCGCCAAAACCGGCGGCATGTTTTTATTGGCAATATCAATAGCTTTATGATACCAACGGAAATTTTGGGAAATCGCGCCGGCCGCCGGCCAAACAAACCGGCCGGAAGCAACAACCGTTCCCGCGTCCGGCGTTCTTTGGGCAATGTAAGAACCCGGTGACCAGGGAATTTCTTTCGGCTTGGCGCCGTCGGGAACAATCAAAATCTGACCGACCGCCAATTCAAAAGTTTCGTCATTAACAAAAGTATTAAAAGGAAAATCAACAATTCCCTGGGGATCAATACTGTAATATTTGGCTACCGAATAAACCGTGTCGCCTTTTTTGACTTTATGAACAACGCCGGTAACCGGCGGAATTTTTAAAACCTGGCCGGGTTTGATGGCCGCTACCGAAGTCAAATCGTTTGCCCAGCGAAGAGTATCAATTGAAACGTCAAATTTTTGGGCAATTCCGGAAACCGTATCCCCTGTTTGAACCAGATAGTCAATGGTTTCCGACCGCGGCTTGTCGGAAATTTCCGTGCTCATCGCTTCTTCCTCCTCCTTAACCGAAGAAAGAACCGCCGAAGGCGCCGGCGTATCCTGCCAGGGATCTTTGGAAAGACCGGGAAAAGAAGAAGCCACCACCGGCGTAATCAAAACTCCCAAAATAATCACTCCCGCCATGCCTGAGTGAATAAAAGGCCGTGCCAATTTTCCCCGGCCCTGATATAATTTCTCCGCGAACAAGCTTTTTCCGCTTTCCAATCGGGAAAAATAACGGTAAAACCGCCAAAAAAGAAATTTAAACCAGGCCGTAAGATAAACTTTGAGATCCCCAAAAAACGCCTTCATAAATTATCTTAATAAAGATAATAGCACATCGCGCATAGTCAACAATGTATTCCCCTCGTTCCGAGGAAGTCGAAGGCTCTTACTTCGACTCACCCTTTTCCCAAATTGTCCAAAAATTCCTTGTTGTTTTTGGTCTTTTTTAGTCTTTCAATAATGACTTCCGTTCTTTCGTCGGAATTGAGCATGTCAATCATCCGGCGCATGGTAACGACCTTATCGTAAACGTCCTTGCCGTAAAGCAATTCTTCCTGACGGGTGCCGGATCTTTGAATATCAATAGCCGGGAAAACCCTTCTTTCCGCCAGATTGCGAACCAGATGAAGCTCCAAATTGCCGGTCCCCTTAAATTCCTCGTAAATCAAGTCGTCCATTCGGGAACCGGTATCAACCAAACAGGTGCCAACAATGGTTAAAGAGCCGCCGCCGTCAATGTTTCTGGCCGCGCCGAAAAAGTGCTTGGCCGGAAACAAGGCCGCCGGATCAAAACCGCCGGATAAAGTTCGACCGGAAGTCGGCATCGCCAAATTGTAAGCCCGCGCCAAGCGCGTAATTGAATCCAAAATGATAAATACATGTTGGCCCAATTCCACCAGTCTTTTTGCTCTTTCCAAAGCGATTTCCGCCGAACGGGTTTGCTCAATGGCCGCCTCGTCAAAATTGGAGGCAATTACTTCGCCCTTTCCGTTGGTCATATTGGCAATATGTTTACGGATATCCGTTACTTCTTCAGGCCTTTCACCGATTAAAACCGCCATCAAATGAATTTCCGGCCAATTTTTGGCCACTCCGGCGGCAATATCTTTAATCAGCCAAGTTTTGCCCGCCTTTGGCGGCGAAACGATTAAAGCCCTTTGTCCCCGGCCGATCGGCGAAATCAAATCAATCATCCGGGTAGTCAAAACGTCTTTTTCCGTTTCCAAAACCAGATGTTTGTCCGGAAAAATCGCGCTTAGGGATTCAAAATCGGGCCGGGACTTAAATTGGTCAACTTCAATCCCGTTAATTTTTTCCACTTTCAAAAGCCCCCAATAACGCTCGTTTTCTTTGGGCCGGCGCGCTTGGCCGCCAACCAAATCCCCCACTCTTAATTGAAACCTCCGAATTTGGGAAGCGGAAATATAAATATCTTTGCTGGAAGGAATAAATTGGGGCCGAAGATAACCGTAACCATTGTCCGAAGTATCCAAAACGCCTTCAACATATTCCGTCGGCACTCCGGCATCCGGAATTATTCTTTCGTCCACCATTCCGTTAAAACCACCATAAACAGGAGCTGCTTTGGGCGTTTCTTGAACCTTTGCCCCGTTTGTTACTTCTGACACTTTTGATACCTCATCCGCCGTAGCTTTAGCGGGAGATGGTTCTTCGTTTACTGCCTTTATCTCAGGCTCACCGATAATATCCTCTACTGTGATGGGTTGGGAAACTTTGGCTGGAGTGCTTTTTTTGGTCACCATAAAATTAAAAAGAAATTAGATTGTTCGGTACGCTCGGTTTCAATCATGAGCAAAACCGAAACAAAAAAAATAATAATTAGCCATAAAAAGGCATGGAGTTTAAAAGAAAAGTTTACTCTTGCATCAGAAATTAAACGGGAAACACTAAATCCTGAAAATTCAAATATCTGGAAGTTAAACTGTGGCTATTAAACCATTTTTAATTAATGGTGTCAAGCCCCAATGATATTATTCCCTACCAAGCACCCTTGGATTTTAATACTGCCGGAAAAGTTTTAAGAATTAATAATAAATCAAACAAAAAAGATTTCTTTTTTTGATATTCATAATCCAACATCATTCTTTTTTCAAATCCGATCTCTGATCTCCCGCTCGTTTGCCATATCCCAGTTAGCCCCGGTTTAATATTCATTACTTTCTTTGAATACCCTCTAAGCTCTGGGTGAATTTTCAATTGATTTTCAATTTCATCTTTTTTGTAGGCCCTTGGACCAACTATAGACATTTCCCCTTTCAAAATATTGACAAGCTGAGGTAGTTCATCCAGGCTATACTTCCTTAATAATTTTCCAACTCTTGTCACTCTTGGATCATCTTTAATCTTATAGCTACTGTTTTTATAAATATCCATTAACTGAGAATTTGTTTGTAAAATTGTTTCTGCGTCAATCACCATTGTCCTAAACTTAAACATTTCAAATTCCCAGTTACCGGCTCCCACCCTCTTTTGTTTAAAAATAACGGGTCCTTTCGAATCAAGTTTAATAAGCACAGAAATAACAGCCAACAATGGAAACCCAACAATTAAACTAAATGTGGACCCAATGATATCAATTAATCGTTTTAAGAAAAAATACGTTTTCTCGTTGAGGGAATTTAGATAAAGCATTATCCTCTGAGATTCGGCTCCCATAACGTGTGAAAGCCATAATAAAAAGGCAAAGTATAAAGGAATTCCCCTTTTTGTGGGAATAATCACCGTCCTCTGAAAATTACGGAAATCTACTAACCTCTCGGCGATACCGTGTTTAGCATCTCCTTGGGCATGTCTAAATTTCTGAATGAGAATATCAGTTAAGGTATTTGGATCATTGTGTTTAACAATAGCCTTAGATTCCAAAAAAATCCTAAACCCAGAATCGTGTATCCGATATCCCAATTCTCTGTCTTCTCCCCCTGTCCCCCTAAATGATTCGTTAAAAACATATCCGTATTTTTCCTTAATTTTATTTAACACTTTTTTTTTGACAGCCACATTTCTGGTAATTATAGTTTTAATCAAACCATTATTTTCTCCAACTTTTTGCATAAACACTAGCCGTCTCCATTTTGCATGTATCTTGGCAAGCCCTTTGTTATTTATTTGCTCCCATATATTTCCCTGAACAACATCGGCCTTAGATAATTTGAAGGCCCTTTCGTAGTGTTGAAGCAGCCTGCTGTTGACAAGAACATCTTGATCTAAAAATACTATTACTTCTTTTTGGGCTTTTTCGATACCAATATTTCTGGCTCCTGCCGCCCCACTGCTGGAATACTTCAGTATTTTCAAATTAATTCTTCCAACCCCATCGAGTTTTGGCAAAAAAACTTTCATCGAACCGTCGTCTACGATAATGACCTCGAACCTTTTCTTGTCAAAATCCATCTTGCTTAAGCTTCTCAAACACCTCAAGAGTAAAGAGCTGGGATTAAATGCCGGAATTATTACAGAATAAGTCATCATATATCTTCTCTCAGATATAACAATAATATTATATAATATGCGGCATGAACAGAATGTTTGGGGTTGTCCACGATAACTCATTTTTGAGTCTAAATAACCTTAAGAATGACAAGCTCCACAAATTCTCTTCAATTTACAGTGAACAAAAAACATGGAGGGATATTAATTATTTAGTTGGCAATTTAGATATTGTTGGCTCTTTTAATAAAGATATTGCCAACAACGAGAGTATCTTGGTTATTTTTCAAGGTAATCTTTTCTGTAAACTAAATCAAATAACAGCTGCACAGCAAGTGTTAAATAGCTATAGTGAAAAAAAAGATTATCTTTTGTCAAAAAATTAAACGGCTCTTTTAACTTTCTCTTGCTAGACAGAGAAGCGAAATCTATTTTTCTAGCCACAGATAAATGCGGGTCTAGACCTCTTTTTGTTTATCCCAATAAAAACTATTTTTTGTTTGGTTCAGAAATCAAACTAATACTTTCGCTGATAAAGGAAAACCCGCAGATAAACTGGAAAGCGTGGGGACA